>Ga0081455_10000680_pt1 | contig 44122 bp, 50 predicted proteins | sample TabmetS3T2R1_FD_70207 | JGI IMG/M metagenome (GOLD analysis project Ga0081455, IMG submission 70207) | Tabebuia heterophylla rhizosphere microbial communities from the University of Puerto Rico - S3T2R1 | ecosystem: Host-associated > Plants > Roots > Rhizosphere ...
TCCTCTTTTGCCGCCACTCCGTGATATCCCTGTCTGTCTCTCCCTGGATATAAAACGGTTTTTATGTTCAAGGAGAGACACATCAAAAAAAGCAATCCTTCCGTAGGTGGATTGCTTTTTTCGTATCTTTAGGATAAAATATCTTTGCTCCGAGGTGTTAGTTCTGTAAAGCAGGGCGCTCCTCGTGGAGCACCTTGACAGGAATAGCAGAACCGTACCTTTCCTTCTACACTCCAAAAGGGTGGTGTCCTATGTGCACGCCTTCGTGCCAAAGCAACTACGGAAAAGATTTCGCGTACTTGCGCGAACTGACCACCATTAGCCGTAGCAACCGGATTATGCAGGATCTACAGAACAAGCAAAACCTGAGGTGCGTTCGGGAATTCCTGAACGAGATCCAGCCGAAGATAACAGGCTAATCGCCCACACGAGACGCTCCACAGGAGGCTGACGAGCAATACGCTCTCTCGGCGACATGCTATTCCTGTCCGTCTCTCATTCTGCATGAGCATCGTGCATAATGAGAGACGTTTTTATTTTGCTTATTTTTATGGTATAATGAAAGCTCGAGGTAGCTAACATACACAAGGAGAGTAGCCATGACACGATTTATGGAAACCCCTCTATCAACTAAGGAGCAGACCCGCCACAACGCTGCAGAGGAAAGCGAGAGATTGCCGTCCCAAGAGCGACGCCGGGCAGATTCGTCGCTCATGCTCGGAAGGGAAGCCCTCCTAAAAACTCCCGAACCATTCACAGCTTTCCATGGTCCTATTGCCAAGCGATGGGACGCCCAGCAGTTGGAAGAAAACCCAGCACTTGACCGCCCGGGAAACGAAGAACATCAAACCGTTTTCATCTTTCCCGGTCATTAATATACGTAGAATATACGCATATATGCTATAGTGAGAAAGACGTGAATGGCTCGCGTCTTTTTCATGAAAGGCTAACGAATGAGCAATCAGACAAGTGGCTCTTCCGACCGCTACAAAGGAAAGGGCGGAGAACAATGGAAGGAACTGCGCAAACCCCGCGACAAGGCTCTTGGCCGCGGGGTCCATGGCGAGCAGCTCGACGACGACCCGCCTCCTTCAGAAGAAGATGCGACACCACCCGACAATCCCTAACCTCACGTCCGCTTCGCGCATGCACGCACAGGCATGCGCGAAGCGTTTTCTTTTTATTTAAAAATATGAGATAATAATATAAATGAACAGCTTCTGGCAAGACCTTCCACGACCTTTCTTTATTTTGGCCCCTATGGAGGCTGTGACTGACGTTGTATTTCGTCATGTAGTGGCATCGGCCGGCCGGCCCGACATCTTTTTTACTGAATTTACCAATGCCAGCAGTTATTGCAGTCCGAAAGGTATCCATAGCACCCGCGGCCGGCTCGCCTTTACTGAGGATGAACAACCAATGGTCGCCCAAATTTGGGGTACCAAACCGGAAGAGTTCTCGCAAATGGCCAAAGGCCTGAGGGAAATGGGCTACAAAGGCATCGACATTAACATGGGCTGTCCAGACAAATCGGTCGTAAAAGGCGGGGCGGGGAGCGGGCTCATCCGCACGCCAGAACTCGCCACCGAACTTATTCGGGCAGCAAAGGAAGGTGGGCTACCCGTCAGCGTAAAAACACGCCTTGGGTACAACAATACCAACGAGTGGCGCGAGTGGCTCACTCATATTTTAAAGCAGGATGTCGTTAACCTCACCATTCACCTCCGTACCCGCAAGGAAATGAGCAAAGTCGACGCACACTACGAACTCATCCCCGAAATCAAAAAACTGCGCGACGAAATCGCCCCGCAGACGCTACTGACCATTAACGGCGACATCCATGACCGCCGGCATGGCTTGGAGCTGGTGGAAAAATACGGCGTGGACGGCATTATGATTGGGCGGGGAATTTTTACGAATCCGTTTGCGTTCGAACCTGCACCGACACAGCCGAGCCGCTCGCTCGCTATCGAGAGTAAACATCTGCAGCCAGAGATCGACAAGGCGTGGGGGCCCTTGATCGATCCCGGCGCGAAGCCGTTTACGAACGATAGTGAGCGAAAAGGCAAGCATAGCAAGGAAGAGCTCCTTAACCTTCTTCATCTCCACCTCGACCTCTTTGACAAATACTCCGCCGAACTCGAACCGCGTCGTTTTGAACCTTTAAAACGATTCTTTAAAATTTACATCCGTGATTTTCCCGGTGCTAGCGAATTACGCGAAAAACTGATGCACACAAAAAGCACGGACGAGGTCCGCGCTCTCATAACATAACGCGCTAAGAGGATTTGTAAGCTATTTCGTGATAGCTTGTTTTGTGCGGCCCAAAGAATACCTTTGTATACAAGCGTATCGTACTCACTCCCACAAGCAAGTAGGAAAAACAGAAGAATACTACCAGAAGGGCGTGGCCCTCAGGAATCATACTCACAAGAATATCTTGCGCCAAAAAGGAAGGGCTGATCGGAAACGCGATAAAAAGAAGTGCGACAACAAAGAAGAAATTACCAAGGCCCGCGAAGGCGTAGATAGAACCATGATACTCCCTGAGCGTATCCGGCTCGCCCTTCTTTCGTAGATACCAAAGGCACACATGACCCGTAATAAATGCCGCCATCACCCCTGCGCCATACATAACCAAGTATCCCCAACTTCCTCCAGATGCCAAAACCAAGAAAAGCGCGCCAAAAAGATGGCCGAGCATAATAAGGTTCCAACACGTTCCGGCGGAGTTTTTCGTCGTATAGGCCCGTATATAGAAGACGATACTGATAATGGCGGAGACGGAAGAAACAGCGAATAATGTGCCGCCAGGCAACGACGTTAACGCGGCAACGCCTAGGGCAATCAAAAAGAACGCCGAAGAAACCGCCTGGACGGACGGCTTGTCGAGAAAAGCGAATGTCCGCCCCAACAGCTTTAGCGGCTGCCACAGATAACGGCTTACCGCCGTATTCATATTCCACTCTTTAATGCCCAGCACATAAAGTGTAGCGCGAAGCCTTCCCGCAAACGTATTCTTGATTTTTTGAAGCGGAGGCACGAAAGAGAAAAACTGGTCGTGAACGAGGTAGCTGACAATCGACGGGGAAACAAGCAGTTGGTATGTTCTTAAAGAAGCGTTGCTGACGAAGTGAAGCAATACCAGCCAGTGAAGCCCGGCTGCAAGCTCAATGAACATGATACCGATTTGCGTAATGGACGCATAGGCAATTTGCGTTTTGGCAGATGATTGGACACGGGCAATCGATGAAGCGACAATGGCGGTTATGAGACCCATGGCTGCAACGGCGATCCGAAGCCCAGCACTACCTTCCCAAAGCGGATACGTCCTAAGGAGCAGGAAAAGACCCATATGCACGGAAAGTGCCCCGTAAAAGATCGCACTGGACGACGTAGGGCCTTCCATAGCACGCGGCAGCCAGTACGAAAAGGGAAACTGGGCAGACTTGATCATGGCTACCATGAGGAGCAGAAGACCGAGCACGACGATACCGCTTCCATGCCCCGTACCAAGCCCCGAAAGCTCCGAAAAGCTGACACTTTTTTCGAACATATGGTGCGCGTACCAGATAGCCGCCAGTAGGAAAGCATCGCCGATCCGATATACTGAAAAAACTTTCAGAGCGTTTCGCGACGGCAAGAACCGGTCCCTATAAAAGGCAATCAGCAGCACGGAACTTATCCCGATGAGTTCCCACCCCAAAAAGAGTACCTCAAAGTTACCAGCAAGAATGATGAGCGATAATCCGGTAAAGAACAGGAGAACCGTGCTATAAAACCTCTTAAAGCCCTGCTCGCGATGCAGGTAATATTTGCTGAAGATAAAAATCAGGGCGGTCATAACAATAGCCATGCCTAGGAATACTGCCGCAAGCCTATCAAAGTAAAAATCAAGATGAAACGCATAGCTTGGGCTTGTATAGAGGGAGCCGGCGTTCACAGCCAATGGGGAAGCGCCCGCACTAAGCCACCCACACCCAAGGAAGAGAAAGGTGACGAGCTCTATAAGTATCGCTGTCATAGCCACCGTAAAGATCGTGCGTTCCCACTTTTTGGGCGTCAGGATAGTGCCGATAAAGCCCAGGACGGGAACGGCGGTTAACGTGGTGAGAAATTGCGGTAACATATACGTGATCCTACTTTATTATGTGCACGGGTAAATTTTCTCTCGTGGCGTCCAAAATATGATTTGTTTTCATCTTCATGGTCGTTTCAAACGTATGTGACAGGTCATGTATAGTAGGCAGGCTTTTTGTGAGTGGTGCATACGGCACGAACGCGTCATCTTCAAAAACATGAAGTGTCTTTTTATCCGGATGAAGGGCAACCAGGTGGATCCACTCGTTGGAAAACCACTCGTATAAGTCGGGGTTTGACTGGATGACCTTTTTCACGACCTCAGGGTAATGTTCAACCACCATAAGCAGCCGTACGGGGTCGTGTACTTCGACCATCTGCAAGGGCAGGCCAGAGCGAAGGTCCCCGTCGCTACTGTTGGCAACGCCCACAAGCCCCATGACGTTATGCGGCAGTTTCGTGCCAGCGCCCAGCTTGTAGTTGTCCATGCGCGAGAAGAAATATTCCAGATTAATCCCGCCACAAACCGTCCCGAGAGGGGCAAGCACACCCTGCAGCAGCGCACCGTCCGGATCGGTCGTATAATCATAAGAATTCAAAAAGGCTCGCCGGTCGAGAAACAGGTGCTTCGTAAGGCTCCTTCTTCCCACCATGCATAACGCATTCGTGCCGTGCCCAAGTTCCGGCCGCGGCTCGAAGTAGGAAACGGAACGCTTCTTTATATCCTTCCTGATTTTCTTGATGTCCTGTTTGGTACTGATGGACATAAACCGGCGCGAACGCTCTTTGGCATCAAGGTCGAGCGCTTCTTCAAACAGGGGTACGTTTTTGCTATGCAGTTTTCCGTTTTCCTCGGTCAGTACATCCTCATCATAAAACTGGATTTCGTCGGAAGCTGTATCGTGCAAACCACCCACGAACTGAGTGGAGCCGGGAATAGGCAACCCACGCGCCTCAAGTACTTCCCGTACTGGCTGGTAATTTGCCATATAGGCAAACACACGGGCGTTGACCAAGCCCGGCCTTCCGCTGCAGGCACCACAATCGTGTGCACCATGATGAGGATTGTTGGCGCTACTCGAACCATGGCCTATGACATACACCAGCTCGGAAAAATCTTTGACAAGCCCGATGCTCCGAAGCATTTTTTCAACGCGGTCTGCCATTTCCTGCACCGTAAATCCTATCTGCAAACCTTTTTCTTCGTCTTTTTCACCGGTATGCACGATGGTCAGGTCGGCATTCGGGTCCATATGGGCGAATGCGTCGGCGATCGCCGGGCTCATTGTCGGGTTTATAAGGTTAGCGATGAGCTTACCCAGCGCCGGAATACCTAGCAGGTAAGAAAAGAAAAAGCCCCGTATCAACCTGTGAGAATGCTTGTTATACATAATCTCTTTTTCATGTGCGTGCGAGCTATTTTTTGGCACCTCTTTAATGAGATACTTAGGGGTGACCGGTGCAGGGCAAAGCTTATCGTAAAATTTCGCGCCAGCCGGACGGAAGTAAAATTCCACGCCAAAAAATCCAGGCGCGCCGAACGTCTCGGCGTGAGCGTCCAGACTCTCTACGTATGTCCGCAGGGAATATTCCCGGTCATCAATACAAAAGATGGACTGGAAACTCTTTGCTCCCGTATCTTTCTTAGACGACTCAAGAGGGAGTGTCAGCAGTAGTCCGGAAAGAACGGCGTCGTAATAGCTCCATTCAAAGGCATCCTGCCATATTTTAATGACTTCTTCCAGCTCCGTGGATGGCTCGTCCGCAAACATATCTATTGGCGGCGGCAGAGGACTGCTGCTCAGCGGCTTCCAATCCTCCCCAAGACGCTCCGTCAGCGTATCGATCTCCAATAAAAGCTCGAGAATGATCATGTCTTCTAACGAAATTTTCTTTGCGTATAGAAGTGATTCCGGCTTGTCCTCAAGCGTAGACACGAGGCCCGACCATCCTCGGTGCGCAAACTGCTGATCGTAGATGTACTGTTCGTAATATGCTTTGTCGCCCACCAACAGCTCGAGTAGTTTCGTAATAGTACACGACCTGTCGTAGAGCAAATCACGCGCTTTTTTCGTCTTGAAAAAGCCTACCAAGCTATGATCTTCCAGATCCCTAAGCGCATTTAAGAGCCCTTTGTCCTCAAAGGGAAAGGGCCAAAGAGCGATACCTTGGTCAATGTAGCTGCAGACGATACGGAAAAGGAGCGGCTGCACCGCGTTATCCATATCGATGAAGTATCGCTTCCTCCATTCGGTCCTCAGCCTGCCGATGCGCGGTTCAGGCGTCCAATCGTATTCTTTATAAAGGGCCTTGGTGTGCCAGACATCAAAGTCTTCATCACCCTTCCTCTGCCGAATGACGTTGGCTACTATTTTTGGAGTGATCCGTCTGATAGCATAGAGGTCCCTATACTCGGTGAGGGTCAATGTCGTTTGATAGCCAAAAATCGCAGACGCTTTGTAAATCGCGTCATAAAACTTCATATCCTGAAATGCGTGCAACGTATTGTGGTGTACGAAATCTTTAAGCGGCCCTTGTGTGGGCAAATAATGCTTTAGCGCATGTAGAAGGTGTGGCTCATCAAACTGATGGCTATTTTTTTTAGACATAATTAAATTTGCATCCGGTTAATGCGGTGTCCTTTGAATTCGACTCATGACAAAATCAGCACAGGCTTGCCTGATAGTCAGAGAGGCTCAGAGTCTTCGCTACAGCCTTATTTTACTCCTGTTCGGAATTTTGTAAACACACAATATATGTAGTATGCCTGCTCAGACCATACGCTATATATGACCAGAACGGCCAAAAGCCTAGTGCGGGCGACGATGTCGGCGGCGGAGATCGGCAACCTTCAGGCGCACGGCATGCCGGTCCACCAGCTGATGGGCTTTTTCAAGTTCTACTTGGTCTTTGGCGTTGTCACGCATTTCAATAGCACGCTCAAGGGCGGCACGGCTTTCCGACTCAATGATATCATCACCGTGATCGGCTTCGTCTACCAGCACCCGAACTTTATCTGGCGACACTTCGATAATGCCGCCGCCAATGGCGAAATAGTCGAGCTGGTCATCGGCGTCGCCCTTTTTGTAGCGCACGGCAATTGCACCGGGCACGGCAATGGAAACCAGTGGTTCGTGGCTGGGGAACACCGCAATCTCGCCGTCGGCCGTGGGAAGCATGACTTCGTATGCTTCCTGATCAACCTTGGTGCCTAGCAGTGTGATGAGCTCCAGCTTCATGGGCTAGTCCTTCTTTTCCGACAGCGGGCCGGGAGCCATGTAGAACCAGCTTTCCGGCTTGTCATCGTACTTGCCGGCCAGAATGTCTTTGGCGTCACGGATCGTGTCTTCCAGTTTGACGTACACACCCTTGTTACCGGTAAACTGCTCGGCGACATGGAATGGCTGCGCGAAGAAGCGCTGTAAACGGCGGGCACGATTCACAATCAGCTTCTGATCGTCGGAGAGCTCTTCCATACCCAGGATAGCGATGATATCCTGCAGTTCCTTGTATTGCTGCAGTACACGCTGGACCTCGCGGGCGACAGCGTAATGTTCTTCACCGACCACTTCAGGATCGAGGCTGCTTGAAGAGCTGTCGAGCACATCGACGGCCGGGTAAATACCGATTTCCGTCAGTGCGCGGTTCATCACGATGGTCGCGTCCAGGTGGGCAAAAGTAGTAGCCGGCGCCGGGTCGGTCAGGTCGTCGGCCGGCACATAGACGGCCTGAACAGAGGTAATCGAACCTTTCTTAGTGGAGGTGATACGCTCTTGCAATGCACCCATTTCCTGCTGGAGGTTCGGCTGGTAACCTACGGCGCTTGGCAGTCGGCCGAGCAGGGCGGATACTTCGGCACCGGCCTGGGTGAACCGGAAAATGTTATCAACGAACAGCAGCACGTCCTTGCCTTCGTCACGGAAGGCTTCGGCCATAGCAAGACCGGAAAGGGCAACGCGCAGACGGGCTCCCGGTGGTTCGTTCATCTGGCCAAATACGAGGCTGGTTTTATCCAGCACACCCGCGTCTTCCATTTCCTCGTACAGGTCTTTTCCTTCACGGGTACGCTCACCGACGCCGGCGAATACCGAGTTGCCATTGTGGAATTTAGCAATATTCGCAATAAGTTCCTGAATGAGCACCGTTTTACCGACGCCGGCACCGGCGAACAGACCGGCCTTACCACCCTTGGTCAGCGGCGCGATCAGGTCAATCACTTTAATACCGGTTTCCAGAATCTCCGCCTTGTTCGACTGGTCGACCAGCGCGGGCGGTTCACGGTGAATCGGCGCCTTCTTGGCTTTTGCTGGGGCCGGTTTGTTGTCGATAGGGTCACCGGTTACATTGAACATGCGGCCCTGGGTTTCTTCGCCGACGGGCACGCTGATCGGCGCGCCGGTAGCTACCACTTCGGCACCACGCTTCAAGCCGTCGGTGCTGGAAAGGGCAATGGCACGGACGGTACGTTCGTCAAGGTGCTGAGCCACCTCGAAGGTAATCATTTTACCGTTATGCTGCACATGCAGTGCCTCGTACATGGCCGGCAGGTTCTTATCGCTAAATTCTACGTCCACGACCACACCCACGATCTGGATAATGCGGCCGGTCGTCTTTTCTTTACTCATCATTTTCTCCTTTACTCTGCTAGGGCTTCCACGCCGCCTGAAATTTCTGCTAGTTCCTGGGTAATCGCGCCTTGGCGAACCTTGTTCATCTCGATCGTCAGGGCACTGGCAATGTCGGAAGCGTTGTCGGTGGCGTTTTTCATGGCGATCATCTGCATGCTGTACTCGCTGGCTTTGGCGTCAAGCAGCGCCTGGAAAATCTGCGCGCCCACCAGGCGGATGACCGTCGCGTCCAGCACCGCTTCGACACTCGGCTCATACAGCGCCTCGCGCACCGTTTCGGGCACCTCGGTTTCAGTAAACCCGGCAGGCAGAATGCGTTTTACCGTGACTTGCTGCGAAATACTGCTGGTGAACTCGGTGTAAATGACGTCCACTGCATCCACGTCGCCGTTGATAAATTTCTGCCGGGCGGTTTCAAGGATTGGATGGAGCTCGTCGCCTTCCGGGTGGTCGGGAATATGTTCATACACCCCTGTCACGTCGGTGTCTTTCAGGCGGGTCACGAACTGCGCGACCTTGCGGCCCACGGCGATCGTTTCGCTTTTAACGTGCGCCGAACCGTCCGCTTTCCGTTCGCGTAGATACGCTTTCATGACATTCGAGGTATAGGCACCTACGAGTGGCTTGTCACCCGCAATCACAATGAGCAGGCGAGCCTTCACCTCACGCGCTTCAAATAGCGGATGACGATCGGTAACGCCCTGGCCGGCTAGGTAGCTCAGAATTTCACTGGCTGCCTGCGTATACGGTTGCGACGCCTTGTCGAGCTCCTGGGCGCGGCGCATCTTGCTCGCTGCAACCAGCTGCATGGCCTTCGTAATCTGCTTGGTATTTTTTACCGAGCGGATACGCTGTTTAAGTTGACGCAGCGATGCCATTTTATTACGCCTCGAAGCCCTTTGCTGCCTTTTCGGCAGTCTTAACAATTAGCTTAGCCACGTTGCTATCTTTTTCAACCTTTTCAGCGCCCTTGTTCAGTTCACGCATGGCGTCCTTGTGTTCGGCCCATAGTTTCGTTAACAACGCCTCTTGGGCGTCCTTAATTTTTGCCACGGGCACTTTGTCGAACAAACCTTGGTTGACTGCAAAAATACTGGCGGCCTGCTCCCACACGCTCATTGGCTGGTATTGCGACTGCTTAAGTAGCTCGGTCAGGCGCTGGCCGCGGTCGATCTGTGCCTTGGTGGCGTCGTCGAGGTCACTGCCAAACTGGGCAAAGCTAGCCAGTTCGCGGAATTGGGAAAGGCCAAGCTTCAGGTGGCTGCCCACGCTTTTCACCGCTTTGGTTTGGGCGTCGCCACCCACACGGGAGACAGAAAGACCGGCTGAAATAGCAGGACGGATACCCTGGTAGAACAGATCGGTTTCCATGAAAATCTGGCCGTCGGTAATAGAAATGACGTTGGTTGGGATGTAGGCGGAAATGTCACCGGCCTGTGTTTCGATGATTGGAAGAGCGGTCAGCGACCCGGCGCCAAGTTCGTCGGTCAGCTTAGCCGAACGCTCAAGCAGGCGGGAGTGCAGGTAGAACACGTCACCAGGGAACGCCTCGCGTCCGGGCGGACGGCGAAGGAGAAGGGACATCTGGCGATAGGCAACGGCGTGCTTTGTAAGATCATCGTAGATCATCAGTGCATGCTGCTTGTTGTCGCGGAAGTATTCACCCATGGCAGTTGCCGCATATGGTGCAAGATACAACATAGAAGCCGGATCACTCGGACCAGTTGCAACAATAATAGTTTGCTCCATCACACCTTCTTGCTTCAAACGTTCAACCAGGCGAGCGATCTTAGAAAGCTTCTGGCCAATGGCAACATATACGTTGACGACACCAGTTTTTTGCTTCGCTTGGTTGATCATGGTATCAATAGCAATTGCCGTCTTACCCGTCTGGCGGTCACCAATAATCAATTCACGTTGGCCTCGCCCGATAGGGAACATGGCGTCAATGGCCATAATACCGGTCATAAGCGGCTCGTGCACGTGCTTACGGCCAATCACGCCGACAGCTTCGCGTTCCACCAATCCGGTCTGTTTGGTTTTAATAGCCGGACCGCCATCGAGCGGGCGGCCGAGCGGGTCAACGATACGGCCGAGCAGTTCCGGACCAACCGGTACTTCCAGCACCGTGCCTTTCAGACGTACTTTGTCGCCGGCGGATACGAACTCGTCACTCCCCAGCAGTACCGCGCCAATTTCATCTTCCATAAGGTTAAGCGCGAAAGCTTCGACCACGCCTTCTTTTGTTTCAATCTCGAGCATTTCGGAAAAACCGGCGCTTTTTAGCCCGTGCACCCAGGCAACACCGTCACCAACGCGGATGACAATTCCGACATTCTCGAGGCCCTCAGACGTCTCAAGACCCGCAATCGCGTCGCGGAGTTCTTTCGATAGTTCTGTTACTGCTAAATCAGCCATGTATTCCTCTTATTCCTTTATAATTGCTTTGCCTTAAGCTGTAGTAATTTGTGACGGATCGTTCCGTCGTAGCGCTTTCCCGGCACTTCCACGCGGATCCCGCCAAGCACGTTCTCGTCAATCGTCGTTTTTAGCTGTACCTTGCCACCAACCAGCTTCTCCACTTCCGCCTTCAGCTGCGCGGAGAGTGGGTGAGCGGTGGTAACATTCGCCACGACGATATCACGCTGCGCCAAAGCGTCCTCTATGTCGCGAACGAGCAGCTCCAGTTCGCGTGTCCGGCGAGTATCCACTAAGTAGGCCGCTAGTTCACGCAGCACTTCCGTCTTTTTCGCGCCGCCAATCAGACGCCCTACGGCGTAGGCCGAAAGCTTACGACGGGAGACGCGCAGCGCCATAAAGCTACTTCGCCTCCTTGATGGCGGCCGAGATGACTTTTTCATCCACCTTGGCGTCAACGCTTTTGCCTACCACTTTTTCCGTTGCCTGGGCAACAAGACTCAGCGTTTCGTTGTGCAGTACCTTACGGGCACCGGCCACATCTTTTTCAATCTGCTCGTGCGCTTCAGCCAGGATATGCTCGGCGCGCGCCTTGCTTTTAGCGTCAGCCGCCTCAATGGCCGCGGTCGCTTCTTCCTTAGCGGTTGAAACGATGTCGCTGGCCTGTGTGCGGGCCTCTTTCAGCATTTTTTCCACGTCAGACTCGGCCTTGGCGGCTTTTTTACGGGCTTCTTCGGCCGCTTCAGTACTTGCCTCAATCGCTTCCTGGCGGTTGTCCACTGCTTTCATAAGTGGCGGGTAGACAAACTTGCCAAGCAGCACCACGAGCACCACAAACGCAACAATCTGGAAAATCAGCATTTGCCAGTCGATTCCAAGCGCCGTAAACAAGTTGCTTGAGGCGCCGGTTTCTGCGAATTGCGTGAGTAAGTCCATTCAGGTATATCTCCTAGAGGAACTTCGCAATAATCGCCACAACGATACCGATGATAGCCAGCGAGTCAGAGAACACGATAGCGGTAATCATCAGCGTACGGATGTCGCTTAGTTTTTCCGGGTTGCGGCCAAGCGCATTCAAAGCACCCGCGCCAATAAAACCTACACCAAGGGCGGCACCGAGTGCCGGCAGGGCGTATGTCAGTCCGAAGGCTAGTTCGTTCATTTAATGTATCTCCTTTAATTTGTTACTTTCATTGTATCATTCTCTCGCCGAGGCCGTCGTTGCAGTATCAGCGGTGGAATGTTCGGATAGGGAAGTGTGTTCAAGGTGCGCCACCGTCCCATTATGGGTGTCGAGCGCCAGTGCGGTAAAAATAACGGTCAGGATGAAGAACACGTAGGCCTGGATAAAGCCGATAAACAGTTCGAACGCCATGAAGAGCGGCAGAGCGGCCACCGAGAAGTAACTGGTGAGCGCCGTAATGATAATGAGCAGAATTTCACCAGCAAAACAGTTACCAAAAAGACGGAGGGAAAGGGCCGAATAGCGGGAAACCTCACCCACAAGTTCCAAAAAGCCCTCGAACGCCCCAATCGGGTCTTTCAACGGGTTACGAAGGTACCGGCCGAGGTTGCCGATAGGTCCGTGCTGGCGGATAGCGTATACTTGCACCGTAATCAGCGCGATAATGGCGATGGCGAACGTAAAGTTCATATCGGCCGCAATGCTGCGGAGGATCGGCACGTGGTTGTAGGTAATCGACTCCAGTCCCGGCAACACGCTCATCCAGTAAGAGATCGCGACATAGAAGAATAATGTCAGCGCCAGCGGTGCGATCCGGCGAGCAGTTTTTTTGTCGGGAATGACACTGTCGACCTGCGAAAGCATACCTTCGAACGCCCACTGGATAAACCCGACGAAGCGGTTGTATTTGCCGCGGCGCACCATGGAAGAAACGTACAGGAAAATCGCCAGGAAGATGACCAGACTCACCGCACCGGTGATCATAGCGTTCGTCACATGGAAACCGAATACTGTAAAGACCGCCTGTGAAGCCAGGCTGATATGAATGTCGAGAGCGGCAAAATTATCTATCATCTTTTCGTACTTCCTTGATTTGGCGTCGCACCAGAAGGCCGGCCGTCAGCGTACCAAGCACGATACCGAGTATCATAATCCAAGGCGTCGTATGCAGTTGCTTGTCGATGACCAATCCCAGTATGGTCAGGCCGATCGTTGGTATAAACATCCTCCATGTCGTATCCGCAATGGTACCTAGCAATAAAACAACCGTCGATCGGTCCGGCGGCGTAGGCGTTTTATCACCTTGGTCATGTGATGTGCTCATGTACGTTTATACTATACCAGCCCTCTTTAGTTTTGCCTAGGCCCTCGCCATACAAACCGACAATAAAAATAGCCGCCAGCCAGTGGCGACGCAGGAAGTAGTGGATGTATGCGGGTGGAGCTGCCTGACTAACTGGCCAAGCAGCTCCACCATCCCTAGCCAAGCACCATGGGCGTCCCTGCCACTGTGAAATGCAGCATTTCGCCTTCTTCTTGGCAGGTAACCGTGTACCTTGGCTTCATCTCATCGATGAAGGCGGCCGCGTGTTTCTCTGTCAACGGAGCAAACCCTTGACCACTCCTACGTTTTTGCACCGAAAAGCGCTCGGCGCTCCTTAGTAACGCAGTCATGCACGCACCCCGGATGACCGCCATACCCTTGTCGAATGACTGACCGTCCATGACACCTCCAGCCTCAGTAGGTTATGCTATACTATATACCATAAAAGTCAATAATGCGTATAATGGATTCTAATGCCCAGGAAAAACCGTACTCTCCCTCATACGCCGTTTCGCTTTACCACCAATTGTCAGAAAAAGCGGCGCTTTTCGAGTGAGCGCGAGGCAAAAGAAGCGGCCGATTACCAGATGGCCCTCAAGCCCGAACTAGAACTTACCACATATAAATGCGAGCTCTGTGGCGGCTGGCATCTTACCAACGCCGGCAAGAAGTAGTATAGTTGTATATATAGATGATATGAGATATACTATACATAGTATAGTAAAGGGGTACTTATGAGCGACACAACCGATCCAAAAGTAATTATTTACAGCACTACTTGGTGCGCCTTCTGTAAAACCGAAGAACAATACCTGCAGAAACTAGGCGTTAACTATGTAAAGAAGGACGTCGAGGAGGACAAGGCTGCCTACGAAGAACTGATGCAGAAAAACGGCGGCGCGTTCCAAGGCGTACCAGTAACCGACATTGCCGGCGACCTTGTACTTGGCTTCGATCGCCACAAAATAGACGAACTCCTGAAGAACAAGCAGCTCGTTGCTGCCTAAACCGCAGTATTTCAAAATACCGCCGATTCGTTTGGGCGGTATTTTAGTTTCATGGCAAAACGAGCGGGAAGGCCGGTCTGTGACCAGTCTCCACCGCCCGCTGCTCCTCTTTACGGCTCGTTGCCCCCATAATTGAGGCGGTCAGCTGTCGTCAACGGTCGTACCTCTACTGATGGCGAGATTTCATCGAGCGGAACCTGTACGTAAAGGACGTCGTCCCTCTGAAGCAGCGTGCCGCCATCTTTCTCGTAGAAACGCTCGAGGTAGCACACGCGCTCTTCGTCCAGGACAGGGTGGATCACCTGAAGAACGAGGGATCCGGAACTGGTGGAAAGCACACCCCAGACCTTCGACATGAGCTGGACGAACTGGGCGCCGCCATCGCGCGATTCGTACACCCCGGTTCCACGCTCGTACGGGCGTTCCGTGTCGGGGATTTCCTTGTTTTCCGCCGTAACAATCGCGATGAGCCGGTGCGCGTCATCCCTCCGTCTATACAACTTCGTATGGTACGGGAAGGATATCTCTATCCATTCTTCCATGCGACCCTCCGATAATAAGGAGCGATCCACCCAGGCGGGTGGTACCTTTATCATAGCAAAAATAAAAACGCCTCGCGTTGCAGCGAAGTGTCAAGGCGAAGCCGGGTGGAGGAGGATGCACGTCGCATCAGCTCACTCCACCCGGTGCCTACATTGAACTACGAAAGATCCGAGGGATCCGGAACAAAGGTCACTTCCACCTTACTCGGATCCTGAGGCCACGGCTTCCGAACCAGCTCGCGATCGCCGAAACGAATGAGCTGGTTTGGAAAAAACTCACACGGGATGTCAGTGTCGGTACGCACGTCCGTGAAAATAACGTGGTCCCCGGCAGCCGGACTACCGGCATATTCTGCCAGCACCAGCTCCTGGAACCTGCGGCCGTCCGTGGAAATGAACGCGTGCTCGATCGTGCCTCCCATCTGGGCGTCGTCCCGCGGAGTGATTGCCAGCATCGTTTCGTCGTCCGTGTAGAGAACGGTTCCCTCGGGGAACGTATCCATTTCTGCCTCCCATTTCAACATAGGCTATACCTGAAACTCCTTCCAGGCATACAGTACTATTATTAGCATAAAAACTATTAAATGTCAATCTGCACCTATACGGACCACTTCGCCGCCGAGCGCTTCGCGGAAGTAGCCATCGTGACTGACGTACAGCACTGCACCGGCATACTTTCCCAAAGCAGACTCGAGTTCTTCAATACTCGGGAGGTCAAGGTGGTTGGTCGGCTCGTCCAAAATAAGTAGCTGTGGATCGTTCGCCAACATGGTAATGAGCTGAAACCGGGCTTTTTGGCCACCGGAAAGACGCGAGACCGGTACTTTGGCATCAGCCTCGGTAAACAAGTAGTCACTTAACAGCCCGCGAATTTTCGTGGTCGTAATGGGGAGATTTCGGTCGAGATACATCTGCTCAATCGCGTCTTCAAGCAGCAAATCAAAATACACAGGTGAGACTTCCTGCTCGTAAATACCGATGCGAATATGTTTGTCCAGGGTAATGTCTCCTGAAAAGGTTTTGATCGCACCACTCGCAACTGTTTCTGAACTGGTAGCAGGATGGTGACCAGAGGATGCTGAAGCGAGAATAGCCTTAATCAGCGTCGTCTTGCCCGCGCCGTTCCGTCCGCGCAGTTCCATGGCTTCACCTTCGCGAAGATCGATATATGTGCCCGAAAACAGTGGCGCATCACCATAGCCAAGACTTAGGTCTTTGGCACTCACCAATACATGCTTGCTTCGTGACTCCTCGCTTTTCAGGTTCATGCGGATATTTTTTGCCTTGAACTTGTCGTACTGGGAGGCGACTTTATAGTTGAGACTGGCGGCCGACTCTTTGTCGATCCAGAAGGTCGGCTTTTCTTTCGCCTGCAACTCGGCCAGCTCTGCCCGTGATTTTTCTTCCAGCCGTTTGAACTTCTGAATAGTGCCTGGGTTACGGGATTTTTCCTTAAGCCGCTGGTAATCGAGCACCTTCACCTTCAGGTTGGCGATACGTTTTTCAATCAGCTCGAATTCGTTCATTTGCGTCCCGGTCGTCAGGGCATTTTGCTTCAGATACGCATCGTAATTGCCTTTGTAACTGGCGCTTTCGCCGTCCTTCAACTCCACGATCCGATCGACTTCTTTTAAAACGTCGCGGTCGTGGGTAATAACCAGCATTGCTTCGCGGGCGCTGCGCATCCAATCGATAAACTGCGCTTTAGCCACATAGTCCATATGGTTGGTCGGCTCGTCGATCAGCGCCAAGTCGGCGTCGGAATGCATGATTTTCACTACTTCTACTAGGCGTTTTTGCCCGCCGGAAAGGGAAGTAAACGGCCGGTGTGCTACTCCCGGTAGCTGGAAATTATCCAACTCCCGTTCAATTTGCTCTTCTATCTGGTAAAAGCCTTTATCGGTAAAGCGCTGCAACGCCTCGGAGTATTCGTTAATTTTTTTCATGTCGTCGCCCATGGTTTCAGGGTAGGTTTGGATGATACGGCTCAGTTTCGGGTATTCCGGCAAGCCGGCAAGCACGTATTGCAGCACCGTTTTATCCCCGGCATCGTGGTGTTCCTGAGAAGTAGCCACCACCACCGTGCCACGTTTATAAATAAGGTCACCGGTAAAATCATTGTCCGTTCCTGCTAAGATACCGAACAGAGTAGACTTGCCAACGCCATTACGGCCTACCACGCCAACCTTCTCGCCCTCGTCGATACTAAACTTCACCCCATGCATAAGTAGCTTGGGGCCAAAGCTTTTTTCAGTAACGGTAATATCGGCAATCATATCTGTAAGAGTATAGCATGCTATTGCAATTAAATAACTTTTATGTTATTATAAATATAAGACGTTTGTCCGTACCCAGGGAGTTACTGTGATTATCCATCTCGCTGCCTGCGTCATCGTTTTCGCAATCTTGGCGGTTGCCCTATGGGCGATTACCGCTGCCGTCTGCGAACGCCTTGCGGGAGGTGTCACCAAAGAGGTGACAGATACTACTCCAGCCACGCCGGACCCCAAGCTGCATCACACAATCGTCATCTGAGCGCCAATCGCCAACACCCGAAAGAGTGCCGGTGATCCGGCGCTCTTTTCATGCCTAAGTATTGCTTTTTTATATCGATTATGCTATAATTTACTTAATCAGCAATGCGTTCGTTATCAAATTGGAAGGTGTTAAAATGTCTGGTTATGAGGTGCTTTTCGTTGTGGCTGTAACAGTAGCAATTGGCTTCGTCCTCGGGCTCCTTTTCTCTGGTGAAACCAGGGGAGAACGAGTCGCTGCAAGGATGGCCCAAGCAGCGTCGGAGCAGCACGCAAATGACGCCATACTGGCTAGAAATGCGCTCGACCGGCTAACGTCGTACGAGTTTCTCACCAGCACCCATGCCAATCAGGTGCTGATTATCAGCCAAATGCACGTATATCGCAACTTTCCGTCCAACATCCCTTACGGCATGCATGACCTCAATGAACTCTTGGGGCTACTCGGTCAAAAGGGTGGCGACACTATCGAAACTCTCCGCCTCGGCTAAGGAGTCTGTCATGACAGTTGTCATTGGCCTCGCCATCCTCGCGGTGATTGGGGTCATCTGGCGCGTTCTCACGTTCGACCCAGAGCTCGCCCGCGCCCGGCTCGTCTACAAAGAGCTGCGCAGTTGGCCCGAGGAGCACCGCCCGCACGCGCAGGTAATGTTTCTGGAGATACTGAGACGGCAACAATGCCTACCCAAGTGTCTGGATACGGTCGACCTTAGCGACCCTAAGGAGGTGGAAAACATCTTGGCAACCGCCATCCGAACGCACAGGCGCTGACCGCGCCGAAGGTTCCGCTCTCTATGAAAGAGCGCCGGGATCTTCGGCGCTTTTTCATTTTCAAAAATCGTGCGTGGAAATGACCTCTTCGTACAGCTTGATAAGCTTCGCCACCTGGCGTCTTTCAGTAAAATGCCGGGCGAGTTTCTGACTCGCCTCGCCGTATTCTTTCCGCTTTTTCGGATGCGACAAAAGATCGATTACATGATCGGCAATACTTTTGGCATTGTTACTCGGGTACTCGCCATTGACGCCAGGCTCCAATACCTCGGATAGCTCTTTATCAACCAAAAGAAGCGGCAAACCGGCAAGCGCCGCCTCGTGCACCGCCCACCCCTGGGTATCAGTAAGCGACGGAAAAACGAATACGTCCATAGCGGCGTAAGCCGCGCCCAAGCTTTCGCGGGGAAGTGCGCCCGTAAAGGTAATGCGGTCGGCATATTTGGACTGCGCGGCCTTTTCTTCCAGTACTTCTTTGTAGTCGAAATCCCCGATAAAGAGCAGCCGGGCCCGCGACCGTTCTTTCGCTACTTTGGCAAGTGCAGGAATAAGCACGTCGAGATTCTTCTCAGCGCCAAGCCGGCCGACAAACCCGAATACCTCGTCTTTTTTATCAATCCCGTGACGATCACGAAATGCATCGAGCTGCTTTTCCGTCGGTGGTTTAATACGATCAACACCATTTGGCATCAGCGTCACATCGTAGCTATAGCCGTCCTCGGTTTGCCAGCTTTCCAACTGTCTTTTGCTCTTTTTACTCAGCGCAATGACGGCGTCGCACTTGCTGTATACCATGGTGACAACTTTCTCTACGATATCAATATTCCACTGCATGCTCTCGCGGCGCGGACGGTACATCTTCATAAGTTCGCGTACGTCGCGGCCATTGACACGCATGGCAAAGGGAAGAATGGAAATGAGCAGCAGAAGGCCGGGGAGGAGCAGCGTATCACGGTAGTGTTCGACGTACTGGCGCAGATCAGTGCAGTGCTGCGCTACCAGCGGCGTATTGGTTTTGTGTGCCGCGTAAATGCCCATGATGCCCACCTGGCCAGGAGTAAAGAAGTGAATAACGTCGAGATCGAGCTCTTTTACTTTAGCCAGTACGCGCGGCGGGAAAAACAAGCTGGTATCGTACTCGTCGTAGAACGCCCCCTTTACGCTGGGAAAACGAATAATATGTTCGTCCTCGCTTTCACCTGGACGAATACTGCGGGCGGGACAAAAAATATAGACCTCGTGGCCTTCAGCTTCGAGGTGCTTTTTAAGTGACTCCACAACAAAAACAATGCCGTTGATTGACGGCCGGTACGTATCGGTAAATAAGCCTATGCGCATAATGAGGCTTATTATACCAGCTCACGGTATAGTTTGACGAGACGCTCGGCCGCGGCGCTACTGTCAAACCGCTTTGCAATCGCGCCGGCTTTTTGCCGCCAACGCATATACGCCTTGGGGTCGGAGGCAAGCAGAGTAATGGCATTCACAAAATCGTCATCCTTACAACGAAGCGCATCATCACCAAATGTGTCATCATATTCAGGAATGTCACGGAGCACGATAGGAAGGCCGGCACCAGCTGCTTCCAGTACGCACATTGGGTGGTTTTCCTGTTCAGCAGGAAGACAAAAAACGTCGGCTGCAGCCAAATAATCACGTACTTGTTCATGAGGAATCACGCCGGTAATTTTGAGGTTGCTCGGCACTTCGTTCATAAGCCGTTGCATGCTGGCGTAATCGGCCCCCAGTTGCTTGAATGGAATACCGCCCACCCAAATAAAGGTAACGTTTGGCAGCTGCTCTGCCATTTTTATGAATACATCGATACGTTTTCGGGGCTGAACCTGGCCGTTGCCAAGCACCACGAAACCGTCTTCACGGATTTTCAAGCGTGCCCGCGCGGCGGCCTTATCGCCCTTTTTAAACGCATACTGACTCATATCAATCGTGTTGTAAAATACTTCGATTTTCTTTTTCGGCACATGCAGTTCCTTGTGAAGCACCTCAGCAACAGTTTTGGAAACCGCCAGCACCTTATCTGCCCGGTTGTAATACCAGCGCATATACCAGCGCGCCAAGAACAGCCAATAGCGGGCAAGAATGATCGAACCTACGAACGAAGCGGGAATGACGTGCGCCGACACGACTTTTTTCGGCCCAGGCTGGAACATCTTCCGCCATGTGTGCGAACCAAGCGTATGCAAATGGACGACATCGCAATCGACCGTCTCACCAAAGGCGCCCCGAATAAGCGTCACATCGGGACGCTTTTCAAGTGCGCGCGCCAGTTCGTCGTAAGCAGTGTGGACGCCATGGCCCTGGACGGAAATATCGCTTTCCGAGACCATATTCACGCGAAGGTTCTTCATGTACCTTTAGTGTACCATGGTTTCACGGATCAAGAGGGCGGCAGCTTCCGGGGCTTCCATGGGAAGCAGGTGGCCACCGCGCAAAAACTCGACCGGCGTTTTGCCGAATGTCTGGCGCATATCAAGTGAATCACGCTCGCACGCAGTCGTGTCCGACATGCCGCAGATCACTAAAGCGATCTTTCCTTTACCCGCATGATCGTAGGCATGGCGGTCGCGAATAATGCTAACGAGACCAGCCTGGAAGACAATTTGGGCATAGGTGGCCTTGGAGTTAAAGCCCGTCCAGCGCACCCGTTTCATCGCCTCGCGGGTGCGGATTTTGGCAAGCGTCATGCCGCGCAGCACGATGAACGGACGCCAATTGTAAATATGCGCCCAGAAGTGTGCCGAGTTCACAATCACGCGGGCGTATCGTTCGTACATAGGGCTTGGTGTTGGCACCGGGTTGATTAAAAGAACTTTTTTATGCTTCAGAATTTCAGGAGAAAGAACGACCGAGCACCCAAAGGAATGGGCTACGATAAAATCAATGGGGCCGAACTCTTTTTCCAACACCACAAGCGCTTCTTTAAACCATACCTGCAGGGCGTTTGCGTCCGGCAACCTGACGGCGGTCGTTTTACCATGGCCGGGCAAGTCGACGAGAAGTACCCGGTAATCGTTTGCCAGCTCGGCGGCAAGCGGTACAAGGCCATTGTGGTCGCCGCTAATGCCGTGAACAAGTAAGAGCAGCGGTTTGTTTGAGACGGGAGAGGCGCAGACATGCACCCGTTTGCCGTGCAGCCGCACGAACGATCCGGTAAGATTTTGTTCACGCCAAGCAGAGTAGTCAATCATAGAAGTCTTTCTTAGGGATGCACGGTCGTGCCGGTTGTTTCACCGCGAGCCGCCTTTGCAATATTGCCTTCACCTAGTAGGTCGAAAATAACGAGCGGAAGCTGATGATCGTATGCCAAGGCGATAGCCGCTTTGTCCATCACTTTTATATCGGGTTTCTCGACGGCTTCTCGAAGGGTGATCGTATGGTATTTTTGCGCGCCGTCATCCTTCATGGGGTCTTTATCGTACACGCCGTCCACCTTGGTTGCTTTCAAAATGACATTACAGCCAAGCTCAAGCGCCAAGCTGACCGCTGCCGTATCGGTCGTAAGATAGGGACGGCCGATCCCGCCACCCACAATAACCACCCGGCCTTTTTTCATGTGGCTGACCGCCCGGCGGTGTGTAAACGGGTCGGCCACTTGGTCGGCCGTAATATTGGTCAGTGCCTGCGAAGGTAAACCCACATCATTAAATACGTCGGCCAGCGCCACTGCGTTCATTATCGTGCCAAGCATGCCGATATTATCTGCCGTGACCCGCCCAATACCGTTTCCCGCCAGTTGGGCGCCACGCACGTAATTACCGCCACCGACCATAACCACCACTTCGGCCGTCTCTATCTTTTTAATCTCGTTTGCAATCCAGATGGCGCGCTCGGCATCGAACCCGTTCGTGTATTTTCCCTGTAACTGTTCACCCGATATTTTCAGAAGAATACGCGTATACATGGCTTTAGTATAGCAAAAAGAAAAACGCCCCGTTCCGCCTTTCGGCGTACGGGGCATCTTTCCTACTGCCACGAGGTTACAGCACACGAAAATGCATCGTGTCCCATTTGGGATGGAGATCGAACGGCCCGAAGTGGATGCTCCAGTCGGGGTGCGTCGCCCGCAGGGTGTCCAGCACCATCAGCCCGATCTGCGCCACGAGGCAGAGAATCAGCCACCATGAGGCATTGCTCCAGTGTACCAGCACGGGAATACCCACGCAGACCAGAGAACCGAACAAGACAGGATAGGCCACGAAGTCGTGCGCCAGTTTCGTAGGCGAACTGATCACCGCGCCCGCACCCTCCTTGACGTAGTTGCCGGTGTCCCATGCGTGAAAAGCGAATCCCGCAATGGAACCGATCACGAGCGCAATGAGCATCCATCCACCGCTGCGGAACATGCTGTCAGCAGGAACATGCGCCCAACCGACAGCACAAACCGCGAAGGCGGTGGTGAGGACGAACGTATCACCAAACATGAACGACCATGCTTGATGCCGGACGTCGAACAGTTCGCTGAGCAGCCGACCCTCCAGCGTAAAGGCCAGAAAAGCGAGCAGCTGCGGGGAAGTGGTGAGTACCAGCAGAACCGCCAGCCACCATGTCCCGATACATACACTGGAAACGAGACCCAGATACATCAAGAGCGCATAGATAACCAGCGCCGCTTGGAAAAGCTGCTGCGCACGCACCAGCTCCACCTTCTTTCTTGAGGAGTAGGAAAGATCGTCTCTAACTTGAGATTAAATTATATTATACCACTTTATGTGGCATAATGTCAATCTTCCTCACCGTGATAAAATAATGACAAGAAATGAGAGTAGCTCTCTATCACCATATTTCAGGACAAGGACAACCTACTATCCTTTTACATGGATATCTCTCCTCCTCGCATTATTTCCGCCGCTTAGAAAAACGCCCGCTATACCTACGAGGAGCAAGTAGAGGCTATCCATGCCATGCTGCAAAAATCGGCGTTCATGCGCTCCCGCCCCACGTATCACTGCGAGTTATCAAGACAGAGCACCACACCCCTGCACGCTATCCCGCACTTACAGAGGAGATAATCCGCTCGTATCTGTTACAATAGAACCACTATGGCACAGGAAAAAAAGCTGCGTACCAATCCGAAGACCGTCCTCAACCGTAGAGCGCGCTTTGACTATGAGTTGGGCGACGAGCTGGTGGCCGGTATTGCTCTCACCGGACCGGAGGTACGGGCAGCCCGCGACGGCCACGTGCAACTCAAAGGCGCATTCGTCACCATCCGGAACGGGGAGCTGTGGCTCAACAACGCGAGCTTCAGTATTAAGCTGAACAAACGCGGGGAGACAGGCGCCCGTTCGCTCGATACATCGCCCAGGAAGCTGTTAGCCAGCCGCAAGCAAATCGATACACTGGCCACAAAACGGCAAAGCGGCCTGACCATCGTGCCGACAAAACTGCTGACCACCGGGAAGTTCATAAAGGTCGTTATTGCGCTTGGAAAAGGCAAGAAACGCTACGACAAACGCGAAACCATGAAGCGGCGCGACCAAGAGCGCGAAGCCAAGCGAGCGCTCAAACACGTATGATATACTAGAGGTAATGAAGATATACTCGTGGAACGTTAACGGCATCCGAGCAGTCGACAGGAAGGGCGCACTGGATGAATTCATCAAAAAAGAAAATCCTGACATCATTTGTTTCCAAGAAATAAAGGCTCACGACGTCCAGCTCGACAACGAGTATCCCGAGTACGAAAAATTTTGGAATTCAGCCGAACGGAAAGGCTACGCTGGCACTGCGATATGGACGAAAATTCCGCCGCTCAGCGCATCATATGGGCTGCCGGAAGGCCTGATTACCGAGTATAAGCTTGACGGCGACGCCTATGGCAACCCGGCCAACGAAGGCCGCGTGCTCGCGCTTGAGTTTGAAAAATTCTATCTTATTACCGTATATACGCCCAACAGCAAAAATGATTTGTCGCGCCTTGCACTTCGTTATGACCAATGGGATCCGGCATTTTTGAAGTATGTCTCACGCCGCAGCGAAAAGAAGCCTGTCTTCTTCTGCGGCGACCTGAACGTCGCCCATAAGGAGATCGACCTGGCCAACCCAAAGCCAAATGAGGGCAAGCACGGCTTCACGAAAGAAGAACGCGAAGGCTTCGACCGTATAGTTGAAGCCGGTTTCGTGGATACCTTTCGCATGTTCAACCAAGAACCCGGCCAATATACCTGGTGGACACACTGGGCGAACGCCCGGGCACGCAACGTCGGGTGGCGTATCGACTACTTTCTGGCGAGTGCAAACGCGGTACCATACGTAAAAGGAGCCGGCATTCACCAAGACATTATGGGCTCCGATCATTGCCCGGTAAGCCTGCAGCTGGACGTATAGCCTTGGACCGCTCTGCCGAGACGCTTGCTCTACTTCAAACTCAGCAACCCTCTTACGCGCCGAACGCTACCGTTTTAAAGGCGCTCTCTCGCAAAACGCTCGTCTGTGCCGTAGGGCCGGCCGGCATAGGCAAGAGCACCACCCTCGACGTCGTTTCAAGGCTCAACCCTTCTTTCGGACGCACCGGTAGCGTCGTTACCAGGGCGCCTCATGAACGTGACAACCTGCAGATGAATGAGCGCTACATTTCAATAGCCGAAGCCACCGGGGCTATCGCGAAAGGCGAGTTCGTTAATTACATCGTTCATCCCACCACTCATGCCGTCTACGCCTCCGATCTTCACGCATATATACACGATTACAATATGCTCGAAACACTTCCCGGCAGTATCGATTATTTCCGAACCGTAGGATTCCAAAAGGTATATGTCCTTTATTTCGTTACCGAACCTACGGCCTGGCGTACATGGTTCGACGAGCGGTATCCGCATAAGGACGATGAGCGGGCAAAACGCATTCGTGAAGCAGAGCAAAGCCTTGTCTGGGCACTCGGGCAATCACCCGAAACCATCATTTTTATCTATAATACCCCGGGCGAGCAAGAAGAAACTGCCCAAACTATTATTGATGTAGTAAAATATAAGGCACAAGAGAGGTCTGATGGAATAACCTATGCCAAAGGCATGCTCCAGCAGATCAAGGAGATGTGATGACAGAAAAGGTATGCACGCTGCTTTTTTTAAAGCGTGGCGATGACATCTTGCTGGCAATGAAAAAACGTGGCTTTGGTGCCAACCGCTACAACGGCGTTGGTGGCAAGATCGAACCGGGCGAAACGATCGAGGCAGCGCTCGTAAGGGAGTGTCAAGAAGAGATAGGTGTTACACCGACCCACTACTGGAAAGTGGCGGAACACGACTTCTCACAAACCGAAAACGACCAACCTTGGCGCATGTACGTCCATGCGTACCTGTGCGACGAATGGGAAGGCGAACCGGCTGAAACCGATGAAATGGCACCTGAGTGGTTCAAACTGGGTAACATTCCATATGGCAACATGTGGCAGGACGACGAATACTGGCTCCCGCGCGTCTTAAAGGGCGAGAAGGTCTACGGCATATTTTCATTCGACGAACACGACAACATGCTCGCTCATGATATAAAGCGGGTTGAGCTTCTTCCGCATGAAACCTAAAAAGTTTGCCGTATTCGATATCGACGGGACCTTGTTCCGTTGGCAATTATTCCATGAACTCGTTTCGGAGCTGCTCGCAAACGGACATCTGCCGGCAACAGCAAAAAAAGACATTGATACGACAATTGCAGCATGGCGCGCCAGGGCTCACACCCATGCCTTTGCCGATTATGAAATGGCCATCGTCAATGCGTTTCGTCCATATGTGGCAGGTATGAAAGTCCGTGATATTGAAGAAGCTGCCGACAAAATCCTTTCCCGTTCCGGCAAGAACGTTTATGTCTACACCCGGTCGCTCATTGACGAGCTACGCTCTCAGGGCTACACACTGATCGCAATTTCCGGCTCCCAACACGAAATCGTGACCCGGTTTGCCGACCTCTGGAAATTCGACATTGCGCTCGGCCAAATCAGTGACGCGGTAGATGGGACATATACCGGTACCATTCCGGATGGAAAACTGGTCGTCATGCAAAAGGGGATATTACTTAAAAAGATCGTAACGGAGCACGGCCTTTCCTGGGAAGAGAGCATCGCCGTCGGAGATTCGCATAGTGACGCCGATATGATGAAGCTTGTCGCTCGGCCGATCGCGTTTAATCCAAACGACGAACTGTACGACGAAGCTGTAAAAAACGGATGGGATATTGTTATCGAAAGAAAAAATATGATTTACGAATTGGAGCAAAAGGATGGAACATACGTATTGGCTCAAGCAAACAGCCGATAAACCGCTATTTCCCGATATTGAATGGGCGAAGCCGGAACGGCGTTCTCAGGCGGGACGGCTTGGCATTATCGGTGGCAATAAGCTTGGCTTTGCCGGCGTCGCCGAAGCCTATTCGACCGCATTGGGTGCAGGGGTGGGGGAGGCGCGGGTGCTCTTGCCCGACATCCTTCGGAAAACGATTCCCACCACCATTACCGATACCGTTTTTGGCGCGACCAATCCTTCAGGAAGCCTGGCAATCGACGCCTACGCAGATACACAAGCGCTAGGTGAATGGAGCAATGCCATTCTCATGGCAGGGGACGCGGGCAGGAACAGCGAAACGGCCATTCTGTATGAACGTTTCCTAGGGACGTATAGCGGGCCGCTTACGTTAACGCGTGACGCGGTCGACCTTATAAAAAATGGGGCAAAGGATCTTGTAGAGCGTCCTCAGACACTGCTTGTCGTGTCGTTTGCCCAGCTGCAAAAGCTGTTCCAAAGCGTGTATTATCCTAAAATTCTCACCTTCAGCATGCAGCTTACCAACCTTGTTGAGGCGGTGCACAAATTTACCATTACGTATCCGGTTTCCATCGTCGTTCTTCACAAGGACTACCTTATTGTTGCGAGCGGCGGAGACGTCACTACGACCGCGTGGGAAAATCCTATGGCCATATGGCGTGGCACCGTTGCCACCAAAGCCGCCAGTTACTGGTTGTGGCATCCGGGCATGCCGCTTAAAGCCGTTACGGCCAGTATCCTCAGCGCTTAGTAGACCGTCTCTTGGCGCGGCACGAGCACCTCTACCGGCACCTTACTATCAGTAGTGGTGCCATTTCCTAGCTGGCCGTTATTGTTGCGGCCCATCGCGTAAACACGGCCGTTGTCGCCCAAGATAAATGTGGTATATTCATCACCGTTCGCTACCGCTGTCGCCTTTACTCCCGAGGGCAGTTGAACTTTCGTAAAGGTACTATTACATGCCTGTAAGGTGCCATTCGTGCCCAACTTGCCATAAGTATTATCTCCGGCAGAGTAGGCGTCCCCCGAATCGGTAATGACCGTCAAAGAGTTCATTTGGTATGTCGCTTGCGCGTTCATTTGGTAGTTTACTTTTTGTCCAGCGACCGGCGAATAGCCGGAGTAATCGCTTAGAGCTGAGCAACTCCCAGTGCCAAGCTCGCCATAGCTGTTTTGTCCAAGACACCACATGCTACTGTCGGGGCTGTTCGCCGAAATTCCTACGGAACAAATAGCATGCTGATCGCCCCCTTGTTCACCGATACTGAGGATCCTTCCGAAGCCACTCCATGTAATAGCCCGCGGCGTCGAATATACGTTATTGGTATTAAACGTACCATCACGAGCTGTTCCTTCAACGCTATGACCGCTCATATAGATCGTCCCATCACTCGTGCGGTAAAAAACTCCTTCCTGAGCGCCATGATATGACATAACTACTTCGAGCACAGCTGGACTACCCGGTATAAGCGCACGTCCGGGGATAGAATAACCACCCCCATTATTTGTGGTCGTGTTGCCGTGGCCAAGTTGCCCATAGTCGTTTTGGCCGGCGCAATATGCCTGATCGTCAGACGCGATGACACACGTGAAGGTATCCTGGTTATAGATCTTTTTTACGGTAAGGGAAGAAGCTGATCCAGATACGGGACCAGGATTAGCGATATCAAGTCGGAACTTCGTGGGCGCGGTAATAGGGGTGCCGGTACCTATTGTCGCCGCGTTGCCTAGCACTCCTTGCGCGTTCATGCCGGCACAATATGCCTGATTATCAGAGGCAAGTACGCACGCAGTGTCACCGCCAAACCCATTAACGACCATGTCTACAGCCGTCAGACCAGCAGAAAGGCCAAACCGGTACCAGCCGGGAGAATTGACCGGCATCAGCCCGCCCGATTCACCACCGCCGGGCACACCCCGGCAATACGCCTGGTCACCCAACGTGTCATTTGTAGCCAATATACATACGATGCTTGCACCCTGCCCGGAGTTGAACACCTTCTTTACGCGCGCGACCCCCGTAGGCAATGTCATCTGAATAGGCTTGGAAATCGTCGCCCCCAAAGCTGCATCGCCCAGCTGCTGGTTTGTATTGTCACCCCAGCCGTACAATGTGCCGTTCGTGGCGAGCATGTAGCCGTTATGCCCGTTGCTTTTCCATCCGGCACCGCCGGCAATTTGCGGCGTGTCGTTGTAGCGCGTCGTTTGCGCAACTGAAACCTGAAACGTTCGCCACACCTGGGAAGAATTAGAGCTGCGTACCAACTGCACGATACCTGTCGATACGACCCGTAGCGTCCCCGCAGCACCTGCCTGGGCAGCAGAAACTCTAAACGTCGTACGGATATTCCCCGTATTAAGGACGTACGGATCGGCACCGTTATTGTTTACTCCCGTGCAGTCTTTGTCCGGTTTCAGAGGATTCGCATCCGTCCATGTCGGGTTGTAGTTGGTATATACCATGCAAATTTTTACGTTCGCCAGACCCGATTCGGCCGCTTCACGCGCCAGCTGGTTGTAATATTGGTTTGCCAGTAGGGAATTGCTGGAAGATACGGCCGTTACCGCCGAAACGAGCACGATCATCATTACTACCGACGCAATCAAAATAGTCGGTAGGGCGAACCCCCGGGCTAGACACTGCGACATGCGCTTATGCTTCATATGGATTTATCATACCACTTGAGAGTTCAGCGGAGCAACAAACGCCATAAAAAATACACTTGCCAGAAACGACCAGTGTATTTTTTGGTACCGCGGGCCGGACTTGAACCGGCACGAGCTATTGCTCACCAGATTTTGAGTCTAGCGTGTCTACCGATTCCACCACCGCGGCATGTGGATATAGAGCTTGCTACTGAAGTATTGTACAATAGATACAAACAGGAATCCAGAGATGAGACCAGAAGACCGTACAGATAACCGGCGAAGTAGTGGACCGCTGATCCCTCAGCGTACGCTTCTTCATGGCGGCACATCTCCGGTCCGTGATCATGCTCCTGCCAATCAGGCAGCTGCGAATGTCGCACGTGAACAGTTGAACAATATCTACGGCGGCCACACCTCTACACCAACCCCCCAGACGACACCCGTTGCTACACCCAATGTTGAAGCTACCGAGCCGCAACCGACACCCTCTGTTCATGCGGCAAACCCGTATGAGCGGACCCACAGTAGCGTTCTCGAAGCTCAGGCAGACCAATGGAAAAAGTACCACAGCGCATGGCAGGATTACTACCAGCAGTATTACGAGCGCTATTATATGGGGCAGGTCTACCAGGCAAAGCAAGTACTTGAACAGAAGGCGACTACCCAGCAACCAGCGACCACACCGCAGGACACAACAAAAGAAAGTACCGCTCCGCCAAGCGCCGACGAAGTATTCAGCCGCGACGAGGCACTTTACGATCTTCGCGGCAAACTCCTAGGCAAGCTTCAAACTTCGGCCAAAAAAGCCCGGAAAAGCCGTCACTTTGTGCCCATCACCGCAGCTATCTGCGTTATGCTGGTGTTTTTATTCCTGCAATATAACCGCGTGCTATTTTCCAACGTACAGGCATACATTAGCCCGGGCAACATCGATCCTGCCAACATCATCGTTAATCCGAACACCGATGTCGCCGTCAGCCCCGACCCAAAGTTGATTATTCCTAAAATCAACGTTGACGTACCGGTCGATTACAACACCACGCCTGACTACGACGCACAAATGAAAGCCATGGAAAATGGGGTAGCCTGGTTCGGCATCCCGGGTGCCGACAGCAAACCGGGGCAAGTCGGCAATACCGTGCTTTCCGGGCACTCCAGCAACGACATTATCGATAAAGGCGACTATAAATTCATCTTTGCCCGGCTCGACCAACTGGCAAGCGGCGATACTATCTATGTTAATTACCAGGGGAAGCGCTACAGCTACACCGTTACCAAAAAAGAGGTGGTAAAGCCGACCGACGTCCAAAAACTGGTGTACAAAACTGACAAGCCTATCCTGACGCTCATTACCTGTACGCCGCTTGGTACCTCGACCAACCGCCTGCTGGTGACCGCCGAACAGGTAAGCCCAGATCCAAAAACAGCCCAAGCAGCGCCAAGTGACAGCAACGGCTCGAGCAGCAACGTCTCCATACCCGGCAACTCGCCGACATTCGTCGAGCGACTATTTGGTAACTAGACTCCAACGCCCCAGTAATAGCAGGAGCGGGCCCGCCATCCAGTGATAGATCCTACAACCCTACAATGGCTATCCTACGGCAAAATTAGCCGCACACGCTGCAAGTGGTAGCTGCCGTCGCTGCCTTTGATGAATCCGTAGAGGTACTTCGCATTAGGGCTCAGGCTTGCCGCCTGGCCGCTTACTACCGGCATAATGTCGTGCTGGTTCGCGCCGTCGAATTCATATAACCGCAGCATGCCGTCGCGGTCGCTCCAAAGCGTATAGTTATCCAGCCAGCCGATTTCTTTCGTCACATCCGTAGACCCTTTCAGGGTGGTCGTGGTCGTTTTCTGAAGTTCGGTATCGTAAGTGGTATACGTCGGCCCGTTTTGCACGACGATAAACCGCCCCTCGGTACGAATGGTCAGGTACTGCGCGCCGTTTGCCCCTATGTCAATCGTTTTGACGCTCTTAAGCGTGGACTTCGTCGGGTTGTCATCGGTGGGAAGATCACCCTTTAGCACCTCGAGCGTATTGCCATAGGCAATGACCACATAGATGTCACTGAAGTATTTGCCAACCGCAGCTTTCAGCGGTGCCTGCCCGTCGTCTTCATACGTGCGTATGATCTGTGGCTTGTCGGCCCCGTCTTTGTAGTAGCCGACGGTGCGGTTTTTTGTCTCGGGGTCGAGCAACGTGGAATACACAAGCGTCGACGTATCATATAAAGAGAAGTCGGCGACATTCGTAACCAGCGGACGCGAAAGCGTAGCAGCATTCAGATCGATCTTGCGAAGGTCATGGCCGATTTGCGCGTATAAAATCGCGCTGTTGCCACCATCGAAAAGCAGCTTTGACGCCTGAACGTCAAGCAGCTTGGTAACGTTTTTCGTACGGCCTGCATCCTGCGTATCAACTACCAGCCATTCTGTCTGCGTATCATCGAAGGCATGTTTTACCAGTATATATCGGCTATCGGGGTCCCATGTTTCCAAAGAGAATGACTGGATCTTGCCGGCCGCCGGATGCGTATAGCTGCCACTAGGCAAATCAAGAGCCGTCATTTTTACGGAATCACCGCTTATATCAGCCAGTTGTATACGCGGGACAGCAGGGTCTTCCTGGGCTGCCATCCATTTGTCATTCGGGGAGGCAATACTGCTTGAAAGAGCTCCGAACTCGGCAACGTTTTCAGGTTTGAGGTCATTAGGAATAAGATGGGCGTAATTAAGCCATAGCACTGATCCCGGGACAACCAGCACCGATTTCTGCCACGATTCATACCCCTTGCGCTGCATAGAAACAAAGTGCTGTCCCGCCGTAAGGGTCGCCTTGGAGGCAGTAGGGCTACCTAATGAAGCGCCATCGACGTCCACGGTCGCACCCGACGGCTTCGAGTCGAATTGCACCAGGCCACCCTGCTCGATCTTGCCGTCATTACGGTTGAATTGGTAGCCAAGCATAATGAAAATGAGGACTACGACAAGCGCGACGACCGAGAGGCTCATGGCAGTATAAACGGCAATTCGCCGAATAAGTTGCTGGCGTTTTGAGGGTTGGCGATACATCACTATAATTATACCAACATTCAGCCAAAAACCACTTGCATATTTACCTCATTTTACCTACTATGAGAGATAACAACACCTTCAAGGTTATGCTTGAAGGCCAGAGTAGGGGAAGAAATGAGCGAACAAAAAACAATTACTATCAATGGTACCGTCTACGACGCCCACACCGGGCTCCCAGTCCAAAAACAAGCTTCTGCCGAATTATCATCTCATAACACCAGCACCAAGGTTCACGTCACGCCATCTGCACCATCCGTCTCACGTCCCGATTCCCACGCTATTCACCAGGTCACTCAAAAGTCTCAGACCCTCAACCGTCGCATCGTGAAAAAAACATCTGCCGAAGCCACGGCTGCTCCTACGACGAAAACAACACCTGTTTCTCAAAAAAGCCCGGCTATCACCAAATTTGCGCCTCATCCCGCAGGCGCCAAGGCAACCCATAAGATAATGGCCGATATTGGACCCGTTTCCCATCCGCTTGCTCAAAAGGCAAACACGGTTGTCGCAGCCAAACACCACACCGCCCATCAGCCGGCCGCGCCCAAGCCATCCGCTGTTATTAAAGAAGAGGCAATCGCCGAAGCGCTGGACAAAGCGCCGAGCCATGCGGAGAACTCAGCAAAGGAAGTGAAGCGCGCCAAAAAACACCCGCGCCTGCTTAGTATTGCATCCGCCAGTATTGCACTGCTGCTCCTTGGTGGCTACTTTACGTACTTGAACATGCCCAGTCTCTCGGTACGCGTTGCCGCAGCCCAAGCCGGTATTAACGCCAGCTACCCAGAATACCGCCCCGACGGTTACAGCCTTCACGGCCCTGTCGCGTACAACCAGAACGAAGTCATGATGAAATTCGCTGCGAATGCCGGTCCGCAAAACTTTACCATCACCCAAGCAAAAAGCAGCTGGGATTCCAGCGCGGTTTTGGATAACTACGTCAAACAAAAAGCTGGTGACAACTACATCACCTACAACGAACGTGGCCTTACCATTTACACGTTCGACGGCAACGCTGCCTGGGTGAATGGTGGTATCCTGTACACCATTGATGGCGACGCGCCACTCTCCACTGATCAAATCCGTCGCATTGCGACGAGCATGTAACAAAAACCAAGTTTTACGCTTGGTTTTTGCATAGCGTGTCCTAATTTGTCCCTGCTATACCAGCCTTCAGTTCTTGCGCTACTACAGCAAGTTCGTCTTCGGGCGAGGCCTCGCGGCTGCCCGGACGATAGAGGAACTCACGCGGCTCGTAGTTGACGATACCGTCGTCACCCAGCGTGCGCGGTACGACATGAAGATGAAAATGCGGTACAGATTGTCCGTACTCCTTACCTTCGTTCCATGCGCAGTTAAACCCCTCTGCGCCGTATACTCGCTTCAGGCCGTTTTTTACTACCGTAAGAAGCGCAAAAATATCCGCCAATTCTTTTTCATTTAGCTCATCCACCGTCTCGACGACACGCTTAGGGGAAATCAGGGTATGACCTGGGGTGATCGGGATGTTCGTCAGAAATGCCCAAGCCGTTTCGTTTTCTGCAACGGTGCGGTCTTTAATTTCAGGAAGAGTGGTAAATATAGATTGTTTTTCGGTCATTAACTAGCGATTATGACCGACACGCCAAGAATTATCAAGCTTGGTATAGCCAAACGACTACTGTTCGTGTCACCAGTCACGTGAATATATCTTTCACAAGGATAAATTTCCAAAAGCAGGGGGAGGGTTTACTTCTGCATACACAAACGTAAACCCTCCCGACCATCAACCACCGCGTCCCACGTGACACTCGACCAAAGCGCCCTGTATCAACCGTTCATTTTTGGGAGCAGGTACTTTGTCTTCGGGAGGAAGTTGGTCAAAAAGACGTTTGCTCTCCGTGATGGCTTCCGCAGCAGTCTGCGGTTGTTTGTTCACTCGACAGTAGAATACCCCATAATCTATGGTGGACATGAGCCACTCATCACCCCGTTTTACGAGAGATACCGTGGGCTCCTGCGGCGTAGAGGGATACCAGTTTTGGCTTTGGCTCCCGTCGCCAAAAGAACGTACGGTTGCCGGCTGGTAGGCCAATCGTTTCAGCTGCTCCGAGAATCCAGCGGAAGATGACTGGCCACTACAACCAGCCATGAGCACAAGTACGTACGCCGCAAACGGCAATAATTGCCTGGACATACCTCTCCTTTGCCTGCTTTTGGAAACGAGCGACAGCACCTAGGCCATCTCTATAGAGTATGAATTCATACGGCGCTAAATACAAATCGCCCTCAGCTGCTAATCTGTTATAATGAGCGTATTATGCCTACTGTTCGTACTCGTTTTGCCCCTAGTCCTACCGGATTTTTGCACGTTGGCGGTGTCCGCACCGCGCTGTTCGCCTGGCTGTTAGCCCGCCAAAATAATGGCCATTTTATTCTTCGCCTGGAAGATACCGACCAAAAGAGGGAAGTGGAAGGCTCGGCCGAACACCTGATGACCAGCCTGAAAGCGCTCGGACTCGACTACGACGAAGGGCCGGACATTGGCGGTCAGTTCGGACCGTACCGGCAGAGTGACCGTTTGGAAATGTATAAAGCATGGGCACAAAAACTGATTGATGCCGGGCGGGCGTATGCCGACCCGTATACGCCGGAAGAACTCCAAGCGTTCCGCGACCAAGCCAAGGCTGACAAAAAGGCGTTTTTGTATCGTGATCACCGGCCGGAAAACCCGCCAAGCTGGGATGGGACGACGCCGCTTCGCTTCAAGTCGGAGCCGAAGCACTACTCGTGGCATGATGAAGTCATGGGCGATCTTTCCACCGGTCCGGAAGTTATCGACGATATTATTCTCATTAAGTCCGACGGCTTTCCTACCTACAACTTTGCCCATATCGTCGACGACGCCGAAATGGAAATTACGCACATCATTCGCGGACAGGAATTTATTTCCAGCCAGCCGAATTACCTGAATATTTACGAAGCGCTCGGCCTGACACCACCCATTTTCGCCACCATGCCGCATATTTTGGCGGCAACCGGCGGCAAAAAGCTTGGCAAACGCGATGGCGCCAAGGATGTGCTCGATTACCTGAATGAAGGCATCGTCAAAGAGGCGCTCGTCAATTTCATTGCCAGTCTGGGCTGGAATGACGGTACCGAACAGGAAGTTTTTTCGGTAAAAGAATTGATCGAAAAATTCAGCCTGGACCGCGTACAGCGAAGCGGCGCCCGGTTCGACGAGCAGCGGCTTATGTGGCTGAATGGCCAATGGATCCGCCAGCTCGACATCGACGATCTCTATGTACGGGCAGGAAATTTCTGGCCCGAAAGTGCTAAAAATGCCGATGAAACCGCAAAGAAACAAGTGCTTGCGCTGGTACAGGACCGCCTCAAAACACTGGCCGACCTGCCCCTGCTTACCAACTATTTCTTCGAAGAGCCAGCACCAAATTGGGCGATACTGCAGGACAACAAGCAATTAAAAAAGCTTGAAACTCTGGAAATAAAGACTCTTCTCGAACAGGCAAGTACCGCATTTGAAGTGAGTGAATTCGACCCTGAAAGCCTTCAGAAAACATTAAATCAGCTGCTTGAAACGACCGGTCAAAAACCAGGCATTCTCTTCAGCCTTATTCGCCTCGGCGTTTCATGGGCGCCGTTCAGCCCTGCCTTGAATGATACGCTCGCCGCTCTTGGCAAGGAGACGGTCCTACATCGCTTGCAAAAAGCATCAGAAACCCTTGCCGAGTAGTCGCGCCGCTCTCGCAGTTCTGGTATAATAACCGTAAGCATGAACGAAGAAACAAAAAAGCCACGCTTCTTTGCGCGAATAAAAGCATGGGTCCGCACGCACCGTACCCGTACGATCATCGGCTGTGGCCTGCTGCTAATCGCTATAGCGGGCGGCGTGACGTATGCACTTCTCTCTCAGGCTGTACCAAAGGTAGCCATCACAACCGTAAAGCCCAAACCAAAGCCAAAACCGGTTGTGTATTATTCACCGCTTACCGGTGAAAAAGTGGCGGACGAGGCAGCCACCAAACAGGCCGTCACAGCCATCATGATCGAAAACAGTCCTGACGCCCGGCCACAATCGGGGCTAAAACAGGCAGGCGTAGTATATGAAGCCATCGCCGAAGGTGGCATTACCCGTTTTCTCACACTCCACCAGCAAGACAAGCCGCAGATCGTTGGTCCAGTTCGCAGCCTGCGTATGTACTATGTGGATTGGCTGGCGCCGTATAACGCCAGCGTGGCCCATGTTGGTGGTAGCCTGTATGCCCTGCAGGAGATCCGGAACGGCAAATACCGTGATATCGACCAATTCTTCAACGGGGCTTATTATTGGCGTGCCACCGACCGGTATGCACCCCACAATGTGTACACAAGCTTCGCGAAGCTCGATGAACTGAATGCCAAAAAAGGCTACACATCATCGACGTTCACCGGCTTCAGCCGTGTAGATGGCAAGGCAAGCGATGCCCCGAACGCCGCCAGCGTCAGTATCAATGTCAGCGGACCGCTTTACAACAGCACCTATACATACGACAAAGCGAATAACCGATACAACCGTAACGAAGCCGGGGTACCCCATACCGACCGCGAAGACGGGCAGATCACCCCGAACGTCGTCATCGCCATGAAGGTGGACATGAACCTGATCATGGAAGACGGCTACCGGGAAAACATTACGACAACCGGTTCAGGGCAGGCATTCATATTCCAAAACGGTACGGTACAGGAAGTAACATGGCACAAGGCTGATCGGACCACTCAACTTAGCTTTACCGATGCAAGCGGCAAAGATGTTCCGCTGGTACGCGGCCAAACCTGGATAACGGCCGTGCCCAACGGCAGCGGGAGTGTCTCATGGCAGTAAAGAAAGGCACTCAGCCGGCAATGATTCGCGATTATATGCCACGTTTTCGGAAGCGGGCGTTCTTTCTTACCATTTTGATGCAGATTGCCGTCACCCTCGCTATCGGATGTGCACTGCTTATAAGCGGCGTCACTATGCCCACGGTCCCGTTCTGGATCACGCTTATTGCCATCCTTGCCGCTTCTACCGGCATGAACGTTCTCTTGACTTCACAGCTCCTCTTGCCGTTCACCGACCTCATGAGCGCCATTACCCACATTTCAGGTGAACCCACAACGACCACGCCGCCCAATCCCAATGCGCGCCACTTCGAGCGTGACGGTTTCAAGCCGGTCCTGCAGCTTATTTACGAACTCGACACCCGCGACGAAAGTGGCGAGGCAAAAGATACGTCGCAGACGAGCAAGCTTACAAAAGCGCTCGACAATACGGCCGCTGGATTCGTAGTTATGACCGCGAAGGGACAAATTCTGTATGCCAATTCGAAAGCGCCAACCCATATCACGCCAGAAGGCAAGCGGGTGTTGGAACTTATATTCAATGACGAAACCTCGCTCGATTCATGGCTAAAAGACTGCGAAGAGCATGCCGTCCACGCCGACCGAACATGGGAGCGGATCCCAAACAAAATCATCGGTGAAGAAAATCGAAAAATCTATGACATCGTTGCTTCCTACCAAAAGGGAAGTGAAGCCGAAGTAGTACTGACACTGCTTGAACGCACCGCAGAATACCAGCCGGAAGATGACGATCTTGATTTTATTGCCTTTGCCGCCCACGAACTGCGCGGCCCCATCACGGTCATCCGTGGCTACCTCGACGTACTAGGCGACGAACTGTCACTCGATGGCGACCAAGCCGAACTGATGCAGCGGCTCGTGGTGTCCGCCAACCGGCTTTCAAGCTACGTCAATAACATCCTTAACGCTTCACGGTACGATCGTCGTCATCTTAAAATTCACCTCAAAGAAGATTCCATCACTGATATTTACGACACGATCAGCGACGATATGCAGCTCCGTGCTTCGTCACAAAACCGCCTGCTCTCCGTTCATTTTCCCGACGATCTCCCCACGGTTGCCGCCGACCGTGGCAGCGTCAGCGAAGTACTTTCCAATCTTATCGATAACGCCATTAAGTACAGCAACGAAGGCGGCATGGTCGCCGTTGGCGCATCCACAGAAGGCGATTTCGTAAAAATCACCGTTCAAGATCACGGCATCGGCATGCCAGCAAGCGTGATCAGCAACCTGTTCCATAAATTCTACCGCTCACACCGGTCCCGTGAAACGGTAGCTGGTACCGGCATCGGACTCTACATTAGTAAAGCGATTGTTGAGTCACATGGTGGTAAAATAGAAGTACGCAGTACCGAGGGCGAAGGTTCGACATTCGATTTCACTTTGCCCATCTACAGCACCGTAAAAGACAAGCTTGGCGTCAGTAAAGGCAGCAATGAGGGCTTGATCGAACATGATGAAGGCGGGTGGATTAAAAACCACGCGATGTACAGGGGGTAATTTATGGCAATTAAATCAATTTTATGTATTGAAGACGACCGCTTTATCGGCGAAATGTATGTCCGTAGCCTGAAGAAGGCAGGGTACGACGTTGACTGGATGGTAGATGGCAACGACGGCCTGGTTGCCGCACGCAACAAAGAGTATGACCTCATCCTTCTGGACATCATGCTCCCAGAACGCCGGGGCGGGGAAATCCTGTCGGCCCTTCGCGGCGAGAAAGACCTTATCCCTCACACTAAAATCATCGTCATGACCAATTTCGAACAGGATGACGAGTCGCGTACAGCCATGCAGCATAATGTCGATGCCTACCTTATAAAGGCCGAGATTACTCCGAAAAAACTACTCTCTATTATTGAGAGACTCGCTAAAACCACGACTCCACGTCCATAACTGCATTGCCACAGCTACCGCCTGTCCCTTATAGTAAAGGATGTCACTTTTTACGGCATACCCGCTTCACGGAAGGGAAGAGATGGCGGTTCGGATTGACATCGGGCCTAATCCCGATGACCCGGAAGAAGAGGAGACCAAGCTCACCAAATGGGCGGCCGATAATGCGCCTCACGGTGATGCGACAGCTGCCGAAAAAACAGAAACTGCTCCCGAATAAAACCAGGGGCAGGTGACAGTACCTCGTGATGGAACAGCGTTGTTCCGTCGCGAGGCTATTTTTATAACATTTTCTTGCCGCCTACAACCAGTGCCCGGAAAAACGCGTCGCGTGCAGCCGCAGCACATACGGGAAGACCGGGTCCACGGCAGTTGCCGTCACCAACGCGAACGTCGTCGGGATTATGAATATCGCCATCTACCAGCCAGTCGAATACTCCGTAATACTGAGGAACGGGCGCACCCGATTCGCCGGCCGCTTTGCACACGGCCTGTGCCAGCTCCACGCTCTTATCGTGGATAAAGCTGCCTTCGCCAAGGCAAGCCGGGTCAATGCCAATACCCGTTTGGTACTTCAAGAAATCACGGTTCGGCTCGCTGATTTTCATCATCGGATACGCTTCGGTGCGAAGCTGGCCACTTTCATCTGTCGTTGTAATGACATGCATGCGGATTTCGCGCGGCCGGTCCGCCATGGCATTCAGGGTTTTCAACAGGCGTGCGTCCTCTTTGCTCGCTGGTTTTACCCCTTGAATTGGATTCTTGACGTTAAGGTATGGCTGAATAAACCCGTTCGTGGCAATTCGCTTTGTCGTAAGGGCAAGGTGAAGGTCGGCAATGCTTTTAAATACTTCTATCCCTTTCCCGCGGGATCCGCCTTGTGGCTTGTAAATAAGGGTGCGCTCGGCGCCATACTTGTCAACGAATTGCTCGTAATTGAGCACTGCATACGTATCGATTCCCACGCCGTGCGCCGTAATAATTTCTTCCATTAAATCCTTGCGGTTCCCGAACGTCTGGATACGTTTGTGGTTCCAAAGCCGCTCAGGTGGCAGCCCAATCCCATAGGCCGTTCGCTGATACGTCCCGTCCAGCTGTAGTACCTCGTCCTGAAAATTATGCACCCAATGGTCGATGATACTTGGGTAGTCCTCAATTGTGCCCGGCTTGAAGTGCGCCTCCAGAAGGTCGCCCGTGGCTTGGTCGTATACGGGGTTTTCAGCAATCCGTACGTTGGGGACCCGATTCTCGCCACTTGGTGCTTCGGTAACAACCGCGATATCGAAGCCGAAGCCAAGCTTTTTTAGGTTGGCCTGAATCATATCCGGCCGATGGAACATATCTTCACGCCACGGATGCTGCCCGTACGGGCCATACAGCATAAGTACCGCTGGTTTCATACCCCAAGTATATCAGCTTGGCTGCTTCTCTTGCCAGATCAGCACGACCCCTTGGCCAGCCGTTATCCAGTTATTGGCCGGCAAGCTGAAACGGTTGCCGCCCGGGTCGAACGAACCGGTAAATGTCGTGCCAAGGAATGGCTTTAGAAAAAACTGCCACGTATCACGGCGAGGAAACTGTGAGATATCAATCGTAAGCGTGGTCAGATACATCAAGCCGGGTGTCCCCCAATAGGCATAGTGCTCATCTACCCGTAAGTCATAATCCACCCGGAGTTCATATAGTGTAGAGACCGTCTGCTCAGCCACCGGGATCTGCAACTCTATTACACGGCACGTGTCAGCGTCAATCTGCCACACACTGCCTAACAGTTCACGGCGGCGCGGGGCATCAACCTCGGCAAACCACAGGGACTGATGCGAATCAGTTTCCATATCACGTACCACAAAGCGGCAATTACCGATAATACCTGGCAGCTCACGCTCGAAATCGGCTCCTTCGTTCAGCTGGATCATCTCGTCGAACAATCCGGTGGCCATCAAAATACTACTGTCTTGCGTTGAAGTAACAACCCCGATACGAAAGGTGGTTTTAAGCGAGCGGAACGTATAGCGGTACCGGTACACGTACCAATCACTGCCGCGTTTACTAGGAAGTAACGAGCATTCCACCCGCGCGTCTAGATACGGCTGACGACTTTTCCCAAAAACACGTAGCACTTCCGAAGCATGCGTGCCCAGTTCGTATAACCCGCCGAGCCCTTCCACAACGGTTCGTTGCAGCGCCTGCTCAAGCGGCTTGTCCGTTGAAATGGCGATCGGAGCAGGAGGAGGGAGGGACGGCGATTCCATGAGGCGATGGGCCAGTTCGTCGATAGCTTGGTTTTCATACGCCTTCAACGTATCGGGGTGTCGCTCCATCTGAAGCGACAGGTCGGCTCGCCGCCGCGTTAAAGAAGAAGCCGTAGACTCCTCAAGCGCATACGCGCACTTAAGAGCACGCTTCAACTCACTTCCCGTAAGCTCATTTATCTCATGAAGAAGATACCCGTATAGCTGGGTCGATGCAAGCTCAGTTTGCGGAATGTCCAAACGCCGGGCAATCATCTGCCTAAGCAGAGAAGCGCTATCCAGTTTCCACAAGGCAAGTCCCGAGCCTTTGCGCAGTAGCCGCAGCTCTTTCTGGAGCTCGTCAAACAGTTCTATCGTACTTCCTGTTTTATTCATAAAATCTCACTATTTTACGTATAATACTACACTACGTACATTGTTTTTACTCAAAATTAATAATAAGAATTGTTCACCTCTAGAATAAGACTCATTAATTAATAGTAATTTCTACTACATATTTGTTATTATTTCCGCTTTTTGCTTTGGAGGAAGAAAATTATTGTAAACATATGAAAACACACGACCATGTCGCCATCGTTCAATTAAAGGAAAAGCCTGTTGGCGGGTCGGATGCCACGCTTAAAAAAGAAGTGACGCCACTATCAGGTACCCTGGAGAAAATCCTGGCGCTTCGGCCAGTTACTTGGTACTGGAAAGCAGACAAAAGCAACAAGAAGCTTCGCTATGGCTTCATAGCCCAGGAGGTAGAAGAAGTGCTACCTAACCTTGTTACTGAGGAAAAGTGGCAAGGAGATGAAACCGTACAGGGCGACCAATCGCTCCGTAAGCATCTATCTACCAATGATATGATGCCGTACGTCGTTGGTGCTGTCAAAGATCAACACGTGCAAATCACAGAACTTATCGCAACATATAAAAAACAGCAGCAAGAAATCGCTCAACTTACCAACATCATCGAAACTCTTAAAAATAGGTAAAGACATGAAAGCATACGATCACGTTGCAGTTATTCAGCTAAAAGAAATGCCCACCGGCGGGTCAGACGTAACGCTCAAAAGAGAAGTAGTATCCATTACTAATGCACTCGAAAAAGTTTTATCACTCCGTCAACACCCTGCTACCAGTGACATGATGCCCTATGTCGTTGGTGCCATAAAAAATCAACATGCCAAAATTGCCAAGCTTATCGATACTCTAAAAGCACAACAGCAAGAGATAGCGCGGCTTACTCGTATAGTTGAAAATCTCGAAGGAAAATAGGCGTACCAACATCTAGAAAACATCCCTACATACAGCGTTTTTTATCCTAGCCGTAAATATCACGAATAGGGTGTCTCAGCCGCAATTCATCCACGCTATACGTTTTATCCTGGCCCTGGTACTCAAAGCCTACATCGTGAATGGCCTGGAAATAATCGCCTTCTTTTTGTGTTTTGTAGTCGAGCTGCGCTTCGAAATACTGCTGGGTCGGGCGCGGCCCGTCATATAGCAAAAACTCGCGCTCCTCGCCGCCGCGTAAATATGAGTCGAGCTCGCGTTTCATATTAAGCAAGCGGATCTTGTCGAGCATGATCTCTTCCGGCCACTCGTTTTTTATCCACCCGTACACCTGCAGCTTGTTGCCGCTTATCCGCGACGTCACCCGCTTCACGTGCACGACCGGAAAGCTGTTCTGATCCGCCTTGTTAATGGCCGTTTTCTGTGTTTCGGCTGGTGCGGGAGGTGGCGTTTGCTGCCCGGCGCCAGCAGGAGGGGGAGTGGTATTCGGATCGTCAAAGATCGGCCGCCCTTCGGCCATCCGTTTCATAAAATCGAAAAATCCCGGCATATGTCGCTCCTTTCCTTGTATTTATCATACCAGAAGTAAGCAATAGCATATAATGGAGATAGGACGTAACGAAAGGGGACATGCATGCGAACACAACTCAATCCGTACCTTAACTTCAGGGACAATACTCGCGAAGCGATGGAATTTTACCATGGCATCTTTGGCGGCAAGCTCACTATGAGCACTTACGACGAATACCAGGTCCCAGCCGACCCAACGGAAGGCAAAAAAATCATGCATGCCATGCTTGAAAGCGAAAACGGCCTCACCTTTATGGCCGCCGATACGCCAAACAGCATGAATTATAGCGTCGGTACGAACTTCAGCATGTCGCTGAGCGGTGATAACACAGAGGAATTACGACAATACTTCGACAAGTTGGCCGAGGGTGGCGCCATTGTGATGCCACTCGAAAAAGCGCCATGGGGCGACATTTTCGGCATGTGTACCGATAAATTCGGGGTCAGCTGGATGGTGGATGTCCTGCAGCCAAAAGACGAAACGGACAAGTAACATGGGTGAGGTGCTTTCGGCCGGAAAAGATGAGCGTTACCCCAATACTGGAGATTTTTTTATAGATACCAGAGAAGATGAAACCGGTACGCTCGTTGTTACCGCAGATCTGGCATATGCGAAAGATCGCTCCCGGCCCGTGGAAGAGTATCGCGTACCTCAGCCCCCTGAAGACCTTACAGAATATTTGGAAAGTATAGAGGACGACGAGGAACGGGCGGAGGAAGAAGAGTATTGGAAACAATACGACCCCAAAGCTGAATACCTGAAAGAGTTGGAACGATTTACCGCCAGCCACGAGGATATTCAGACGCTATGTAACCTTCTTGCAGACAATCTGGCGACAGTCAGAAATCACGCACGGTTATCTGAAGAGGCGAACGAAGCGTTTTCAGTTCTATCCAGCTTTGTCGATAAAGCCAGCAGGGCGGATCGCCAGATGTACGATACCTTGCCGCCTGAAACAAAACGTCTCGTGGAATACGCA
>Ga0081455_10000681_pt1 | contig 44113 bp, 39 predicted proteins | sample TabmetS3T2R1_FD_70207 | JGI IMG/M metagenome (GOLD analysis project Ga0081455, IMG submission 70207) | Tabebuia heterophylla rhizosphere microbial communities from the University of Puerto Rico - S3T2R1 | ecosystem: Host-associated > Plants > Roots > Rhizosphere ...
TCCACCACTCCATTACTCCAGTTCCCCTCACTTCGCCAGCGGATCGGGGCGGAGCTGGAACTTCACGACTTTGGGTTTGGTTCCTTTGCCTCCTTCGATATGATTAGTCGCTCTGCCGGCGTAGGCTGACCATATTCCTCTGCCCTTCCAGCCCGCTTTCGGATCGTCGATGCGCCCATCCATACCTTTCGCGTGGAAACCCATGGGGTAAGGAACGCGGAGTGTGATGAACTTTCCGTCCACCAACGCCTCCAGCGAATCGGCAAGATTGCCAGTAGCAAACGGAACGTTTTTCCCTAACCCGAAAGTGTCGTGCTGATCTACCCAAGCGTAATAGCTCGCCTGCGCGCTGCCCGGGTCTGTCACGTTCTGGAACTGTGGTCCCGGGAGCGGATACAACGTCCAGCCTTCAGGACAGTGCTTACCTGTTGCGTTTGGGCCGTTGAGGGGACCTTTACATTTGCGCCGGTCGAAACTCGCAAGATGTCCGCTCGCCAGTGACGCCCAGAAAACGCCGTTACGATCGATGTCGCCACCACGCGGTCCATAGCCATTAACCGCCGCCCGGGGCTCGTCCCAGGGCACCTCGAATATCTCTGTCAACGCGGTTGCCGGTGGATTGTCACCTAAACTCACCCTGACGACCGCCCCGGGAAAGCTCAGCACCGATCCCCAAATGGAGCCGTCCACCGGACTAAAGCCGATGCCGTAGTAACCCGTGACGATACGTTTGTCTTTGGTCGGGTCGACCGGCTGATCGGGCTCCACATATTCATCGCGCTTGCCGTTACCATTGGTATCGAGAATAAAAGGCGTCCAATTCTGTGACTTCTGCTCGTCGCCGGTCTCATCGAACATCTTCGTGTTCAGCCAGCCCAGGACGCCGCTTGCCGAGCCGCCGCTGGAGAGCCAGAGCGTGTTGTTGGCGTCCTCGGCAAACACCAGATGGTGCGTACTGAAACAGGTATCAATGAGAGAAAACTTTCGGCTCTTCGGATCGAACACACCGAGGTGGCGGCCGGCTCTTTCGATCGGAAAGAGTTTCGCCGATGGATGGTCCGAGCCTTTTTTGCAGAAGGCCGGATTATCCGCCGGCCGAATTCTCGTCGTGATCCACACCCGTCCTTTTTCATCGAACATCGGATTGTGAACGCTGGCCTGACTTTTCCAAATGCGTTCGGTTCCCCAATACGGCGATGGCGCCAGCATCAGCGTGTTGGTCCTGGCAATGGCCACCGTGTCCGGTCTTCGGATCGCGTACCGGCACTTTCACGTCCGTCGCTTGATGACGCACGGGGTCGAGGATCGGCATGAAATCCGTGCTGTCCTCTGGAGAACCGTAGATCAGGCCGTTGGCGTTAACTGTGGGATTGCGCTTGTCGGTGGCGATCTCGTCGTGCAGATAGGCCTTGGGAGTGGCCCAGTCCCACAAGGTGATGACCACATTGCGCTCCACGCCTTGCGGCCGTGACGGTTTCGATTTGGGCAGTTCCCCGACAGTGATCCGGTCGGTCCAATCGGCGAACAACTCCAATGCCCGCTTGGGTTCGACATCATCGAGGTTACGCATCATGACTTCGCTCGCCTGTCCGGAAAGCACACGGCGCTGCCACGCTTCAAGCGAGGATTTGAACTCTCCCAACTCCTTCGGAATCACGCGCGTCGCCTTGTTGCCCAATTGGTGACACGAGATGCAACCGTGGGTTTTGACCCCGGCCAGCCAGTGGTCCTGGCTCTTCGCTTTGCCTAAAGGAAAGTCGCTCTTATCGGGAATCTTGAGCATGGAGTACCAGTAGATGGCCGGATAGTATTCCGCCGCCGCAGCTTCGTTTCGGGCCACCACTGCTTTCAGGTTAAGGATCTTGCCTGGCGCAGCTTTTACCTTCGGCGAATCGACCAAACCATAGCCACGCACCCAAATGTTATAATTTGCTTTCGGTAGGTCGGGAAGCACGTAGCGTCCTTGATCGTCGGTGACTACTATCTTGGCGAACTTGGTGGGAAGGTCGGTCGTCTCAGCTATGACCCAGACACCCGCTTCGGGACCCTCGGTGCTGGTAACCACGCCGCCGATGTCGTCGTTGTCGATTCGCACTGCTGAACCAGCGCTTGGTTGGCCACTTAGCTGCACCGCCGAAAAAGTAATCAGCACGCCGATGGCAATGGACACTATGACTGAGTACAAAAGGGCTGTCCTCCCCATCTCCCCCCTCCTTTCGTCCACGGGTCAACGCCGGACTATTTAAGTTGATAACTGGCGGGCATCGCTACGCGCAGGATATTAATCCCTTCGGTCTCCTCGATGTAGCGAATGAAGCGGTACTTGTTTTCCAGTTCATCGTAGCGCAGCGGCGGCACCTCGGCTCTGGCGGCTTCGATACGAGCCCAGATGAAATGCGGTCCGTCATGACTCAGGGCGTAACTGACGGCCTCTTTTAACTCATCGACAGTCGATACGCCTCGCGAGCTTTGAATGCCCGCGCTACGGGCGATCCCGGCAAATTCGATGTTTCCGGCGGTGGACACCGTCGGTTCGCCACCGGAAGACTCGTATTGCTGGTTGTCCCAACAGATGTGAATCAGATTCTTCGGTTGATGCAGAGCGATCGTCGCCAGCGAGCCGAGATTCATCCAGAGCGCGCCGTCGCCGTCGAAGACGAACACTTTGCGCTTGGGGAGAGACAGCGCTAGCCCAAGGCCGATGGACGAACAAAGCCCCAAGGTCTTGACCTGGATGTTGCCGTCGCTCGGTCTCACGGCATTCCACTCGGCCGTGGCACCGCCGGCGGTAGTGACAAACAACTCGTCTTTGATCAAGGTCGCGATGGTCTGCAGACATTCGAAGCGCTTCATATCGATCCGCTTACAAAACGGCCCGTGTCAGCAACAAAGCCACCGGCCGCTTCGAGCTTTTCGCCGCAATCACCGCGCCGGCGATGTCTTGTTTCACTTTGCCCGGCTCGCGCATGACCGTGTATTTGATCCCCAATCCCTGCAGCACCGGCTCGGTGACCAGTCCAACCATATGAAAGGCATTGTCGCCCATATCTCCCGCATAGTAGATGAGCAGCAATATCGGGATACCGAACTGGAGCGCGGTAGTGGTGAGACCATTACAACTGTTCAGCAGGCCCCCGTTCTGCATCAACATCGCGGTTTGCTTCCCGGCTAAATGCGCGCCAGTGCAAACCCCAATGCCCTCCTCTTCGCGACCCACGGGGACATGAGCAATCTCCTTATCTTCGTATAGGAGATTGATGAGCTGAAGCATGTTGATGTCAGGAACACTGGCCACCAGGTTGATGCCCGCCTCTTTCAGGCCGGCGAGAATCTGTCGCGCTCCCTCAGGGGTTCCCATTTCAAATTCCTTCTAGAAGATTCTCGTCACCGGTGTCAAGCAGTTATTTCATTCCGGTGGATTAGATTGACCGTATCATGGCCACGTGTTAAGAAAGGCCGCCACGTAACAGCACGAAGGGAGCGATTTTATGCTAAAAGCTTTCAGGGGCTTTTTGTTCGCTTCATCGGTTGGCTTGCTGGTTCTGACTTCCACGTTCTTCGTCTCTATCTCCCCTGCAGCCGAATACCCCACAAAAACCATTCAGATCATTAATCCCTTCCCGGCGGGTGCCAGCACGGACATCCTAGCGCGCATTCTTACGGACAAACTCTCTGCGCTTTTGGGGCAGCCGGTCGTGGTCATCAATAAGACCGGTGGGGGTGGCGCAATCGGCATAAAAGCCGTGAAGGATGCGCCGGCAGATGGTCATACCATAATGGTCGCTCCGCCGCCTTTGGTCCTGATCCCGATAGCCCGTAAAGGAATCGGATTTAGCCTGAATGATTTCGCCGCAATCAGTTTGGCGGGCAGTAGTGGGTACGCGATGGTGGTAAAAAAAGAGGCTCGCTGGCAGACCCTGGAAGAGGTCGTAAAGGACGCGAAAAAGAACCCCGGCAAGCTGATCTGGGCCATTCCCCTTACCGGGAGCGCAGGTCACTTCACCTATGAGCTTTTTAAAATGGCTACGGGGACCGATATCACGAATGTACCCATGGGAGGGGAAACTCCAGTGGCCACGGCGATATTAGGGAGCCATGCCGATATGAGTTTTCTCAGCTTAGGCACGTCGAATAGCCACCTTCAGGCTGGGACGATGCGGGCGCTAGCAGTCACCCATCCAAAGCGCCTGAAGGAGCTTCCAGAGATTCCCACCACAGCCGAAGCGGGCTACCCAAAGGTTAATACCATACCGTGGTTTTTGTTTGCCGTTCACGCCAAGACGCCGCGAGCGATCATCAACAGGCTGGATCAGGTCTTCAAGGAGGCCTTAAGAGACAAAGAGATTATAGTAAAGATCGAGAAGGCGGGGATGATCGTGGAGAATATTGGCGCAGAGGACGCGGATAAATTCTTGGCCGAAGAACACAAAAAGTGGTCTGAGGTGGCAAGGGTTGCCAATATTACGGCGCAGTGAATTGCGGAGGGCCGTGAATATGTATAGTGACCCAAAAGGTGAAAAACCTCTTTCTCCAGCTCGGCGCCTTGGAATTTTTATGGGCGCTTTGAGCCTATGCTATGTATCCTGGGCGTACACCGCCGAGTACCCGGCAAAAACCATCCAGATCATTAACCCCTTTCCCCCTGGAGCCACTACCGATATCGTGTCGCGGCTTCTCACGGATAAACTCTCTTCGCTTCTGGGTCAGCAGGTCGTTGTGGTGAACAAATCGGGCGGAGGAGGAGCTATCGGGATGAAGGCGGTGAAGGATGCAGCAGCGGATGGTTATACCGTCCTCGTGGCGCCACCACCGCTCGTCCAGATCCCTCTAGCGCGCAAAGACATCGGCTTTACCTACAGAGATTTTACGCCAATCAATCTAACGGCAAAAGTCTACTTCGCAATGGTGGTGAAAAAAGACGCTCCCTGGAAGAGCCTGGAAGAGATTATTGTCGAGGCGAAAAGTAATCCCGGCAAGCTTTCCTGGGGGACAGCAGGTAGTGGGACAAGCCATCACTTTACTCTCGAGCTTTTTAAAATACTGACAGGAGCTGATCTCACCCATGTCCCATTGGGCGGCGAGACGCCGATGGTAACGGCGATCTTGGGAGGTCACATCAGTACGGCTTTCGTCACTTTAGGAACCGTTACTCCTCACCTCCAGGCTGGTACCTTGAGAGGACTCGCGCTAACCTCGCCCAACCGTCTAAAAGAATTTCCCGACGTACCGACCACTGTGGAGAAAAACTATCCGACACTCAATCCAAAGGCGTGGATTATTTTTCTCCTGCCCGCAAAGACGCCGCAGGATGTTGTAAAGAGACTTGGCGAAGCGTGGCGAGAGGCGTTGAAAGATAGCGAGGTGATAGCAAAACTTGAGAAGGCGGGTTTCATAATCGAAAATCTCAGTTCCGAAGAGACGGCTAATTTCCTGGCCGAAGAGCATAAAAAGTGGTCTGAGGTGGCGAGGATTGCCAAGATCACGCCGCAGTGAGGTTTCTCTAATAGCGTTCCGACCAAAGGCGAAAATCCATGCGGAGAACCGATTTTATCAGCGCGGTAATATTACTAGCGCTGGCCTTAGCGGCTCTCCTGGAGGCAAGTAAACTTCCATTTGGCCGGGTGGGCTCGCCGCAAGCTGGTTTTTTTCCTCTAATTCTTGCCGTTGTCTTAGCGATTTTTTCTCTGGTGTTTCTGGCGCAGGCGATCGGCGGGCGCAAAGTCGAACCCGGCGACTCCCGCGGAGGATCAACAACGTGGAACAAAATTGTCCTCGCCATAGGCGCGCTAGTTGTGTTTGGCCTCCTGTTCGAGAGCTTGGGTTATGTTATTAGCACGTTTCTTTTTATCGCATTCTTACTGCGTGTTGTTGAGCGGCAAAGATGGAGTGTGGTCGTCGTGATCGCTTTCTCCACTTCTCTGGCGACCTATCTCGTATTCGGATTATTGCTAAATACCCCCTTGCCCGCGGGAATCTTGGGGCTCTGAAAAAAGTTATGGACGTGTTGGCAAGTTTGAGCCTTGGCTTTTCTGTTGCATTGACACCGACAAATCTGCTGTTCTGTTTTGTTGGTGTACTGCTCGGAACCTTAGTCGGAGTCTTGCCTGGCATTGGACCGGTGGCGACCATCGCGCTCTTGCTTCCACTCACGTTCAAGATGGGTCCCGCCAGCGCTGTCATCATGCTCGCAGGAATTTACTATGGCGCGGCGTATGGGGGGTCGACCACATCTATTTTGGTCAATATTCCGGGCGAGGCGGCTTCAGTCATTACCTGTTTGGATGGCTATCAAATGGCGCGACAGGGGCGGGCCGGGCCGGCCTTGGGAATCGCCGCTTTTGGTTCCTTCATCGCCGGCACTGTGGGCGTGTTGGGTCTGATGCTGTTTGCGCCGGTCTTAGGCAGAGCCGCCCTTAGTTTCGGGCCGCCGGAGTACTTTGCTCTCACGGTTCTCGGACTCACCTTAGTGTCCTACCTGGCGCAGGGTTCGATGATTAAAGCTCTAATCATGGCGGTGTTAGGTTTATTGGCCGGGAACATTGGAGCTGACCCGGTTTCCGGCGCGGAGCGTTTCACCTATGGTAGTTTGACCTTGGGAGACGGGCTTGGACTTGTGCCCGTGGCTATGGGCATGTTTGGAATCGCCGAGGTGTTAGACAATTTAAGTCTGACGGCGGGAAGAGACATCTATGAGAAGAAAATAAAGGGGCTGCTGCCCAATCTCAAAGACTGGAAAGACAGTTTTTGGCCCATAATCCGGGGGTCGGTGACAGGGTTTTTCATCGGAATTCTTCCCGGACCCAGTGGCGCGATGTCTTCGTTTGCCTCCTATGCCATGGAGAAACGGCTCTCGCCTTATCCGGAGAAATTTGGCTCTGGGGTTATCGAGGGCGTAGCTGGACCAGAGTCCGCCAATAACGCCGCAACCGCTGGAGCCTTTATACCGCTACTCTCGCTTGGCATTCCTTCAAACATTGTCATGGCATTGTTTGTCGGCGCGCTGATGATTCACGGAGTTCAGCCTGGCCCGCTCTTTATCAAGAATCACCCCGAGCTTTTTTGGGGAGTGGTGGCGAGCATGTACGTGGGCAACGTCATGCTTCTGGTACTCAATCTGCCTTTGATTGGGATCTGGGTGAGGGTCCTAAAGATTCCCTATAGCATCCTCTTCACGCTCATCTTTCTATTTTGCCTGATTGGCGTTTATAGCCTGAACAACAACGCGGTGGAGATTTTTATCATGATCGCATTCGGGGTCATCGGGTTTATCATGCGAAAGGCCGGCTTTGAGGGAGCGCCTTTCATCCTGGCCCTCGTGCTAGGGCCGATCATGGAGACCTCGCTGCGCCAGTCGCTTATAATCTCCCACGGCAGTTTCGCCATCTTTTTTAGCCGCCCGGTTTCCGCGGTATTGATGGTGCTGGCTGTAACTTTTCTCCTGACTTCCCTGATTCCCGCATTGAAGACAAAGAGACAAAAGCTCGCCGCAGAAATGAGCGGGTAAGTTAGACCAAAGGCGTGAAGCGTTTTTGCAGCTGCTCAAAAAGATCTCAGAGGCGAGGCGCGCGAAGATCGATGAGCGGAGGCGTACTTTTGGTGTACGTTGACGCGAAATCGGTCGAGTGCAACGAAGCATATGAGTCTTTTGGAGCAGCCAGTTATTGAATCCCGGCGGCCTGCAAGTATCTCAAGTCGATGAAGCGCTCGGCGGCTGGCGCAGGGGTCGGGATGACCCCTGCCTCGCCCATGAGCGCCAGCACGCGGTTGAACGCGCTCAAGCTCAATTCGCCTTTCTTGGGCAGGACGTTCTTATCCGGCTGGGTGTAAGGCGCGAAGATCTGCCGCGCGGTCTCTTCCGAAATCTTTAATGATTCCATAACGATATTGATGACTTCCCCATGATTCTTGGGGTCGTTCATGAACTCGTAGGAAGCTGCGAAGCCGCGCACGAGGCGGACGAGGGTTGCTTGGTTTTTCTCACCCCAGGCGCGTCGCGTCATGTCCACGTTGAAGATCAAATCCGCTCCCGCTTCATAGGTAAAGCCGAGGCGAGGATAGCCCTGTTTGATCGCGCCCAGATCTTCCGGCTGGCCCATGGGCACCGCAACGCATTCGCCAGATTTCAAGCAATCGAAACGAGCACTGGTGCCGACGACAGGCTTCGCTTGGAAATCCGCCGCCTTGATACCTCTGTGGGCGAGGAGCCTCACGGTGGACAGCGTGATCGTATCGCCGGGGGTCGACAAACCGATTACCTTCCCCTTCAAGTCGGCGAAGCTCTTGATCTCAGGCCGGACGATCAGGCTGTAAACCGGATTGGTAGTTTGGGCGATGATGGCTACTGCGTCGGAGCCCTTGAGAACCGCTTGGATCAAGTAAGGCGTCGCGTTCTTGCCGGCGTCGATCTCACCTTTGTCCAGTGCCGCAACGATCCTATCCGTGCCGCCGGGAATCGCGACCACATCGAGGTTGAGCCCCTCGCGGAGGAAGAATCCTTTGCGCTCGGCGATCGTCAGGGGTAGCGACGACAGGCTGCCGGCCGACGCCGCATTTTGTCCGTAGCGCAGAGTGATCAGCTCTGCAGCGTGGCCGACCCCGATGAAGCTCACACACAGGAGTATACCTGCGAAGGTTAGAATTTTATGACGCATGAACCTCTCAACCTTCACTGCTGTCCGAGTTTGGCGGCCGCCGCCCGTAAACCTTGCATGTCCCCTGTGTCGCCATGAATTCCAGCGATGGTTTCGACGTCGAGCTTGAGCTGTTCGATCCCCTGCAACAACTCTTTGGCCAGGGGCGCTGGCCTGATCTGGTTCTTGCGCGGGCTGGCATGATCGGCCTCGATGAGGATTTTTTCGCTCGGCAAATAAACAAGCTGAAAATCCTCCGCATGCGAGGTCGGCAACGGAATGATTTCGATCTGGCGATTTCCATCGGTCAAAACTCTGCCGCCAGTTTGCGATTCAATCAGCACGGGGCGCGGATTTTTTTGCAAACGATCCGGACGCCAGGTGTGCGGCGCTTTGGCTACGCGCGCATAAAACTCCGTGCTCATGGTGGGGACTAAGAGAACCGCGCCTTCCTCCATGTAGCCCCGTATGCCGCCGGAATGGTCGATATGGTGATGGGTCTGGATGATGTAGCGGATGGGCTTGCTGGGAAAACGTTCCTTAACGGTTTTGATAACCGCTTGTGACCTCTCTTCATAAAGCGGCGCCTCTACGACCACGAGGTGATCTCGCATCTCGATGATCACGCTATTGTGGGTAGTGCCGAGCGCGTGGTGCACGCCTTCGGCCAGCCGGACCAATTCCACCGGAGGGTTTCGCCCGACATCTTGATGGCTCAAGTTGGGCCCGACTCTGCGCAGGAGCCACTGTGATGCAATCGGCTTGGCGTCGGATTTCTCATTCCGTATCGCTGCCGGGACTGCGAAGGTCTCCGCGGCGAGCGCCACATTGTGTTTTGCGGACTTGATTTGTTCTTCCTGAAGCGGTTGGCCGTTGAGTTCATAGCGCAGATTGAAAGGCAGCATAACGCCATCCACCTTGCGCCAGTCGGTATAGCGCAACGTAAACAGGCTATCCCCTTCGAGCGGGTCGTCTTCCAAAATATCCACCCGGGCCGGAAGCTTCGTCTTCGAATCGAGATGGATGCGGAATTCATCTCCGCTCTCTTGGAACGCTAGAACCCGATAACTGTTTCCATTCACCACCACATCGGGAAGCCGCTTCAAGCTCTTTTGGCCCAGAGCGAGAACGATGATCTTTGCCGCAGCGCGTTTCTCTTCGCGAAGCCGCGACGCGAGACGCGCCGGGTGCAAACGGCTCTGGTTGCTGCTCGCGCCGGATCCGCCTTCCTGAAGCAGCCCGACGGAACCATCAATAATCTCGACATAGCGGAGAGAATCCGCCCGCGGATATAGAATTCTGGCGTCCCACTCGAGTCGCAGGCGGGGCTGGCTTAGATCCCGTGTTGCGGTGTAGCGAAACTCAGTGGTGTGCCGACCGGGCCCGCCCGGTCGTTGGGCCTGGGCGTGCTCGAATTGTTTTCCTTCACTCTCGACAACTTCGTTCTTTAGAGAGCGTAACGCCTGCGTCCCGCCCATCGCCTTGGCAGCTTCGTCCAGAAGCACTTTGGCATCGGAAGACTGAGCATTTACCGACGATGCTCCTGCTAACAGGAAGACCAGAATCAGGGAAAGAACGCCAGAGATGCTTTGACTCATAGCCACCTCCCTAAATGGTTGAGGGGATTTTTTGAGAGGGAGATACACCGAAACACACTATCCCTGCAAGCGCTTCCGCAGAGACGCCCCAAGCGTCACTCATTAAGGAGGTCATAAGTAGGTAGCCACTTCGGTTTCAGAAGCAGGGACGAGCCCTTCCAAGCGCGGGCAACAGGTCTGAGCCTTGTAGGCCCCACCCGGTCCGCTCCAGAGGTGGTGATTCCGGCGGCCCGGGCCTGAACGCTTCCTTTTGGATCCGGATGCCCGCGCTTTCCACAGCTCGCCCCTTCTTTGTCTATGTCTACTAACTAATGAAATGCTTAGTACTTTGGCGTGGGGAGTCTTGAGTCCGGCTGTCGAACCCTACAGCCTGCTTCAGTCTAAGGAGTCTTATGGAAGACTCGCAGATACGCCGGCGTGGCGACAACGCTTTTCAGAGCCTGCTTAACGACCCGAACAATCCTTTCGACATGGGCAAAACTTACTTCGGGCCCACAAGGAAGTTCGACCAAATCACTCCACACTCGCTCGGCATGCGGAAGGCGCTGTCGAAACCATTGCTCGTAACCAGAAAGAAGATGAATGGGAACATAGCTCCCTTGCACTTCGTAGCCGGCAGAGTGGAGCGTTTTTATGAGGCGCGCGGCTAGATCATCACTGCGGCGCCTGGACGCGACACGAGCGACCTGGCTCAGGCACGCCGATCCGGGTTGGTGGGTGATTAACTGTAAATGATCATCGGATCCAAGCAGGTGCTGATACGCTCTCACCCGCGCTCGGCGTGCGGCGATGTTTTCGCCCAAGGTTTGCATGAGACTCAAAGCTATCGCCGCGTTGAAGTTAGACAAAATCTCTTTCCGATATGGAATCGGCGGCGAATCGGGATCGCGAGTGATCGGATGAGACAACCACGCCTGCACCGGGAGCGTCCAACGCCGCCAGCGGCGCCAAGCGAGCGTGGAGAGAAAAGTAAGCAAGGTGGGAGACAATTGCGCCGGTGGCAAATCAATACTCAAGTTGCCGTTGAGATTTTTTCTCTCTCGAGAAACGACCAGCCCGCCGCCAAGACCGAAACAGACCTTTTCGCTGCCAAAGCTCAAAATCCCAAAGTCACCAAAGCTACCGACCGGCCGACCATCGATAGTTGCACCCAGCGCCTGAGCCGCATCGTCGATGACTCGAATCTCCTTGCGGTGAGCAAGTTCGACGATCGAGTTGATGTCCGCAGGGTTGCCAAAAAGGTGCGGCACCACAATGGCCCTCGTTTTTTGAGTCAATACCGCTTCGACCTTCTCAGCAGTGATGTTCAGTTCATCACCTACGTCAGCCAAGACCGGGCATGCGCCAACGGCCAGAATGGGCGGTACGACACTGGTGCAACAAAAGGTCGGAATGATGACCTCGTCCCCTTCCCCGACGTCGCAGCCGCGCAGGGCGATTTCGAGGCCTAAGCTTCCTGACCCGCAGGGCACCGCTTCTTCGACACCCAGTCTTTCAATCACTGCGGCTCGAAGATTGCCAAGGTCAGGCCCTTTAATGATCCTTCCCGAAAAAAGTGAACGCAGAATTCCTCGATAAGTGGCTCCGTTCCAATAGGGCACGGAGAGAGGCACGCGGTAGGACAAAGATAGGAGTCTCACAAAGCTAGCTTATCGGACCCCTTGTCAAGAAACGAAATACCTTCAAGGGAGTTCTCTCCGCGCGCGACAGCCACCAGCGGGTATACGGAGGACATGAGCTGCGCGTCTCGAAGAACCTCAGGCCGCTTCGGCGCGGCGTCCCCAGTTGGTCTCCAAGCAATACTGGACGACTTTTCCGTAGTACTCATGCGCCGGCGGAAACTCCAGCCCGCTTCGCATCAGCGCGTCCGCCACATTCCTGTTGTCAAAAACCTGGACCAGTCCCAAGTGCGGCAAGAAGTACTCTAGAATCCTGAACAAGTCATTAAGCAATTTGTCGCTCTCGCGACGGCGCTGTTCGACGAATTCTTCGTAAACAGAAAGGGATACTAACCGGGGCACCCGTATGGGAAGCCATTTCCGGCCGATGGGATGGTTCTCGAATATCGATAGTGTCAGGTCGATCATCTCCTGAAGACTCAAACTTCGCTCCCGTCCTGCGCAGATGTTATAAAAGTGGCCAGGAACAAAGGCGGAGTCAAATAAATAGGCCAGGGCTGGAACGGCCCAGTCACTTGCGACGAAGTCGATCGGCGCATCAGGCAGGCCAGGCGCTACTGAAAGCACATTTTGCCCAAATAATCTGATGAGACGATGAACATGGTTAAACTGCTGCACCGCTCCCGTGCGCGAATTTCCAATGATTGAGCTGAGCCGATAGACTGCGGCGGGAAGGTCGTTCATGGCTCGGCACACGAGTTCCTCTGCCTCGTACTTGGACTGTTGGTAGGTATTAAAAAAACCGTTGTCATGAGGAATAAAGCGTTCCGGGAAATAGCCTGTTGATCGTCCCACCACGTAAAGAGTGCTGATATGAGCAAACTTCTGTAAGTTGTGGCACCTCGAAGCCAGGTTTAGAACGTTTTCCGTGCCCTTCGTATTAACCGACCGCGCGCTCTCCAGCGAGAGGCCAAACCGTGTGTCGGCGGCGCAGTGAACAATCTCCGTGATGTTGCCTGTCAGTTGCGTATAGGTGCGGTCATCAAGGCCGAGAGAGGGATAGGTTAGGTCCCCCTGGAGAGCCATCACGCCGTCAGTCAAATTCAGATCGGCAATTGTTCCGCTGTGCCGCGTGAGCGCTGCGATGCTGCGACTCGGGTTGGCAACACGCAAGAGTTTTAGCAACTCGCCACCCACCAAGCCAGTGACGCCGGTAAGTAGTAGTGCGGGTGGTTCCGCCAGCATCAGACTGGGGCAGAATCAGAGGGGATGGGATGGAAAGTGTATCCGCCGTCTAAGCCAACCTCATAGGTCCGCGCCGCAAATGTCTTCGGCAGCGTGAACTTGAGTCTTTTCTGATGAGGGGCGAATCTCCAGTTAACGGCAGCCCCGTTGAGAAAAGCTTGCCGAACGTTAGCTCCCGACCGGGAGCCCATGTCCGGTTGTCAACGCCCAGGCAAAACACACGCCCTGGTTTCCTCGGGTATAAACAGCGCGTGACTGGCCAGATCACAGGGCCCGCCCAGGGAGAAGCTATGATCTGCGAGAATTTTTCCTTCCGCGTGGATCAGCCCGCGCACGGGGCGGGCAAACTCAGGATCGAAGCCGAGATCTTCTAAGGTGGCAGCAAACTCTGGAAACATCAGACGGACTTGGAATTCCGCCTGTACGCAGTTATTCGAATAATCCAGCATTCCTTGATTACCTGTGACTGGGGCGTTTTTGTCGAGTTCAATAAGTAGCGGGCCGGAATCGAACTCCTTGCCCTGCCACTCAAGCGCGATACTTTCGCGGACACGAGCGAAGAGATTCGTGATCCTAAACTTTACTATTTGCTCTTCCATGATTGTCCTCGTAGGAATTGCTTTTTTGTCCTGGACCGCAGGAGGATTCGGACGGTATTGTACTGGGCTCTACTCAGACGATATCATGAGCCTGTCTCATGTCAATTGAGTGCATTGGGCCGCAACTTGTCCGAGGCGGCCACTAACACCAAGCTAATTTCCCACGCGGCCGCAGGTTGTGTCATCCCAAGTCAATGTGCAGACATGACCGGCAACCAGACACGGAGGATTATTGCTTGGCCAAGGTTACCTTTATACTCGGCTTATATGGTTCGGCAAAACTTATCTGTCTGAAAAGATGAAAAAGCAAACGGGGCAGACGTATTTGAAAACCTATTTGAGAACGGCAACAGCCTATCCACCTCATTCAATGCTTGAAAGATGGAAAGGACCACCCTGCCAACGCCGCAATTATCCCGATTCGGCGGAATCCGATATTATATTGCGTGAATCTTTTGCAGTACTCGGGTCTATAGTAGACGAATAGCGTTCAATAATGCTGTGCCTCAGAAATTCAGATGGGCGGCGGCTTATGCGATCCGAGCACCATCGGCAGAGGACGTAGCTCACGGCGAATCGGATCAAGAAGTAAACCCAAAGCCTCAAGCGATACAGTTCCAAGCAGCGCGCTGTCCCCTTTTTCACCGAATATGACTGGCGAAGCTCCTTGATAACCATCGAGCTTGAAGATTGCATCGCCCATTTTGCGGTTAATCTCCGAGCCGTCCGCGAGAGTAAAGGTCTTTGACGAATGAGCCTTCACCCCGAGCTGGCGCAGAACATGCCTAGGCACTACCGAGTAGATGGCGCCGGAGTCTACGAGCAAGCTAAGCTTCCGCGTTTTCCTAGGATTTCCCGGGTTCGCAATGATGACATCGATAAAGGTCAAACCCATGATTCTGAGCTTCCCTAACAACTCGACTTTAGAGGCAGATAGATTGGCTGTCAACGACTCGTTGTGGCCGGTCGAATGCTCGCCGACCGCTCGCTAAGTGTCCTATAACCGCGGGGCCCTAACGACCACGGTGGAATCGATTTCGGCAACAGTGGGCCGGCCGCACTTGGCCATGGTGATCTCAATCTCTTCGCGGATGATGTCCAACACGCGAATGACGCCTTGCTCGCCACCCAAGGCGAGTCCCCAAAAGAGTGGCCGGCCGATAAAAACCGCCTTTGCTCCCATGGCCAGAGCTTTCACTACGTCTGCGCCGCGCCGGATCCCGCCATCGAGCAAAATTTCTGTCTTGCCTTTAGCCGCCTCCACGGCCTCGGACAACACCTCGATGGTCGCCAACGTGTTATCGAGGTGCCGGCCGCCATGGTTGGAGACGATCACCGCATCCGCGCCGGCATCCGCGCAGGATTCGACGTCCTCGCCCGTCATGATGCCCTTGGCGACAAGCGGAAGATCCGTAGCCGACTTCATCCACTCCAGATCTTTCCACGTCGCCGCAGGGTCAGAGCCCGCTCCTGCGCGCCTCGATTTCTCCTCTGTGTGGCCACGATTGGCTCCTCCGCTTCGCTTATAATTATTTCGAATGTTGCGCTCACGCTTCGGCGGCCATTGTGAATCCAACGTAACGCAAATCGCCTCGTAGCCGGAATCTTTCGCGCAGCGCAGCCAATCTTTCGTCACTTCTCGATCTCGAAAGGGATACAGCTGAAGCCAGAGATGTCCCGATGCGGCCTTGGCCAATTCTTCAAATGGAACATTCGAATTCGCGCTCACGGCGAAAATCGTCCCGCAGGCCGCGGCTGCCCGGTACGTGGCGCTCTCCCCTTCGGGATGGGCTCGCTTATGCCCGCCGCAGGGCGCAATTAAGACCGGCAGATTTACTTTGGTTCCGATGACCGTCGTGGAAAGATCGAGCGTGCTCACGTCGCGTAACACTCGCGGCCGCAGCGCCCACGACTCATAGGCACGGCGGTTTCGATCGACGCTGATCTCATCTGTCGCTCCACCGGCGATATAGTCGTATTCCTCTTTGGGCAGGCGCTCTTTGGCTAGGGTCTCGAATTCAAAAAGATTAATCGGTCCCAGGGTGGCGCTCATAGAAACCTCCGGCATTCTGAATGCTAAATACTAACCAAAGAAACTTGAAATTCGGCTTGCTTGTTGAATGCAAAAGCTGGAAGAAGATAACTCCCGCAAAGACGCAAAGCACGCCAAGTTCGGGGAAGTATAAAATGATTTTTCTTTGCGCTCTTGGCGTCTTAGCGGGAGAAACTTTCTTAAAGTCATTTGTTAAGCATTCTAAGCCAAGCATTAGAGGCTAAGTGTCGGAAAGCGAGATCGAATCGAGAGCCGTACCGAAAGTTAACCGAGCGGACGCGAATATTTTTCGCGGAGCTTGGCGAACCGCTGCCCACTTTCTCGCGCTGCCTTGGCAAAGTCTTCCGGCATGACATTGTAAGGCGGCCTGATCGGACCGGTCTTACAATAGCCGGAGGCACCCATCAAGATTTTTTCCAGCTGGATGTTATAGGATGCGAAAACTTCCTGTGAGCCGGTGATCGCATGATGGGGTTCGACAGCCCAGGCGATATCATCGGCAACCGCCTTGGCCGATTGGCTGTCACGCGCCGCAAGCGCTTTCATAAGAGTTAGAGCCGGCTGCGGTCCGACTGCGGGAATCCAACACGTAGTCGCCGTCTCCGGGGAAAGCTGAGCAAACTCATATGCGAGGCCGACCGGAGGAACGAAATTCACGCGGCCCTTGGTCGCGGCGACCGACTCCCGGAGGATCGCTTTGCTGGAAAACTTCGCCGACATGACCGTGGGAGCCTTGTCAGCTATGGCCTTCCAGAAGTCGACGCCAAATGCGAAGCGGAAGGCGCGCGGGTTGGCATAGACCATGATCGGGAAACCCGCAAAAGTCTCGGCAACGGAAGCATAGAACTGTACAGCCATATCGAGCGTCGCGGGTTGCCACATCGGGATACCCAGGAGAGTTCCGGTGGCGCCGCGCTCTTTGACAAAGCGGATGCGGCGCGCAATTTCATGGCCACCCAAAGCTGTCGTACCCACAAATGTTGGGATCCGACCACGCACCGTCTGAAGCAAACAATCGACAAAGGCTTCGTAGTCGCTCTGGGACGTAGTCGCACACTCTCCCATGGTTCCCAGCGCCATGATGCCGGTGGCGCCGTCGCGGACTAGACTTTCCGCCAAACGAGCAGTTTCATCCAGGTCGACTGTATTTGTCGCGTCGAGCCGATCGGCCCCTTCTTTGGCCGGCGTCGGCATAATCGCCAATGCACCTCGAAGATCGTTAGCACTAATCATGTTTCCTCCTCTTTGCATAAGACTTTGAAAGAACTGTCGGCGATATGAACGTCGATGCCTGCCTCTCTAGCACGTCTGGTTGTTCGCGGCAATGAGATTAACAATCGATCGATCGTGCTGAAAAACCCTACGAATGCTTCGACTCCGCTCAGCATGAACGGAAACTTCTCCGATCATTTCGGTTACTCCTCCGTTCGTCCTGAGGCCCTCGAAGGATGAACGGACTGCTTTTTCATTGATCAATCTCTGACCTCGCTGCCGGCTGTCGTTGCAACGAAACTTGCCCTGGATGGCTCGCGAATAATCCCTTTGGGATCATTGCCTTCCTCAACGGCGCGGATCGCATTCCTCAGAATTCTCCTGAACATGATTACGCCTCGGTCCGAGGTGACGAGATGTTCGAGGCTGTGCAGCGCGATGGGACCTTGGCTTTCCACCGCTTCTTTGTCGTCAGGATGGCGTTGCGTATATTCATAACTCGAATCCTTGCGTCCTCCCGGCGCAAGCTGTTCACGCCCTGTGGGTCGATCGGCATCCTCATCCGCCACCCAACGGATGCTGGCGCCGAGCTGATGCGTGTCATCGATGGGAACGCAATAGGTCACCGCGCGTACGCGCTCGGTTTTAGGCTCGTCGGTGTACACCAGATGGATATTGAGCGGCATGAGCATTTCCCAGATTAGTTCCCACCATTTACCGCTGGGTAATTTGCGCTTGAGCAAGAAGCGCATTCCCATTTCGGTCTCTTCGTATTTCAGTTCGTCAGGATTCCTGCCGTAGACCGGCGAAGGAAACTGTGTGCCGCTGTGCAAGGTATGAAGCCAGAACGTGTGCAGAGCGTCCATTAGATTCTCTTCCGCTTGCAGCCAATTACAGTTCACCGGACCGCCGACCCGCGGTCCCATGCGGGCTTTGAGCACGCCGCCTTCTTTTTGCCAGATATCGTAAATGGGAAACTCCGGTTGCTTGTCCAGCGACCCCATGTAGGCAAAGAGTAAACCACCGAATTCGCGCACGGGATAGCAGGGGTGTTGGATCTGTTTGAGGAACGGATTGTTAGCCGGTTCCAGCGGCATCTCAAGGATATTCCCTTCCACGTCGTAGAGCCAACCATGATAGCAGCATCTGAGCCCCCGCTCCTCAACCCGGCCGTATTCCAGAGACGTACCGCGATGGCTGCAACGAAAAAACAACACACCCGCTCTGCCCTGTCCGTCGCGGAAAGCAACCAGATCCTCCCCGAGAATTCGCACCCGCTTGGGTACATCCTTCAGATCCGCCGCTACACAAACCGGCTGCCAATAGCGGCGCATCAGCTCGCCGCAAGGTGTTCCCGGGCCGACGCGTGTCAGCTCAGGATCGGGTTCAGGTATTTTTAAACCGTAAGCGCTTTTCATAGATTCGCCGACTACAACTGATTCGTTAGCACGTTAATCTCTTTACGCCAGCGCGCTAACGATCTGCCAGTCCGAGCAGAGTCTGAGCATTCCGGTCGAGGATAGCGTCTTTCTCTTCCTGCAACAGGTCAGATTCCTGAATGTAAGTTACACACTGCTTGAATCGCTTGCCCGGCAGGTGAGGAAAATCCGTGCCTAACACCAATTTATCGGCGCCGAAGGCCTCCCTGGCGCAGCACAACGCTGCGACATTGCCGTTGATCGAGTCATACCACAGTCGCTTGAGATGCTCACTCGGTTTATACTCCCAGCGCATTGCTACTGACGAGTTATCGAGCCGCGTCACGAGAAAAGGCAGGGTACCTCCCAGGTGGGGTACGATGAACCGAATCTTGGGGAAGCGCTGGACAACTCCCGCCAAAACCAACCGCAGCGCGGCGATAGAATCTTCAAAAGGTGCTCCCAGAGGGAAGTCCAACCCCAGGTCCTCTAGGAACGGACCACAACCGCAACCAACGGGGTGGAGAAATACGACCGTACCGCGGCGATTCAACTCAGTGAAAAAAGGTGCAAACGCGGCGTCATCCAGAGGGCGACCGGCGATGGAACAGCCAATATTCACCCCGACCATCCCGAGGACATCAATGGCGCGAGCCAACTCAGTCAGAGTAGCATCAATATGGGGTAACGGCACCGTGGCGAAGGCCGAGAAGCGACCGCCATATCTCTGGCAGATGTCCGCGTAAAGATCATTGTTCAATCTCGCCGCCGCCGTCGCTTCCTCGGCGTTGGCGAAGTTAGGCTGCAGGGCGCCTACACTCAGCACCTGGACGTGAATTCCGGCACCGTCTAGCAGTCCAACCCGCTCCTCAAAGGTCATTGCAGCGCCCGGAGCGCGGGCGGCCGGACGCGTATCCCCGCCATTACGAGATAGGCGGTCGACATAGGTCGAGTGATAATAATGAGCATGCACATCGATTCGCATGATTCACCTTCCAATTTTTTTTAAGACTCAAACCTGTAGCACAAAACCGCGAGGGCAGCGGGCTATCCACATGGCAGCTCATTTGAGTTTATCGAAGAACTTCTCTTTCTCTAATTCCTGCATCAAGCTCAAATCGACGAATTTCTCCGGTTTGGCTTGGGGCTGCTTGAGCTCGTCTAGCACAGCTTTGGTTTCCTCTGATTTGGGGAGCGGCCGGGGCTGGATGAATCGCAGCGCATACTGATATCCCTCTTCGAGGATTTCAGGATCGCTGATACGCATGTATTTTTTAAGCACGTTAACGGCGAAACTCTTCTGTGTTTTGATCGCGTGAATACCTTCGATCTCGCCACGCAGAAAGTTGAGCGTCGTTGCGCGCTGGCGCTGGATAAAACTTCTGGTTGTCGCGATGGCAACCGCTGGATATCTGTAGTCGAGGCTCTCAAAATCCGCGAATTCCTTGAAGCCGGCCTTTTTGGCGGCCGTGAGAACCGGCGGCGACATGGAGCCGCCTGAAATCGCGCCGGCTTTCATCGCCGCCAATAGCTCCGGGATCCCGCCGATCTGGACGATGGTGACATCCTTCGCCGGGTCGAGACCGAATTTCCGCAAGTATCTTCTAACCACGAGATCGCTGAGCGCGCCAAACCGGCTTACGCCGATTCGCTTTCCTTTGAGATCTTCGGCAGTCTTGATGTTTGGAGTTACGACTAAGCTTTGAGGGATTATCGGCACCAACGTCAAAACATTCACGCAGTCGGCGCCTTGCAGCGCTGCTTGAATCGTCCCGTTTCCGCCGAGTTGTATCATCGGCGTTTCTCCGGCCAGCAAGGCAGAAGTGATAGTCGCTGCACTGCGGATCAATACCAGGTCGACTTCGAGTCCGTATTTTTTGAAAAGGCCACCTTCATGAGCAACCCAGGTCGCCAGCGACCATGAGCTTTCAGCCGAATAGGCCGCATTGAGTTTTGTCAGTTGCGCAGACGAAGATGAAGCCAAGCAGATGCTGAAAATCAATGCCAACGGAACCAGTTTTTTGTTGTTCATGAGATTCTCCTACCGATCCAAGCCGCGGCGTTACATGAGGTCTTTTGGATCCGTTTGCTAGGGGGAAGGCATGAAACCTTTGTCCATCCACTCGCTGAGATCCGCGCCGAACCATTCGCTCGGCAGCTCTCGACCGAGCTTCCGTTTTTTGCACGCTTCGTAGATCAAAGCGCCTGCGGCGGCGAACTGAATGCCGACGCCGGTGTTGCTCTTGTAATAGACAATTTGCCCGTCGTTCTGCCGCCCCGGGTGGTCTCCGGTAAGGACCTGGCCTAGCTCACAGACTTTAGCCCAACCGAACTTACCGCCGTCGATCAAATCGAGTAGCTCGCGTTGCTGGTTCGTGATTGCCGTCTCTTTGTTATTGAGTACGATGAAGTCCGCGCGCGCCATCGTCGTCGCATCCGCTTCGGTTCGCCGGTGCACGCCGTCGGTATTGGCAATCGTAGTCACGAGCTGCCCTGGCTCGAGCCAGTTCCCGTCGAACACCGGCTGGCTTGCATTGGTGGCACACATCACGATGTCCGAACCTCGCACCACAGCTTCTGGATTACTCACGGGTTGAACCTCTACATTCAAAAGTTCCGTCATCTCCTCGGCAAATCGGTCGCGATGTTCTTTCGTCACGCTATATACTTTCACCTTTTCTATGGAACGCACCGCACAGATCGCTTCCAAGTTAGTGCGCGCCTCGTTACCAGAACCAAAGATCCCTACGACTTTGGAATCCCTCTTCGCCAAGGCGCGGTTGGCCACGCCCGTAGTAGCCCCCACGCGGATCGCCGAAAGACTGAAGTCATGAATCAACGCCAGCGGCTCGCCAGTTTGCAAACCGAACAGTAGCACGAACCCCCAACTACGCTTCAGCGGCGATGGGAAATCCATCCGTTTGCGTCCCTCCACGACTCGCTCTTGCACGATGGTCGAATCATAACGCAGCGCCGCGACGCCGAAACTCGGTACCGCGCCGGGAATAATGTTCGCCATGTACCCGGGTTTGTCGAGATCGGGGGGCACCTTGTAACGCGTTCGCGGCTTGTTGACCGCGATCCCGCGCGCCTCTTCCGCAAAAGCCCGTTCCATCGCGTCGATGCAATCGCGCATCGTCAGAACCTGCCGAACTTCTGGATCGGTGATCAACAGCACCTTAGCACCTATTTTAGACGGACCTTTCTCGTAGGCCACCTATAACGAGGGTGAACTGGGGCTAAAAAGCCGTTGCTGAGGGCGCGAAATTTTTCCGCGCCACGCGTTTTGACGGGATACTTATAAGGACGAGACATAAGATCGATAGGCTTTGATGACCTTCAGCCGCTCCTCCGCGCTTTACAGCTTGACATGGAACGGCTATACCAATCTCGAAAACCAACTGTCAATGAGGAGTGAGTAACGATGATTTTTTTGACTAACGAGCACATTCAGCAAGTGCTCGACATGCCCACATGCCTAAAGGCAATGGAAGATGCCTATCAAGAACTTAACGAGGGGCGGGCTGGCTATCGGCCACGCATCGACTTCTATGTGCCCGCGGAGCCGCATTACTACCGCTGGGGCACCATGGAGGGTGCGTCGCGCAAGCTGGGAGTATTCGCGATTCGCATGAAATCCGACATGCTCGCTTGGGAAGAGCAGGACGGTTTCAACGTAGAAGACAAATATTGCATGCAACGTGGGACCTATTGCGGCTTGATCTTTCTGCTGAGCACGCGCAATGCCGAACCCCTCGCGTTGATGAACGACGGGTTTTTGCAGCATATGCGCGTGGGCGCCTGTGCCGGGCTGGGAACGAAATATCTCTCGCGCAAGAATTCCAAGGTACTCGCCATGATCGGTTCCGGCGGCATGGCGCGAACCTATGCCATGGCGATCAAAGAAGTGCGGCCCATTGAAATCATGCGCGTCTTCAGCCCAACCAAAGCGAACCGCGAGCGCTACGCGCGGGAAATGACCGAGCAACTGGACATCGAAGTCATCGCGGTGGATTCGCCGGAGAAGGCATTGAAAGGCGCCGATATCGTGTCACTGACCACCGATTCTCTGGTACCCGTGATCAAGGCCGACTGGCTCGAGCCCGGCATGCACATCAACAACGTGCGTAATAACGAGACCGGTGCGGATGTGTTGGAGCGCGCGGATGTAAGAGCGCGCCTCGGGACTTCGACCTTGTTTGCGGAACGAAACGTTTCCGGAGTGGCAACCGGCAGCGATGGGATGTTCGCCTATATCGCTGGCAGCGCGGAAGAGAAGAAGCAAATCCCTGTTGCTCCGCATCACGACATCGACAATCCCAATATCGGCACCGTGCCCGATATCATGGCCGGCCGGTGGGTGGGCCGGGCCAACGATCAGCAGGTTACGTTTCTCAACAACCAGGGAACGCAAGGACTCCAGTTCGCCGCCGTCGGCGGGACGGCCTACAATCTGGCGAAAGCCAAGGGACTCGGCCATCCGCTGCCGCTTGAATGGTTCACACAAAATATTAGAGACTAAAGAACAACTGGAGTGATGGAGTGGTGGAGTGATGGAGTATTGCTGAATCTCCGCCTTTTGACGCCCATCACTCCAAGCCAACAGGAGGCTTTTCATGGCTACACTTCGCTATGTTGCATTTCTAGCTCAAGATCCGGCTAAGCTCGTAGAATTTTATCATCGATTCCTCGGCACCGAAGAATTAGGGCGATCGCCGGATGGGGATATTTCGATTACGGACGGATACTACAATTTGACGTTTTTTAAACGGCGTCCCGCGCTCGGCGAAATGCGGATGAACCTCGGGCTCCATCACATCGGCTTGGAAGTCGACAATCTTGAAGAGATCAAAGGGAGGTTTCTGGCGCTTAATCCGCGCGGAATGATCCTACAGGAATCGGATGATATCCATCACGGTGAAATTCGTATTCACGATCCCGAATGTCATCCGGTGAGTCTTTCCACCAAAGGTTTTGGCGTTCCGCGATCAAAGGAGAAGCAGTTTCCTCGCATCCGCCACATCGCCTACAACGCCCTTGATCCGGAGATGATGCTGCGCTTCTATTCTCACGTTTTTGGCCTGCGCGAAATTCCGTCGAGCTATCTTCGCCGCCAGCAAGGACGCGGCAACCGCTTTTGCGCCGATGGCAAAACCAATCTCGCATTGCATCCCTTTTACAACCCCATCGAAGGTCATGAGCCCGATTCGGCATCAATCACATCGGTTTTTAGTCGGCAATATGCAAGCTACGATGGCTGAGCTAAGCACCGTGCTGAAAATCGCTCCGCGCCCATCGAGCCGTCCCTACGCTGAGTTTCGCTTCCGCGACATCGAAGGTAATCCGTTGGACCTATCGCAAACGAAAGGTTGGGAAGTCGACGTCGGCAAGTGGGAAACGGCAGCGTAATCACGGTAAGCTAGATATGAAAGCCCACGCCTCTAGAAAAACAAATCTCGTCCCCCGGAAGTGGCGCGCTTTTACTTTTTCTTTGATTCTTCAAAGCGAAAATTAGCGCCCGTCGCCTTTTTCTTCCTAATTCATCGATTATTCGGTTGGGTTTTCTACTAAAATCACGGCTGTTCTATTGCTCGCCTTGACAATGGGCCATCCCATCCCTACGTTAGTTATTCGGCCCTAATATCAGACTTTAGATGAGCGGTGTGGAGGCTCGGTTATTTATGGCAGCACGCGATTGGGATCTCATAATCTGGCAGCGCGCGAACGATCTGCTCCAGCAGGTAGAACGAATCCATAGAAATTTTTTGCAAATCGCCGCCGGCGCGCAGTATCAGGCAACTCAAGGCTGGGAGCCTCCGGTTAACGTCGTCGAGACTGACGAGAGCCTCTGGGTAATTTTGGCGGTCCCGGGAGTCGCAGCTGATCGAGTGGATGTGCGGCTAGACGGACGCGAACTCGTTATCCGGGGCGAACGCCCACTGCCAACATGCTGCGACGACGGTGAACTGAAGATATGGGAGATCCCGCTTGGCCGTTTCGAGCGGCGGCTTAGGCTCGTGGGAGGCGAGAAGCCTCTATCGGTGGGAGAAATTTCTCTCAAAGATGGGCTATTCATCATCGAGATAAGGAAGCATTCATGAAGGTTGAAGAGAACGAATCCCCTAAACCCAAGCCGCGCCTCAATATTCCTGAGGGAGCGATGGTCATCATCCCCTTGCGCAGCCGGGTTCTCTTTCCGTCCATGATTATGCCAGTTATGGTCCGGCGCCCGGAAAGGCTCCACGCAGTCGAAGAGAGCGTGCGCCAACAATTGCCGATTGGGTTTGTCACCCAACGCGATCCCAACATAGAAACCCCACAACCCAAGGACCTGCATGGCATTGGAACCGCCGCGGACGTTTTGCGGATGTACACGCTACCGGACGGTCAACGGCAGATCCTCGTTCAAGGCCGGCGCCGCTTTGAGATCGGCGAATTCCTTGAAACCGATCCGCTTCTGATTGCTCGAGTCACGATGGTGGAAGAAAAGGTGCCGAAGACGAAAGAGTTCGAGGCGAGAATTCTGCATCTGCGTCAGGAGGCCGCCAGGGCCTTATCGTTATTCCCTGAGCCCATGAACGAACTCAGATCGATGATCGAAAGGATCGAAGACCCCGTATCCGTAATCGATGTAATCGCTTCCACCTTGGACCTCCCGCCCGCCGAGAAGCAGGAAATCCTCGCCATCCTTGACCCGGAGGCGCGAGCGCAGAGGGTTTCAGAAAAGTTGGCGCGCCAGATCGAATTGCTTGAGCTCAGCAGAAAAATCGGCGCTGAAACCAAGGAGTCCATGGACAAGTCGCAGCGCCAGTATTTCCTGCGCGAACAATTGAAGGCGATCCAAAAAGAGCTGGGCGAGGAGGATGGGAAAGGAAGCGAAGTTGAAGAGCTGCGAAAGAAAATCTACGAGGCAAAAATGCCTCCCGACGTCGAGAAGGAAGCGCTAAAAGAACTGGCTCGGTTCGAGCGTATTCCCGAGATGGCGGCTGAACACTCGGTGATCAGGACTTATCTGGACTGGTTGGCGGAGCTGCCTTGGAGTGTTCTTACCAAAGAAGAGATCGATCTCCCGAAGGCGCGCGAAATTCTCGACACTGACCATTACGGTCTCGAGAAAGTGAAAAAGCGCATTATTGAATTTCTCGCGGTTCGTAAGCTCATGCCGGAAGGGAAAAGTCCCATTCTGTGCTTGGTGGGTCCCCCGGGAGTGGGCAAGACTTCTCTCGGGCAGAGCATCGCTCGGGCGATGAATCGCAAGTTCGTGCGCCAGAGTTTGGGTGGAGTCCATGATGAGGCGGATATCCGAGGCCATCGGCGTACCTATATCGGCGCGCTTCCGGGCAATATTATTCAAGGGATCAGAAAGGCCGGCAGCCGCAACCCCGTCTTCATGCTCGACGAAGTCGATAAGCTCAGCGCGAGTTTTCACGGCGACCCGTCCGCCGCATTGCTGGAGGTCCTCGACCCCGCTCAGAACGCAACCTTTCAAGACCATTACATCGCGCTGCCCTTCGATCTAAGTCAGGTATTGTTCATCGCGACGGCCAATGTGCTCGACACCGTTCCGGGCCCTCTGCGCGATCGCATGGAGATCCTAGAATTGCCGGGGTATACCGAAGAAGATAAGTTAGCTATCGCCAAGGGTTATCTCGTTCCTCGGCAGATTTCTGAAAACGGTCTCAACCCCGGAGAGATTAGTTTTAGTGACAATGCGATTCGGGAAATTATTCGGTCCTACACACGCGAGGCCGGCGTGCGCCAACTTGAGCGCCAGGTGGGCGCGGTCTGCCGCAGCGTGGCAACCCGCGTCGCCGATGGGTTTAAAGAGACCATAACCATCACTAAAGAATCTCTGCCCACTTACTTGGGTCCGCAAAAATTCTTCAACGACATTGCGCTGCGCACCAGCTTGCCTGGAGTGGCAACCGGCCTGGCCTGGACACCGTTTGGCGGGGACATCCTGTTTATCGAAGCGACCAAAATGGCGGGAGACGGCAAGTTACTTCTAACTGGCCAGCTCGGCGACGTGATGAAAGAAAGCGCGCAGGCCGCTTGGAGTCTTGTCAAATCCCGCGCGCAGTCGCTGGGAATCGATGCCGAGGTGTTGAAGAAAAGCGACTTGCACATTCATATCCCTGCCGGCGCTATTCCAAAGGATGGGCCAAGTGCTGGAGTGACGCTTTTTGTCGCCCTCGTCTCACTTCTGACCGGACGGCGGGTTAGCAAAGATGTCGCCATGACGGGCGAGATCAGTCTCCGCGGTTTAGTACTCCCGGTGGGAGGCATCAAAGAAAAAGTGCTGGCAGCCAAAAGAGCAGGTATTTCCTGTGTCTTGCTACCTGAGTTGAACCGAAAAGACTTGGAAGAAGTTCCACCGAATGGCCGTCAGGGAATCCGCTTTGAGTTTTTACAAACGGCGGACGAAGCCTTGCGGCTTGCCCTAGAGTCCGACGCTCCGAGTGGTTTTTCTCCCGGTGAGAGACTCGCCGCTCGTCCGCTTTCCTGAGAGCGATAATTTAAACATTCGCGAGTGATGGGAGGGAGGTGTCGGCCACCGTGTTCCCGTCTGAACCCGGATTCGCAGTTGCGATCAACAGAAAGCGCGAGGCGCAACCCTTCCGCAGCAAGTCGATGGGTTTCTGCCACTAAGCAGACATCGCTCAGCGGTGCTTGGAGGGGGTGCTAAGCCTCATAGCAACGACGTGCGAGAGCGCAAAATGACTTTGCAACTTCAGAGTCGGACGCCTTCGCTACTCCAGGATTCCGCCTCGCTTCCGATATTTTCGCTTTGACTGCAAATCCGGGTTGAATCAGACGAAATGGAACCCGCCGTCGACGTTCAGCAACTGGCCGGTCATAAAATCGCTTTCTGGAGAAGAGAGAAACAATACGGTGCCGACCAAATCGGTTTCGACCTGAGATCGCTTGATGCTTCGTTGCTGGGCGCGTATTTTCTCATACGCGGGATCAACTTGTCGCCCTTCCGTGACCACGAAACCGGGGCTCACCGTGTTGACGCAGATGTTGTAGTCGCCCAGCTCACGCGCCATGGCCCGAGTCATAGCGATCAGAGCACCTTTAGAAGTCACGTAGTGAATGTAGTTTGGATTGCCGGTTAATGCGACGTTGGACGAAATGTTGATAATCTTTCCCTTCTTCTGCTTTTGCATATACGGGACGACGGCCTTGGCGCAGAGCCATGAGCCGCGCACGTTGACGGTCATGGCCTTATCGAACTCTTCAACCGTCATTTCCCAGAATGGCCCCTTCCAGACCGTCATGAAATAGGCAGCGTTATTGATCAAAACATCGACAGTGCCGAAGCGTTTCGCGGTCTCATCCACCATCGCTTTGACGCTTTGTTCATCCGATACGTCACATTTCGTAGTGATCGCAGTGCCGCCTATGTCTTGAATCACCTTCACCACCTGATCTGCGCTGGCGATATCCGGCAATGAAACCTTTGCTCCTTCTTTGGCGAAAGCCATAGCGTAGGCCTTGGCGATCTTTCCGCCGCCGCCGGTGATGATAACCGACTTGTTTTCGAAACGCATTTTGAGCATCCAGCAGAGCAACTAACCGACAAAGTGGGCGCCGCCGTCAACATTGAGTAATTGTCCGGTCATGAAATCACTTTCCGGGGAAGCCAAGAATAAAACCGTACCAACCAAATCGTTTTCCACTTCGACTCGCTTCAACGAACGGCTCGCCACTCGGTTGGCGCTAAATGCCGGATCGACCTGCCGCCCTTCCGTCACGACAAACCCGGGACAGACCGTGTTGACGCAGATGTTGTAGTCGCCAACTTCGCGAGCCATCGCCCGTGTCATTGCGATCAAAGCGCCTTTCGAAGTCACGTAGTGGATGTAGTTCTGGCCGCCGTTTAGCGCGGTACCCGACGAGATGTTGATGATTTTTCCTTTGCCTTGCTTTTTCATGTGTGGAAAAGCCGCCTTGGCGCAGAGCCACGAGCCGCGGACGTTCACCGCCATCGCTTTGTCGAACTCCTCGACTGCCATTTCCCAGAACGGGCTTTTCTTCACGTTCATGAAATACGCTGCATTGTTGACCAATACATCGACGCCCCCGAAGTGTTTGGCGACTTCGTCGACCATGGACTTCGCGCTTTTCTCATCGGACACATCGCAAGCCATGCTGATTGCGGTTCCACCCATGTCGCGAATCGCCTTGACGACGGGGTCAGCACTGACAATGTCCGGCAAGGCAACTTTCGCTCCCTCCTTCGCAAACCCCAAGGCATAGGCCTTGCCGATCTTTCCTCCGCCACCTGTAATAATGACCGATTTGTTTTGGAATCGCATGTTAGCTCCTCTTTCGTTTTGCCTTGACACCTGAAACCCGAAACCTGGCTATGCCTTAGCACTCCCGTCTCGAAACTGTCAACGCGCAGACGCTCATTGACTGGCGTGAGAAGCTGCAATATCGTACTCTCATACATCATCAAGAAGGAATCTAAGAATGGCGAAATTGAAGCTCACAGTCGCATGCGACAAATACGACTACTTGCAGCCCTTACGGGACGGCATGGTACAGGCCGAAGGCATCGATCTCAATCTGATCACGGTGGAGAGCGGCATTCGCCATCAGCGAATGTACCATCACGGCGAATACGATGCGTGCGAGTTTTCCATGTCCTCCTATCTTGTGGCCAAAAGCCAGGACGTGAGCTGGTTTCACGCTATCCCCTTCTTCCCCCGCCGTATGTTCACCCACAAATTTTGCTTTGTCCGTGCCCGTTCCGGGATCAAGAAGCCCGCCGATTTGAAGGGCGCTAGGATCGGACTACGAAGTTACGAAAATACTTTAGCTTTGATCACCAAGGGAATGTTTCACAACACCTACGATCTCCCGGTGACTGACGTGACTTGGGTCATCATTAATAAGGAGCCGGTGGGCTCCAAGCTGCCTTCTTCCATCAAAGTCGAGCAGGTCGAAGGCAAGTGGCGCTTGGAAGACCTCTTGTTGCAAGGGAAGGTCGATGCGGAAGCCGAGCCGGACCTGCCCGAAGCATGGATTCGCGGGCAAGGCACCGTGGAACGCTTGTTCTCCGACTCCGAGCAGGCCGAGCGGGACTATTACAAGAAGGCCAGGATCTTTCCGATCATGCATCCGATCATTATCAAAACGGATATCCTCAAGAATGACCCCTGGGTGGCAACCAGCTTGTTTGAGGCTTTCACCGCATCGCGACGCGCCTACGATGAATTCATGCAACAGCCCCATCGCTTGAGCTTCGCCTGGGGCCGTTCCTATCTGGAGGAGGAGCGCAAGTTCTTTGGCAAGCATCCCTTTTACCAGGGGCTCAAAGAGAACCATCAGGACGTCGAAAGCATGATAACCTTCGCCGACCAGCAAGGGATGCTTGCCCGTTCTTTGACGGTGGAAGAGCTTTTCACCGAGAACACGAGAATTACATAAGTCATCGGCCAGAAGAAAGCTAAAGGTATCGTTGAATTAATCTCATGTTTTACAGGAGGTCTTAATAATGGCTGATTATCGAATTATCGATGCCGACGGCCATGTGATGGAGCTGGACGAAGAGCTTCGTGAGTTTATCGGACCTCCATACAAGGATCTGGAATGGCACAAGAGCTATTCCTTCTGGCCCGGCCTCACCATGGACGGCTATCTGCGCTCGCTCAGAAAAAAGGGCGGCTGGGCGGGTGGCGGAGACGGGCCCAAGGCAAATCATTGGCTGGATTTTTTGGACAAGAACCGGATTGAGCTCACCGTCCTCTACCCCACTCAAGGTCTCACCCACGCCGCGATTCAGGATAAAGACTGGGCGATCTGCATGGCCCGGGCCTACAATGACTGGCTCTATCATAAGTTTATGGCCGTCAGTCCGAGGTTAGTCGGCGTCGCCCTGTTGCCGGTGCAGGATATATCCGAGGCGGTCAAAGAACTTCGCCGAGCGGTCAACGAGCTTGGCATGGTCGGAGCCGTATTGCCCGCGGTCGCACCCGCGGGGAGACTTTACAGCGGGCCTGAGTTCTATCCTCTCTGGGAGGAAGCGCAAAGACTCGACGTGCCGATTTCGACTCACGGGGGATTGAGCATGCCGGCGTTGGGGCTCGATCTCTTGGGCAACTTCACCATCGCCCATACGCTGGAGCATCCCTTCGCGCAAATGCGCCACTTCGTTAGCCTGATGTTTGAAGGCATCTTCGAGATGTTTCCGAAGTTTCGTTTTGGCTGCATCGAATGCGGTGTCGGTTGGGTTCCCTATCTGATGGACCGTATGGACGAGGAGCAAGAACGCAAAGGCCACTACTCGCCGCGGTGCAAGCGAAAGCCCAGTGAATATATCAAGAACGGCAACATTTTTTTCGCGGTGGAAGTCGAAGAATCTGCGCTACCTCTAGCCGCCAAAGTCGCTAACGAGAATTCGCTGATCTGGGCTTCGGATTATCCCCATGAGCGCGATCAACGCGACTTCAGCCAGGATATTCCGAACCTGATCAATCGAAAGGATGTCAGTGACGAGCTCAAACGGAAAATATTCTGGGACAATCCGCTGCGCTTCTATCCGCGCTTGAGAGACCGGGTGGAAACCGGCAAGACTGCCGTTCGCGCAGCCGCAGGATAAGTTCGATGGCTTCCGATGCATTCATAGAAGAGCTGTGGCGCTACGCGCGTGAAGTGCCGATGGGCGAGCATCCCTGGTTTCAGGGCATCTTGCAGCATCGCTGGAGCCGGGAGCAGATCATTCTCGGCGAGGTTCAGCATTATCTGCGCATCCGAACCAATCCGATCTTCTTTGGCTATATGGCCGTCAACGCAGTTAACGACAAGAACTATGAGTTGATGGCGACTATTCTGGAGAACTTCATGGAGGAGTTAGGCGGAGAACGGACCCACGTCGATATCATGCTGCAGTTTCTCGAAGAGGGCGGCATTTCCCGTGAAGAAGCGGACCGCGCCGAGCCTGCTCCGGGAACGTTGGCCGCCATCGAAATGATTATCGGCTGTTGCCAACGCCGGTCGGCATTGGAAGGCGTAGCGATGTTGGCCTTTGTTGAAAGCCAGCTCGGCGGAGCCGGAAAAGTCTCGGACAAAGTCTATCGCGAGTTAACCGGCCACTACGGCTTTTCTCCGCGCGCAGCGGAAACCTACAGGCTCCACGCTGAGGAAGACGAAGGCCACGGGAATCGTCAGATCGACGCCATACGGCTGTTGGCAAACGATGCCGAGACTCAAGATAAGGTGCGAGCGGCGGTTAAGCTCGGTTTGACTGCGTTTACTTTAGAATGGGATGGCCACGTCCAGGCCATGACTGGGAAAAGAGAATTCTGGAGCGGTGTAATCGATCTGCAATTGCGCCAACCTGCAGTGAGGCTGCCGGAGACCGGGCCACGTTAGATTGCCCCAGCTCAAGTTTCGAGGTTTCAGGTTTCGGGTTTCAGGTCTTTTAACTCGGAACTTTGAACCTTGAACTGGCTTTAAACCGGCCAGCTCTTCGGCAGATCTTTTCGCAGCTTTTGATATTCGGGATCATCGGCCTTTTCCCGCCGCAGCCTATTCAAAGCTTTGACGACTTCTTCTTGACTGATCTTTAGCGAATTGGAGACCATGCCCGTGGTCTCTTCGAAGCCGAGGCCTCAGTTGCGCCGTCAGCCGCGCATTTTCTGCAGGATAAGAATATCTCGATCGTTTTCCGCCATTGGATCACTTTCAGGTTAGCCCGCTCCGAAAAAACCCGCCCGCTGAGTTGTAATCAGCTCCGTCGCCGTTTCGGGTTCGCCTTTTTCATTGATAGTTACTCGAAATCTCACAAAGAGCCTCCAGCTGGCTTCCAGCCATTCGACCAAAAGAATCAAAAATGCGTTTTCAACGATGCTTCCGGCTGGCTCGTCACAGAGCACCGACATCTCGATCGTCGCGTTTTTCCCGGCTGCCGCATCGAGCGGCGGATCGAAAATTTTCTCAGCGCTCCTGAATTTTCCATGGGGACACCGGGCGGCGAGGAATTTGATCGGTTGTTGCGTGCAATTCTGAATGTGCCAGGCGAACAACCAGCGACCGCTCCCGACTTCCCTATTTCGACGAAGCTCCCCGACAGTGACCTTGGGTCCAGCGCGACTCACAGCTGCCACGTCCAATGAAGTCTACCGCTTTAGGAGCCCTTCAGCTTTTAATTCGTCCTGCGCTCTTTTCAATGGGCGATTATTGATCACTTTATCTACCGTAAACTTGCTGTCTACCAGTCCGGCGCGAATATCGTCGTCCAGCATAAGTTGAATTCCCGGGACCGCAATAGATAAATCCCATGTCAACGCCGGCTGATACAGATCGTAGGCAGCGTTCACAGTTTCGGGATCGCCTTGAAGTCCGGACTCATATCCCGCTTTGATCGCTTCTTTCTTATTGGTCTTAGCTAGGTGAATGCCAAGGATTAGCGCCTTCAGGAACCTTTTACTCGTCTCGGGATATTTCTCTACTACTTCGCCGCGGGTCACGACAATGCTCTGCGGAATATCCAAGGACTCGGCGAAATTCGAAATCAGCGGATAACCGCTTTTCATCAGCCGCACCGCGTCTTCCGGTGAGAACGGCGCCGCCGCCACGAGTCCCTTCTCCAGCGCAGCCGCGCGCATGGTCGTATTGCCGACGGCGCGTAGAATGACGTCCTTCGTCGGATCAACGTTGTGCTTGTTTAGAAACGTCTTTACAGCGAACTCGGAAAAGGCGCCGGCGCCCGTGATTCCAATAATTTTGCCTTTCAGACTCTCCACCGTTCGGGTCTGCTTATTACCCAGCAACACGTAATTGGTTTGATTGGAAATCGAGCCAATAATTGACACGTCCAACCCGCGCGCCTTACTGCGGATAACCGCCTGGGCGCCGCCGATGCTGGCAAAATCCACGTCGCCTGAAATGAGCGCAGCCATCGCCGCAGGTCCGCCCCGAATGAATATCGGCTCGATCTGCAATCCTTGCGCTTTAAAGAAGCCACGTGCCAAGGCCACGCGCACAGGAATTTCGCTATTCCACGATAAACTCACAAAGACAACGCGCAGCAACCTCTTCTCTTGTGACGCGGCAGTCGGCGGGGCCACTAACGATACCAGCCCAATAATGAACCATAAGGGAATCCAAACCGGGGCGCGAAACGTTTTCATCGCCATCTCTATCTTTGAACTCCTATCGCCGCGCATACACCGTCGTTCGTCCCTGTTTATCGAACGTGAAGACTTCATACGGCTCCGGCTTCGGTCCTTCCATGCCGGGTGAGCCCACCGGCATTCCCGGCACCGCCAGTCCGATGATAGGCGGTTTCTCTTTCAACATCCGCTGGATGAGATCCGCGGGAACATGCCCTTCGACGACGTAGCCATCGATCACAGCGGTATGGCAGGAATGCAGCCTGCTCGGCACTCCGTACTTGCTTTTAACATCCGTGAGTTGCTTTCCGAAAGTATCCTTCTTCTCGACCTTGAAACCGTTTGCTTGCAGGTGACCCACCCACTCCGCGCAGCAGCCTCAGGTCGGGTCCGCATACACCGTTATCGATTGCCCGCTCGAAAATGACTGGCAATGGACAGCAGCCGCGCCCGATAACATCAGGGCGATCACGCCCAGCATTGTCAAACGAAGTCTCATCACACTACCTCCGGACAGCCGAATATCCAACGACATAAATTAACAGATCGACCGCCTGCAGAAAAGATAGCTCCAACGGCGGTTATTCCAAGGCCCTGCTGAACGCCACCTTTAGGGCTCGGGTACCCGCGCTTCAATGACTCTTCGGGCGCTATCGCATGTCCATTAACCCCTTAATAATCACCTCGGTTTCGTTGACAGTCTCAATTCGAGTGTTATAGAGCGATAGCTGTACCGGTTTGATCCGGATCCGGAAACTACAGGACGACAGACGGGTTGGACAACTGCGCTGAGTTTATCATGTAAACTATCACACTGAGAGGGAGATTGCCGATGGTAGAAAAGGTAAACACGGACCAACCTGTTAGAGGCCGATTGAAGCTCGGTATTGTCGGCATCGGCGTCGGCGCGTCGGAGATCTTGCCGCAAATGGAGGCGATGCCCGACATCCAGCTCGTGGCGGCGGCGGACATAAACCAGCGGGTGCTTAATACTTTTCAACACCGCTACGGCGCTAAGACCTATGACAGTATTGAAAAGCTTTGCGCCGATCCTAACGTCGAAGCGATTTGGATCTCCACGCCAAACAGGTTTCACGCGCCCCACACGATTACGGCCGCCGACCACGGCAAGCACGTCGTCGTGGAAAAACCCATGGCGATCTCGCTCGCGGAAGCCGACAAGATGATCGAAGCTGCAGAGAAGAACAAAATCAAACTTTTATGCGGCCACACGCAAAGCTACGGTCCACATATCCGGACCATGCGCAAGATCATTCGCTCCGGCGAGTTGGGCCGCCTTTGCGCGCTTCACGTGTGGGCCTATACGGATTGGATGCTGCGACCACGGACCGCCGAGGAGCTGGACATTAACCAAGGCGGCGGTATCCCTTACCGCCAAGGCCCGCATCAGATCGACACATTACGGTTGTTGGGTGGCGGCATGGTGCGCAGTGTGCGAGGAACCGTGGGACAGTGGTTCGGTGGAAGACCGATCCCGGGATACTATTCAGCGTTTATGGAATTCGAGGACGGCACACCGGCTACACTCATGCACAATGGCTATGGCTATTTTCTGGCATCGGAGCTCGTCCCCTGGGGCGGCCAGAACAGCCGCTATCCCGAAGCCGAGCGCGCGGCGATTCGCAAATCGCTATTGGACGGTACGCGAGACGAAAACGCCGACAAAGACGAAATGCGTATCGGCGGCTTGCACGAAAGGGAAATCCGCGACCGCAGTAAACCTAAGCCGTGGCTTCCTAACGATCTGGGAATTTTGATCGCTACATGCGAGCGCGGCGATATCCGGCAGTCACAGTTCGGGCTTTACGTTCACAGCGACGAAGGAACCAAAGATGTTCCACTCGTTGGCGGGGGCGGTCCGTCCCGCCGCGGAGAGCTGGAAGAACTATACAATGCCGTGGTTCTCGACAAACCGATCCGCCACAGCGGACCCTGGGGGATGGCAACGTTGGAAGTGTGCCTGGCGATCATGCAGTCCGCGAAAGAAAGAAAAGAGATCTTCCTATCTCATCAGGTCCCGGCTCCGGAGGAGGATTGAAGTATTCACGGTATTTAGGGTCATCGGTACGCAACGGTCGTTTTAGACACTGTCATTTCCGTTTCTGGTTTCAAGTTTCTAGTAACCAGAAACCACGAATCAGAAACTAGAAACCCAACCGCTGTTAAATAAGGAGGCTCTATGCATAACGGTCAAAAAGTCGTTGATGTTCACGGTCACATGACCACACCCGCGCCGTTTCGTCAGTTTCTCGCTGAGACGGTGGCGCAGAATACACCAGGCCGAAAACTAGAGATGACCGACGAACAGCTTGAGAATGCCCAGCAGCGCCATCTCAAATTCATGGATGACAGAAATATCGATATCCAGTTGATTGGTCCACGGCCCATCGCCATGTGGCATTGGATGCGCCCATTCCTGCAAGAGTTTTGGTGCCGCACGGTCAACGATGTGATCGCTCGCATCGTCAAGCTCCATCCCGACCGTTTCCGCGGCATGGCGCAGCTACCGCAAACCAAGGAAAAGGATACCGGAAACTGCGTCACGGAACTCGAGCGCTGCATCAAGGAACTCGGCTTCGTCGGCGCCTATTTGAATCCCGATCCTGCGGGCGACAAGCAGGCTCCTGGTGTGCACGAAGAGTACTGGTATCCGCTCTACGAAAAAGCGCAGCAATTGGACGTTCCGCTGATGGTCCACCCTTCCATCACCTATGATCGCCGGCTGGAAGTCATTCCGGCGAACTACCAGATGAACAACTACCTGGAGGAGTTCGTTGCCATGCAACTCCTATCGCACGGCAAAGTCTTCGAAGCGTTTCCCAAGCTACGGGTCGTTATCTGCCACTGCGGCGGCGGGTTGAATCGCTTTATTCCAACGGATCATCACATCGCGCAGAAAGATTTGAGCAGGAACTTGTTCTACGACTCCTGCTCCTACGATGTGAACTTTTTGACTGCGGCCATCAGGCAGCGCGGTGTCGATCAGATGCTTTTCGGCACGGAATCGCCGGGCTCGGGCGGCGCGGTGCGCCCTGAGACGGGAAAACCTTCGGATGATCTGGTTCCCGTCATCGATAGCCTGGAGTTTTTGACGGCGGAGGACAAATTGAAAATATTCCAAAAGAACCCGCTGCGGGTGTTCACCAAAGTAAAAATCTAGCAAACCGATGGTCGAGAACGGAGGATCGAGGATTGCCATCTTCCATCCTCCATCTTCGACCCGTGTTTCACTCGGAGGAGATAGATGGCATTTAAATTCGTCGGCAAACCGATCCCACGGCTTGAAGGGGCGGAAAAAGTCAGCGGCAGGACGCGTTATGCCGCGGACGTTGAGATTCCGAACGGGCTTTGGGTGAAGCTTTTACGCAGTTCTCTGCCCCACGCACGCATCCTCAAAGTCGATACTTCGAAGGCAACGAAACTACCGGGCGTGCGGGCGGTGATCACGAGTGCTGATATACCGCCGGTTCTGACAGGTTTAAGGATGAAAGACATGCCGCTGCTCGCCCGCGACCGGGTCCGCTATGTCGGAGAGCCCGTAGCTGCGGTGGCTGCGGATAGCTCCGAAATTGCCGAGGAGGCGTTGAACTTAATCGATATCGAGTACGAAGCGCTGCCCTTCGTCACCGATCCGCTGGAGGCGATTCGGCCGGGAGCACCGGTGTTGCACGAAAACCCCGGCGCCTATAAGAACGCCCCCGAGCGCGCTACGGAACTTCCCAACATACAGTCTTACGGCCAGTGGAGCAACGGCGACGTCGAGGCAGGCTTCAGAAACGCAGCGCGCATCTTCGAACACACGTTTCGCACGCCGTTGGGTTTTCACGCCTACATCGAGCCGCACGCTTGCACAGTCCGAATCAATCCTGGCGATCAACTAGAAATTTGGGCGTCGAACAAAGCGCCCTTCACATTACGCGACCGTGTGGCGCGCGATTTAAATCTCGATCCAGCTAAGATCAAAGTGCATATTCTTCCGGTGGGCGGCGATTTCGGCGGCAAGACCTCTGTTGTCGAAGTGCCGGTTTGTTATTTTCTGGCTTTAAGAACTGGCAAGCCGGTCAAGCTAGTGCTCAACTACACTGAAGAGATGACCGCCTGCTCGCACCGCCACCCTGCCGTGATCACGCTCCGGACGGCGGTCGATGGCGACGGCAAACTTTGTGCTCTGCATGCGCGCGCCATCTTTAGCGGCGGTGGCTACGCCGGGCTCAAAGCTAATGCAGAAGTGACGGTACAAGGACCCAGGCGAATAGCCAGTTACTACCGGATCCCTGCAATTCAGGTTGAAACCATCTGCGCCTATACCAATCAGGTTCCCTGCACACAGACCCGCACCCCGGGAAGCCCCCAAACCACATTTGCCATGGAATCGCAGATCGATATCATCGCCCGCGAGCTGGGCATGGACCCGATCGAATTTCGCATCAAGAATCTGCTCGATGACGGCGATGCGACACCATTCGGGCAGAAATTGAAAGGCATCGTCGTCAAGGAAACTCTCAAGAAAGCTCTCGATACTTCGAATTGGAAAAAAGCCAGGGCGAAAAATATCGGACGTGGCGTGGCTGTTTATGAGCGACCGTCCGGCGCGGGCCGGTCTGGCGCGGCGATCACAATCGATTCAGATGGCGGCGTCAAGGTCAATCTAGGAGTACCCGATGTCGGCCCCGGCATCCATACCGTCGTGCAGCAGATCGTCAGCGAGATGCTCGACCTACCGCGGGCACGCGTAAATATTCGCGTGGAAGACACTGACAGCTCGCCTTTTGACTCCGGAACGGGGGGAAGCAAGTCGACGAACAGCGTGGGTACCGCCGCCTACCAGGCGGTCTCCGAGGTCAAAGAAAAAGTCGTGGCACTGGCCGCCGCTCGGTTAGGCTGCAAGCCCGAAGAGTTGCAAAATGTAAAAGGTCGTTATGTGGTGCCGGGCCACAAAGCGATGTCTTTCGCCGATCTCATGAGACTCGCCGTCGAACAAAACCGCGGCGCGATAACGCACCTGAGCATTTATGAGCCTTCACGCGCGCCGATCACTTCCTTCGCCGCGCAGGTGGCAGAAGTCGAGGTCGATGCCGGTACCGGACATGTAAAGGTAAAGAGACTGACGACCGTTCACGACTCGGGCACGGTGTTGAATCACCTGACCTACCAAGGACAAGTGGACGGCGGCGTGGTCACCGGATTGGGTTTCGCGTTGATGGAAGATAGTTCATTGGTCGACGGGAAGATGGCCACCGCCAATCTCGGTGAGTTCAAGATTCCGACTGCTGCGGATGTGCCGAAATTAACGACGCTATTGATGGAAAGCCCCACCGGGCCGGTGCCATTTCAGGGCAAGGCGATCGCCGAAATTCCCAACGTTCCGACAGCGGCGGCTGTCGCCAACGCCATCGCGGATGCCGTCGGTGTTCGGCTTTTCGATCTGCCGCTCACGTCTGAGAAGATCTACAAAGCTTTGCATCAGGCCTGAACGTGTAGCATATCCGAGCCATATGCTAGGCCCGTGCTAGGGTTTTTCCTTCAACACGTGTGAGTAGAATCACCGACAGTACCTAGCCCTGGGTGCACGATCATCCATACTATAAGGTGCGACAAGGGTACATAAAAACTATGCCTGTTCTTTGGCGACAGTGAAGCTTGGGAGATGGCACACCCTTTGCTCGATTATCCGGCATGGGACGAATCTGCCAACACTGCGGGGCGCCGTTTGTCGATAAACCACATCGGGTCATAAGCGAAGAATTCGGCGTCGTATTGCTTGATCTCATCGTTTGTCCTCGTTGCCATGTGCAAGCCCAGAAACTGGGGCTGCGCAGTGAAGAGATTGATACCGAGATTAAGCGCTCGGCGTCTTCAGAGCGTCACGTACGACACTAACCAACCGTAAGCAACGTCAACTTCGCCCGGTTTGACCATTCAACCGTAGGTGAAACTACATATTTTTTCTCGGGTTAATCTTCCTGAAATCGGTGCAGCCAAGCGCAATTGGGGCATGTTTGTGCCAGGTGGCCTGTATCGTTGGTGAGTCGTTTCATCCAGAGTTGATCACCATTCATCGCGGAGCAGCGCAGTCTCCCGCAACGAAGCAACAGGCTTGTGCCTCTGAGCAAAGTTGCGAGCAGCAATGCGATTCCTCTCGCAAATCCTGATATAACGGCTCTGGCAATACCGCAGAGCGCCGACGGCAAACCCAGAAATGTCTGTGCCGAGGATTGCGCGCCATCTATCAGTGACGGAGCCGGTGATCGCCTAGCGAGCCCCGCACGCTCTTCGTTCGAAAGAAAGGAGACAAAGATGCGGTCGAATAAACTCAAGGCGCGCCCCTTTGCCGGCGTTGTCGTAGTCGCGGGTTTAATATCTCTTTTACCGGGATCGACTCTTTCGCAAACTCCTTTCTACCAGGGAAAGACGATCACTCTTCTACAATCTACGCAGGCCGGCGACACTTCGGACACAATGACGCGGGCGATCGTGCCCTTCTTGAAGAAACATGTTCCCGGCGAGCCGACCATCAAGTTCGAGTTCATGGCCGGGAGCGGAGGGACGAAGGCTGCCAATCATATTTTCAGCAACGTACGGCCGGATGGTCTGACGATTGGCCGTATCGGGGGCGGTCTAGTAGCCAACGCTGTTCTGCGAGAAACCGGCGTGCGATACGATCTCACTAAGTTTATTTACTTAGGCTCGTCCCACAGCACCTACCATTGGGTGTTTCTCACCCGAGGCGACGCAGGCTTCAAGAGCATCGAAGCCCTGCGCTCGGCCTCCGGTGTCAGAATCGGCGCCCAGGCGGTAGGACATTCTAACTATTTTGTCGGGCGCCTGTTTGCCTACTTGGCCGGGCTCAAGTCGCCAAATTTTGTGGTCGGCTATTCCGGCAGCGAGCTAGAGATCGCATTGGCCAGAGGGGAATTGGATGGGCGCATCAATAACGCGGATACCCTGCTCCGACGAAACGCAGAGCAGATAGCAAAAGGAGCCATAGATCTGCATGCCATCATGGAAGTACCTAAGGGACTCAAACAGCCTGGTTTCGAGCGGTTGCCCGAGTTCGAGGACTTTGCCAAAAGCGAAAAAGAGCGCCGATTGTTACGCATGGTGCGAGATTTTCGGCAGGTCGGTTCGCCTTATATACTGCCCCCCGGGGCGCCGCCCGAGCGCGTAAAGATTCTCCAAGACGCGATGGTCAAGACGTTTAAAGATCCGGAGTTCCACAAAGAGTACAATAAGCTTGTCGGCGAGGAACCGACTCCGGTGATGCCGGACGAAATGGAAAGACTTGTTAAAGAACTTCCCAGAGATCCGGAAATCGTCGAGCTGTTCAAGAAAATCAACGCCGCCGAGCCTTTGCCGCCTCGCTAACCGCAGCCGGAGCGGCTCGCTTCTCGGCCACTCTTTCGGGGATAATCGCAGGTTAGGATCGACTTACTCTTTGATCGGTTCTCGCGCCTTCATGATCTCTTTAACGAGATTAAATATCGGCGTCATGTCCGCGTATTTGGGATCGGAAACGTCAAAGTATCTTTTTCCAGGGATCATCCGGTTAGTCGCCACGAGCATATCTTTCGGGATATCCATGCGCCGCGAGTTAGGCGCGTCTTCGCCATACAGGTCGTTGTATTTTTGCAGTGCAATTTGCCCCCTGCGCGAAAGAAACCAATTGACAAACACTTTCGCGGCATTCGAATTGGGGCCGCCCTTGATCAGGCTCATCGAGCCGCCGCCCGTGGTCAGCTGAACTCCTTCTTTCCAGTCGACGTTGTCGAGCTCGTCGACCGGCAGTCCCTGGCTCTTGGCCCGCGTCGTCTCACGACAGCCCACGCAAAGGGCATATCTTCCTTGTGCCAACCAGTCCGTAATTTGCCTCCGGTCCCGCCCCAACGTCGGCTGCAAGTCCCCGAAGAGCCGTTTGATGAACTCTGGCCCAAGCTCGGGATGATAGTACATAAATTGGAGTCCACCGCCGAGCCCCGTGCTCGTCGGCTCCTGGGAAACGTATTTCCCCTTCCATTTGGGCGCGACCAAATCCCAGTAGGACTTGAATTCTTTCGGGTTTACAAGGTTGATGTTGTAATAAAAGCCGGAAGAGGAAGGATTGGCGATGTAAACGAAGATATGGCGCTGCTCCGGGTCGGTGTAGCGGTGCTTGCCCTCGTACCACTTGGTTTCGTCTAGCACTTCAGGGAGAATCAAGGTCGATTTGATGGAATCCAGCGCCTTACCTTGGTAGAGGATGTCATAATTCGTGTTCGCCCCGCCGCTGAAAAGATCGGCGACGACGTTGCCGGCCCGAAGCTCCGTCAGTATCCTGGTACCGAGTGAGTTACCGGTACCGTTGACTGTCACAAGCTTGATCTCGGGAAATTCCTTGCGGAACTCATTGAGCAGGGGCTCGGTGCCATACCGTCCGACATAAAAATTGAGCCGCCCTTCTTTCTTAGCGGCGGCAACGGTTTTTTCCCAGACGACTTGCCAGGAGGACTTGACGTCCGCGGCAAACGCGGAACAATTGGGCACCAAAAGCAGACCGTAGAGCAACACAATGACATTGAATATCGCTTTCATTTTCATTTCGCCTCACGTCCTTTCATGAATTTCTTGGCGAGTTGAAAGATCGGCGTCATGTCAGAGTATTTCGAGTTTTCATGCAGTTTTATTGTAGGGCGGGCTTCAAACCTGCTCTTACTCAACGATCGCTACTTTTTCCCGGCCAAGATTTCATCCAGTAGCTTCATCGCCGGATTGAGATCCTTGGTGTCGGGATCGTCGGTGTCGAAATAACTCATCTTGTCCCGGCGTTGTTCGTCGGCGGGAATATGCTCCTTCGGCACATCCACCCGGCGAGAATTGCGCGGATCGCCCGGCACTGAAATAACTTTTTGAAAAAGCGTCTGACCTTCCGGCGATAACAGCCAGTTGATAAAAACCTTGGCCGCGTTCGGATGCGGCGCGCGATTCATCAACGCAAGCGAGCCGAATGCCGACGATAGATTAACCCCTTCCTTGAAGTGGTAGGCCTCGAACTGATCCACCGGCAAGCCCTGGTTCTTCGCCTTGTATATAGTTCCGCCTTGTATCGGAATGCAAAGGGCAAATTTCCCCGTACCCAACCAGTCAATGGCCTGACGCAAATCGGCCGTCATCGTGACATCCATCTCGCCGAATAAGCGGCGTAGATATTTGGGGCCGAGATCGGGGTGATAATAAAGAAACTGCCAAGGAATACCGGCTCCTCGCACCTTGCGGATGTCGGTGGAAAGGATTTTTCCTTTCAACTTCGGGTTAAGAAAATCCCAGTAAGTTTTGTACTCGCGCGGATCGAGCAGTTGGGTATTGTACCCTGCTCCTGCGCCGGCCGATACATTACCTTCGTAAACAAAGATAAATTGCCCTTCTTTGTCGGCGTACTTTTGTTTGCCTTCCCACCAATTTTTCGGATCCGTAACCTCGGGCAGAATTAACGCCGGCTTGATCGGGTCGAGCATTTTCCCTTGGTAAAGAATTTGAAAAAGCGAATTCCCGCCGCCGTTGTAGACGTCAACGAGATACTTGCCGGCGCGCCGCTCCGCTGAGATCCGTTGTGTGAGATCGGTTCCGGCGCCGGTGAGATGCGTGATCTTGATCTTGGGATAGGACTTTTGGAAGACTCCGGAGTCGATAATCGCGCCGTAGCCGCCGATGGTTACCGTGACCTGCCCCTCCTTCTCGGCCGCGCGCACCGTTTGATCCCATTCGGCTTGCCAGTCGGATTTCGCATCCGCGCCTGCTGCCAACCGGCAGGATAAAAGCGTCGCGCAGACGATTAACGGAACAAAAGCGAGCGGCACTGAACGACTCCAGATGCTCACTGCATTGGCACGGTCGAACTTTCTTCCCATTCGCACAGGACAATCTTGCTTGTCAATCCCTCTGCTGCTGCAAACCCCAGTAGATTTTTTCCGCCGTCAGCGGCAAGTCAAAGATGCGGATGCCCGTGGCATCGGCGATGGCATTGGCAATCGCCGCCGCCGTGGGAACGTTGGGGTTCTCGGCAATCTGCTTGCCGCCGAAAGGCGTCGGCCCCGTCGGGGTTTCGACCAAAACGGTTTTGAGAGGCGGCACGTCGCCGATGCACGGCAGCTTCGCCTCGCCGAGTGTTAGCGTCGCAATCTTGCCGTCGACCATCGGATTTTCCTCCATCAGCGCGAACCCCAACCCGGTGACGACGCCGCCATCGATCTGTCCGGTCAAGGTCAAGCGATTCAGCACCACGCCGGTGTCATGCGCCGTCACCACGTTTAGCACCTTGACGGCCCCCGTGGCCGGATCGACTTCGACTTCGGCCGCCTGCGCGGTGAAGCCGGTGACCTTGGGCATATCCTTGGGCTCAAACATCGTCAGATGAAACACCGGCCCGCCGTTTTCCTTTACCGCCCGCTCGATCATTTTCTCCGTGGTCGTGGATCCTTTGTTCGGGCCGGTCAATTTGTTGCCGTCCTGCTTGATCTCTTCCGCTTTGCAGCCGAGCTCGCGAGCGGCGAGGTTGATTAATTTTTCCCGCACTTCGCGCGCAGCCTGGTAGACCGCGTGGCCAGAGGTGTTGGTCTGCTT
>Ga0081455_10000682_pt1 | contig 44085 bp, 51 predicted proteins | sample TabmetS3T2R1_FD_70207 | JGI IMG/M metagenome (GOLD analysis project Ga0081455, IMG submission 70207) | Tabebuia heterophylla rhizosphere microbial communities from the University of Puerto Rico - S3T2R1 | ecosystem: Host-associated > Plants > Roots > Rhizosphere ...
TTTTTTTTTGTGTCTGATTCCGTATGTACTTCCTTGACTGACTTCTCCGTTGTTTTCTTTTCTTGTTCTTGCTCAGGCTCTGCTGTTAAAGTCATATGAACAGTAACGTTAGTATCGTCAAATGAAAAGCGAAAAGTCCTATGCCTACCAGTATCATCAGGAACATCTGACTTTGCCTCCCATGTTGGAAAAGCAGCATCTTTAACCTGTTCAAACTTTAACTTGTTACCTTCGTCATCTTCTGCGTTATTGCTCAATAGTTCAGATGCAGGTACTAAACTGCCATCATGTATCTTGACCATGTTATTATTAATCTAAAATACGCATAATACTATAAAAGCAAATGAAGTAAACGCCGAGTATATTGTTGTTTGAACAGGTATTGATGCAGGTAGTAGGCAATGTTACTGAAGTAGTTGGACAGACTGACCTCTTTGGACAGATAAACGCTCTCGCATCTACTATCTCGCTGCTTATTACTACGATGGGCGGTATCGTGATTTACATCATTACCAAGTACAGGCAGGTAAAGAAGGAAGACCTGACAGAACGGGATAAATGGATATTGGAAGCAATGAAGACAGGACAGATGACTGCACAGAAGGCAGCAGAGCAGATAGGTCAATCAAAGGAAGTCATGAAGGTCTTGTATGAGTTGAATCTACCGGCCGCGGAGCGCGAGAAATTAGAAGAGCGATTAGGCCCGTTGTTGGCAGAGGCTAACATCAGACTAGAAGCAGCCAATTCGCAGGCTGCGATGATAAAAGGCAAGGCAGTACAACTGTTCGGGGAAGTAGGCGACGTTGACAAGGATGCAACAATACCCAGAGAAGATTCAAAGATATCGATGAAGTTGCGTACTGGCGGTCAAGCATAATAATAGTTGTAGTAGCATAATAACCGCACACAAGTAGCGGTAATAATATACTCAATTGTCTGCTGAAATACATGACCCTGGATTCTATATTCCATTAGTTATGGCCGTAGCAGGCCCTTGTTTAGTTGCTTTCTTCGGAAAGAGTGTGGATGCATTTACAAAGCGTAAAGACATGTCATCTACATTCACTAGTAATATACAAGCGATATGTGATAAGATAGCAAAGATAGAGCAACAACTAGACTCCGATAACAAACGAATAATTGAAAGCGAAAAACTGTTGTCAACACATCAGTACCGATTAGATGATATGCAAGAGAGATTGAATAAGTGAGTCTAGTACACTTTCATTTAACGCCGCTTGGTGCAATATTTATCGCCTTGATATTTTCCATTATAATATCTGCTGGCGCTTTATATTGGTCTAATCTGAATGCTGCACATACTGTTACACTACTCGACTACATGAATCAGTCATTGACACAGGCAGAAGAAAGTTTACAGAATGAGGCAGACTTCGAGAAGATAGAATTGGCGCATGAAAGAACGACACTAGAATTAAAGAACGCGACAAAGAGTGCAGGGGTTCTCTTAAAGGCTATGGATGAAACACAGAGAAATATAGCACAACTCACCAATGATATTTACATCATGCAGAAGTCGGAACTCGAATCAAGAAAGACGTTGGGTAAGTTTCTTGCTGTTGTTGCAGCCAACAATAACATCACAATACCAGAGGAGTTGCGTAAGCAACTATTCATCGATAGTGCAGAGCCTGAACAATCTGCTCCTCCTAATTACTAACTAATCTGCTTTCTTTGTTGATGACGCTTTAGGTGCTACTTTCTCGTATGTGAATTGATTGCGTTCAGCAATTACTGACTCTAAGGATTTGCCTTTCATACCACATTGAACCACATCGTCGTATTCGCCATCTCTGTAATCTTCTACACTATGCAATGCTACACGGCGGCCTGCACTACCGTATATGATTAAGGATATGTTATCGATTGCTGACTGCATAATCAAATCGAATTGCTGCTTTGTCCAAGGAATGTTGAATACATTCTTGTGGTCATTGATTTGTGAAGTCGTTACCTTTCGTGTCTGTGGGTCACGTTCTTGCCTGAAGACTGGCATTGCATATCTCCCTTCCAAGGCTGCGAAATCATGCTCATTTCCTTTCCAGTCCTCTCCTCGTATCATTTCATTGTAGAACATGAACTCTCCCTCGTTAGCAATCTTGACACGATAGATTTGTGTTACTTCACTGGTCATCTTGTCTGCTTGTTGTGAAACAAGAGCGTAGAATTCATCTGCTGCTCGGTCATGGACTGTGCGTTCATAAGGATAATTGGCGTCTGTATATGCTTTTAGCACTTCCTTTCTTGGGGAGAACGGATTCCAGGGCTCATCGTCTGCTAGCGTCTTAGGTCGGGGGTTCTCTTCTTCTAATCGCTTGAGGTCGAACGGTACTCTAACCATATTAGATAACTGAGAAAAGAAGAAGAAGGTTGGCTAAATAAAGATAGCCACTATCGCAATGACAAGGGCTGCGATAGCGATGCCTAAGGATAGGCCACCGTTCATTTTTGCTTAGGCAGATACTCCTGTTAACTTGCGAATCTTACCTGATTGAGTAATCTTCGTTAAGAAGTAGTCTGTTGCTATGTACCCATCAAAGCGGTGAAGGGCATCTCTGTAGGCTGCTGTCATGGTAGGTCCTTGGAATGCTGCGATTGCTGTCTTGTCGTATACAATGGCAACTGTGTTTGTTACGAGGTTATCAATGTAGAACGTGTATGAGAAGCCGGGTATTGTGATTGTTTTGGCTGCGCCTGGCTGATTCTGTGGCGGTGCATTCTGTGATGTTCCATGCACGAAAGTGTTGGAGATGAGGTCACGGTATGCGCGGTCACCTATGGCTACAGTATCGGGATTACCATCATTAGAAACAATGGTATCGCTTACTTCGCCTAGTTTATCGAATGGGTTGTTTGTTGATAGGCCGCTGGTAATTGCTCCCCAGTCTGCTCCAGTCACACCTGTTGCTGTTTCTAGTTCAGTGCCGATGAGTTGTGCTTTCTTCTTGACCATCCTTCTTGCAATGTTTTCAAGGTTAACTCTCCAGATATCCCAGTAATGAGGTCTCATGTCCAACTCATCGTATCGAGCAATGTGTGCTGCATTGAGTTTCAGTGTGTATGTCGTTGCTGCGAAGGAGCCTTGGCTTGTTGGAATCTGGGCACCTATCTTGATGTCCTCTGCAACGTCGAAGCCAGTCCATGTGTCAACGCGAACGTCTAGGTAAGGTGTTGGTATTACAGTAGCAGCGTCCTGAAGTACAAAGTTGCGCTCCGGTAATCCGAGCAATGTCGATAACACGTTTGTGACCTCAATGGCAGAAAAGTCATTTGGTGTCATCACACCTGCAGTCCTTGGCCGAACTTTGTAATCGAAATACTCGTTGGCTGCATCTTCCCATCCATCATGTTTGTTGTAAATAGAAAAGCGGGCCTCATCTGTATTCATCCTGCCTTGAGATTCTAATTGCTTGGCCTTCGCGATGGCTGCTACCTTCGGTATTACTTTCATTCCCTCAGTGAAAGTTGGTACCTTATCATTGTCTGATACGTAGATTGCATCCTCTACCGGATTATACCATGCTACCTTTGATGCGAGTTTGCGTTTGAGGTCGAACTGTGCGTTAAAGTCTTCGTGTGTGTATGTTGAATAAGCGCTCATTTCTAAGCAGCACCTCCTAATCTGATAACGATATTAGTCTCCCCGTCTGCTGCTGCCGTAGCGGGAGTCTTACCTGTAATTTCGTTTTCATGACCAATATATCGTCCTGCAATATCGCCTGTTCCTGCTCCTGCTACACTCCCAGCGACTGTGGCACTAGCATAAACAGGGCCGCCTGGTTCAATTGCTCCTTGTGCTTTTACTGTCACAAAGGAACCTGGAAATGCTGCTGCAAATGCAGTATCTGCTGCCGCTGCCGCCTTGTTAACGCAGACAACGAAGGGTCCTGTTACACCTGCTGAGGCTGGTGCTGTCTTATATGAATCGGGAGTCGTTGCTGTATCTCTGACACACAAAGCGCCGATAGTTATGGGATTGGTACCATCCTTGCCAACAGTCCATACTTCAGCGCCTGGCTGTACTGAACCAAGAGTCATGTCCTAGCCAAGACCTCCCTTGAGTACAGCCAGTTGCTTCTGTAAGGATGTCATACCCGTACCGTCGTCTTCTGTTGTTGTTGAGGTTAGAACAGATGCTGTTGTTTGTGATGAAAGGTTGCTAGTTACACCGTATGGTACTTTTGCATAGGCTCTCTGATTTACAGATGCCTTCTTAATTGTTATCTTCAAATCTTTGTAAACCTCTTCAATTTCTTTAATTGGAATTTGTGAACTTGTGAGAGTCTTTATCTTCTCCAGCCTTGTCTTATCGTCTTTGATTAGGTCTGGTGTTATGATACGTTCGATATCCTTGCGGCGGTCTCGTAGTTCTAAGGCTGCAATTCTTTCCTGAATTGTAGAATGTGCATCTGTCAATTCAGCAATCTTGAGGTCACGTAATTCTAATTCGTGTAACAATTTCTGATTCTCTGCCAGTAAATCGCGGATGTTAGTCGGCGTGTTACCAGGCGGAGGAATAGAAACCGGTTGTTTGTTATTAATTGTATTTGGTTCCTCTACTTTCTCAACTGTGGTTGAGTCCATAGTTTCTAATGTCGACATCGATTTCCTAGGGTTAGGGCTTGATTTCCGTGCTTGAGAAGTACCAACTATACTCGCAATGTGAATGCGATATCTCTTAAGGGCCTGCTTATGGCAGAAGTCAGCGACGTTTGCCTTCATTAACTGAAGTAAACAACCCTGTTTGTCGCCGCCACATGTTTCGCTTATGACCGCTTTCTTCACACCGTAAGCAGGTTCATCTACAATTGCTAGGTGTATGCCAGTCCATTCGCTTATTACATCCTCTGCAGTCTTAGCACCGATTGATGACGCTGGTTGTGCAATAGCAGGTGATACATATATGGGAACGGAATTATTTCTTAATGATTCCTGTAAGTCCTTATCTGTTACTTCAATGACTGCGTGATAGGCTGTTGTGCCTGTTGTTGCATTCTTCTTTGGGATAACATCGATGATTGTACCAACGCGGAAGGCTTCTTGATACTGAAGCCAATGATTCAATGTCTCCATATCAGCGCCTGGATGGTCGAACTTCTCTGTGAGTACGAGAGGTTTACCGATGAATGTGTTAATATTCTTGGGTATCGATTCTTCTGTTACTGCCCATTGATTGATATTGATTGATGGGTCGATGAGGAAGGCCTTAACATAGAACTTATTGTCGCGAGTGCCTGCTCTCCGCGCGCTGCCTCGGCGTTCCTCCATTGCGTCTCTGCAGATACGCCTCGCACTGCCTCTGCTCTCTCCCTTTGAACGCTGTTCCTCTACACATTCGTCGAATGCTTCCTGTGCATCATTATCTACGGCTGCAGTTTCATTCTCCATAGCGCCGCATATACGCCGAGCGCTCTCTGCATCTTCGCCTTTCTCTTGTTGTGCTGCTACACAGTCAGCAAACGTTTCATATGGTCCAACTGGCATCTTTATTACTTATCGTCTGGAAGTTGTTTAGCCAGAAAGAAGAGAGTCATTATCTTACTTAGTTTATTCAGACGCTTACCGTATCGTTCTATGGCCTTTTGCTGCATTACATGAGCAGATTTAGCCTTTTGTGCTTCCTTTTTGACTGTTTTCCCTGTAATTTGAAGTGGTAACGGTACCTTTGCTGCAAAGGTTATGGGCTCCTTTCTAACAACTGCAAAACGTACCGTTACCCTATTTGTGATGGGATTTGTAACAACAAAAGGAGCGACTGTTCTGTTAATTTGCTCTGTGAATGCAGGAATAATAACGGCTTGTGTGTCTCTCAGACGCTTTCTTCGTTCTAATCTTTCTAGTTCTGATACATGATAGACAGGATACTTGATTGTCTTGAGTACTCGCTTCTTGGCTACTCCGCCAGCAACTGATGAGCCAAATATTTCTCTGACTATGTTGTAGACGTGCCTTGATTGTACAACAAGGACGCCGCCCATATTGTATTTGTGGATGGATGTGCGAAGAATCTGTTGTAGTAGATTGTATTTGTGGATGCTGCTTTGTGCTACTGTATTGAGAATGTCGTACTTGTGTTTTGATGTTTGCGCTATTGTGTTAAGAAGATGATACTTGTGTATTGAATTAACAAGGACTGTTGCCGCTTCTGCGATTATGTCATATTTGTGAATAGAAGATAGTATGACATTCTGCAAAAGGGCGTACTTGTGTATGGAAGTATTGACAATACTCTGCAGAATGTTATACTTTTGTTTTGATGAAGTCAGTATATTTACAAGCAGGTTGTATTTGTGGATTGAGGATTGAAGAATATTGTTCAGTAAATCATACTTGTGCTTATTGGTCTGCGTGGCATAGGCAAAGATGTCATACTTTGCTATCAGAGCGTTAACAACAGCGCCTAATACTTGTAGGTCATACTTGTGTATGGAAGACTGAAGGACATTTGCTAGAATGTTATATTTGTGGAGAGAAGTTTGAAGAATATTCGCAAGAACATTGTATTTGTGAATTGAGTTCTGGAGTACATTTGCAAGTATGCCATACTTGTGGATTGAAGATTGCAGAACGTTAGCGAGTAGCGAATATTTGTGAATGGATGATTGTGCAATGTATGCAAGCAGGTTATATTTGTGGATAGATGTCTGTGCGATATACTGCAGCAGAGAATATTTGTGGATGTTTGTCTGCAGAACGTTGGCAAGGATATCATACTTTGCGATAAGTGCATTAGATACTGCACCTAGGGCTTCTAGATTATACTTGTGAATTGAATTCTGCAGAACATAAGCGAGGATACTATACTTCTGAATCGATTGTTGTGCAATGAAGGCTGCTAGATTATACTTGTGGATTGAAGTTTGTACAATGTTAGCAAATAGCGAATACTTGTGGATTGATGTCTGCACAATATTCTGTAATAGATTGTATTTGTGGATTGAAGTGCGCAGAACATTATTCAGTAAATTGTACTTGTGAATGTTGGTTTGTGCTATTGTATTGAGGAGATGGTACTTGTGTATCGATGCTTGAAGTATATTCTGTATTAGATTATACTTGTGTATCGATGTTTGTACTATGTTAGCAAAGAGATTATACTTGTGAATGCTAGTTTGTGCAATGTTCTGCCGCAGGTCGTACTTGTGTATCGACGTCTGTGGTGGAACAACGTTTAAGATGTCGTACTTGTGAATGTGTGCACGCAGCACGTTACCAATCATGTTATACTTGTGGATAGAAGTCTGCGTTGCGTTTGCTAGCATATTGTACTTGTGTATCGATGTCTCAGAGACAGGCGTAGTCGATTCTCCCTCAGATACAGCGAACCAGACATAACCCATCGCGTTAAGGGTTGTAGTCCAATTCAGGGTAAACTGGCCAGTGGTCGATACGCTTGAGACATTCGCTTCTGCTAATAACGTTGATGAGGTAGCAGTCGCTGTTGCAGTATGAGCACGGAGTATTTTTGTATTTGATGAATATTTTGATGTTATTTCTGCCGTAGCCTGTGCATCTAGGTCATGTATGGCGATACCTCCCTGGTTAAGCGAGGCATCACAGCCACCCATCGATATACGCGCCTGCGCTTCGCCATTTGCACCTGATGCTGTAGTAGTATCTCCCCATGTACCGAGCATCACACCTTTAACATTTCGATTCGCTGTTACACTGACATTCTGAGTAGTTGCAGTTGAGGGAGCGGTACCGTTACCAACATCCCAGAGTCCGCCTTTGATAATGAGATATGCAACAGGACAATTGAATATTGCTGTATTAGACCAATTTAATGTAAAACCGTCACTGCCCCAATTCAAGAAATCGGCTGCGAACTTTTGGTTTATAGCAGCGTCACTTGTCTGCCAACCGAGAACACATCGCGTTATCTCTTTTGTGTTATAAGTATCTGAAGTGCCCGCGTTATGTTCACACGAAGCACCAAATACCCAGCGCGCTGATGAGGATGTAGCAGCACCGATTGAAGTAACTGCATTAACATTCGTAGTATTTACAGTCATACCCGAGGAAGCAACTCCGGCGAAGATTGTCTGCAGAAAATCACCCTGAAAGCCTACTCCTGTTTCTGCGCGATTACCGTCAGCAGTTGGAGCGCCTACTTGCTTGACAAGAACGTTTGTTATGTCAGTGCCGCCAAGGACCATGTAGTGAATGATATCTGCATTGTTACTACTAACAGCCCAATCTAGAACGAAGTTGCCTGCATTAAAGGAAAGAACGTTTCCCTGTGCGGCTATGGTCGCAGGAGTAGAGGTACTCTGTATTGCGATTACAGAATCATTACGTATTCCAGCAGCATAATCTGTACTGCTCGAATTATCTTCTGAGACACTAAAGACACATGCATCATTAGTACCATCTGAGAAGCCATAACTTACCTGATAGCCTTCACCATACGCATTAGCGGAAGTATTACCTGAAGTCCAGAGCCATAATACTTTGGGAGTTAATGATGAATTGGCTAGATTGACAGTCTGGTCTGTGCCGGCTACAGCGCTGCTTACTTTAACAAATGTACCTTTCTCAACGAGCAGCGTCAATGGCTACGGTCATCCCGTCAAGCCGCCGTTTCGCCTTGTACGCTTAGAGTATACGGATTAGCGTTTGCTGCCGCTGCTGCTGCGCTGACGATGCGCTTAATCCAGACGCCGTGCGCCTGTCCTGCTGCTAAGTTTCCGAGGGAGAGGCCAGTACCAAACGAAGTGGGCGCACTGAAAGTCTCACCGGCAGGAGCAGTAGATTCGTTGGCCACGGTCTCGATGGTATTGTTGATGCCTTCGCCTGCCAGTGCTATTTCAATGGTATCATCCGCAGACGTAGTATTGCTGCTTATCCAGATCTTGGCGCTTGTTAGTGTAAGCGAACCATGATTGTTCTTTATGAAGATAGCTCTGTATTCTGTATCTCCTGCTGAAGACTCGGCGCCTGAGACATTATCCCATACGTTGTTGAGTGTATCTGTAGTGATTAATCCACCGCCTGCTGTTGAAATGGCTCCACCTAACGCTGCGTTTGGGTCAGTGTTTGACGCGCCGCCTGATAATCTATACTGGATATCCGATGATGCTATTGGCATTCTAGTTTATACAGCAACGACTAGTTTATCAAACCTTTGAGTAGACTATTTTGGTAAAGTCCCAACTTCCACCTTCTAGCGGCTTGATACGGTCTGCTGATGGCGCAAAGGCGAATCTAACGAGGGCTATCTCGCCTGGTTCCAGGAAGTCAGGGTATTCAATGATGGCTAAATCCTTATCGAGGGTCATGGGCCTTAGTTCCATTGGGTATTGATGGTCATTGCGTACGTAGACAACAGTCGATACTGTATCCTGTCCTGCAACTGGAGGATTAGCCATTACATCAGGACCGAATTCTACATTGTAGTTACCCAAGCGGTCGGTAGGCAGTTCTTGTTCTGCGTTAGCATCATAGTAGTATGAAAGTAATCGCTTATTACTAGTCATGTTCGTTCGTTATAATATTCTCTTTTCACAATCTTGACTGTATTCGGATGACCGCATTTAGCACAATGAATTTGAAAGTCATTGAAAACAGGAGTCTCAAGATATGATTCATTCTTATTCTTATTCTTATTACTACTAGTAGCCATCTCTTATCGCATCCAATGTATCTTCAAACTTACGATATAACATTGCTTGCCGCTTTCTTACTGTTGTAGAAACTTGTTGTCTTCGCTGTTTGGATGATTGGCGATATGGCTTGGCTTGTAATTCTTCGTCCTCGTTTATGTTTGGTTCTGCATCTTCTTCTGCTGCATCTTCTCCGTCCTCATCTTCCTCATCGCTTACTTTCTGATTGAAGAACTTGGCTTGCATCTCTGCTTTCCTTCGCTCTTCCTCTTCTTTGCGCAACTTATATTCTTCTATCTCATCCTCATGTCCTGCTATCTTTAGTACTTTCTCACCTGAGATGAGACCTCTATCGAATAACAGAAGAGAGGAGTTAGTCTTATCGAGTGTAGTCTCGAAGGATATATCTGCGAATTCGTATGATAGTTTGACCTCTGGCATTTCTCCGTTCTCCATATTCTCAATGTCTAATCCCAACAGTTCATAGAACAACCGGTTAAGCCACTGGGGCTGTATGATATCCTTGACCCATGTTCTATCCGCTTCTAACTCTATCTCTCTGTATGAAAGCAAGACTTGCTGTGAGTTGGCGTAGTTTGCAATCTGTTCGTATCCTCCGAGGAATGCAGGGACTCCTAGTTCACGCAGCGATTCTCTATTGAGAAAGTCGATGCACTCTGTCATCTTCTTGAGGTCTGACGTCAAGTCAATGGCTGTTGTCTCCAGGTCCTGCTTATGTGCGAAGGGTAGACCAGGCTGCAGCCCGTTAACAATCTCTTGCATCTGCGAGACTGAGATGTTTGGATTGATGAACTTTAAGATGAGGAAGGGCGCCCAATTGCTTTTCATAATCTCTTTGATATCTTCTTGTTTAGCAATACGCTTTGAGTCAGAGCCATCGATAATCCCTTCCAGTTCGGATAGGCCATAGTAAAGGGAGCCAGGTGATACGTGAAAGTCTTTATTCGCAAAGTAAATGAGTTGCTCTGCTGGCAGCAGGTCATCCATTCCGCTCGGTCCTTTGTCTAGGTCTAGGTAACGGCAGCCCAAGAACTTCCAGGTAGCAGGGTCAATCTCTACCTGCCCTATCCTTTTGGAATTAAGAACGTGCAACGATTCAGGTAATTCTGCAGGATTAGGCCTTATCATCTCAATCGCTGCCCTACCGTACACTTTAGCCTGGATGATTGCTGCTTTCATCTTGTTATGGAAATCTATCTCTGGCTTTATCATTAGTTTCTGTATCTGTTTACGTGCGTCTTGATATGCTGTGTTGTTATTAATCTTGAGCATTGCTGCAGTTCTATCCTCTTCTACGTCGAACTCTTCTGTCGTATCCAAGACGACCTTACCATGCTGCCCTATCACTAACTCGGTACGCTTGATGATACCGTTCTGAATTAGTTTGTCAGAACGGAAGCAATCTTCGAATCTGTCTAGTGATGAATTAGTATAAGGTGGCTTTACTGTTGGTAGATAGTTAGAGCCACTAGAAGATTTGCGATAACCCGTTGCTGCTGTTCTGGGTACCATAGTTTGAGGCCTGCGGTTCTTACCCATCACCCTTAGATAGTTGAGTGCTGCCATCATTGCAGGAGAATCACGAAAGTCAGACTGTAGTTTATCGAGAGTGCTTTCTTTACGACGTTTAAGAGAAGTCATTTATTATATTCTGATTCATGTGGCGTTGGCTCAATGTATTGACTATCGATAATCTGAAAGCCTTTGCTCATGAGTGCGTTAACAATGGGATTAGGCGGCGTTGTGTGTATGCCTCTTGGTGTGCGGCTACCTGGCTTGACATCGCGAGGCTGCAATAACTGTCCAGTCTCTGCGGCTGATTGTTGTATTGATGGTACTGCTAGGCCTCTGCTATGCTTCAGAGAACGAATAGGTGTTAACGCGCCGCATCTGGTACAGAAGAGATTCTTTCTATCAGTCTGCTGTTGTACTAAGAAGGACCATTCTTTACAATTGCGACATCTGATGTCGGAGTGTGTTGTCGGTTCTCCTGTTTCTAGGATGTTAACGTTTAAGCGCTTCTTTCTTTGTATGGTCGTAGGCATAATCTAAACGCATCCAGTATATCATCGAAGGCTGTTACTTCTTTATCTAGTACTCCGTCCTTTGCCCATGCCGACCTGATACTGGTAACCAGCCTATCGAACAAAGACGGATGTATCTCTAGATAACGGTTCTCTAGCATGAACTTGGCATGGTATAACAGTTGTTTGTGTTCCATTCCGAAGGCGACAGGTTCGACAAGCATGTATTCTCTATGTTCCTTGTCTACGTTCTCGTAGTCCGCGCGTTCTCCCCACTGCAGTTTGAGGGCACGTATGAATGAAGGCGCTGATGCATCGACCAGTACCTTAGTGACATTGTAACGCTGGATAAGGTCCCAGACGGTTGAGACCATTTCGTTATGGTCCTGCCTTGAGTGTTGGTCTGCATAGACAACGCGAATATGTCCGTCTACAAAGTGAGTTACTACAATACCAAAGTTCGATGACCCCCATCCAGGGTCTAACCCCATCACGGCCTGGATGCGCGGCGGGTTAGAGAGGTCATCGAGGTATTCTACAATCTCATACTCAATAAGAGCAGCATCTATGTCTTTAGCATCGAAGACATTACCGATATGTCCCAAGTACTTGAGGTTATATTCACGTTCAAAGGATGGAGAACGCTTGGCTTGCTCTATGTCTGAGTCTGTGTAAATACGGTCTAACCCTCGTTGCCAACCTAATATCACTTTATGATAGAGCGATTGAGGTTCAGTTTCAATGGATTCAAATAAACCTCCAGGCATGTTTGGGGTTGAGACCATCGCAATATACGCGTCTGATTTACCAATGTACCTCTCACTGACTGTACGTGCTTCTTGTTGCTGTCCCTTGGGAAAGAAGTCTGCCTCATCTAGAAAGATAAACTTGACATTGGGTAGACCTCTCATTGCATCTAAGTGATGAGATGGGAACGCCTCAATCTTGACATTTCCCAGGTTAAGGACGGTATTCTTATCCTCAAAGGTGATGTTTTCAAAGAGATGTTTCAGACGGTTAATCAAGTCGATGGCCAGGTCAATGCGTGGTCCGGTGACAATGGTAAAGATAGAGTTCTGAGTATTGCCATTGATTTGTGGGAAAGAGGCGGGAGACAGAGCAAGCCAGGCCATGAACCTAAGCATAAACTCAGTGACGCCTAAGCCTGTGGCCTTCTTTACCCAAACGCGTTTGTGCATGAGTACAGCATCAAACAATTCACGCTCATAATCAAATATAGGAAAGCGCCTGTCACCCTTAGCAGGGCAGCCTATCGCATGGTTAAAGCAACAGAATCCTGCGTTTACATCGTACTGAATCTCATGCTCTAACGGTGTTAAGTCCCATCTCCAGAACGGAAGGTCAGAATACTCTGTTACTGTCTGTATCGGTCGTAGGGATTCGGAGTGGTTGCTGTCGTTCTGCTCCTGGTTGTACGGCTTCTGATAATAAGGCCGCTGTCTCTCTGTTTCCTCGTAGAAGTTTGTCATTTAAACTGGGGATGATAAATGAGGAGGGACCGTACTTTTCCAAACTATATTCATCTGCTGCTAATTGCCGCAGTAATTGAAAGGCTGCTATGCGGTCTGTTGGCTTGTACGCTTTATTGGTTGCTATCGCTAAAGCGCCCTGCTCGTACGCCTGCAACTTCTCGACCATCCTTTGATGTAGAAACGCTCTACTCTCTTGCGTTTGCTTTGCTTGTAATTGTTCCATGTCTTGTATTTGTATCTGCTTGATGCGACGCCAGTACTGACATTCCGATAGACCAATGTAATTACGTATCTGTATGTGTGAAGCCCCTGCCCTGTAGTATTCGAGGATGCGGTTATTCTCCTGCTCTATCATGTACTTTGTTCGCCTTTGTGCTGGTTGTATGTGTTCGGGGATGTGCGATGAAGCGGTCATTTCTCTTTGAGAATGCTGCCACATGTAGGACAACGATGTTCTACTTGTTCGATAATAACAGACTCTGATGCTGAGAATGCTGTAGGATTAAATCTATCAATGAGCGCTGCTATGCCTGCTTGTGGTAATGCAATACTATCTGCTATCTCTGCCAAGTCTTGTTGTGATGATTCAATGATTGAAAGGAATTCGGTTGCATCCATTTCTTTATCATGTTCTCCGTGTAACTTGTTCATGATTTGTCTTAGCATCCTTCGTTCATTATCATCTTTGAACTTGATAACGTAAGCAGGTATCTCTTCATATCCTAATTCTTTGTATACCAGATACCGGTGATGTCCATCTGCTATTGTCATCGTATCAGCATCTACAATGATAGGTGTCAGATAACCGAAGCGGTGCATGCTCTTTTCTAATGCAAACATCTGCTGCATCGTCATCTTGTTGGGGTTTGTTTTGTCTATCTTGACGGAGTCTACCCTTATGTTAGTGAGGGAATGGTGTTTAATATGCTGGTCAACAGATGAAACTGTCATAGACTATTACTGTTACTACTTACTTACTTTGCTTTACGTGCCTTCTTTGCCTTGATTTTTCTATACGGACGTGGCTTCCGTTTCTTTGGTGCTTGTTGTTTGTGCTTCTTCTGATGACGGTCTGTTTGCGCTGATGACATCGCTATTATCGTCTTTATCAGGCAATTCCTCTATGTAATAATATTCCTCCAGCGTATCGGGATTAATCAATGATTTAGGCTCATTGCGTCTGACCTCTATTGCAAGACAGGATGAACAATATAACGCCGGCCATTTCTTGTTGCCTACCTTTACAAAGTTTGCTTCGCCTATAGGTTCTGACTGCAGCATTGGATTGCGGCACCAGTTACAATATGCCTTCTGTTGTATCGCTTCATAATTAACACTCATGTTTGTTACTGATTGTTGATGATAGGCTATTACTATTAATCTGCTTCTTCTATCTGATACTTCCGCGCTTCTGTATCCATGACGCAGAAGACGCATAATGTTCGATTGCCAGCACTCTCGGCGGCGGGGTACAACTTGCGACATTTAACACATTGCTCTAGGCGCTGATAGTATGTAGTCTGTTCTTCTGCACTGGCGTATCTTAAGGAATACATACCTACCTATCGTACAAACGACATACTATTTATCTTGGTAGTACGACAACTAGGTGAAAAGCAATAGACTATTGCTATTATATAGAAAAGTAAGTACTAGGCCCTTTCTGATAGGTCTGATGATAGTCTGCTTTTTCTCCCTGATACTCTTTGTTCAAGCCATTCCCTGTACCAGTTGCAGAAGGCTGCAGCATCTGGTATTCTCATAAGAAAGCGTTCGGCTATATCCATGATAATTGATGATTTGTCTCCTATTTGTTCGCGCGTCAGGTTGCGGCGCATTGGCACAGTACCTTCACATTCAGGACAAACCCAGCCTATCTGTGGTTTAACTGATTCACGCATTGGCAGCCTACAGCCAGGACATAACGTCTCTATCTTTGTTGAGCATTGAAGGCATTCGTATACAGAATGTGTTATAGCGTAACTGGGTTCCATTCTTACCCACTCCTTTGTTTTCTCATCAGAGCATGATGCACATAAGTTTGTGACAGAGTAAGACATAACACCGGCTGCATGCTTACCGTAGACATCGCGATAACTCTCTGCTCTAAGCCAATCGGGGAGGCATTTGCTATACTTGAGGTCCAACACGGGGTTCATCCAAACATCGGCTGCTTCTAATGCTTCAGAGTACTCTGTATCCTTCTCCAGAATTTCAGGAGGGAATTCAAAGACACGCTGCTGGATTGCCTGCCACCTCATGATTTTCTTTGTGATAGCATCAAACATCAGTGAGCCATGTGGCTTAGGCCTATCGATGGTGACGTGTAACCTATCTGCTTCTTTGCCATCGTTAATCTGGTCTGTGAATGATGCGTTATCGTCATGGTCTAGTGCAATATGTTCTAATGCTGACCTCTTTCGTCCTGCCTTGTCGAATTTGCTGGTGCATTCGAGTAGTTCGCGGAGCATGTCCTTAGGTACGTCATCAATGTGCTTGTGGAGACGCTTTAACAATCTGATAGTTGATTGTTCTAGTTGTTCATCCTCAGGTGAGGCTAAACGTATAGAAAATTGTTCTTCTCGACGTGGGTCTTTGTACTTGGCATCGATGTACCTCTCGACGTTATCCCAGATAGAGATGTCTGCCTCCATGTATAAGCGTCTGACCTCCGAACAGATGGTCGGTATAAGCCAACCCTGCTCCAGCAGCATGTACTCCCTCTCCAGTATCTGGGCGAGGGTACGCACCTCCTCTTTCCAGGCCTTATCATGCTTGTCTGACAAAGTTTTGGCACGTCTGAGCGATTCCCCCTTTTTCTGGGAAAGGTGGAAAAGTTCATTTTCTATACTAACACTCTTTTGTTTTTGAGCCAAACGTAAAACATTTTTATAGTTTGTTGTGATGATTATAGGTTTTATTGAAAAACTTTTAAAACTTTTAAAAGATAAAATACTTTTGGTAAAAGCAAACCTTAAGGAGTTAACCCTACTTCTGTGGGGATAGGGATTACAAGAACTGAAAGGTCATGTCGGCGTAAAGAACAAGCGAATTACTGGCATGACCTGGGTACACGGCTCTTATTCTGTCACTGTTACCCTGCCTAAGCGATTGGCAGAGAAACACGGCCTTAATGAGCCATGTACCGTTGTCTTTGAGGATAGGTCAGATGGCATCCTCATCAGAAAATTGGATTTAGACTAACTTTACATGCTGATAATTTAATAGCGATATTGAAATCATAGGTACACCATGTTTATCTTTAAGAAAATGGCAATTGTTATCGCTGCAATAGCAGCCATAGGCGGCGCACCATTAATGTTACAAGCAGAACCAGATTGTGAGCAGGTAGGCGTACACGATAATCCTGCAGGCAATGCCGCAGGTAATGGACATGAATGTGTTGGTGGTTCTGGGGATAATCCTGAACCTGTACGAGACTGTTCACACAAGAATTCTGAAAAGGATAATAATGAAAATGGGGAGTTCGCGTGTATTCCTAGAGGAAATAGTAATGATGGCGATGGTGATTAATTATTAATCACCATTACCATTATCATCTGCTGAAGTATCAGGTTCTATGTTTACAGGATGCATCGTAACTGTTGCGCTCTGATTGTCTATGATAATGCTAAAGCCTGCAGGCGGCATACTCTGTACGTCGATATCATCTGCTCCTATTGTTGAAATGCTTAGTGTACCGTTAGCAGGCATTGGTGCATCCTCTATGTCTATGGAGACATCTCTTTGGCCCATTGTTAGATTGCCGTCTACACCTAATGTCTGTGGCGGGTCCTTTTCCAGTATCTGTGCCACTGCTACTGGTCCTTCTGGTACTGGAACTGCCCAGTCTACAACTACACTGAGAATAGCAAATGCTATTACGAGTTTTAGAATTTTGTTTTCGTTTATCATTCGTATTACTGTCTTTGCAAAGACATTGATAATATAGGTTCTACCAATATTTTTTTTGTGATGATTCTTCTTCTGCCTGCGTTTATGCCTGACTTTGTGTCTACATTCAGAGCAGCGCATTCCACCAAAGGCATCTATATACGTCTTGTATGGAATCTCTGCTCTGTAAATCCATTTATGACATTCTTCGCAGAATTTGGTTCCGTTGTTATATCCAATCCGTACCAATACTAATACTACTGCTTTCTTTGTTGTGGCAACCACTCATTCAATATTGCGTTTAGTGTATCTGCTGAATGCATTGAAATCAATCTACCAAGTAGATAGTATAAAAATAATTCATCTGAATCTTCTGTATCAATAATTCTACGCATCGCAATATTTTCTAATCTAAGCATTAAAGTCTCAGATTTCTTATTTGATTCATCCTTACTTTGCATTTCTCCATTATCCTCTTATGATATCCGTGTATTGCACCTATTTCTTGCAGATTATCCATTTCTGAAATCTTTACAACCCAATCATTTAGTGTAAGTTGCTGCGGCTGCTGCTGCAAAGGTTTTTCTTGTTCTTTCCCATAAGATACATTAATGGGGGTCTGGTCCCCTAACGCTTTTTTTTCAACTGTCTCAATTATCAGTTCATTGATTTTATCGCTGATACTCTTCCTTTCTTCCCAGCAAAGGTCTTTGAAATCATTGAATCTATCCTTCTCTATGTTTACATTAAAGCGGTGAATATTGCGGTACTTCGTCGTTGCTACCAACCCCTACTAAGAAAACATTTCAGATGTATGTGATGTATGTGATGTATGTATGCTTGAAATAAAAAAGGGTATTGAGGATAGTAGTTTATCTTCTGGTTCTTGCAAGTACTTCTGAGATATCGTTTGTTCCTATTGCGACTGCAATTCCTACTGTCACAGCAGCCATAATCCCCATTATGGCTATCTGGCTTGCGTGTTCTCTTACGTAGAATTTGGTTCGTTCGAACATGTTCTAGTTCAGTGTTATAGTAGTAGGTCATACTTAGCTAAATCATTTCCTCCGCTAGCACACTGCTATGACTTGATAACCCTAGTTGGCTAGCCTGCAATTCTTTCATGCCTCGATTCAAGGCAGTGCCTTTCCCTGCTATGTATAGCCTCTTGATGCTTGACCTCTATGATGGATGAGGCATAGACATGCCAGTTGCATTCATTGCAATACACTTTGTATTTGGTCATAATGAGGTCGCGCTCTCCGCGCCGCGCTTTGTATAATAATATGCTTTGCAGTAACAGGTATGACATACTATGCTGCCGCCATCATTAACGTACTGCCACAAGGGACGTCCATTGTACTTCTTGGTATAAGTCTGACTGCTGCCACATACTGAACATTTCCTATCTTCAGGTATGCCTCTGTCATGTAATCCATGACATGAACGGCATAGGTACTGCCAATCTGTAAGGGTGCGCTTATACTGCCCTGATATGTTTGCTAGGTCATAAGGTGGGTTCACATGGCAGATATCACATAGAGCAGGCTTTGGCAGATATCTATTCACCCACTTATGCAGCAGATTATAACCTTTAGGATTAGTAGTCATTGAGAAAAAAGCATTGTTACGCCTATCGCTAGGAGGGCAATACCAACTGCACCGGCAATAGCAATTAGTATGAGCAGGTTGTTGCCTCTATTACCGTAGATAAACCAATCTAACTTTTTTGTCATTCTATACGTTTCACATTATCCCTGCTTCTATCGCGGTACCTTGGCTTTCTCCTAGCAGGATTACCACAGCATCTGCAGCGAGCACACTTTATGAGGCATTCACATGTCTTACACCAAAAGAAGCCAGCCTGTTGCATTGATAGCGTGGTACCGCGTTTGCTCTTGTGTAGATAGCGACAGAGGTCTTTGCATACGCTGTATGAACCTGCACCACGAGTATAGTATGTTCTGGCCCATTGCTTTCTATGTTCTAGTTTCTGCTTGGGGTTCATGATTACAAAGCCAAATTCATCGATTACCTCATTTGCTGTTTGTAGTGTCATAGCGACGGGAGACAGAATTACAAATTGTTGTAAACTTGACAACAACTAGTGCATATCCCTCCTCCTCCTTGCCTTTTTTCGTATGAGTTGCTGACCGTACAACTGGGTTAACTGCAGCCAGGTTTCATGTGATACCTTGATTCTGTAGAGGTACGGGTACCGTCTGTATAGGCCTGGCTCTGCCTGATTGTATGAAGGTGGTTCTAGTTGATGCTTCAACTCATACCTTTTCACGCAGGCATAGCATACCTGTTCTAGGTCTTCAAATTCAAATTCTATGTGAATGAGAACGTGCTTCCAACCATCACCAGGGGATTCCATGATGATATGCTCGTCATTATCTTCAAGCCAGCATTTATGAGAAGGGAGTTTAGCATCACATTCGGTTATGAATTGTTCAAGCCATCGTTTGAGGGGTCGAGAACTGGCAACAGCGCATAAGGTTATGGCTTCCCTACGCATCTCCTTTATCTCATCATAGCCCAATGTCGAATCTATTGTATCTAACAAAGTTGTGTACCTGAAAAAAATATGAAGGCGCTGCTTGTACTACTACTACTACTACTACTATCGCCGTCTCTTTCGCCTTCTCCCTCTCGACCTTTTCTTTCTTGCCATTCTCTATAGTTTCTTCTCCATCGTCGTTGTTCTTGCTGTGTAGTGCTAGTCATTACCAACTATCCGCTTCCCTCCGCGGTATCCTCCTTCTTCTCCTCCTCCTCTTCCTCGGCCTCTCTTTCCTTTAGTGTCCGGTTTTGTAGCATTCCAGTTTATCATTGAATATAGCTCAAGATATTTTTCGATAATCCTCTTCCCTTTCTTGGTAAGCATAAATACATTTTTTGGGTCATAGTCTCCCCTAGCAGCAGGGATATGAGTCTGTGGAGGGGCTATCTGGATGAGTTTATCAGCCATTAAATCGCGTAGAATATCTGCAAATACTATAGTGTTGCATTCAATCTTGTAGAGGATGTGAGTCTTTAACGCCGGACCTTGCTCTGCTAATATTTTGAGAAACAAATATTTTTTTTCATCATTGTACTTTCTTATCCAGTTGTTAGACCAGTGTTGAGAAGGAGACATCAGCATGGCAGTAGTAGTAGCATCATTTCTTGTGCGATTTCTTCATCTGTCCATGAGGCAAGTTGTTTGAACGTGAAATGGTATATTGTGATGGGACCATACGCTTCCTGTATTCTTCTGGTCCTAAGTCCATCCATCTCATAAGCCCTATGTGATTTATGTCCCATGTATCCATCAATCTCGATTCCAATGCTTCCATCTCTTTTGTAGCCGTAGACGTCAACTCGATAAGGGATTTTAAGTCTCTTGCCGTCATCGAGGGGCAGATAGTAGGGCATTGGCTTCTCAACCTGTACAGGCTCATACGAATATTCTGACAACAGATGAGCCATGCGCATTTGGTATCGAATGTGCCTTTCACTGCGATTGTCATTATGCTTACTATGATTCAAGTTTGGCTGCCTTCAACTGTCCGTCTGTCGCTACTTCAAAGACTATTTTCTTCCAAGGGTCATTGTGCTCAATGGCGAATCGTGATGCCTTATTAAGTTCCCTGTAAAAGTTAATAGCGTTGATTGCAGCTATCCATACTTGCTTAGGTAGATGTGATGCTTGAGTGAATCCTGAGGCTTTTACGTTAGCCCTCAGGGCTTCTTGCAATTCTATGATTGTCTGCTTCATGTTGTCGTTCTCTATCTGCATGTCTTCGGTCTTGTCGATGTTAGCAGTAGACGGATTCTTCTTGACCTCAGCCAATTGGACTTCTAACTCACCGGCCTGCATTTCTAACTGGTAGATGCGCTTGTCTTTGTCATCTGCCAGAGCAAGGGCCTCCTTAAGCCTTGTCTCTAGGTCGTTCGCTTTGCCTGCGAATTCTTCGCTTAGCGATAAGGCTATCTCTGTAGCCTGTTCGCTGACTTCAAGCGGGGTAGGAACTCGCGTTTCGGGTTCTCCTTCGTACAAATCTGGCTCAGCGGACTCGCTGCCATCACTAGCGACTGTTACTGGTTGTTGGAAATCCGACATTATGTCGGATTTAAAATATTTCCTTTTCTTATCGATTCCGCATGCTCTTTCGACTGTTTTGTCTGATATTTCTATGTAATTTTGCTTTAAAATGCGTTTGATGGTTGCAGAGATTTTATCAGGCTCCATTCCAGAAGCCTCTAGTTTCCTAGCCATTCGTTCAACGATTTCGGTTTTCCTTTCTGTTAATCTTATACCCTCATCCTGCAGTTCGATTAATTGGTTTATCTCGTCTTTGAGGATATCTTTAGCACGGTCTTCTATTGAACTCATTTAGAGTAGGTCGACCTACCCTTTTTGAGTTCGTTCCATTCTTCAAGGATATGTTTTGTTAGTCTATTGACGTAGATGGTCATGTTGATAAAGTGTGCTGCGCTGTCATCATCAATACCCTTGAGCATTCTTAGTCTGTACTTTTCGCTTGGTTTTACGTAGTCGATTAGAAAATCCTCAGATGGACCAGGTATGTGTTTGGTATCTGTTAGCAGTTTGAATGCTCTGCCGAAGGCGTTTATGCTTTTATCGTAGATATCCCAAGGCGTTAAAGGCTCTTTATCTGCTTTGCCTATTGTACCGCCTTCAGTATATGATTTCTCCGGTTCTTGTTCTAGTGTTTCGGTTAACTGCTCGTCTGCTGCCTTGTAATTTTCTATTGTTGATTGATATGCTTCCGTGCGGTCATCTTCGAATAATTTGATATGTTGTATGAAATTATCGTCTTTCTTATTGTATTCTCGTCTTGACCAATCCGGCAGATATTGCTGAGCAGTATTTTCTGCACATAATCTTCGTTTGATAGCCTCGCCTTTTACAGTTTGTCGAACCTCTTTATTTGACATATAAGGATTTTTTTGTACTAGTGCTATGCATGCAGCCCCAATGTACGCCTTAGCAGAAGTTTTATTGTGGGCTTCCCACTCATCAAATACTTGCTTATAGTCATAACCTGCGCGTTCTAGAACCTCTTGCTCTTCTTCTGTCACGGTTATATCGTTTCTCAATCTCTTTTATTCACCTCCTCTCCTTTCGATTGCTTCATTCTCCCTTAACACTTCATCGATACGTTGGTCTACAGTTCTAGCGTTCTCGCATGATTGTATTGCCTGTCTTCTTTCCTCTAATCCGTCTATCATGTTTACAAACATTGTATCGACTTGTCTCACTGAATCACGCCCTCTCAACGTCTGTAACCAATCCCATGTTACAGGCTCTCTCCGCTCTTTACGTCTCTTTGTTGCAGGAATTATCTTTGTATAGTCATAATAGACTCGATATATTTGGACGGGATAGTTTGCTATATTTTCATTCCATTCTCGCCGTCGTCCATTACAATATGCAGTCGCATATGAATCGGGTCTACCATAGCCGTCTATGTATGTTCGGATGTCGTCCTCTCTTAATCGTATTGGTATGGGCCTAATCCATTCTGCAACGCTTTCCCAAATTGTAAAGTTATCTTCTGGTTCAAGTGTACGCTCAGGGTTCATCTCACGTTCAGCCTGTACTACGAATCTTGGATAACTGAGTGTTTTCCATCTACGTCTGATGAGTCTTAGCGCTCCTCTTGTTTCGGGTCTGAATAACCTCTCATGTGGCATTTCCTCACTCATTCACCTCCTTTGTTGTAAAGTGAGGAAACGTAGTATGGTATTGAAGTAGGCTATTATGCAAGTCCTAAAGTCCCATCCTCTTTGTCCTGGTCGTACTGTTCTTCTGCTGCCGCTAGGTGCTGCTGATGCTTTCTGTAATTCTGCTGCTCATGTGCCATTTGACGAATGGCTTCTATCTCCTGCATCACTGAATCATAGAAGTTGGAAAGGCGTTCTAGTTCCAGGGTAATCTTGGCAAGATTGTCTTTCAGAGCATTCCAATCTTCCTTTGGGATTAAGTATGCAGTCTCATATCTTGAAGGTCCTTGTGCGGCTTGCTGGTGTTGTTGATAGTCCTCGCGTTCCTGTGGCTTTGTATCGATGTACTTAGTCCCATCGTAAGCGGGACAGTTGTGCGGTAGACCTGTATCAGGGTCGTTAGGCCTTTGACCTTTTACGTATGGCTGTGGCCATACGGTAGCCTGACCGCAATACTTACATTGTGGCATCTGTCAAAACCTCTCTACAACATGGACACGTCTTGGCGTGCTGCTCCATTCTTCGTAACACTTTAGTGACCTGTGCGGTTAATGCTATCATTGAGGGGATTTCTTCGTCGCCTGAAAGTCTGCTTCTAATCTTACTTTCTTGTGACAAGAATCTCCCTCTCACCTACGTTTTTTGCAAAGTATCTCAAACAAGCCTCTCTTACAAAATCGGCTCTAGAATCAAATCGACGTATACCGTCCTTGCCGGTACGTGAAATAAAGTCATCGATTGCATCAATGAGCTCCTTCTGCAGTTTGATGGTTTCCCATCTTATCGATGGGACTCCTTTTGGTTTCATTATCGGGTAAACCTTTACCTACCTCTTCCTAATAACTGTTCGGGTAATGCTTTACTATAAAACGGGTAAAAACTAATAGACTTTGTTTAGTTGCCTTTAAATATACAATATGGGTAAATGCATACCAGCCCGCTTATACTGTTGATAATGCTAGTCAGAGGAGTTCAACACCTTAGAGTATATACCAGCGACCATCCCATTCATCATTTTCTGCCATTCTCTGAACGCCTTAACGTGAACTCCACATACTCTTGGCGTATCAGGACCATCATTAGGATATTGTTTGTACTTTCCTTTGTTTCTGCACTGATGTCTATTCTTTCCTCTACCAACGTACTCAAAGCAGAGGTCTTTATCTTCTGTCATTCTTCCATAGCAACTTTGAATCCTGAACTTACTAGCAGTAATCTTATCTTACCGTAGTCGTTCACTACGTCGCTTAATACATCACCGTGTACCGTTACACGCGCTCCCTTAGCGGTCTGCTCTATCTTGTACTTGAACCCCCGTACCTGTGTTTGGAGTTCCATTTCATTAATTTGTGCCATAGGCTACTATACGCTTTAGTTAGCTAAATACTTAGTGGACACAGTATAATACATCTACCTTATATACTTGTTCTACCATATCATAAATGTGAAATCAGTAAAAGTGTCAGATAAAAATCACAAGAGATTAGCAGACTACGTAACATTCGAGAGGAAAATGGACGATGTTATCGGAATGCTTCTAGATATTGCTGAGAAGAAGGGGGTGAAAAAGTAAGAAGAAATGGCATCGAAAGCAAGAATCGTTATATTCTTCATTGGACTAGTCTTTGCAATATACTTTGGCTATCAGTTGTTTGGGCCAGATGGGTCAATCGGTCAATATCAACAGGCTCTAAAAGAGCAGGAGATTGCACAGCAGGAACTAGAGCAAGCACAGAAAGAACTGGCTCAAGCACAGCAAGAGTATGAAGCAGCGCTAGCCGCTGAATAAAAAAGAAAGGGGGTTAGGCTTGCCACCAAGGCAGCATTTGACTTAGCGCTGCCGGTGCTAATGCTGTACTGTTGTCTTGTTGTTCTTCTTCTTCGTCAGGGAATACTGGCAGTTGTGTAGCAGTTTCATTACCTCCTTCTCCTGTTGAGGTATCATTTGTTGCTGTTGCTGGGGGTTCAGGTTCTGGTTCAGGTACAGTTATTGGTTCTTCCTGTGTTTCATTCGCTACTAGTTCAGTTCCGTTCTCTGTGATTACTTCTTGACCTGGTGCGGGTTGTACTATGACCGGTTGTAATGGGCCTCCTTCTCCTGTTGTTGCATTCTCTGTTGCTGATGGACATCCACAAGGTTCTGGTGCAGGTGGGTCAATGACTGTTACATTGCCAGGTGTGGTTGTGATTGTTTCATTTGTCGGGGCTATGATTACTGTATCATTATCTACCTGAGTGATGTTTCCTGGTATTTCGATAACTGTACCATTGGGTGGAATTACTACTGTGTTGTTTGTTGCTAATTTTATGGTGATTGTTGCTTGTTGGTCTGATTGTTCGGTTGATATCTCGAATGCGTTCTGTGCATTTACTGATGCTGCTGCTAATCCTCCTAACATCATTATGGATGCTAGAAGAATAGCAGGGATTGTATAAGAAATCATGATTCCTTCACTTGCGGTTGTACAGTATTATTTATGTTAACTAGCATATTCACCATTCTGCCTGTAAACTCTGCAGCAAACTCAGGGTTTACTTTCCTGAGTTCTGCAATTTCGTCTACTATTTCTTGCTGCTTCTCTGTTATGTCACCACACAGAAAGCCACAGTATTCGGTCGTCATGATGCTTCTTAGTCTTGTGCCGCTATTTCCCACACAACTGCCGAGTGTAGTGTAGGCATGCTGTTTTTACTCCAACCATCGATACGGAGTTGTGCTTCATTGATGTTTGACTTGGGGTTAAAGCCTCCAACATTAGTGCCTTCTACCTGTTTCTTCCATCCACTGCCTTCAAAGTCTGTCCACAGTTCGCACTTGTTTGTCTTCTTGAAGTAGATGCCTGCCATCCTCAAACGCTTTTCGCGGATGTCACCAATCTTAGGACCCTTCACTATGTTAAGGTCGGCTGATGGATGTTTCTTTTCTGTACCGAGCCCTGTGGCACCAGTATACACGCCTACAGTATTGTCAAACCAGCCTGAGCCCATATGCGTTCCTCCGTATTTGAGGGAAGCAGTATCGTCATGGTCCATCTTGTGCATTGTGATATCGACAACAAATTGATAATTGTCGAAGGTGATGTTCTTGACATTCTTCTCGACTGTGTTATCGTCAGGTTTTCCTGAAGCATAATGCCGGACGGTAGGTCCTCTCTGAGTTGATTGCATTGGATTGCCCTTTACTGCGTACGGTGCTACTGTTCCTGGAGTTGGTTCAGGCGTTGGCGGTTCTGGTTCTGGCTGCGGTGGTTCAGGCGTTGGTCCTTCGCTACCTCCTTCCTGAATACACTGATGATATTTTATGTAATCATCTGCTTCCTTTTCGGTTGCAAACTTGTGAGCAATATTAACACCTGCTTTATCGACGACCTTCCACTGGTCTGGTGGATTGGTCATAGGAACAGATTCCCATGTTGCAGCACCTGCTGTATCTCCTCCCCAACCTCCTTCCTTTACATGTTCATTATTGGGGTCTGGATTAGGCCCACACTCTGTACCTGGGTCTGGGTCAGTACCTCCAAATACTTTATCCTTTAACTTCTTAATTTCTTCGTCCTGCAGTTTATCATAGTCTGTTGCAGTTGACATAAAACAATGCAAAGATAATTGGTTAAAACGAACTTATCAAAGTCTGTACTACTAGGATGCAATTAGCAGTAGGTATTTGTACATATGCTTCTCCCTTGTTGCTTAAACGCTGCCTCAACTCTCTGCATGGATTAACCGACCTTATCATAATTGTGCATGGTCGTTACAAAGGATTTCCTAAAGTTGTAGACCATACGGATTCTCTTGTTATGACAATGGAAGTCATTGAAGAATATTCGAATATAGAGTGGATTGATACTCAGAGCCATTATGATAAGGAACCTGCAGAAAATGAATTGCAGACACAGATGCAGCACAGAAATCGTTACCTAGACATAGCCAATAAGGAAGGCGTAGAATGGCTGCTGGTTATGGATGACGATGAATACATAATCCGCAGAAGGTCAGCATCGCCGCAGAAGATACGCAACAATCTTGACTTGCTGCGTAGGGAGATAGATTCAAAGAAAGAACAGGAACGATATTTTCTGTATAATGTAGCCTCTGTTCAGACAGAAGATGAGTACCTGCCATCAATACATACTTGGCAGAGGCCTAGAATGCTGTATAAGCCAGGCTATTTTCATTACCTGGATTCCGCGCACTATCATCTTGTTGACCCTATCGGCCGCATCTACAAAGGGCATGCAGGTCATAAGTTAATTCCTGAACTGTACCTAAGGCATGACCAGCAGGAGAACGACATCTTAAGGAAGCCTGAGTACATGATTGCCAAACGTCGCTATGAGTTATGGCAGCGTACTAATGAAACTGACTACTAGACTTTTGTTATGAATTTATTCGAATAGGTCTTGGCTGCTGTCTCAGTCATTGCCATTGTAGAAGGAGCAAACAAATCATCCTGTGGTGTTTCTATGAATGATGCATGATTTGATACAGTAGCATCTTTGGTTGTATTAGCAGTATTGCCGGCGTAATAAAATGATACGACTGTACTACCTCCACCTACAGCAGGGTCAACAGTAAACCAGACTTCAAAGATAATAACATCACCTGCGCTAACACTTAGAACCTCGGCGCCTGTGAATGTGGTATGATGTGCTTTTTGGGTACTGGCTGCGGGTTCATTAACATCTCCTGATGTAGTAGTGCCATCTCGAATAGTGCCTATCTTTGTTGAACTGGAAGGACGCCACACATAACAGACGGCTCTAACAGAGCCACTTGTGACTACAGGGAAATTGCCAAGTGCATTACTTTGTTCTGTTGAGAAGTTATAGGTCCATGTATTAGCAGCGATAGATGATACACTTAATGCCGGTGACACAAATCTAGTAAAATAAAGATTGTGAGCGGTTTCATTTACAACTGTATCAGTAATGCCTGTTTGACTAGAACCTATTGCTGTAGTCATCTGTCTATTAGTGGTTTGGGAACCTTCCATATTCTTGAGGGCACTTATTGATGATTGTTCAGCGGTAGGCAGACCGCTTGTTGAATCAGTTTGAGAACGAAAATATAGACGAGTAGCCATCTTTTGCTAAGCGACTACTCTCCAGTAGATGATAACGTTATTCGAGCCAGATGAAGGAGCAGATGCAAATGTCACAGTAATATTAGTTGAATCTGAATCTGCTTTTGCTGCTATAACTCCAGAACCAGATGAACCTACAGAGATGAATGTGTAAGTAGGAGTAGAACCGAGGCCATGTGCTATTGTGAATACAGTCGTCGAAGCATTGCCCGATGCTGTTGACTTGCCTACTCTCTCTGAATCAAGGGAAGCCCATTCAATGTCCGTTGCACCTGAATTCGTTCTAAGTACTTGTAGCGCTGTACCACGGGCCTTTCTTACGAACTTGGTGCCATTGCTTGCCATGATATCGCCTGCTGCTGTACTAGTATCGGTTATCGTGTTATTTGTAGCATTGATGGTCTTGTTTGTTAGTGTAGTTGCAAACGCATCAAAAGTAACGGTATCATCTGCTGTAAGGACAGGCAGGTTCACTGCCCTGTCGGCTGCAATACCAGCACCTGTTATAGTATATGAGAAAGTGTTAGCGGGATTGCGTATCTTGACCCTCGTAGCACGGAATATAGAAGAAAAGTCGCCATAAGTATTTGTCTGGTCCGTGTATACCAGTGCACTATTCAGTTGACCTTTTGTAGTGATAGTAATTTTTGTAGATGTATGTGCAGCAATGGCAGAGTCTCCTATGTTACTGATTGTATTGGTGGATGCATCAATAGTTTTGTTTGTCAGTGTCTGGGCAAAGGCTGCTGTTACAAGCGTATCGCCGGCAGTAAGTAGAGGGAGTGTGACATTTCTGCTTGCGGCTATTGCTGCAGGCACAAAGACATATGAAAAAGTATTGGCAGGATTACGCAAAGTAAATTTAGAATCTCTGAACGTTGTAAGTGTGGCAATATCAACTGTCTCACTGCCGCCTATGTCTGTGCCGCCAAGGTAATCTGAATATTTGTTAACATCCTGTCCACCGAAGTGAGTAGCATCACCTGCAACTGCTGACGTTACGCGTTTGAATGTCATGTCCTTTTGATTATCATAGTCTTAATCGAGAACAAAGTTGCTACTCTCAAAGTTCTCGTCCTCAAAGTTACCTAGGCCTAATGGTTGAATATCATATTTCTGAGTTGATGTCGCGGTCACAACGCCGATAGCATTGTACTTGTGGATTGATGTTTGGATAGCAGCCTGCCGTATCGCATACTTGTGGATTGATGTTAATGCCGGAACAGTGTTGAGAATGTAATGTTTCTGTATTGATGTTTCAATGACCTTGCCACCCATGTGATACTTTTGCACCAAAGAGGCAGTGACATAACCGCCACTAGTCTCCATGGCAATAGATACAGAGTTAGCGGTACCCGTATAATGTACTGTCTTGATTCTTCGCCTTTCATTAGCATTAACGACCTCTTCATATGTATGCAGAAGAACACCTTCAAAGGTTAAGATAATCCTATCGATAATGGCAGCCGTTGTCCTGTTAAGTTGTAACGTTAATTGCTGTTGTTGAAATGTCTTGACAGTCTCTGATATCTCATTATCCTTGTAGACAATATCAAAATTGATAGTAATATCTCTGATGGTAGGGTCTATTCTAACCGAATAATCCTGGTCAAAGATTTGACGCCTGAGGATATTATGATTAATGACGATGATAATGTTACGAATATCATACTCCTGTCCTGGTCCTCCAAGGTCTAGGAATTTCAGAGGGTTATTACCGGTATCTATTGATGACCAGGGTATTGAGTCTGCAGAGAGAGTATCAAATGTAGGGCTACCTGTTAGTCCGTGTTCGGCAGACCAATCCGTAATGGAGAGGGCTGCCCAACGTGCTCGTATGGATACGAGTCTACGTTCACTTGCTCTAATAGTAAGGGAAGCAATAGTACAACCTCTGGCTATCTGATATTTTTCTTCAAGGGCTGTGCTATCATCGTTAGGATGCTGCTGCGATAGCAGGAATGTATAGGAATCCTCTCTATTATTAGTCCCCGTCATATTCACCATTGACTGAAGCAAGGCATCTAGACTGACAGGAGAATAGAGCATGCTGAAATCATGGCGCATCGTATTTGGGATTGCCTTGGTGATATCCACATTTCCTAACTTGGTATACTTTATGATACGTGATGCCGTTATCGGAAGAAACTCATTAACACCGATTGCCGTAAAGACAGGCGAATCAGGAGTTATGCCCTTTACTTGCTCCTTGATGTACTGGAGTTCCTTCAGTACTCGCAGCGACGTTGTTATTGGATAAGGGCCTGTGATAGACATATGAGCAGGGAAACGTAGTAATTCTTGTCCTGTCTCAACAAATGAGGTAATTATCTATTCGTCATGACATGGAAGAAAGTCACTAATTCAGACCCAGGAGATGCTGACCATTTTGGTGGTAATGATATCGACAAGATATCAGATTTGTTTTCTGGGGTTGCAGATGTCGATACCCTTGATATTAATTCGCAAACAACCTTTCGCAATTCTAAATTTAGATTAAGAAATCCTGCCAATACGTTCTCGTATACCTTTGGTACATCTGCCATTACAGCAAATAGAGTTGCCACCTTGCCGCTGCTGACAGCAGACGATACGTTTGTCTTTGCTACCTTTGCACAAACAATTTCAAATAAAATATTCCAGGGCTATACGTTAGATGCAGCAACTAACACATTCAAGGGATTCGCACAAGACCCAACAGGTAGAAGGTGGGGAGCATATCAACCTTCTGCCTCAGGAACAACTAATGCAACTGTTGGTGTGTTGACTGGTGTATTGGCGGGCCATACTCCAACGGGAGGGGGTACGCCTTCTAATTCATGGGATACTACCAACGGTCTGATTATCAACCATGTAACTAGCGGCAGCAGCGGGTCTATTGCTGGTCTGGCATCGCCAACTGTCTCACCTGGCATGCTCAGAAGAGATGCTGCCGCAATGATAAGGACCAGATTCAAGGTTAGCGCCACGTCAAACACTCGATATTATGTTGGCGTCAGTACCGCTTCCACGTTACCGACATCAGATACACCTTTAGCGACCTCAGATAGCGGTATCATTGCAGGCTTTACAACTGCAGATGCTAACTTTAGCGCTAGAGGTAATGATGGGTCTGGTTCTGCTACTGTCTACAGTTTGGGAACAGCAAAGAATACGTCATTCCATACAATAGAGATTAGTTGGACTGCTGCGGGATTTGTTAAAGTGTTCCTAGATGGTGCAGAGACTGTTATAGGAACAGCAGGCGACCTACCTGGGACATTAGATAATCTCTATTTCCATCAGCAGATACAAACGGCTGAAGCAGTAGCCAAGACATTATCGATAAAGGGTACATGGCTTGACTCCCAATGACCTGGAAGAAACTAAACAATGACCACTTTGGTCGTAAGAATACATTTGGCGGCAAAGACATTGATAAAATCTCATCAGTCTTTGATGGTACAGAAGATATTGATGTCATAGATATCAATTCATCGACAACAGTTAGAAGCGGCAAGTTCAAGTTTAGAAATCCTGCCAACACGTTTTCGTATGCTGTTACTCCTTCAGCGATTACTGCTGATAGAGTTGTAACAATGCCTAAACTAACGAATAATCAGACCTTTCTATTCCAGAACGCAGTGCAGACAATGACCAACAAGACTTTCGGCAGCAACTGCCAATTCGATGCAACTGCAGCACCTGTCTCAAGATTTGCAATTGATACAACTGTAATGCGTTGGGGTACAATATTCCCACTTAATGCTGCTCAGACAACTACAGGCGTTGCTGCCAGAGAGGGAATGCTTTCCAAGCATACAATAAGGAATCCCAATGGCAATCCTACAGTAGATAGAATGTGGCCTGGTGATTGGTACGGCTACGGCGGGCAGTTCATACGACTGGAGAATACGACTTCAAACGGTGAATGGTGCGGCATTGTCTCACCTACCACAGGTACTGGCCTCTGTCGTATGTCTCATGATGGACTGATACGTATGCGGTGGAATCAGGAAGACCCTAACTTTGCATCGTTCTGGTGTGGCCTCTCCAGTAATGCAAGTGCTGCGCCTCTTAACAAATTCAATCCGCTATCCAGTACCGAGTCAGGTATCTTTATCGGTAACGCATGGCAAAGTGGATTGTGGGCTTTTGAAGCAGATTGGCATAATGGCAATGGAAGTTCACCCAACAAGGCAGTGATAGTGAGTGGCTCTAAACTGGCACTGGGTTCACAGGTCTTTAATGACCTGCAGATAAAGTGGTACCACGATTTAACGGGCTTGCATGCTACGGCTTCTGTAAGTTCATCTGCTGCAGGTTCTTCTGTTTATACAATATCCCTACATCAATCATCATTGCCAGCAGAGAGTACTGATTTGTATTTCCATTGTCACCTTATCAATTCTGTACCCGGAGACTCTCAGGTATTGGGAATAGGTGGCATCTGGATAGAATCTGCCTAGTTATAGTTAGACGATTGTGCCCTTGGTATACATATTAGTGGCCTCACCTGCAGAGAGAATCTTACCTGACCAGAATACGAAATTATCCAGGTAGCCTGTGAACCTTTTATCCTGCAGCGAAGGAAGGCCGCCTAGGTACATATTTGCATCTGTAGTGTAGGGAGGCGTATAACTATCTGCGGGAGTACTTGAACTGCTGCTATTATTAAGATAAATGACCAGTGCATTCGTTGAGGGATTGTATGTGAAGATGATTAGATTCCATGCGCTGGCAGTAACTGCAGCAGTGGAGACTAACTTTGTTGTAGCGCCTGCTTCATTAACAAAGACATATATCTTGCCATCAGAGGGCTTGAGCAATATAGCAAAATGATTTGATGAATCTATCCTCCTGTAGAAGAGCGTACGCCAGGTCTCACTTCCAATCTGTGATATGTTTGTAGGATAGAACCAGAGTGAAACAGAGATGGAAGAGGAGACATTAAAGTTAGCATGTGAATCGTAATAAGCAAATGTTCTTTGGTCAAATGTATCTGTGCCTGGTACATTGAGTTCAACGCTATGGCCTACCATGAATTGTTTGGTATGCGTTACATCTGGAGCAAAGTACGGACTCCAATTGATATAACGAAAGAAGCCACGGTACCATGCTGTACGCCCTTCGTTGTCTAACAGGGGTACCTTATACTCAGGGTTTACGAACTCACTGCCAAATGACAGCGTTGTGAAACTAGCAGTAGTAAATGAATCAGAGATAACGCCGCCAGGATCTAGTACGGTGGCCGCACCATTGCCACCAATATCATCGAAGGTAGCGTATGCCACTACGGAGGCTAATGTTTCTTCGTCAATACTGCTAGTAGTACCAGGAGCATAGAGACGGGCATCTCCAACGCCTGCACCTTTTACGAACTGTGTACCCTGGTATTGAAATGTGACCTCCTGTACTATTGCAGGCTGCGAGAGAGGAGTGAATGTCTTTACATCAGTCTCAAGTGTTGTGATACGCGATTGCTGGTTGCTTGCAGTTGCCTTTATGTTCTTGGATGCGTAGTGAGTCATCCTTTGTTGTTACACATCTCCAAATGGTACCAGGTCGATAATCATACCCAGTGAGAAACTTTCGACGTTGACAGTATGCGAAAAGACAACTCCTCCCATGTCATGTATTGCAAGCATGATGCCTGATGTAGAAGCATCAAAAAGGCCAATCTGATAGATTTCGGCGCTGATGACAGTAGAAGCATAAGATGAGAATACCCTGAGGGAGGAACCCTTCACATCCTGAAAGCCTGTCGTTGTAGCATCCTGCCTTGTGCCTTCTTCTAAAGTGAGGGTAGGAGCATAAGGCGTGGGTGTTGCTGCCGCAGTGCCATAACCTACCCACTTGAATGTACCTGAGGCAGTACCCGTGTATATCTTGAGCAATTTATTTAGCCCTTGGAATGTGACCATGTCCTCGCCAATGTGTGCATCGATAGGGTCTACCCGCAGCCAATCATGCCCTGCTAAATCTGCAGTGGCGCTATGATGGTCATTCTCCTTTCTCCGAATAAGGTCTAGCATCTGGTCTGCCAGTTCAGAGTAACCAGGTTTACCATATAATGAAACAAGCCTTTTGGTATATTCTTCTATCTTTGGTGTGTCTTGCAAAGACCATGATACTGCAAAGTGCTTATCCTGTACTGAAATTTTACTATGATGACTCAATCTAGTATGAACCCCTCTTAATCCCCGTTGTACTTAATGCTAATTTTCTCAGGCCCATTGCATCATTGCCGCCTGAGCCCTGGTCAAAACGGTACCGAATGCGGTTAATGACACCTGTCTGAATTGGTGCATTCTGAAGGCCAACGCCAACCCTAGTATCGACATGCGTAACAATATCGCCTGCCTTTGGTACCTTATCGGGCATTGATACAGAAGGAAAGTCGAATGTGAACCTAGGCTTAGCACTAAAATACAATTTGTTGAATAGATACTCGTTCAGTGTCTGCTTTGTCTTGATATCTGTTGGGATATCGGAGACAACCCTCTCGACTACTCCTAGCCTGCCGGACATGTTACGGTCATGTGCTACCAGGAAAACGGGGTCTTTCTCGATGTTAGGCTGTGAACCTCCACAGTTACCACCTCCAACAGACCAGAGCCACTTGTGATAGACCCAAGTTGGCTGCGATGCGTTCTGGTCGCCTGGCAGATACAGTGCGGGTACAGTCCAACTAGCGCCATCTGTTGTTGAATAACCATAACGTGAAACAGTATGGTCAGCCTCAATAGGAGATTCAGTTTTCCATGAGACATAGACGCCTGAACTCTGCGCATCTATCATCTTGACTGCCAGAAAGTACCATTTTCCTGCTGAAACAGTAGGTGCTATGCTCTGGGAATTCTGGCTGAGTACTACCGTATCCGTAGCAGTGGTAGGGAAATGGTCGTTAGGATTGCCGTTTACATATATGTTAAAATCCGAACCAACCTGAGTACCAGGATTACCATAGCCGCCATCTGGGTCTGAGTTTGTGTAGATACGCACTTTCATCGTAGTACTGAATGAGTTATTGCCAACAGTTGAGACTGAGATTGAGAGATTGCGAATAGTGTTAGAGGGAAATTGTACGACAGGAGCAAGCCACCTTGCATTGCCACCGGAGAAGAATGGGACAGTTCTCCCTTTGCTGCCAACTACTTCGGGAGGAACATCGGGAGGACATTCATTACCTGAGCCAATGCTGCCAATAAGCCTGGAGCCAGAATCAGGATAGTCGTATGAGACGTTGTAAGTGTACGCTTCCAGTGGGTACATGGTTATGTCAGAATCATCTGCATTTTCATTGCGATAATTGGTTACGGTAAAGATACCAGTTGCAGGAGTAATAAGGTCTGCCGTATATAGCATGAGTTCATCGTCTGCTGGATTAAGCATGACAAGGCCGTTAGAGAATTCAAGGACTCGGTCTATTGCAGAGTTTAATGTGACAAGTTGTGCATCCAGACGGGGAATCCATTCAGTGATTGGCGATGAGAGTATGTTACTGGTCTGAAAGACATCATAGAGTTGAGTATCATCTACTGTATATACATAATTAGAATCCGTTGTAAGGAGGTCATTTATCAGATTATTTGTAAACATAGTTGCATCACTACGATTGTATTCGGCATCTTCCGCGGAGCCTGTCAAAGATGATTCCTTGATTACATTTAGTATGCGCTCATTTAGCCGTACAAGATAAGAGTATCCTTCTAGGATAATGTTACGTCCTGTTGAAGCATAGAGTTTCTGCGTTGAACTTCTAACAAGACCCTTGAAAGCGGGCTCCCAAGTAATACCATCTTTAGAGCATTCTATGACTACACGATTTCCTCTCATGTAGATATCGGCGTCTATGGCATTAGCACCGTCTTCAATCTCAATACCAAAGTCGCCTACACTCGTTATCCCTGAATCAAATGATAAGGCGATAGGCTTTGTTTCGGTACCTACATCTGTGAAGGCATTGTATTCGTAGAGAGGGTCTGCGTATGTCTTGTCTTCAAATTCATAGATGCGAATCCTTGGCCTAAGTGGTGCCCAGTATGATGGCGACGAGGTATATGTTACCATTTTCTAGTGCTCGCTCTCCGGCTCAGCGCTCCCCGTAACTTCTTGTGCCTACATATTTCTCTGCTATGTCTGCAATACGCTGCCCATCGATAACAACATTTACGTGTATTGGCTCTCTATCCTCGAAAGTACGCATAAGCCTTTCAATCAATGTGATAAGGTGTTCTAACTCAAATGAAAAGTCTCCTCCTCCCATTGCTGCTGCGATGTGTTGTCCTCTGCGTCCTCCTCTAGTCCCTCTTGCCAGTGGTACGACATTGACAAGTTCAGGCCCTGCTTCTCCTGCGAGGAAGTGTGTTGGCGTACTTACTACTGCAGGACCAAAGCCTGCGGCTGTCCTAAATGTACCCTGTCCTGCAAGGCGTCGTGCATCTAGACCGCCGCCTCCAGGGGCACCTGGTGCCCCTCCGCCTGCTCCTCCTGCTGCTGATGCTGCCGATGCTGCCTGTTGTGCTGATTGTGCCATCCTTTGAAATGCTTGTTCTGCTTGCTGTGCCATCTGTTCGATTGCCTGTCCAACTGCCTGAGCCATCTGCTCGAATGCTTGCTGTATCTGCTGTGCTGCCTGCTCTCCTGATTGGGCCATCTGTTGAAATCCTTGGTCTGCTTGCTGTGCTGCTTGCTGCATTGCCTGGCCTATCTGCTGTCCTATCTGCTGGAATGATTGGCCTATCTGCTGACTTGCCTGTTGTGCTGCTTGACCTAATTGTTGGAATGATTGTTGTGCCTGTTGTGTTGCTTGTTGTAATGCCTGCCCTATCTGTTGTGCGACTTGTTGGAATGCCTGCTGTATTTGTTGTCCTGCCTGCTGCGCTGCCTGTCCTAATTGTTGCATTGCCTGTGCTGCTTGCTGTGCACCTTGGGCCATTTGTTGGAAGACCTGGCCTGCTGACTGTGGGAGTTGCTGCATTGCCTGCCCCACCTGCTGCAATGCCGTTGCTACCTGTGTGAGTGATTGTGATAGTTCGGGTGTTACTGCTGTCTTTAGTTGCTGGAAGAATTGCGTTGCTGTTTCAGGTATCGATGCTAACGCTGTACCTATCTGCTGGATTGCTGTTCCTACCTGAGTCATTGTCTGACCTATTACAGGGTCAGCGAATGCTTGCCCTAACTGCTGGAAGAATTGCGATGCATTCTCCGGTATTGCGGCTAAGGCGGTGCCTATCTGTTGAATTGCTGTACCTACCTGGGTCATAGTCTGACCGATAACGGGGTCAGCGAAGGCTTGCCCTATTTGCTGGAAGATTTGACTTGCCTGCTCTGGAATGTTTTGTAGCGCTGTACCTATCTGCTGGATTGCTGTACCCACTTGAGTCATGGTCTGTCCTACTACTGGGTCTGCAAATGCCTGTCCTATCTGTTGGAAGATTTGACTTGCTGTTTCTGGAATGTTCTGCAGAGCAGTACCTATCTGCTGGATTGCTGTACCAACTTGCGTCATTGTCTGCCCGATAACAGGGTCTGCAAAGGCTTGTCCTAACTGCTGGAAGATTTGACCAGCAGTTTCAGGAAGACTAGATAATGCTTGGCCTATCTGTTGTATAGCAGTTCCTACTTGAGTCATTGTCTGGCCCATAGCAGGGTCTTGGAAAGCAGTACCTAAGTCCTGGAATACTTTACCTGCGTTTTCTGGAAGTGATGATAGAGCGGTACCTATCTGTTGTATTGCCGTTCCTATCTGGGTCATCGTCTGCCCAATTGCAGGGTCTTCAAATGACGAGCCTATATCTTGGAATATCTTACTTGCATTCTCTGGGAGTGATGAGAGGGCTTGACCTACTTGTTGAATTGCTTGGCCTACTTGAGTCATCGTCTGCCCAATTGCGGGGTCTTCGAATGCAGAGCCTATGTCAGTGAATACTTTACCTGCATTGTCGGGCATCCTTTCCATTGCTGATGCAATATCGTCTATTGCATTGGCGATTAGTTGCAGTCCTATTGCTTGTTGCGTGAAATCTCCGCCGCCTCCTCCTGCTGCGCCTCCACCAAACGAAGCGGGCTTGAATCCTCCGCTTCCTCCTCCGCCTCCTGCACCAAAGAGTTTAGCGAGTTGGTCTAGGACGCTACCTTCTGGAAGTTTAAGACCAGCAACAGCCTTTGACATCTGGTCAATAGCATCAGCAACTTTCTTGATTGTATCGCCTAATGCGCTGTCCTCAAATGTTGACTTTAGTGTCTCAAAGAATTTGCCTGCGTCTTCTGGAAAGCCTGTTATAGCATCCTTTATCTTTTCAAATGCAGGCCCTATATCTTTAAGCGCCTGCATTACAGTAGTATTCTCAAAAGGTTTGAATAGGTCTGTAAATGTCTTGCCTACATTCTCTGGGAGATTTTGAAGTGCAGTACCTATCTTTTCAAATGCTGGTCCCAATTGGGTAAGTGCTTGTACTGTAGTAGTATTCTCGAAGGGAGCAAACAAGTCTTTGAATGTTTGTCCTATATTTTCTGGCAAGTTCTGAAGGGCAGAACCTATCTTCTCGAATGCTGGTCCTATTTGCTGTAGCGCCTGTACTGCGACAGTATTCTCGAATGGGGCAAATAGGTCTTTGAACATCTGCCCTATATTTTCTGGGAGGTTCTGTAGTGCTGTACCCATCTTCTCGAAAGCAGGACCTATTTGTTGTAATGCTTGTACTGCGACGGTATTTTCAAAGGGTGCAAACAGGTCTTTGAATAACTGCCCTACATTCTCAGGTAGATTCTGCAGCGCTTGACCCATCTTCTCAAACGCAGGACCAATCTGTTGTAATGCTTGTACCGCTACGGTATTTTCAAATGGGGCAAATAAGTCCTTGAATAATTGTCCCACTGTCTCAGGGAGATTTTGAAGTGCCTGTCCCATCTTCTCAAAGGCGGGGCCTATTTGCTGAATAGCCTGCGCTGCAACTGTATTTTCAAAGGGTGCAAACAGGTCTTTGAATAGTTGTCCTACATTCTCCGGTAGGTCTTGCAATGCTTTGCCCATCTTTTCGAAAGCAGGTCCAATCTGAGCAATGGCTTGTGCAGCAACTGTATCTTCGAATGGAGCGAAGAGGTCCTTGAATAACTGCCCTACGTTTTCTGGTAGGTCCTGCAACGCTTTACCCATCTTCTCGAATGCTGGTCCTATCTGTGCAATAGCCTGTGCTGCTACCGTGTCCTCAAAGGGTGCAAATAAATCTTTGAAGAGTTGGCCTACGTTTTCTGGTAGGTCCTGTAAAGCCTTGCCCATCTTCTCAAAGGCAGGACCTATTTGCTGAATAGCCTGAGCCGCTACCGTATCTTCGAAAGGAGCAAATAAATCTTTGAAAAGTTGACCTACATTCTCAGGTAGATTCTGCAGCGCTTGACCCATCTTCTCAAACGCAGGCCCTATCTGTTGTAACGCCTCTGCTGCAACAGTATCTTCAAAGGGCGCTAATAGGTCTTGGAAGAATTTGGCTGCATTGTCTGGAAGTCCTTCAAGTGCTTGTCGTACCTTTTCAAAGGCCTCACCTAATTGTTTCGCTGCCTCCACCGCAACGGATGATTCTTCTAATGATTTTACGTCTTCTGCGAATTGTTTCATAAATGCGGGGTCAGCCTCTCGTAGTTCGGTTAGGAACTTTGAGGCTTCAAGGGCTCCAAGAACGCCGGCTAGTATACCGCCGGCTGTTGCCATGCTCGTAAGTGATGCAGTAAGTTTATCCATCTCGGATACCTCTCCGAATGCGCCTTGCAACTTTAGGCCCTTAATTTTGTCAAAAGCAGCCTTCATTTTATCGGCTTGACTAGCGATAGTAGCAAGGCTACCACCGAAGCCGACCATATCAATTCCAGCATCAGCGATTCTAGTAAGTATTTTCTCTTGTGCATTCTCTGCAGTATTGGTTGCATCTTCTAATTTACGATATGCTAGTTCTAGGTCTTTGGCTGCATCTATGGCTTGCTTTGAAGAGGGACCAAACTCTTTTATTGCCTCATTGAGTTTGTCCTGCGCTTTATCTACGCCTTTCTCTTGTGTCTGCCTCCTTGTCTCTGCTTTCTCTGCGCGGTCCATCGCATCTCCTACGGCTATGATAGACTTTGCGAGGCTAAGGCCTGTTGCACCTATCGTAGCCATAGAAGTGCTCATAGTCTTTAGTGAATCGCCAAATGTTCTTGTACTTTCTTCGGCGTCTTCTGCCGCATCTCCTACTTCCCCAATATCATCGGCTACGCCACCGATGTCGATGTTTCCTCCGCCACTGCCCATCTGCTCAAGGGCATCAGATACTGATTGGATTTGACTTGCAGCATCATCCGCACCATCAACGGTGACACTGATACGGAGTTCTTCTTCACTCATAGAATTCGCCGTTACCGCCGCCGTCGTTAACTATTGGCAAAGGCATCTTGAAGTATACGTGATGCTTCTGACCTCGCGCTTTCTATAGCAGGTTCAAAGAAAGGTTGTGCTGACATGTACCTAGTACCAAATTCAACAAATGAAGAGTATTCAGCCTCTGATACTACAGTTACACTTGTATCGGATTCTTCTGTCATGCGGATGTGGTCTCTCAAATAACCAGTATCGACAGGAGCATTAGCCTGTGCCTCATCAACTATTATCTGCGCTATTTCCCTTAGTGCCTCTCCTAATCCGGTGGTGAGTGCATCTGCTTTATTCCGAAATGATGAAGCAATGGCTTCCGCTCCTTCGACCTCGACATCAATATTAAAACCTGCCATCTTTAGTATAATCTGTGTTAAGGGTCTGCGCAAAAAACATATGAAGTAAGAAATCCAAAGAGCAATGTGTCTAGTAACACGGAAACGCCTGCAACAGGAGCAGCACAACAGCCAACGGCAGAACAATCAGAAGAGAAAGAGGAGCAAGATTATTCACACAATATTAGAAAAATCTCAGAGAAAGGGATATATGAATTTGAATTTGTTGAAGGGTCTAGGGCAGGGGAGCGCATCAAACTACCAAGGCAGAAGATTTCTAACAGGACAATGCAGACCTTAGAAGAGGAAAGGGCAGAGTACGCTTCCATTGTTTCAAAGTTCAAAAACGGGCCTATTAGCAGAGATGAGAGAGTAGAAGCAGCGCGAATGCTTACTGGTCTATACGCGAAACTAGCAAAGTGTTATTTTCACATAGAACGAGAAGACTTTGATAATATGGACTGGGATTCTACTAAACCCAATATCGATGCTGCAGCCAATGTCTCAAGCCGTGGCCGCCCAAATTTAGTGTAGCCTTACGCGAGTTATTCACGTACGGCAAAACACAACGCAGGTTCACAAAAGAAGATGCGGATTGCCTGAAAAACTGGGAGAACTTTGTCATACTGGAGAGATTGCCACATGAATTAGGCATTACACCTGAGCCTTATCCTGAGGATATTGAAGCAATCAAGACAATGAAAAGGTGGACAGATGAAAAGGCAGAACACGAACGCAAGAAACAAGAAAGTAAGAAAAGGGTTCGTCAACGAAGACTAGGAGGAGGTACTAGTGACAGTACTAGTTGATGCTTACACTCTTGGCATAACCCGTGTACGCTGTTACTTTGGCTTCAGTCTCTTCTGCTGATACTGTTTCATCGTATTCTTCTATGGCTGCTTCGGTGAATGTCAAAGTGGTAGGTCCTGTTGAGTTGAGTTGGAATGTCATTGTCCTTGGTGTGTGTGACTTGGCATCTGCTTGCAGTGTTGTATCCTTCCAGACAACTTCCATTTCAAATTCTATTTCCCTAATGGTAGGCTGTACCCATGTTGTGGCAGTCTGTCCTACTACCTGTACTTGGTCGGGGTTCTGTGAGATAGTGCATTCGAAACTACGGACATCATATGTCTGAGAGTTCCATGTCAGAGGATTAACACCTGTTGTTACTGTTGACCATGGAGTAGCCGTAAGCGCTGGTGCGTATGTTGGCGTTGTTAAGCCTGCAGTTGTAGACCAATCGCTAATTGTTGAAGCAATCCATGTACTTTCAACCATTACAATCTCGCCTGATTCTACTGTGATTGTTACCTCATCAATAGAACAGCCTCTTGCAATCTGAAACTGTTCTACCAATGTACCCGCTTGATTATGCAACTGAGATAACAACATGGTATAACTATTGTCTCTGTTGTGAGTACCGGTTAGGTTAATCATTGCACCTAGCAGCGTAGAATCAATTGGTGCATAATTGAGTTCAAACTCGTATAACTCTCGTACTTTGATACCCTTATAGAGGTCAGGAGAGCCTAATTTCCTGTATTTAATATTTTCAATCTCAGGTACAGGGCTAAACTCCTGTGTAGGAATTGCTGCGAAAACGGGAGCAGTAGGAGTTACGCCTCTTGTTGTTTCTTTGACCCACTGTAGTTCCTTGACTACATTAAGAGAGGTGGTAATTGGATACGACACTGTTTATTCAAGGGAAAGACCTCTAGTTCGCGAATGAGAAGTATTTAGTTAGTGTTCATTCTCTTGCTGCCATGCCTTGTATGCTGTTATTGTCTGCTCATATCTGGGTTCACGCAGCGATTTGTCTTCGAGTATGAAGATGCCTTCAATGATGCGGCCTGCGTCGCTAAGCCCCTTCAGCAGTAGTTGCTTCTCCTCCAGTACCCACCAATAATGCTTTTTCCAGTAACGCACGGAGCGCGGGCGATAGAATAGGCGTGGGCGTGGACCTCTTTCTGCATTGGTACCTTCAAAGATAACATCAAAGACCTGATGGGATAAACCCAGGCTCTGCACAAATTCAAGTTGCTTTCTGAATAAAGACCAGTCAGCATTAGGCGCTACATATTCATCTGAGTCTATTACAAGAAGCCAGTCGCATCCTTGCGCTGCTGCAAATTGCAGGTATAGGTTACGTGCATCAATCTCTGCTATAGGCTGATAGATGCGCTTTAGCATTACCGTTCCTGCAGGAAATGTACTAGATTGTGCGATTAGGGTTGTATCCCTAGTCATGCAGGGCATTGGTATAATCGGATTGTGAGAATAGCGGCCGTGTATTATTATGGCCGAATCAATACCGCCTCCTCCTCCACTACCCTGACCCAGGTTTAGAGACCGAAGGCACCGGTCAAGGGAGCGAGAATCTGCGTATTCCACAATACCGGCCGCTATTTTCATTGTCATTTCTTTTTATAGTTCAGTTTGTTTTATGAACTCATTATAAGAATATGGTTCTAGGTGACTTAGGACGTGCTCGGCGTTTGGCAGGCAATCCGTCTACCTCAAACGTATCTGATGCTGACATCACGCAAGGCCTCACTTATGGTACATCTCGCGTCTTTTCTATAACAGGCAAGACAGATTGGGACACTGATACAACACATCCTGATTATGCTGCCTGTGTTATGGCTGCTGAATATTTCGCATCTTCTATGATTAGGGATAGGTTTCAGGACCAATCCGACATTAGTACGGAGCATTATCTAAGGGCAAAGGAGATAATAACGGAGGTAGTCAACTCGCTATCTTCTACTTCTGAGGGAGGAGGAGGCGCTGCTCATGCTACTAGATTATATCGCTCATATCCATTGAACTCTGCTGCTACTCCGTATCGAAGCATGATATCAACAGGACAGCAATTGGTTGGAGTTGCTGGTCCTCAGTGGTACATGTACATTAACACTTCTTAGAACAAGCAAGATGCCTCAGATTATTGCTGGTACAGCATCAAACCTAACAAAGACAGTCTCAGTATTGGTAAAGGAACTGCTAGAAGCGAACTGGCCTACTTCTGCTTATAGTCCAATAGCATCAGAGATTGGCTTTGGCATAGATACATGGGATGACTACGGAGATATCGACATCCATGTTAACCCTTCAAAGAGCATATCTCTGCCCTATACGATAGGATGGGGCTATACGAGGACAAGGGATACCGTTACTATCAACGTCTTTGTGAGGAGTAATCAGCATGAGGTACCGCCTACACTTGGCAGCACAGAGAGGAAGATAGAAGAAATCATTAACGATAATCCTACAACACTGGGAGAAGGAATTCAAATATTGCACTGGGACGGTTGGGATAGGGAGTTTATTGATAATAATCTAAGGGATACATGGCACGCAGTAGGTAGAGCATCTGCCATATATTGGAAAGTAAACGTCTAGTGACGTTTTACTACTGTTATCTTCTGCTTTCCTTTTAGGTTCTTGACCTTATTCGGTAATCTGGTGGACTTAGTTTGCTTTGTGGT
>Ga0081455_10000683_pt1 | contig 44068 bp, 41 predicted proteins | sample TabmetS3T2R1_FD_70207 | JGI IMG/M metagenome (GOLD analysis project Ga0081455, IMG submission 70207) | Tabebuia heterophylla rhizosphere microbial communities from the University of Puerto Rico - S3T2R1 | ecosystem: Host-associated > Plants > Roots > Rhizosphere ...
CGACGAGGGATCGGTGCCGGCCGACGGCGCGCAGGCGACCAACTCGAACGGCGACGCCGCGTACGCGCCACCATGCCCGCCGAGCGGCACCCACCACTACCGGTTCACGGTCTACGCTCTCGACGCGCCGACCGGCCTGTCCGAGGGGGCCGGCACCGACGATGCGCTGGCCGCGATCGACGACCATGCCGTTGCCAGAGGCCGGCTGATCGGCACGTACTCCCGCGACTGACCGGCTCGCGCCATTGACCCCCGCCCGGCCCGACCCGGACCATGAGACTGGGATCGCCGCGCGCGGCGGCGATGACGGGAGAGGGTCATGGCGACCGTGAAGATCGCCGCTGTGCAGGCGGCGTACGAGCTGATGGACCAGAAGGCGACGCTGTCCAAGGCGATCGGCCTGCTCGAGCAGGCAGCCGCTGACGGCGCCGAGATCGTCGTGTTCCCCGAGGTGTTCCTCCCCGGGACCCCGATCTGGATCGACTCGGTTCCGATCTGGGACGGCGACGCGGACTGGTACGCGATGCTGGTCGACCAGGCGGTGGTCGTGCCCGGCCCGGTGACCGAGGCACTGGGGGCAGCCGCCCGCGACACCGGGACGTACGTCGTGATCGGGGTCAACGAGCGCGAGCCCAACAGTGGCACGATCTACAACGCGAATCTGTACTTCGGACCCGACGGAGCGCTGCTCGGCAAGCACCGCAAGCTGATGCCGACCGGGTCCGAGCGCACGGTCTGGGGCATGGGCGACGGCTCCACGCTGCCGGTCATCGACACGCCGTACGGGCGGCTGTCCGGGCTGACCTGCTGGGAGAACTACATGCCGCTCGCGCGGTTCCACCTCTATGCCCAGGGAGTCGACATCTGGACCGCGCCGACGCTCGCGACCGGCGATGCCTGGGTCGCCACCATGCGGCACCTGGCCCGCGAGGGGCGGTGCTACGTCGTCGGCGTCAACCCCTGCCTCCATGTCGACCAGATCCCGGAGAGCTTCCCGCACCGCGACCGGGTCTGGAACCGGGAGCACCACGGCGAGTGGGTCGAGGAGGGCAACACGGTGATCGTCGATCCGAGTGGGGAGATCCTCGCCGGACCGGCTCGCCAGGAGGAGACCATCCTGACCGCGGAGGTCGACCTGACCGCGGTTCGGTCCGCCCGCCGGCTGTTCGACCCGACCGGTCACTACAACCGCCCGGACGTCTTCCAGCTCACCGTCGACACCCGCCCACGCTCCGCCGTCACCGTGGTCGGTCCCACGCCAACGGAGCCGGCCGACCAGGACTGACGGCGACGGCTGGACTCACTCGACGGGGAGGCCGAGCCCTCTCGCGATGACAATGCGCTGCACCTCGGAGGTGCCTTCGCCGATCTCCAGGATCTTCGCGTCGCGGTAGAACCGGGCGACGGAGTACTCCTCCATGAAGCCGTAGCCGCCGAACACCTGGGTCGCGATCCGGGTCGCGGACACGGCCGACTCGGTGGCGTAGAGCTTCGCGATCGACGCGGCCTGCTTGAACTCCGCGGCTGGCGCGCCGGCGTCCTTGAGCGCGGCCGCCTTGTAGACCAGGCCACGGGCCGCCTCGGCCATCACAGCCAGGTCGGAGATCTGGAACGCGACGCCCTGCTTACGGCCGATCGGGACTCCGAAGGTCTGCCGCTCCCCCGCGTACTGCGTCGACATCTCCAGACAGGCCTCGATGCAGCCGAGGGCGAGCGCCGCGATCGCAACCCGGCCGTCGTCGAGCGTGGCGAGGAACTGCGCGAAGCCGCGGCCGCGCCGGCCGAGCAGATTGCCCTCGGGTACGCGGGCGTCGGTGAAGGTCAGCGGGTGGGTGTCCGAGCAGTGCCAGCCGAGTTTGTTGTACGCCGGCTCGGCGACGAATCCCTCGGTGTCGGCCGGGACCAGGATCGACGAGACCTCGGCCGTCCCGTCCGCATTGGTGCCGGTGCGAGCGGTCGCGGTCACGACCGACGTCATCGACGAGCCCGAGTTGGTGATGAACTGCTTCGACCCGTTGATCACCCACTCGCCGTCGACCAGGTCGGCCTTCGTACGCGTGTCCCCGGCGTCCGAGCCCGACGCCGGCTCGGTCAGACCGAACCCGGCGAGCGCCTGGCCGGCGACCAGATCCGGCAGCCAGCGCTCCTTCTGCTCGCTGCTGCCGAAGTTCAGGATCGGGTTGATGCCGAGGCCCACCGCGCTCTCGAGCGTGATGCCCATGCCCTGGTCGACCCGGCCGATCTCCTCGATCGCGACGCAGAGACTGGTGAAGTCGCCGGCGCCGCCGTACTCCTCCGGCGCGGTCAGCCCGAACAGCCCGAGGTCGCCCATCTTGCGTACGACGTCGATCGGGAAATGGTGCTTCTCGTCCCACTCGGCGACGTGCGGCGCGATCTCGGCACGGGCGAAGTCACGCACGCTCTGACGAAACTCCTCGTGCTCGCGGGACAGCACGAAACTCATACGGGTCGGCCTTCCGTCTCGCGATTCGGTCAATCTCAACCTATCTCGACCACGGTTCCGGCGCGCATCGGTTGTCAGCCCCACGTTGCCCCCGGGGCCACATAGGGCTGACAACGCCGAGGTCCGGGCGCCTTAGACTCGGCAGGCAGCCGACTCGGACAGGAGACGACGCGTGGCCGGAGTGGAGCAACGACGACTGTCGAAGGTGCTGGTCGCCAACCGGGGTGAGATCGCGGTCCGGGTGATCCGGGCCTGCCAGGACGCCGGGCACGCGAGCGTCGCCGTCTACGCCGACGCGGATCGCGACGCCCTCCACGTCCGGCTGGCCGACGAGGCGTACTCCCTCGACGGCGCGACCCCGGCCGACTCCTACCTGTCGATCGACAAGCTGCTCGACGTGGCGAAGCAGTCCGGCGCCGACGCGGTGCATCCGGGCTACGGGTTCCTCGCCGAGAACGCCGGCTTCGCCCAGGCGGTGATCGAGGCCGGGCTGATCTGGATCGGCCCGCCGCCGGCCGCGATCGAGGCCCTCGGCGACAAGGTCCGGGCCCGTCACATCGCCGAGAAGGTCGGCGCACCCCTTGTTCCAGGGACTCCGGACCCGGTGTCCGGCGCCGACGAGGTGATCGCGTTCGCGAACGAGTACGGCCTCCCGGTGGCGATCAAGGCGGCCTTCGGCGGTGGCGGCCGCGGCCTCAAGGTGGCCCGGACGATGGAGGAGCTCGCCGAGCAGTACGAGTCGGCGGTACGCGAGGCGACGGCCGCCTTCGGCCGTGGCGAGTGCTTCGTCGAGCGCTACCTCGACAAGCCGCGCCACGTCGAGACCCAGTGCCTCGCCGACCAGCACGGCAACGTCGTGGTCGTGTCGACCCGCGACTGCTCGCTGCAGCGACGGCATCAGAAGCTGGTCGAGGAGGCGCCGGCGCCGTTCCTGTCGCAGGCGCAGCTGCAGACGCTCTACGACTCCAGCAAGGCGATCCTGAGCGAGGCGGCCTACGTCGGCGCCGGGACCTGCGAGTTCCTGGTCGGCCAGGACGGCACCATCTCGTTCCTCGAGGTCAACACCCGGCTCCAGGTCGAGCACCCCGTGACCGAGCAGGTCACCGGCATCGACCTGGTTCGCGAGATGTTCCGGATCGCGGCCGGCGAGATGATCGGCTACGAGGACCCGGAGATCAGCGGCCACTCGATCGAGTTCCGGATCAACGCCGAGGACGCCGGCCGCAACTTCCTGCCGGCACCGGGCACGCTGACCCGCTGGCACGCACCGTCCGGGCCCGGCATCCGGCTGGACGGCGGCTACGACCAGGGCGAGACGGTCCCCGGCGCGTTCGACTCGCTGGTTGCCAAGCTGATCGTGTCCGGCACCTCCCGGGAGCAGGCGCTCCAGCGGTCCCGGCGGGCCCTGGCCGAGTTCGTCGTCGAGGGCATGCCGACCGTGATCCCGTTCCATCGCTCGGTGGTCGACGATCCGGCGTACATCGGCGACGGTGAGTCGTTCGGCGTCTACACGTCGTGGATCGAGACCGAGTACGACAACCGCATCCCGCCGTACGACGGGGCGGCCGAGACCGCCGAACCCGCCGAGCGGGAGCGGGTGACCGTCGAGGTCGGCGGCAAGCGACTCGAGGTGGTGCTCCCGGCCGCCCTGGCGGGACGCGCGGTTGCGCGTACCGAGAAACCCGTGAAGCGCTCCGGAAAGAAGGCTGCTGCCGCAATCGGGGGTGACACCCTCGCCTCCCCGATGCAGGGGACGATCGTGAAGGTCGCGGTCGAGGACGGACAGCAGGTCGCCGAGGGCGATCTCGTCATCGTGCTCGAGGCGATGAAGATGGAGCAGCCGCTCTACGCCCACAAGGCGGGCACGATCGCCGGCCTGACCGCCGAGGTCGGCGCGACCGTCGCCAACGGCGCGGCGCTGTGCCGGATCGAGGACTGAGCTAAGCCTCGCGGCGGAACTCCGCTCGCCAGCGACCGAGGCCGGGGTTCTCCGGATGCGCGAACTCCTCGACACCGACGACCGCCAACTCTCCCCCCGCGAAGGCGTCGATCTCGTCCCTGGTCAGCGGCCACGGCGGTCCCTCGAACGGCTCGCCCGCGCCGAGGGCGATCACCAGCAGCCGGCCGCCCGGCGCGACGAAGCGGCCCACCTGAGCGATCGCGGCCGGGTGCGCGTCGGGCGGCAGCGCCTGGACCGTCTGGCTCTCCACGACCAGGTCGTACGCCTGCGTCCAGTCGACGGGTGGGTCGAGGAGGTCGGCCGTCAGGTAGTCGACGTCCGAGTCCGGATAGCGCGATCGGGCGGTGCCGATCGCCGTCTCCGAGATGTCGAACCCGACCGTCTCGTAGCCGAACCCGGCCAGCAGCTCCGTGTCGTCGCCGAGCCCACAGCCGACGACGAGCGCCCGTTTGCCGCGCCCATCGGGCCGGGTGGCCTCGCCCCACTCGAGGAGCAGCGGATGCGCATGACCGCGATCCCACGGCACGACGGCGCCGCCCTCGGCCGCCGCCGAGTAGAGCCGCTCGAACCATCCGGTCGGGTCAGCGTCGGCCAGCGACTCGCCCGCGAAACGACGGGCCTGTTCCTCCGGGTCCGGGGCACTCATCGCAGGTCGCCCCAGGCGTGCCATTGCTCGATCTCGATCCAGGCGTTGACCCGCCTGCGCTCGCGGTTGGAATAGCGATGGCCGGTGTAGTGCATCGCCAGCCGGTCGATGTCGGCGAGTCCGGTGTCGTCGGCCAGCTTGACGACCCGGCCCTGCAGGCTGACATGGGTGTGCCAGCCGTTGCCATCGAGCACGGTCAAAGACACCCGGGGATCCGCCCGCAGGTAGTCCAGGCGTTTGCGGCCCTCGTCCATGTTGACCAGGATCCGGCCGTCCTCCCACAGATACCAAGTGGCGACCGACACCGGCTGGCCGTCGGGCCGTACGGTCGCGATCACCGCCTCGTTCGGCTCGGCGAGCAGGGCGCTGACACGGTCCGGGAGCGGCGGCTTGGGCACTGGGGACTCCTAGGTCGAAGAGCAGGCGTCTTCGGACAACGGCAGCCGCCGCACGGTCATTCCGATCCGGCGCCGGTGTGGCGAAGGATGGCGGGGACGGCGACGTCCCAGACCGGCGCCGGTGGCGCCTCGTGGCCCACGCCCTCGAGCGCGACGAGCTGCGCACCGGGGATCGTGTCGGCCAGCGCCTCGCCGTGCTCGTACGGGAACAGCGGGTCCGCGGTCCCGTGCAGCACCAGCGTCGGCGCTGTCACGTCGGCGAGCCGGCCGCGTACCGGATCGTCGTCGCCGCCCAGCATCCAGTGGTTCTGCGCGGCCGCCAGGTCGCCGGTCCGGGCGAAGATCCGCTCGGCTCGCTCCCGGAGCTCTCGGTCGTCGGTCCGGACCGGGCCGAGGTACGGCAGCTCACCCTCGACCAGGTAATCGATGACTGCCGCACGGTCGGTCCAGTCGGGGTCGGGCGGCGGCGTGTCGAACGTGGCGCGGAGCTCCGCCGACATGGACGGCAGCTCACGCCCGGTCGACTCGATCGCGGACGTGGACATCAGGGTCAGCGACGCGAGCCGCTCCGGTCGCTCGATCGCCAGGGTCTGGGCAACCGCGCCGCCCATCGACACACCGGCCACATGCGCCCGCTCGATCCCGAGGGCGTCGAGGATCCCGGCCGCGTCGGCGACCAGGTCGGCGAAGGTGTACGCGGGCTTGCCCGGCTGATAGCTCGTCGAGCGGCCGGTGTCGCGGTGGTCGTAGCGAATGACGTAGCGACCGCCGTCGGCGAGCCGGCGGCAGAACCCCTCTGGCCAGTGCTCCATCGAGGCCGCCGCGCCCATGATGAGCAGGATCGCCGGGTCGCCGGCATCGCCGAAGGTCTGGACGCAGAGGTCGGCGCCGTTGACCCGGAGTAGGCGTTCGTCGGCCATCAAGAACTCCTCACCCGAACCAGTCCATCGCCTGCCCGTGCGACCGGGTCCAGGCCAGCGGCCGGCCGTCCAGGGCGAGCAGGTTGTGCAGTGCCGCCGGTGGCTCCGGAAGATCCTCATGCGGCAGGACGTCCGCGGCCTCGTTCGAGAGCCAGTGGCCGGGCAGCTCGCGTGCAACGTCGACGAACGCGCTCCGACGCGGCGCCGGCACCTGGTAGAGCACCGACGTGTGGAACATGACGAGGGTGGCTCCGGCCGGCGCCCGGGCGGCCAGGTCCGGAAGGTCGTCGACCAGGTCGCCGCGCACGAGCCGCGGCGGCTCGGCCATCGCCACGGTGGCGGCGTCGCGGAGCCGGGTCCGGCGGTGCCGGTGCTCCGGCCAGATCAGCGCGTCGAGCCAGGCCACGTCGGCCGGATCGGTCACGTCGAGCGGATTCAGGTCGATACCGGCCCGCCAGGCGACTCGGGGCCGGGTCGTGGGCGGTGGCCGGCCGGTGAGTGCGCAGTCGAGCACCGGTGCGCCAGACCCGATCACGTGGTCGCCGTAGTGATAGGCGTAGCGGTCGGGATAGAGGCACAGTCCGGCCGAGGCGCCGACCTCGATCAGCGCCAGCGGCTGGGGCAGCTCGGCGAACACCGGCAGCAGGGCGGCGCACCGGCCCGGCTCGTTGGTCTGCGTGGACCGGACCCGCAGCTCCGCCGCGATCGCGGACCAGGTCGCCGTCACGTACGCATGGAAGTCGGCCGGGTCCTCCACCGGCCCGCCGAGCAGCCGGACGACACCGAACAGCAGGTTCGGCTGCCGCTTGGCGGCCGGGAGCGTGTCGAGCAGGGCCAGCACCTCGGGGTCGCGCGAGACGGCCAGCGACAGCCGCTCGTACGCGTCGGACACACCGCGCGCCTCGCGGATCGCGAAGTCGGCGTATCTCGTCGCGGTGCTCCCCGAGGGCGCTGCGGCTGCTGACGAGTCCGTCGTCGAGTCGGGCGCGCGGGGCATGTCTTCGATGCTGCCCGGCCGCCGCCGGGATTGCACGTCAGACGACTTTGAACCAGTTCGATCGCAGCCCGAAGGCCCACCGGAAGTCGTCGCCGGACACCGTCACCTTGCCGGCGCTGCCGACCACCCGCAGCCGCTCGACCCGGCCGCCCCACTGCCCGTGGCCGTCGCGGTCGACGACGCGGATCCGCCGGATCCGCCCGATGCTCGGGTAGGCGGACTCGATCCGCGACACCGAGATGCTGGTCGTCCAGGTGTGGACCGAGTTGCCCGACCAGCCGTCGTACGGGTCGCGCTGCGCGGGCAGGTAGCGCTTGCCGCCGTACGCGGTCCAGCCGCCCGACGAGGCCGAGAACTGCGTGAACGCCGGGTTGCCGCGCCACAGCCGGACCTGGCCGGCGGTCTTGCGCACCGCGCTGTCGGTCGAGTCGGTCTCGGCCGAGACGCCGTTGTAGACCTGGCAGGACGTGGTGTCGCAGATCTGGTAGTAGCTGCCCAGCCTGGACCGCCGGATGAACGCGGCGTAGGTCCGGGCGGCGACCGCCTGGGACCGCAATGCGGCCGCCGCCCACGATGCTGGCATCTCGTCGGCGATGACGCCCCGGACGTACCGGTTGATCGGCAGCACGTTGACCGTGTCGCGGTCGCTCGAACCGCCGGAGGGGTACGCCGCTCGCAGCACGCCTCGGTAGCGCATGGTCGACCCGCTGGGCAGCACCAGTCCGATCGGGCCGGGCGCCTCGAACTGGCCCGAGCTGCGCAACTCACCGCGACCGGGGATTCGCCAGCGATGCCAGCCGCGGCTGTTGTGGAACTGCACGACCGAGACCGACCGGTCGCCCTTGGCCGGCTTGATCCGCCATCGATCGATCCCGCTGCTCCGCGGCAGGTCGAAGGCGCGCCCGTCGGCCCGGTCGCGGACTTGCAGACCGGGGCGGGGCTTGACGACGGTGTCGTGGTCCGAGTCGGCGGTGATCAGGACCTTGATCCGGCCCTTGATCGAACCCATCTTGGTGCCGGGGTAGTAGAACGACAGGATCTGCTTGTAGGACTTCCCCTGGAGCGCCGCGCCCTGCGCGCCGTACTGCGACATGCCGTGGCCGTGACCGTAGCCGTGGCCGCGGAGCTTGATGGACGGCGCTCTCGACTCGTGGCTCCGCTCGTCCACACCGACCGCGGGCGCGGCCACCACCAGTCCCGCGGCCAGGAGCAGGACGGCCGCGAGGCAGCCGACGGGCCGCCGCATCAGGAGAACTCCACCGTCACGTCACCGGTGTCCCGGTTCCAGGTGATCGAGCCCTTGGCGAAGTTGGCCTTCCGGCCGTCGCCGGTGGGCATCATGCTGGACGTCGGCACGCCGAGCCGCCCGGTGATGCCGCCGAGCTTGCGATAGCGGATCAGTACGCGGCCCCACAGCGTGTCCGGCTGGCGCTTGCCGACGCGGTACATCCGGCCGTGCTCGAAGACGACCCGACGGACCCGCGAGAGCGAGGTGGTCTCGACGTCGGTGACAGGGAAGCCGAAGCGGCTGTGGGTGCCGCCTCGCTCGCGATAGCCGCGCAGCACCGCGCCGGTCAGCCAATGCGCGCCGACACCGGTCTTGGCGAACATCACGCCGTTGCCGAACACGGTCTGCAGGCCGCCGTCCTGGCGATCCTCACCACGGAAGACCGGGCCGGTCACGCTGCGGCCGAGGTCCTTGGCCCGCGCCCGGATCGGCGAGCGGTAGTCCGACAGGTAGTGCGCGACCCGATCGCGAAGCCTGGGCAGCCAGCGATAGACGTACTTGCCGGGACAGGCCGTCGACATGGCGTCGCGGTGGCCGGAGATCCGGTCGAACCGGGTGCCGTTGATCCGGACCGTGTCCTTCACGTTCACGTAGCTCGTGCCGAGCCGCCAGCCGATGAACCGGATCAGCGCCCGCTTCATCTCCTGTGTCGGCCGGGCGATCTCGAAGTTGCCGATCAGCGAGACGCCGACCGTGTTGAGGTTGTAGTCACCGGCGTGCGCCCCGCGTACCGGTCGCCGCATGCCGCCGCGCCGGCCCTCGTAGACCTTGCCGTACTTGTCGATCAGGAAGTTGTAGCCGATGTCGCACCATCCGCGGCTCTGCGTGTGGTACGCGTGGATCGCACGGACGATCGCCTTGCCGTCCGACCGCGAGTAGTCGTTCGAATTGACCGTGTGGTGGACGAACACCATCTTGGCCGAGCTGCCGTAGATCGGCTCCCAGCACTGGTCGTCCAGCGACGGGTCGGCACCCCACTGGGCGCGGGTGATGACCTTGGGCATCGCCGGGAACGTGGTGGGCGCGGTCGGTCCCCGACCGGCCGAGGCGACCCGGCCCGAGGCAGAGGTCCCCGGATCGCTTCCCGGATCGATCGTCTCGACCCGGATGTGCTTGGGCCGGGTGCTGCCCGGAGCGGTGACCTTCACCGCGATCCCGCTGCCGTCGCCCACCCACAGCGGCACGGTCCCGTCCCGTACCCCGCTGACGTTCTCGTCGGCCGATGGCCCCTCGTCCAGGTCGATCGGGAGTGCGCGCCACCCAGTCCACACCCCGTCGACCTGCGACCGGACCCGCACCTTGGTGCCGTCCGGCGCGGTCCCATGCGCCCAGGTCACCGCGACCATGCCGTAGGCGTGCGTCACGGTCCGGGGCAGCCTGGCCACGATCAGCCGCCCGTTGCTGCGAGCGGCGGCGACCGGTTCGACCGCCGGCACCGCCAGGGAGTCCACCTCGAGTGGGTCGGCCGACACCGCTCCGGCCGATGCCGGTGTCGCGCCGGGTACCGCTCCCGCAACGACGGCTCCGGATGCGGCCGTGACGCCCGCTGTCGCGATTGCGAGCATTCTGAGGCCCGCTCGACTAGCCTTTTGTCCCTCGGGTCGGAACATCAGTGCGTCGCCTCCCCCTACTTGTGTTGCGATTGAGGCTGATGATTCTGATGTGACTCCGAAGAGTGATTCTGCAATCGATCTGCGTGACATGCCAGGGTATTTGTCGAATTACGTCACTGTTATTCGGATTCGAACCTCGCGAACCGGATCGATCGGGCCTACGCCGAATCCCTCGCGAATCAGGGTCGGCGGTGCAAACGGCGTGCGGCCTCGGCGATCGATCCGGTCATCGACGGATAGACGGTGAACGCGTTTGCGACCTGGTCAACAGTGAGGTTCGCGGCGACCGCCATCGCGATCGGATGGATCAGCTCGCTGGCCTGAGGGGCCACGACGACACCGCCGACGATGATGCCAGTGCCGGGCCGGCAGAAGAGCTTGACGAAGCCGTCGTGGACGCCCTGCATCTTGGCGCGTGCGTTGCCCGCGAGGTCGAGCGTGATCGACTTGGCGTCGATCTCACCGGCGTCGACGGCCCGCTGCGAGCAGCCGACGGTGGCAATCTCGGGTGCGGTGAAGACGTTGGCGGCCACCTGCCGCAGGTCGAGCGGGCGTACGGCGTCGCCGAGGGCGTGCCACATCGCGATCCGGCCCTGCATCGCGGCGACCGAGGCGAGCATGAGGACGCCGGTGCAGTCGCCGGCCGCATAGACCCCGCGGGCAGTCGTACGAGACACGCGGTCGACCTGGATGAAGCCGCGGTCGTCGGTCTCGACCCCGGCCGCTTCGAGCCCGAGCGTGCCGGTGTCCGGGACCGAGCCGACCGCGAGCAGGCAGTGCGAGCCGTCGACGGTCCGGCCGTCGGTCAGAGTGACCCGGACGCCGTCGCCGGTGCGCTCCACGGCGGCCATCCGGCTCTGCGACAGCACAGTCATGCCGCGCCGGGTGAAGACGTTCTCAAGCACCTTGGCGGCGTCGGCGTCCTCGCCCGGAAGCACCCGGTCGCGGCTCGACACCAGGACGACGTCGCAGCCGAGCGCGAGGTAGCCGCTGGCGAACTCTGCTCCGGTGACGCCGGAGCCAACGACGGTCAGCCGCTCCGGCAACTCGTCGAGGTCGTAGACCTGCTCCCAGGTCAGGATCCGCTCACCATCGGGCTGGGCGGTGTCCATGATGCGAGGACGGGCGCCGGTCGAGAGCAGCACGACGTCGGCCTCGATCCGCTCGGAGTCGCCGGCTGCGTCGGTCGCGATCACCGTCGTGGGATCGGCGAGCCGTCCGACCGCCGGCACCACGCGTACCCGCTCGCGGGCCAGCCGCTTGGCGATGTCCTCGGACTGCGCCTCGGCAAGGTCCTTCACCCGGGCGTTGACTCGCGGGATGTCGACGCTGACCGCGTCCAGCGGCTCGTCGCCCGCGCCGACTCGGACGCCGAGCTCGGCGGCGCCCTGGACCAACGTCATGAGGTCCGAGGTCGCGATCAGGGTCTTGCTCGGGACGCAGTCGGTGAGCACCGCCGAGCCGCCGAGGCCGTCGCGATCCACGACGGTGACCTCCGCGCCCAGTTGCGCGGCGACCAGCGCGGCCTCGTAGCCGCCCGGCCCGCCGCCGACGATCGCCACCGTGTCCACGGCCCCATCCTGCCGGACCCGCCCTGCGAAAGGCCCTAGGGCTTGTCTCCTGATCCCCGCCCGTTGCGAGCGGTTCCTGGCGGGATGGCTCGCAAAGGCGGAGGAGCGAAGGCGCACTGGATAGTGCGTCGAGAGACGACAACGCAGCGAGCCGCCCGCCAGGGACCGCGCAGCAGGCCGCGGGATTGGGAGACAGGCCCTAGGCTCGGTGCCGTGACGCTCTACGCCGCCTACGGGTCGAACCTGGATCCGGCCCGCATGAGCGAACGCTGTCCGCACTCGCCGCTGCAGGGCACCGGCTGGCTGTCCGGCTGGCGGCTCACCTTCGGTGGCGAGGACCTCGGCTGGGACGGCGCCCTCGCGACCGTGGTCGAGGATCCGATCGGACAGGTCTTTGTCGCGCTCTACGACGTCACCACCGAGGACCACGCGGCGCTGGACGCCTGGGAGGGCGTAGAGATCGGCGTCTACCGGACGATCCGGGTACGCGTGGACACGATGACTGGCGACCAGTCCGCCCAGGCCTATGTCCTCGACGCGTACGAGGGCGGTCTGCCGTCGGCGAGCTACCTCGGCGTGCTCTACGAGGCAGCGCTGGCCGCCGGGGCGCCGACCGACTACCTCGAGGACCTGCGAAGCCGGCCCTGCCGGTCGGTCGGCCCGTAGGGCGGCTCCGTTGGGATACCACGTTCTCGTGGTATCCCCGCACTCTGCACGGCGTCGAGCCCATGCAGAGTGTCGACGCGCCATGCAGAGTCGGCAGCTTTGACCATGGGTACGCTGCGCTCGTGACTGACCTCGCGACCGACGCCGACGCCTCCTCGCCTCTGGATCTCGCCGCGCAGGCGGCCGAGCGGATCGCCGAGCTGTCCGGCGCCAAGACCCACGACGTGGCCCTCGTCATCGGCTCCGGCTGGCTGCCCGCCGCCGATGCGCTCGGCGAGCCGGACCGCGAGTTCGCCACGACCGAGGTGCCGGGCTTCGCCGCTGCCGGCGTCGTCGGCCATGCCGGCACGATCCGCTCCGTACGCGCCGGCGACCGCCGCATCCTGGTCCTCGCGGGCCGTACCCATCTGTACGAGGGACGCGGCGTGCGAGCCGTCGTCCACGGCATCCGTACCGCCGCCGCCGCGGGCTGCCGGGTGGTGGTGCTCACCAACGGCTGCGGCGGGCTGCGACCGCACTGGTCTCCCGGCACAACGGTGCTGATCCGCGACCATCTCAACCTGACCGCGACCTCGCCGATCGAGGGCGCCAACTTCGTCGACCTGACCGACCTCTACTCACCTCGCCTGCGGGCACTGTGCCGGGAGATCGAGCCCGATCTCGAGGAGGGGGTGTACGCCCAGTTCCGCGGGCCGCACTACGAGACCCCTGCCGAGATCACGATGGTCGGGGCCATCGGCGGCGACCTGGTCGGCATGTCGACCGTCCTCGAGGCGATCGCCGCCCGCGAGGCCGGCCTCGAGGTGCTCGGGATCTCCCTGGTCACCAACCTCGCGGCCGGCATCAGCGGTGAGCCGCTGAGCCACGAGGAGGTCATGCAGGCCGGTCGGGAGGCGGCCGGCCGCATGGGCGCCCTGTTGAGCGCAGTACTTCCGAGGATCTGATCATGCGCATACTCATCGCCGGAGCCGCCGGAAGCATCGGCCGCGAGGTCGCCCGCGGGCTCAGCGCCAACGGCCACGAGCTTCGCGGGCTCGACCTGGTCCCGTCGCCGGCCGAACACTGCTCGCTCGGCGTCGTGGTCGGCGACTGCACCGACGCCGCCGTGGTCGGCGAGGCGGTCGACGGCGTCGAGGCCGTGGTGCATCTGGCCGGCCGGCCGAGCGAGGGGACGCTGCCGGAGGAGTTCACCTCCCATGTCGTCACGACGGCCACCCTGCTCGACGCGATGGTGGCAGCCGGGGTCCGGCGCATCGCGTACGCCAGCAGTAACCACGCGGTCGGCATGCACGAGCTGACCGAGTCGCTCGGTGTCGACGTCCGGCCGCGGCCCGACACCTCGTACGGCGTGGCGAAGGTGGCCGCCGAGGGACTGCTGAGCCTATACGTCGACCGGGCCGGGATCGAGGCGGTCGCGATGCGGATCGGCAGCTTCCTGGAGCGACCCGAGACGATCCGCCAGCTCGCCACCTGGCTGTCGCCGGGCGACTGCGTCCGCATGGTCGAGGCGGCGGTGACGGCCAGTGACGTCGGATTCACCGCGATCTACGGCATCTCGGCGAACACCCGGGCCTGGTGGGATCTCGAGCCCGGCCGGGCGATCGGGTACTACCCGGTCGATGACGCCGAGGCCTTCGCCTCCGACGTACCCGATCGGCCCGAGGACGCCGCCGAGACGGCTCGGGTCGGCGGCCCGTTCGCCACGTTGCCCGGCCCGCCGAAGGCGATGGGGCTAGCGCGATGGTTTCCCATGAGGCCATGGGAAACCGCACGCATCACGGGTTGTAACCCATGAGAGGTGCGGTTTCCCATGAGCTCATGGGAAACCATGGGCCGCCGCGAGCCGGTTAGGGTGCCGGACATGAGCATGACCGACGATCGCGCCGAGCTGATCGCGGCGGCGCGGGCCTGGACTGCGCAGGATCCCGATCCCGTGACGCGGGCCGAGCTGACCGCGATCGCCGACCGCGCGACGGCCGACGACGAGGCGGCGGCCGACCTGGCCGATCGGTTCTCCGGACGACTGGAGTTCGGCACGGCGGGCCTCCGGGGCGCGCTCGGCGCCGGGCCGTACCGGATGAACCGTGTCGTCGTGACCGAGGCCGCCGCCGGACTCGCCGCCTATCTGCAGGAGAAGCCGGTCGAAGGGCAGTCCGGGGTCGTGATCGGGTACGACGCGCGGCACAACTCCGATGTGTTCGCCCGCGACACCGCCGAGATCATGCGGGGCGCCGGGATCGCAGCGTACGTGCTGCCCCGCCCGCTGCCAACGCCGGTGCTGGCGTACGCGATCCGGCCACTGCACTGCGCCGCCGGCGTCATGGTGACCGCGTCGCACAACCCGCCGCAGGACAACGGCTACAAGGTCTACCTCGGCGACGGCAGCCAGATCGTGCCGCCGGCCGACGCCGACATCGCCAAGGCCATCGACCGGGTCGGTCCGATCGCGGCGCTGCCTCGCGGCACCGACTACACGGTGCTGGACGAGTCGATGGTCGACGACTACGTCGCGGCCGTCACCGCGCTGCCTCGCGCCGACGGCCCACGCGAGGTCGGGTTCGCGTACACGCCGCTGCACGGCGTCGGAGCCTCGGTCGTGCGGGACGTACTCGATCGGACCGGCTTCGGACCGCGACACGAGACGGCCGAGCAGATCGACCCGGACCCGGACTTCTCGACGGTGGCGTTCCCGAATCCCGAGGAGCCCGGCGCGATGGACCTGGCGCTGGCGACCGCCACCCGGACCGGCTCCGAGCTCGTGATCGCCAACGACCCCGACGCCGATCGGCTCGCAGTCGCGGTGCCCAGCATCCAGGGCTGGCGGCTGCTGCGCGGCGACGAGGTGGGTGCACTGCTCGCCGATCACACGCTGCGCCGCGGCGTCACGGGCACGTATGCCACCACGATCGTCTCGTCGTCATTGCTCGGTCGGATGGCGGCGGCCCACGACCAGCCGTACGTCGAGACGCTGACCGGGTTCAAGTGGCTCAGCCGGGTCGAGGGACTCGTGTTCGGGTACGAGGAGGCGCTGGGCTACTGCCTCGCGCCGGAGATCGCCCGTGACAAGGACGGCATCAGCGCGCTGGTGCGACTGCTCGAGCTCGCGGCCGAGCAGAAGGCGGCCGGCCGGACGCTGGTCGACCGGCTCGACGAGATCGCCGAACGCTACGGGCTGCACGCGACCGACCAGCTGTCGATTCGGGTCGCCGACCTGAGTCTGATCGGGAACGCGATGGCCCGGCTGCGAGCGGAGCCGCCGGCGACGCTGGGCGGCCTGCCGGTCGACACGGTCGACGACCTCGCCGCCGGCTCCGCCACGTTGCCGCCGACCGAAGGTCTCCGGTTCCGGCTGGCCGAAGGCGCTCGCGTCGTGGTCCGGCCGTCCGGGACCGAGCCGAAGCTGAAGTGCTACCTGGAGGTCGTCGTCCCGGTCACCGACGGAGTCGACGCGGCCCGGATCGCGGCCGCCGGCCGGCTCGACGCGATCCGCTCGGACCTCGCCGCCGCACTCGAGCTCTGAGCGTCGCGGCTCCACTGGCGCGCGCCCCCCGCTGAGCGTGACGCTTCTCCCGAAACTCGCGGCCCGCGATCGCAGAAGCGTCACGCCCAGCGGACACGGGGGCGTGGGCGCGCTTCACTCGTCCAGGGCGGCCAGGTCCAGCCGGCGGAGTCGCTCGGGGTCGGCCAGGATGTCGATCTCGACGATCCGCCCGCCCACAATGGTGAATCCGAGCACCGCCGACGGTTCGCCCTTCGGCGCGACCAGGACGCCCGCGACGCCGTTGACCAGCACCGGCCGCGCGTACTGCGCCAGGGGCGCGAAGGACATCGCCTGCTCGGCCACAGCCGCGGCACCGTGGACCACCCGAGACGCACCCGCCGGCATCGCACCACGGTCCGCCCGCAGCACGACGTCCGGATCCAGCAGCGCTAGCAGCGCCTCGAAGTCCCCGTCCCGGGCGGCCGCCCGGAAGGCATCGACGACCTCGCGCTGGCGGGTGACGTCAACGTCGGGCGTCGTCGGTGCGCCGCGGACCCGGCGCCGGGCCCGGCTGGCCATCTGACGCGCCGCGGCCGGGGTCCGGTCGACGATCGGCGCGATCTCGTCGAACGGCAGCCCGAACATGTCGTGCAGCACGAACGCCAGCCGCTCCGACGGGTTCAGCGTCTCGAGTACGACCAGCAGGGCGAGCCCGACCGAGTCGGCCAGCATCGCTTCGTACTCGGGATCGACGCCGTCCTCGCGGCTCAGGATCGGCTCGGGCACGTGCGGACCGAGCGGCTCCTCGCGCCGGCGCTTGCGGGTGCGCAGCATGTCGAGGCAGATCCGGCCGACCACGGTGGTCAGCCAGCCGGCCGGGTTCGCCACGCCGTTCAGGTCGGACCGGCTGAGCCGTAGCCAGGCCTCCTGCACGGCGTCGTCGGCCTCGCTGACCGAGCCGAGCATGCGGTAGGCCACGGCCCTCAGATGCGTCCGGTTGGCCTCGAACTGTTCGACCAGCCAGTCGTCCTGGCCCGTCGCGCCGCCAGCATCCACGTCGCATCCCTTCGTCGCGTCCGTCACTGCACTGACGTACGCGATGCAGCCGATGTGACAGTACGCCCGACGCCAACCAGCCTGACGCCGATGCGCCGGTCAGCTCGCCGCCAGCACCACCAGCACGACGAAGACGACCGCCACGGCGATCACAGCCGCCGCCTCGGTCCAGCGCCAGCGCCGGTCGAGGGCGTTGCGACCCATCGACCGCTCGCGGTTCGTCGTCGCGAAGTTGTCCAGCCGCGCCACGACCAGGTCGGCGTAGTCCATGCTCCCCAGCCCAGCCGGCGAAGCGCTCGCGCCGCCACCGGACCCGACCGCGCCGCCGATACCGCCGAGCGCACCACCACTGAACGGCGACTTCGGCGACTTGGATCCCTGGCGACGCTGCTTGAGCTGCTGCCGGGCCGTCCGGCCGACGGCGATCCCGTGAACGGTTTTGTCCTCGGTACGGATCACCAGCACCTGCCGTAGCTCCACCGACTCCACGAGGTGCCACGGCACGGACGTGTCGGACAGCGCGTTGCGGACCAGGACGTGGTCCTCGTGGGCATCGACCGCGGGCCGGATCATCGTCAGCCAGACGCCGAGACCGAGCAGGACGAGGGCGGCGACGACGGCCCAGTGGGCCACATTGTCGCCGTCGATGAGCACGAAGACGACGGCAACGGCGAGCCCCGCCAGGGCGACAAACCCGGTGGTTCTCGACGAACACGGAAACCGTTGGAGGGGACGACTCGGGACATCGGACACGTGGTCACTCACGGCGCCATTGTGTCTCGCGGATGTCAACGACCTGTATCGCCTCGGCCACGGTCGCAACCGGGCCTAAACTGCGTAGGTGACCACGACCGCCCCGAACCTCGACGACGTCACCGCCTCGGCCACGTCGTTGCGACGCTTCCTGGCCGGCCTCCCGGGCGTCGACCAGGTCGGTGCGGAGGCGCGAGCCGCGACCCTCGCCACCCGGTCGATCAAGACCACGGCGAAGCAGTACGCGCTGGATCTCGCCATCCGCATGGTCGATCTCACGACCCTCGAGGGTCAGGACACTCCGGGCAAGGTACGGGCGCTGTCCGCCAAGGCGATGCGTCCCGATCCAGCCGACCCGACCTGCCCAGCGGTCGCCGCCGTCTGCGTCTATCCCGACCTGGTCGCCGTGGCCAAGGACCAGGTCGGGAGCAGCGGCGTCAAGGTCGCGAGCGTCGCGACCGGTTTCCCGTCGGGCCGTACCAGCCTCGACGTCAAGGTGGCCGACACCGCCGACGCGGTCGCGGCCGGCGCCGACGAGGTCGACATGGTGATCGACCGGGGCGCGTTCCTCGCTGGCCAGTACGGCCAGGTCTACGACGAGATCGTGGCGGTCAAGGCGGCGACCAAGGACGCCCATCTGAAGGTGATCCTCGAGACCGGCGAACTCGCGACCTACGACAACGTCCGCCGCGCCTCGTGGCTGGCCATGCTGGCCGGCGCCGACTTCATCAAGACCAGCACCGGCAAGGTCCAGCCTGCGGCCACCATGCCGGTCACGCTCGTCATGCTCGAGGCGGTGCGCGAGTTCCGCAACCAGACCGGGCGCATGATCGGCGTCAAGCCGGCCGGCGGCATCCGTACCGCCAAGGACGCGATCCGCTACCTGGTCATGGTCAACGAGGTCGCCGGGCCCGACTGGCTCGACCCGGACTGGTTCCGCTTCGGTGCGTCCTCGCTGCTCAACGACCTGCTCTCGCAACGGACCAAGATGACCACCGGCCGCTACTCCGGCCCCGACTACTTCACCTTGGACTAAAGCCATGGCCGATTCGGTTTTCGAGTACGCGCCGGCGCCGGAGCGCCGTGACATCGTCGACATCGCGTCGTCGTACGGGCTGTTCATCGACGGCAAGTTCGTCGACGGCACCGACGGCAAGTCGTTCAAGACGATCAGCCCGGCGAGCGAGGAGGTGCTCGCCGAGATCACCGAGGCCGGCGAGGCCGACGTCGACGCCGCGGTCAAGGCTGCCCGCCGCGCCTACGACCGGGTCTGGTCGCAGACCAGCGGCGGTGATCGGGCGAAGTATCTCTATCGGATCGCCCGGATCCTGGCCGAGCGGTCGCGTGAGTTCGCTGTGCTCGAGTCGCTCGACAACGGCAAGCCGATCCGGGAGTCCCGCGACGTCGACGTGCCGCTGTCGAGTGCGTGGTTCTTCTACTACGCCGGCTGGGCCGACAAGCTCGGCTACGCCGGCTTCGGCCCGAATCCGCAGCCGCTCGGCGTCGCCGCGCAGGTCATCCCGTGGAACTTCCCGCTCATGATGCTGGCCTGGAAGATCGCACCCGCGCTCGCGGCCGGCAACACCGTGGTGCTGAAGCCGGCCGAGACGACGCCGCTGACCGCGCTGCTGTTCGCCGACGTGTGCCAGCAGGCCGAACTGCCGGCGGGTGTCGTCAACATCGTCACCGGCGCCGGTGCCACCGGGCAGGCCCTGGTCACGCATTCCGACGTTGACAAGGTGGCCTTCACCGGCTCCACCGAGGTCGGCCGCATGATCGCCAAGGCGGTGGCCGGCAGCCGCAAGAAGCTCACCCTGGAGCTCGGTGGCAAGGCGGCCAACGTGATCTTCGACGACGCGCCGATCGACCAGGCCGTCGAGGGCATCGTCAACGGCATCTTCTTCAACCAGGGCCACGTGTGCTGCGCCGGCTCGCGGCTGCTGGTGCAGGAGAGCGTCTACGACGAGGTGCTGGAGTCGCTGAAGCGCCGGATGGGCACGCTCCGAGTCGGCGACCCACTCGACAAGAACACCGACATCGGCGCGATCAACTCCGCCGAGCAGCTGGCCCGGATCAAGCTGCTGTCCGAGATCGGCGACTCCGAGGGCGCCGAGCGCTGGTCGCCGCCATGCGAGCTGCCGGAGCACGGTTACTGGTTCCCGCCGACGATCTTCACAGGGGTCAGCCAGGCGCATCGGATCGCCCGCGAGGAGATCTTCGGGCCGGTGCTCTCGGTCCTCACCTTCCGTACGCCCGCTGAGGCCATCGAGAAGGCCAACAACACGCCGTACGGGCTGTCGGCCGGAGTGTGGACCGACAAGGGCTCACGGATCCTGTGGATGGCCGACCGGCTGCGGGCCGGGGTCGTGTGGGCCAACACGTTCAACCGCTTCGACCCGGCCAGCCCCTTCGGCGGCTACAAGGAGTCGGGCTACGGCCGTGAGGGCGGCCGCCACGGCCTGGAGGCCTACCTTGACGTCTGAACCGCGGCTGGACATCCGCAAGACCTACAAGCTCTACATCGGCGGCGCCTTCCCCCGATCAGAGAGCGGCCGGACCTACGAGGCGGTCGACGCCTCCGGCAGGTTCCTCGCCAACGTCGCGATGGGATCACGCAAGGACGCCCGCGACTCCGTCGTCGCCGCCCGCAAGGCCTACGCCGGCTGGTCGACCCGGACGCCGTACAACCGGGGCCAGATCCTCTATCGCGTCGCCGAGATGCTCGAGGGGCGCCGCGAGCAGTTCATCTCCGACGTCCAGGCCGCCGAGGGCGCGACCAAGAAGCGGGCGACGGCCGTCGTCGACGACAGCATCGACCGCTGGGTCTGGTATGCCGGCTGGGCCGACAAGATCGCGCAGGTGACCGGCTCGGCCAATGCCGTGTCGGGCCCGTACTTCGACTTCTCGATCCCAGAGCCCACCGGCGTCGTGGCGATCGTGGCGCCGCAGGACTCGTCGTTGCTCGGTCTCGTCAGCGTCGTGGCGCCGGCGATCGTGACCGGCAACACCGCCGTGGTCGTGTCGTCCTTTGACCGTCCGATCCCGGCCGTGACGCTGTCGGAGGTGCTGGCCACGTCGGACCTGCCGGGCGGCGTCGTCAACCTGCTGACCGGCGACGCGTACGAGATTGCGCCGTGGCTCGCCTCCCACATGGACGTCAACGCGATCGACCTGACCGGCGTCGACAACGTCGTACACGCCCGGGCGCTCGAGGAGGCGGCGGCCGACAACCTCAAGCGTGTCGTACGGCCGGAGCCGGTCGACTGGACCGCCGACCCTGGCATCGACCGGATGACTGCCTTCCTCGAGACCAAGACGGTCTGGCACCCGATCGGCACCTGAGGGATGACGGCCAAGCCCATCGAGTGGGTCACCCTGCCGGCGGGTCAGTACGTCCTCCGTCCGCCACGCGAGACCGAAGCGGCCGACGCCCTGGCGATGCTGCGCGACCCTGACACGCATCGCTGGAATCCGGCGCCGAAGGTCGTCGATCTCGCGTCTGCGGCCGACTGGTGCCGCCGCGGCGCTGACTGGTCCGATGGGACGCATGCGACCTGGTCGGTCGTCGACGACAAGGGCCGGATGATGGGCAACATCTCGCTCTGGTCGCTCGACCGCGAGGATCAGCGCTCGGGCTTTGTGGGCTACCGCACGGTCCCCTGGGCTCGCGGCCGCGGCGTGGCGAGTCAGGGGCTGGCTGCCGCGTCAGCGTGGGCCTTCGACAGTCTCGGCCTGGAGCGCATCGTGCTCCCCCACGTCGTCGCCAACCCGGCGTCCTGCGCGGTCGCCGAGCGCTGCGGCTACACGCTCGAGGGAGTCGCCCGGGGCGGCTATCGGGACCTCGACGGCGAACGCTGGGACGAGCACCTCCACGCCCGCCTCGCGTCCGACCCGCCGCCCCGCTGAGGGTAGGTCAGCGCTCGCTGTCGAGCATGGCCATCTGTTCGGGGGCGTAGCGGTCGCCGGCGACGGCCTCCGGCGGGACGGCAGCCTCGATCCGGTCGAGCTCGGCCTCGCCGAGCCGCAGGGCCGAGCCGTCGAGCGCTTCTGCGAGTTGGTCGCGTCGTCGCGATCCCACCAGGGGAACGATCTCGTCGCCCTGGGCGGCCACCCACGCGATCGCGACCTGCGCGACCGACGCGTCCAGATCGGTAGCCACGCCGCGCAGCGTCTCGACCAGCGCCAGGTTGCGACGCAGGTTGTCGCCCCGGAACCGCGGACTGTGGCCCCGGAAGTCGCCCGCGCCGAGCTCGCGGTCCGGTGACCAGTGCCCACTCAGCAGCCCACGCGACAGCACCGCGTACGCCGTGATTCCGATGCCCAGCTCGCGGCAGACCGGCAGGATCTCGCGCTCGATGCCACGCGAGATGAGGGAGTACTCGATCTGCAGATCGCTCACCGGATGCACCGCATGGGCCCGCCGGATCGTGTCGGCTCCAACCTCCGACAGGCCGACATGACGTACCCACCCGGCCTCGATCAGCTCCGCGATGGCCCCGACGGTGTCCGCGATGGGCACGGCGGGATCCAGCCGCGCCGGACGGTAGATGTCGACGTGGTCGGTGCCGAGCCGTTGCAGGGTGTACGCCAGCGCCGTCTTGACCGCCTCGGGCCGAGCGTCGTACCCGAGCCACGCGCCGTCCGGACCGCGCTGGGCGCCGAACTTGACGCTGATCACGACCTCCTCGCGGCGCCGGTCGCGCAACGCCTCCGCGACGAGCAACTCGTTGTGCCCCATGCCGTAGAAGTCGCCGGTGTCGATCAGCGTGACGCCGCGATCGAGTGCCTCGTGAACGGTGGCGATGCTCTCCTCGCGGTCGGTCGGCCCGTACAGCGCCGACATGCCCATGGTTCCGAGCCCCAGGGCCGAGACGGTTGGTCCAGTCTTGCCCAGTTGTCGTGTGTCCATGCCTCCACCGTGTGTCGAGTCAGCGGGACCCAAAAGCGGAGCGTTCACCCTGGGAGTGGCGGTCCCTGGCTGAGCCGAGCGGCCCGAGAGATGCTGGGACCGTGGATCGGACCGAGCTGGCCGACTTTGTGCGTCGGAGTCGCGAACGCATCCGGCCCGAAGAGGTCGGACTCTCCGGCGGGCCGCGACGGCGTACGCCCGGACTGCGCCGCGAGGAGGTGGCCCAGCTCGCCGGCATGTCGGTCGACTACGTCGTACGCCTCGAGCAGGCCCGCGCACCACGGCCATCCGACCAGATGCTCACGGCCCTGGCGCGGGCGCTTCGGCTCGGCGACCACGAGCGCGACCATCTGTTCTGGCTGGCCGGCCGCCCGCCGCCTCGCCGCGGCGGCCACACCACTCATGTCCGGCCGGCGGTCCTCCGGCTGCTCGACGACCTCCGCGACAGCGCCGCCTTCGTCGTCTCCGATCTCGGACAGTTCCTGGCGATGAACGACCTCGCCAAGGCGCTGCTCGGCGACCAGACCGTCTATACCGGCCGGGATGCCAGCGTCGTGTGGCGCTGGTTCACCCATCCCGACGCGCGCGACCGCTACCCGGCCGAGGACCGCGACAAGCACAGCCGCTTCCGGGTCGCGAACCTGCGCGCCACCGCGGCCCGGCGGGCCGGTGATCCAGACGTGGAAGACCTGGTCGGGGCTCTGCTGAGTCACAGCAAGGAATTCGCCCGGCTGTGGGCCGAGCACGAGGTCGAGGCCCCACGGGAACGCCACAAGCGGCTGGTCCACCCGACGGTCGGCCTGATCGAGGTCGACTGCGAGACGCTCCTGACGCCCGAGCAGGATCAGGAGGTCGTACTCCTCACCGCGCGACCCGACTCCGAGGCCGCCGAGCAACTCCGGCTGCTCCAGGTGATCGGGCTCGAGGGTCTGGCCGCTCGGCACTGAGATCCGCTGCCCGCGGCCGCCCCGCTGAGGGTAGGCAAATCCCGAAACACGCCGGCGTGTTTCGGGATTCGGCTACCGCCAGTGGCGCATCCGCCGGTGGTCGGCGATAGTCAGCTAGGTCTTGCGGAGCATTACCCCCTGGGGGTATTGTCTCGGCCTAATACATACCCATGGGGGGTATGCAAAGATCGAAAGGGTCTGCCATGACCGACATCGCTTTCGCGGAGCCGACCGTCCAGGAGACCGGGCGTCGCGACTACCGGGCCGCCGGCCGATTCGCCTGGCACTACGTCCAGATGCTCATCGCGATGGCGGTCGGCATGGCCGTGCTGATGCCGCTGTGGAGCCTGGCGCTGCTGCCGACCGGAATCGAGCTGACCGACCACATCGCGCTGCACGCCATGGTCATGGCGACCGACATGAGCGTAGGCATGGGCGCGTGGATGCGTTGGCGAGGCCATGGCTGGCGCAGCATCGGCGAGATGTCGGCGGCGATGTACCTGCCGTTCGCCTTCGTGCTGGTCCCGTACTGGCTCGGTGCCTTGACCGCCGTCGGTGTGATGACCGCCGGTCACTTGCTGATGCTGCCCGCCATGTTGATCGCGATGCTGCTGCGTCGCGAGGAGTACTCCCACGCGCATCACGCTCAGTCAGACGACTGAGCGTGATGCGCGACCAGGTCGGTCAGCGGCGCCGCAGCGCGGAGCTGAGCCCGGACCCGAACAGGCTCACACCGACGGCCAGGAAGCAGGCCAGCGTCAGCCAGCCGATCGTGGCCACCTCGATCTCGACGGGCGCGACGGGAGCACCGTCGACCCACTGCACGGTGTCGGCCGGCAGCGCGAGATAGAGCGCCGCAGGGGCCAGGCCCCACAGCAGTCCGCCCAGCAGCGGTCCGAGCGGCGACAGCGCACCCGAGAGGAGCACGACGAGCAGGACGCCGGCTCCGACGCCGAGGGAGACCAGCCCGCGGGTGTCGTAGTCGACGGTGGCGCCGGCATCAGTGAGCTGCTGATAGCGGTAGCCGCCATAGGTGAGGAACCCGATCGCTACCGGGGTGAGGATCAATCCGGCCATCGCACCGAACAGGTGCATACCGAGCCGGGAGCGGCGGCGCGGCGTCGGCGAATCGAGGGGTTCATCGGTCGTACGCTGTTCCGACTCTTCCGGCCACGACTCCGGCGGAGCGTCCAGCGTCGTGGTCCGCTCGTCAGATTCTGGCTGCGTCGTCACGGCAGTTACACCTCCAGGGCAGAGCCCACCGAGGCTCGGACGAGCCCCGGCTTGGGTACTGGTATCAGACACGTTCGTACCGTGATTGCAGTGATTCGCGCAATCGCACGGCGATTGGTCCTAGTTCGTACCGCCGGTTTGGACCTTCTCCTCGCCAGCGGACCACTCGTACCGTGGACCAGACCGCCGGAACCGAAGGGAGCATCGCGATGACCGAGTGCCTGCCGGCCACCGCCGCGCCCGACCGGCTCCTGACGCCGACGATGGTCCGGCTGCTGGCCGCCGTGTTCGGCGCCGCGATCAGCTTCTATCTCCTGCTGTCGGTGGTGCCGCTCTACGTCGCGTCGACCGGATCCGGCAGCGCCGGCGCCGGGCTCGCGATGGGCGCCCTGATGCTCGGCACCGTCCTCACCGAGCTCACCGTGCCGGCGATGCTCGCTCGGTTCGGCTATCGGACCGTACTGAGTCTCGGGCTGATCCTGCTCGGGGCGCCGGCCGCCGTCCTCGCAACGTCGTCGAACCTCGTCCTCGTCCTCGTCGTGTGCCTGTTCCGAGGCGCTGGACTCGCCATCATCGTCGTCGCCGGAACGGCCCTGGTCGCGAAGCTGGTGCCGGCGCGCCGCCGGGCCGAGGGACTCGCGGTCTACGGCGTCGCGTTCGGTGCGCCCGGCGTCGTCGGACTGGCGCTCGGCGTCTCGCTGACCTCGTGGGTCGGGTTCGACCCGATCTTCCTAGCGGCCACCGTGACGTCGCTCGCCGCCCTGATCCTGGTGCCCGGCCTGCCGAGTCGCCGCGACCATCCCGAGCCGCCGGTGCCCGTGCTGCGTGGGCTGACCCGCTCGGGACTGCTCCCACCGGCACTGGTCTTCACCTCGATCACGATCGCCGTCGGCGTCGTCCTGACCTTCCTGCCACTGGCGGTGTCCGAGGACCGCCGCGAGCTGGCCAGCGCCGCCCTGCTGGTCCAGGCGACCGCGGTGCTCGCTGCGCGCTGGCTGGCCGGCCGGTTCGGCGACCGCCTCGGGTCGGAGCGGCTGCTCGTCCCGTCGGTCGGTCTGGCGGCCGCCGGCATGCTGGCGCTAGTCGCTATCGGCAACCCGTTCGCGGTGATCGGCGGCATGCTGCTGTTCGGCATCGGCTTCGGCTCCGCCCAGAACGTGACGCTCGCGATGATGTACGACCGGGTCGCCGAGGCGGAGTACGCCCGGGTCAGCGCGATCTGGAACCTGGCGTACGACGGCGGCATGGGCATCGGTGCGGTGACCTTCGGCGCGATCGTCGGCGCCACCGGCTACTCGACCGCCTTCGGCCTGACGGTGGTCGTCCTGATCGTCGCGTTCATACCGGCTTGGTCCGAGCGACACTCCCGGCCGCTCGAACTCGACCCGGCGCGACCGGACTGACGACTCGGCACGTACGGCAGAATCTGGCGGGTGCCCGCTCGCGTCGTCGTCCTCGCCGGGCCGTCGGGGTCGGGCAAGTCACGCCTGGCCGAGCGGCTCGGCTACCCGGTGCTTCGGCTCGACGACTTCTACCGCGACGGCGACGACCCCGAGCTGCCCCGCCTGCCGATCGGCGTCGTCGACTGGGACGATCCGCGCAGCTGGGACGCGGCGGAGGCGATGGCCGCCATGGACGCGCTGTGCCGAACCGGCCGGGCCGAGGTGCCGATCTACGACATCGCGCGCGACGGCCGGACCGGCACCCAGGTGCTCGACCTGGCCGGTTCGCCGCTGTTCGTCGCCGAAGGCGTCTTCGCGCCGCACATCGTCGCCGACTGCAGGGATCGCGGTCTGCTGGCGGCCGCGATCTGCCTGCGACGGCCTCGGTTCCTGACCTTCGGGCTGCGCCTGCTGCGCGACCTCCGCGAGCACCGCAAGCCCCCGTGGGTGCTGTGGCGACGCGGTCTGCTGCTCTACCGGCGCGAGCCGGTCATCGTCGCCGACGCGGTACGGCTCGGCTGCGAGCCCATGTCGCTGCGGCAGGCCGAGGCACACGTACGCGCGCTGGTCTGAGCGGGTCGGGTCCCCACGAACACCACGTTCTCGTGGTGTCTACGCACTCTGCATGGCGTCGACACCGTGCAGGGTGCGCACGTACCACGACAACGTGGTATCCCAACGAGCGTCGGAGCTGGCCTGACCCGCGTCAGGCGCCGAGCGCGGCGTAGCGCGGCTTGATGATGTCGTTGATCAGGGTCAGCCGCTCGTCGAACGGCAGGAACGCGCTCTTCATCGCGTTCACCGTGAACCACTGCAGGTCGGCCAGGTCGTAGTCGAACGCCGCGGACAGCAGGTGCATCTCGCGGCTCATCGAGGTGCCGCTCATGAGCCGGTTGTCGGTGTTGACCGTGACCCGGAAGCGCAGCCGGGTCAGCAATCCGATCGGATGCTTCTCGATCGAGTCGGCTGCGCCGGTCTGCACGTTGGAGCTCGGGCACATCTCCAACGGGATGCGCTTGTCGCGGACGTACGCGGCGAGCCGGCCGAGCAGGACCTTGCCGTCGTCGTAGGCCTGAACGTCGTCGGCGATGCGTACCCCGTGGCCGAGCCGATCGGCGCCACACCACTGGATCGCCTGCCAGATGGACGGCAGTCCGAACCCCTCGCCGGCATGGATCGTGAAGTGCGCGTTCTCGCGCTGGAGGTACTCGAACGCGTCGAGATGCCGGGTCGGAGGGTAGCCCGCCTCGGCGCCGGCGATGTCGAAGCCCGCCACACCCTGGTCTCGGTAGGCCACGGCGAGTTCGGCGATCTCCATCGAGCGGGCCTGGTGCCGCATCGCGGTCACGAGCTGCCGCGCGACGATCGGATTGCCGGCCGCCGCGGCGTTGGCCATGCCCTGCTCGAAGCCGTCTCGAACGGCGTCGACGACGTCCTCGAGCTCGAGTCCGGCGGTCAGATGCTGCTCCGGCGCGTAGCGGATCTCGGCGTAGACGACCTGGTCGGCGGCCAGGTCCTCGACGCACTCGGCCGCGACCCGCGCGATGTCCTCGGGCCGCTGCATGACCGCGACAGTGTGCTCGAAGGTCTGGAGGTAGCGCTCGAGCGAGCCGGAGTCGGCGGACTCGACGAACCACTGGCGGAGCTCGTCGGGGTCGGTGCGGGGCAGCTGATGCCCGACGTCGGCGGCGATCTCCACGATGGTCTCGGCCCGCAGGCCGCCGTCGAGATGGTCGTGCAGCAAGGCCTTCGGAGCCTGGCGGATCGTGTCGAGGGGCAGCGCCATGTGCCCATCGTGCCAGGCTCCCCCGTCCGCCGGCGGTACTGGCGAGCGCAACTGTTGGCGCAACTTTGCACTAACTCTTCCCCGGACCCGCAGATTCGCGCCAACACTTGGCGGGTTCGGGGTACTGCGTGACGCTCAGCCGATCCGGTCGAGAACGATGCCTCGCGGCGTGACATCTGGGGCCGGCCGGTCCGTGGCGATGGCGTAGCTGCCGTCGAGTGCCGCCAGCGCCCGCTCGAACCGGGCCGGCTCGTCGGTGTGGAGGGTCAGCAGCGGCTCGCCGACGCGGACGGTGTCGCCGGGTTTGGCATGCCACTCGACTCCCGCGCCGGCCTGGACCGTGTCGCCTGCCTTGGCCCGGCCGGCGCCGAGTCGCCAGGCGGCTACGCCGACCGCGAAGGCGTCGAGGCTCAGCAGGACACCGTCGGACGGCGCGTCGACGACATGCCGCTCCCGGGCCTCCGGCAGCGGTGCGTCGGGATCGCCGCCCTGCGCGCGGATCATCTCGCGCCAGACGTCCATCGCGTCGCCGTCGGCCAGCCGATCGGCCGGATCCACGTCGTCGTGCCCAGCGGCGGCGAGCATCTCGCGCGCCAGGGCGAGCGTCAGCTCGACCACGTCGGGCGGACCGCCGCCGGCGAGCACGTCGACCGACTCGCGTACCTCCAGGGCATTGCCGGCGGTACGGCCCAGCGGCGACTCCATGTCGGTCAGCAGCGCGACCGTACGCAGCCCCTCGTCGGTGCCCAGATCCACCATCGTCTGAGCCAGCTCTCTCGCGTCGTCGATCGACTTCATGAACGCGCCGGAGCCGACCTTGACGTCGAGCACCAGGGCGCCGGTGCCCTCGGCGATCTTTTTGCTCATGATCGAGGACGCGATCAGCGGGATCGACTCGACGGTGCCGGTCACGTCGCGCAGCGCGTAGAGCCGCTTGTCGGCGGGCGCCAGACCCGACCCGGCCGCGCAGACGACGGCGCCGACCGACTCCAGCTGCGCCATGATCTCGTCGTTGCTGAGGTCGGCGCGCCAGCCCGGGATCGACTCCAGCTTGTCCAGCGTGCCGCCGGTGTGACCGAGGCCCCGGCCGGACAACTGCGGCACGGCCACTCCGCAGGCCGCCACCAGAGGCGCGAGCGGCAGCGTGATCTTGTCGCCGACTCCACCGGTCGAGTGCTTGTCGACCGTCGGCCGTGACAGCGGAGCGAAGTCCATCCGCTCGCCACTGTGGATCATCGCGGCGGTCCACCGGGCGACCTCGCGCCGGTTCATGCCCCGGAGCAGGATGGCCATCGCCAGCGCCGACATCTGCTCGGCATGCACATCACCGCGGGTAAAGGCGTCGACGACCCAGTCGATCTGGCTGTCGGTCAGTTCGCCGCCGTCACGCTTGGCGGCGATCACCTCGACCGCGTCGTGTACCTCGGGCACATTCGCCTCCTGACATCCAGCAGAGCAAGCGCAGCGTACGCCCTAGCGGTCGGTCCGCCCTCGCTCCAGGTCCTCCGGGCCGAAGGCCAGCGGCAGCACGTCGGCCATCCGCCAGATCCCCTCCGGCGTGTCGACCAGCAGGTCGGGGCCGCCGTGCTCCCACAGCAGCTGGCGGCACCGGCCGCACGGCATCAGGCGGTCGCCGTTGGAGTCGCAGCAGGTGAAGGCGACCAGCCGGCCTCCGCCGCCCGCGACCAGGTCTGACACCAGCCCGCACTCGGCGCACAGCGCCACTCCGTAGGCGGCGTTCTCGACGTTGCAGCCGACCACGACGCGGCCGTCGTCGACCAGGGCGGCGGCGCCGACCGGGAAGTGGGAGTACGGCGCGTACGCCCGGTCCCGCACCTCACAGGCACGCCGGTGCAGCGCGTCCCAGTCGATCTCGGCCACGTCCCCCGCCTACTCCTTGACGTAGGGTTCGCCGTCGGCCGCCGGTGGTTTGGCGGCCCCGCCGAGCAGACCGGCCACGGCGATCACGGTGGCGAGGTACGGCGTCATGCTGAGCAACTCGGTCGGGATCTTCTGCAGGATCTGCAACTGGGTCTGCATCTGGGACACGAAGCCGAAGAACAACGCGGCGAAAAACGCACCGACCGGGTGCCACCGGCCCATGATGAGCGCCGCCAGCGCGATGAAGCCGGTGCCGGCAGAGGCGTCCTTGTCGAAGGCGCCGGTGCTGCCGACGGTGTAGAACGCGCCGCCGAGCCCGGCGAACACGCCGCCGACGAGCACGGCCTGCCAGCGCCGCCCCTTCACCTTGATGCCGACCGTGTCAGCGGCCCTCGGGTGTTCGCCGACCGCGCGCACCCGGAGTCCCCAGCGGGTACGGAACAGCAGGAACCAGGCCAGCGGGACCGAGATGAACATCAGGTAGACGAGGAAGTTCTGCGCGAATACCGAGTCGCCGACGATCGGCAGACTCGACAGGCCCGGGATGTCGATCGGTTCGAGGATCGGCGGGTTGTTCAGGTCGATGATCTTGTCGTCGGGGATCTGGTCGAGCAGGAAGCCAGTCGTACCACCGGCGAACACGACGAGCACCACGCCGACGACGATCTGGTTGACCAGATAGCGGATCGCGAACATCGCGAGCAGCGCCGCCAGGGCGACGCCCGCCGCGATGCCGCCGAGCAGGCCGACGTAGGCGCTGCCGGCCATCGTGGCGACCACGGCGGCGAAGAACGCGCCGACCAGGAACTGTCCCTCGATCGCGATGTTGATCACGCCGGCCCGCTCGCACATCGCGCCGGCCAGCGCGCCGAGGGTCAGCGGGGTCGCGAACTTCAGCGTGCCCTCGAGCGGGTTGGTCATCGGCAACGGCGGATCGAGCGTCTGACCGGAATAGGCCCACACGCAGAATCCGATAATGAACGCGAGCCCGGTGAAGATCATCAGCGCCACGAACAACGGCCCGTACTGCAGCGTCCTCGAGACCCCGGGCGACCGATCACGGAAGGTCGGGGCGACCGCGAACAGTGCCAGGACGATCGCGGTGACGAGTAGGCAGATCAGCCCGAGCGTCGGCCCGTCGGCGGAGATGTCGATCTTGTTGTGGTCGACGGTCTGCGGCTGGACGAGGAACGTGAAGTCGCCGGGTGAGGTCGCCAGCCACATCCACAGCTGGAGCAGTCCGGCCACGCTCAGGATCGAGACGATCCGGGCGTAGCGCCGGCGCTCGGCCGGGCTCACAACGTCGAGCGGAATGCCTGCCGTGTCGGTCACGGTCGCGGTGGTCATCAGCTCCACCCCTTCGCCAGCACGGTCTCGCCCTCTTCGCGGTCACGGATCCGGAACACGCCCCTCACCAGGGCCGGCGCCGCGACGAACAAGACGATCAGCGCCTGCAGCACCGTGGTCAGGTCGAGCGGCGTTCCGGTGGCGGCCTGCATCTGGCGGCCACCTGAGTCCAGGGCGCCGAACAGAATCGCCGCGAGCACCGTGCCGAGCGGCGTGCCACGGCCGAGCAGCGCGACCGTGATCGCGTCGAAGCCGAGCGACCCGGCGATGCCGTCGGTGAGCGGATCCTCGTGGCCGTTGACCTGCTCGACGCCGGCCAGGCCCGCGAGCATGCCGGCGAGGAGCATGACGAGGATGTACGCCTTGGAGATGTTGATGCCGGCCGTACGCGCCGCATCGGGATTGGCACCGACCGCCCGCATCTCGAATCCGATCGTCGACCGCGACAGCAGCCACCAGACCCCGATCGCGGTCAGGAACCCGACGTAGACGCCGGTGTGGATGCCGAGGAGATCCGGGAACCGGGCGGACGAGTCGACCACCGGGCTCTTCGGGTCGTTGGACCCGGGCACCTGGAAGGCCTCCAGCGTCAGCAGCCAGCGCAGGATCGACAGGGCCACGTAGTTGAGCATGATCGTCACGATCACCTCGTGTGCCCCGGTCTTCGCCTTCAGCAGGCCGACCACGCCTCCCCAGATCGCGCCGCCGATCAGACCGGCGAGGACGGAGACGATCAGGTGGATGCCGACCGGCAGGTCCCAGGTGAAGCCCACGTACGCGGCGCAGATCGCGCCCATGATCAGCTGGCCCTGAGCGCCGATGTTGAACAGGCCGACCCGGAAGGCCAGGGTCACGCCGAGCCCGGCGACCATCAGCGGTGCCGCCCGCTCCAGCGTCGAGGAGATCGCCTCCTGGGAGCCGAATGCCCCCTTCAGCAGTGCCCAGTAGGTGTCGCCGACGGCATTGATCGCGGCCGACAGCCCGTCAACCGGGTCCTGGAAGAAGTAGTTGAACTTCGACAGCACGTCGTCGTTGCTGACGATGATCAAGACGGCGCCGACGGCCAGCGCGAGCACGATCGAGAGGAACGTGAGCTTGATCGACGGCAGCCAGGACTGGACCAGGGCGGCGGCGCTCGGCCGACCTTCGGGCGGGGTCTCGGGGCGGTCGGTCGCCGTGGACGGATCAGACATTGGCTGCTCCCTCGTGGGCCGGCGTCGCGCCCGCCATCAAGAGCCCGAGATCCTCGCGTGGCGTCGACGGATCGACGATGTCGACGACGCGGCCGTCGTACATCACCGCAACCCGGTCGGACAGGGCGGCGATCTCGTCGAGCTCGGTGGACACGAACAGGACCGCGGTGCCCTGGTCGCGCTCCTCGACGATCCGTTTGTGGACGAACTCGATCGAGCCCACATCCAGCCCTCGGGTCGGTTGGGAAGCGACCAGCAGTCGCAGCGGCCGGGACAGCTCGCGGGCCAGGATCACCTTCTGCTGATTGCCGCCCGACAGCGATCCGGCCGGGGTCGACGGACCCTGGGTCCGGATGTCGAAATCGACGATCTGACGCTCGGCGTTCGCGGCGATCTTGGCCAGGTTGAGCACGATGCCCGAGGAGTACTCGTCGTTGTGGTAGAGGTCGAGCACGAGGTTCTCAGCGACCGTGAACGTGCCGACGAATCCGTCGTGCTGGCGGTCCTCGGGGACGTAGCCGATGCCGTGCCGCAGGCTCTCCGCCGGACCCTGCCGGCTGATCTCGCGACCGCTGATTCGGATGCTTCCCGCCGCCGGCCTGACGAGACCGAGCAGGGCCTTGACCAACTCGGTCTGGCCGTTGCCCTGCACGCCGGCGATGCCCAGGATCTCTCCGCCCCGGACGTCGAGCGACACCTCCTTGACCACGGCCAGGCCACGGTCGTCGATCACGGTGAGATCGTTGATCTCGAGGGTCGGCTCGGCGGCCGGCTTGGCCGGCGCCTTGGACACCGTCAGGCTGACCGACCGGCCGACCATCAGCTCGGCCAGCCGGTTCTCGCTCGCCGAGGGCTCGACGGTCTCGACGACCTTGCCGCGCCGGATCACCGTGATCCGGTCGGCGATCGCCTGCACCTCTTTGAGCTTGTGCGTGATGAAGACGATCGACTTCCCCTCGTCGCGGAGCTGTCGCATGATCACGAAGAGCTCCTCGATCTCCTGCGGCGTCAGCACCGCGGTCGGCTCGTCGAGGATCAGCAGCTCGGCGTCGTTGAGCAGGGCCTTCAGGATCTCGACCCGCTGCTCGACACCGACCGAGATGTCGGCCACCTTGGCGTCCGGGTCGACCTTCAGGCCATAGCGCTCGGAGAGCTCGCGTACGAGAGCGCGGGCCTTGCGGCGGCTCAGGACGCCGGGAAGTCCGGTCTGCTCCCGGCCGAGCGTCACGTTGTCGGCGACGGTGAAGACCGGAACCAGCATGAAGTGCTGATGCACCATGCCGATGCCGGCGTCGATCGCGTCGCCCGGTCCCTTGAAGTGCACCGGCTCACCGTCGAGCCGGATCTCGCCCGCGTCGGGATCGAGGAGTCCGTAGAGCTGGTTCATGAGCGTCGACTTGCCGGCGCCGTTCTCACCCAGCAGGGCGTGGATCTCGCCCGGCTCCACCGTCAGGTCGATCCGATCGTTGGCCGTGAAGCTGCCGAAGCGCTTGGTCAACCCGTCGATCTCGAGTCTCATGCGGCCTCCCTTGTGCTCACCGACGCATCAGACGCGCCGGAAGGGGCAGTCAATGCTGCCCCTTCCGACGCCTGTGTGCCATCACGGCATGAAACTACTGTGGCTGCACCTTCGAGTTGATGGTGACCTTGCCGTCGATGATGTCCTGCTTGAGCGTCGCGATCTGGTCCTTGAGGTCCTGCGGGATGTCACTCTCGAGGTCCGAACCGTAGATCAGGTCGGTGCCGCCGTTGTCCAGCGTTCCGACGTACGGCTTGTTGTCGAACTGACCGTGCACCGAGTCGGCGATGGCGTCCTCGACCGCAACGTCCATGCCCTTGGCGACGCTGGCGTACAGCACGTCGCAGTACTCCGGAGCGCTGACGCAGCCGTCGGTGTCGACCCAGATCGCCTTGACCTGGCCGCCGGAGTCCTTCGCCGCCTGGAGACCGCCGAGACCGGCCGGGCCCGCAACCGGGAAGAGCACGTCGGCGCCCTGGTCAATCAAGCTCTGCGCCGAGGTCTGACCCTTGGTCTTGTTCTCGAAGTCGTTGGTGAAGACGCCCTCTTGCGTGGTCTCATCCCAGCCGAGCACCTTGACGTCGGTGTCGTTCTGCTGGTTGTAGTACTGCACGCCCTCCCAGTAGCCGTCCATGAAGATCGTGACGGTCGGGATGTTGATGCCGCCGAAGGTGCCGACGGAGCCGCTCTGGGTCATGCCCGCCGCGAGGTATCCGGCCAGGAAGCTCGACTGGGCGGTGTTGAACGACAGGCCGCGCAGGTTGGGCGGCGGCTTCGCGTAACCGTAGTCGACGATCGCGAAGTCGACGTCCTTGTTGGCCTTCGCCGCCGCCAGGGTGGCGTCGCCGAGCTTGAAGCCGACGGTGGTGATGATGTTGCAGTTCTGCTGCAGCATCGCGTTGATGTTGTCGGCGTACTCACTATCGTTCTGCGACTCGATCGAGCCGAAGTCGGCGAGACCGAGGTTCGTCGTCGCGTCGGTCAGGCCCTTGTAGGACGTCTGGTTGAACGACTTATCGTCGAATCCGCCGGAGTCCGAGACCATGCAGGCCTTGAAGTCAGGGTTGCTCTCAGCCTGGCTCGAGCCGTTGTCGCCACTCGAACTGTCGTTGTTGTCGTCCTTGCTGCCACAGGCCGAGACGATCAGCACGAGCGCCCCCGCGATCGCTGCCATGCGTGCCGTCTTCTTCACGGCGCCTCCTCGTCACTCTTCTGCTCACGGACAGGTGGCCGCGAGATTGACAGGGCGCACTTTAGTGCCTTGCGGGTCCGATCGGACCAGGGACCAAAGACCCCGTAAACGACTCGATACGCCTTTGTGACCTGCCGTGTGTGACGAGTCAGCCCAATGCCATCAAAGCGGCAGTGGCCAGGACTTTCGCTCCGACCGAGATCGCTCGCTCGTCGACCCTCAAACTGCCCTGATGGAGCTCGTAGGTCGCGCCGCCAGGCGTCCGGGTTCCGAGCCTGGCCAGGGCGCCGGGCACCGACTCGAGATACCACGCGAAGTCCTCGCCACCGAGGCTCTGCGCCGTCGTGGACGCGCCCTCCGGGCCGAGCGTCGACTCGACCGCGCGCCGCATCGTCTCGGTCGCGATCGCGTCGTTGACGACCGGCGGAACGCCCCGGACGTACGAGATGTCCGCGGTGACACCGTAGGGAGCGGTCAGCTGGTCGACCAGCGTGTGCACGATCTTCTCGGCCTGGTGCCAGGCGCCGATGTCGAGCATCCGCAGGGTGCCGGCGACCTCGCCGGTGATCGGGATGACGTTGGGAGCCTCGCCCGCATGCACCCGGCCCCACACCAGCGTGGCGCCGGAGCGCGGGTCGAGGCGCCGCGACAGGGCAGCCGGCAACTGCGTCATCAGCACGCCGAGCGCGTAGGTCAGGTCCTCGGTCAGATGGGGCCGCGAGGTGTGGCCACCGCGTCCGCTGAGCCGGATGGACACCATGTCGGCCGCGCCGGTGATCGCGCCCTCGCGCAGACCCACCTGCCCGACGTCGAGGGTCGGATCGCAGTGCACGGTGAAGATCGACGAGACGCCGTGCAGCCCGCCGTGGTTGATGACCTCGGTGGCGCCGCCCGGCATCATCTCCTCGGCCGGCTGGAAGACCATGCGTACCCGACCCGGAAGCTCACCGGCCGCATCGAGCCGCGCCAGCGCCAAGGTGGCGCCGAGCAGCGCGGTCGTGTGGACGTCGTGGCCGCAGGCATGGGCGACGCCCTCGATGCCGGAGCGCCAGGGGTCGGTCGTGGTGTCGTCAACCGGCAGGGCATCGAGGTCGGCCCGGAGCGCTACTCGTCGCATCGACCCGTCGGCGGGGCCGAGGTCGGCGATCAGCCCGGTGGTGGGGAGGCGCTGAAACGATACGCCGGCGGCGTCGAGCTCGGCGGCTACCAGCTCGGTGGTGTGCTTCTCCTCCCAAGCCAGCTCGGGGTGCGCGTGAATCTTGCGGCGCAGCGAAATCAACGATGGCGCAAGGTCGTCAATGGTGGCGACCAGGTCGGATTGACTGGACACATCGGTGAGGCTACCGCTATCGACCGGGGTCACTGTCGAGCGTCCACACGCGAGATCGCTATCGAACATGCTATGGAGACGATCTGCTCAGCGTTGCGTTACGCGCCGATCACCCTGCGCGCTCAACGCGGTCGTGTCGTCGGCGAAACTCGGCTGACGACGATGCCGATCGGACGCCACGATGGCTGCATGTCACGTCATTGGGCCCTTTTCGATCTGCGCATCCGTACGCCCCGCCTCGAGCTGCGAGTCCCGACCGAGCGACTGATCGACGACATCATCGACGTCGCCCTCGACGGCGTCCACGACCCGGCCATGATGCCGTTCGAGTTCGCCTGGACCGACGCACCCCGCGAGGAGTTGCCGGTCAACACGTTGCAGTTCTACTGGAGTCAGCTCGCGGCTGTGACCGTTGAAAACTGGCACCTCGGGCTGGCCGTACTCGTCGACGGTCAGGTGGTCGGCGTCCAAGGCGTCGGCGCGAACCGCTTCCCGCTCCGCCGCGAGGTCAGCACCGGGTCGTGGCTGGGCCTGCGGCACCACGGCCAGGGCATCGGCACCGAGATGCGATCGGCTGTGCTGCACTTCGCCTTCGAGGTGCTCGGTGCCGAGTACGCGCTCTCGGGCGCGTGGCGGGACAACGCGGCCTCGCTGGCGGTCTCGCGCAAGCTCGGTTATCGCGAGAACGGCGTGACCCGTAAGGTACGCCGAGGCCAGGTCGACGAGCAGATCGAGTTGCGGCTGTCCCGCTCCGCGTGGGAGCAGCATCGTCGGGACGACATCGAGGTCGACGGCTTCGAGCGCTGCCGGTACACGTTCGGGCTGGACTGACCGAGTCGAGCCGACTGAGTCGAACTCACCGGGTCGCCCGGACAAGCCAACCGACGGGGTCGGTCGCGCGTTCATGACATGACAGTGCCGCCGTCCGGCAGGCGGCCCAGGCAGCAGAGCAGGCAACCATGCGACGTAGTCTCGGCGTCGTCACGACGCTCACCGTGCTCGCGGGTGCGATGACACTCGCCTCGGGCGCACCCGCCCAGGCCGAGGGCCAGTCGACGGCGGCGAGGGGTCAATGCTCTCGCGGCCTCGTGGCGCTGACATTCGACGACGGCCCGCAGCCGGGGATCACTCCCCGGGTGATCCGGGTGCTGGTCCGTCATCACGTGCCGGCGACCTTCTTCGTGGTGGGCCAGGAGGTTCGCGGCCACGGGCAGCTGCTCCGACGGATGCATCACGACGGCTTCCGGGTCGGCAACCACACCTTCGCCCACGAGAACCTCACGAATCTGTCCAACCGCAAGATCCGCCGGACCCTCAGTCGTACGAACAAGGCGATCCACCACGCCGGACTCGGGCGCCCGGTGCTGATGCGGCCGCCGTACGGTGCGATCAACAACCGGGTACGCCGGGTCGTGCGCCAGATGCACCTACGTCCGGTGCTGTGGACCGTCGACTCCCGCGACTGGGACGGACGCTCGGCCCGCCGGATCATCTCGACCGTGCTCGCCGAGATCCACCGGGGCCGCAACATCGTCCTGCTGCACGACGGCGTCGCCAACTCCGACCAGACCCTCGCAGCCTTGCCGCGGCTGATCCATCGGATCCGCGGCCGCGGCTATTGCCTCGCGGCCCTGAACAGTCGCGGCGTGCCGCGGCCGCCGTTGCCGAAGGTCCGCGTGTCGGGCGACACCGTCCGCGAGCAGGGCCGCCGGCACCCGGTCTACCTGCGGTTCCACGTCCGGCTGTCCACGCCGACGTCGCGACCGGTCAGCGTTCGGGTCCGTACCCGAGGCAAGACCGCCACGGCACACCACGACTTCGCGCCGCGGCACTTCCGGCTCCGCTTCCCGGCCGGCGCCACGCATCGGGTGGTCAAGGTCAAGATGCTGGGCAACTCCAAGCGCGAACACCGCGAACGGGTCGAGCTCGTCCTGTCACACCCCCACCACGCCCGGATCGCCCACCGCTCGGCCAGCGGCACCATCCGCGACGACGACTGACGCAGCTACCCGCCCCGGAGCCGCTGGTGGATGTCCTCGGACATTCGCACGATCGACAGGTACAGCTCGAGGGTCATCCGGATCAGCGCGAGGTAGACGATGAACCCAACCCCACCGAGCACCAGCACGACCAGGCCGACCGCAGGCTCGTCGCCGGCGAACCCGGCGACGACGAAGATGAGGTACCCGACCGCGAGCAGGATCGTCAGGAGCACGTAGGCGAACTTGACGATCTTGGGCGTGGCGAAATGGGTGAAGCTGAAATCGAACAGAGCCTTGAAGAAGCCGGCTCTGCGGTCGTCTGGCCGATCGCCCTGCGGACCTGGATCGGTCCCACCCTGGCGTCTCCATCGCTGGATGTCCGTACTTTTCATGGTGTGTTGGCACTTTGCATGGCGTGGACGCCGTGCAGAGTGCGGCTTCACCACGAGAACGTGGTACGCCACGCAAAGGAGAGGGTCAGAAGACGTCGGGCGGAACGTAGGTGCCCCAGACCGAGCGCAGTGCGTCGCAGACCTCGCCGACGGTCGCGCGGGCGCGGAGCGCATCCTTCATCGGATAGAGCACGTTGTCGTCGCCCTGGGCGGCGGCGACCAGGTCGGCGAGACACCGCTCGACCTCGCCGCCGTCGCGATCGGCTCGGAGCTTCGCGAGCCGCTCGGCCTGCTGCTCCTCGATCGCCGGATCGACCCGCAGCGGCTCGTAGGGCTCCTCCGCGTCGAGCTGGAACCGGTTGACCCCGACGACGACCCGCTCGCCCTCGTCGACCTCCTTGGCGAGCTGGTAAGCCGACTTCTCGATCTCGTTCTTCTGGAATCCGTGCTCGATCGCGGCCACCGCGCCGCCGAGATCCTCGACCTGCCGCATCAGATCGCGCGTGGCGTCCTCGAGCTCGTCGGTCAGCGACTCCACCGCGTACGAGCCGGCGAACGGGTCGACCGTCTTGGTCACGTCGGACTCGTACGCGAGGACCTGCTGGGTCCGCAGGGCGAGCCGAGCGGCCTTCTCGGTCGGGAGCGCGATCGCCTCGTCGTAGGAGTTGGTGTGCAGCGACTGGGTGCCGCCGAGGACGGCCGCGAGCGCCTGGACGGCCACTCGGACCAGGTTGACCTCGGGCTGCTGCGCGGTCAGCTGCACCCCGGCCGTCTGGGTGTGGAAGCGCAGCATCTGCGACTTGGGGCTCTTGGCGCCGAACTCGTCCCGCATCACCTGGGCCCAGATCCGCCTGGCGGCGCGGAACTTCGCGATCTCCTCGAGCAGCGTCGTACGCGACACGAAGAAGAACGCCAACCGCGGAGCGAACTCGTCGACGTCCTGTCCAGAGTCGAGGGCCGCCCGGACGTACTCGATGCCGTTCGCCAGCGTGAACGCGACCTCCTGTGCGGGCGTCGCCCCGGCCTCGGCCATGTGATAGCCCGAGATCGAGATCGTGTTCCACCGGGGCAGCTCGGACTGGCAGTAGCCGAACGTGTCGGTGATCAGCCGCAGCGACTCCTTCGGCGGGTAGATGTACGTGCCGCGGGCGATGTACTCCTTCAGGACGTCGTTCTGGATCGTGCCGGTCAGCTGGTCGCCCGTGACCCCCTGGTCCTCGGCGACCAGCTCGTAGAGCAGCATGAGTAGGGCCGCCGGCGCGTTGATCGTCATCGAGGTCGAGACCTTGTCGAGCGGAATGCCGTCGAACAGCAGCCGCATGTCCTCGATCGAGTCGATCGCGACGCCGACCTTGCCGACCTCGGCATGCGCCACCGGTGAGTCGGAGTCGTAGCCCATCTGGGTCGGCAGGTCGAACGCCACCGACAGTCCGGTGGTGCCGTGCGCGATCAGCTGGTGGTAGCGCTGGTTGGACTCCGCCGCGGTGCCGAAGCCGGCGTACTGCCGCATCGTCCACGGCCGACCGGTGTACATCGTCGGGTAGACACCGCGGGTGTACGGGTACGAACCGGGCTCGCCGAGCCGATCGGCCGGATCCCAGCCGGACAACGCGTCCGGGCCGTAGACCGGCTCGAACGGCAGCCCCGACTCCGTCTCGTTCACGTTGGAAGCCTAGGCCGGATGCGACCGCGCGGCAGCATGAGATCGGCCACCCGGGCGGCCGCGGAGGCCGTCAGAGCCCCCAGAACGGTCCGTCGAGCCCGACCGAGCGGAGGTACGCAGCGGCGTCGGACGGCTCGCGGCGCCGATAGCCCCGGTCGAGCCGCCCGTCGTACCAGTGCGAGGCGAACCGCCACAGCGTCGCGAGGTCCATGACGTACCCGCATTCGAGCCCGGCGTCGTCGAGCCAGCGGTCGACGCAGGACTGGTCGCAGAAGATCCGCTGGTGGGAGCAGGTGTGGATCACGTCGTCCCACATCCGGTCGGCCGGGACGAGGAAGTGCGCGATCTGGTCGCCCGGGGGCGGACCGTCGCGGCCGACGACCCAGGCATGCGGGCGTTCGCAAGCCGGACAGGTCGTCGCGACCAGCACCTCAGGGTCGTCCGGGACCAGATGCGGCAGCGCGAACGAGTCCCACGCGCACCCGCCCCACCACAGGGTCTCGCCGCCCATCACCGAGAAGCCCATCGGAATCGACGAGAACGGATGCGCCAGGGCGATCCGGGGCAGGCCGTCATCGGACCGCGCCGGGTCGAGGGCGAGATGTCGCTGGCTCGCGAGCTCGGACAGCGCCTCGGCGACCTCGGTGACCGGCGCCTCGAATCGCGTGGCGAGCTCGGTCGCCGTCGGCGCTCGGCCGGTGCGGGCGAACTGTTCGTAGACCGCGAGCCGGACGTCCTCGATCTCCATGCAGTCAGTCTTCCGATCGCATGATCCGGCGCAGCAGCCAGGTCACGCCGATCATCACCGCGACCGATCGGACCAGCTCGGCCGCCGCCTCCGCGCGTTCCGCCGCCTCGGCCCGCGCCGCCCGGTTCGCGGCTTCGGTCCGCTCGACGGCGGCCGCGGCGGCGATCGGGGCGGCGGCGGGTGCGGCCAGGGCGTACGGCGCTCCGCCCTCGATCCGCATCGGAATCCGGCCCGGGCCGGACGTCGCAGCCCACGACGCGCCGATCAGCACCAACCGCGAGAAGTAGTTGATCCAGATCAGCAGGATGAGGGCGGTGCCGAACACGGCGAAGGCCGGGTTGTTCTTGGTCAGCGCGATCAGGAAGACCGCGATCTGCTTGAGGATCTCGAACCCGACAGCGGCGAGCAGTGCACCTCTCCACAGCGCGTCCTGGCGGACGGTAGGCCGTCCGAGCAGCCGGAACGACGCGTAGAACATCACCACGCTGGCGACCAGCCCGACCAGGGTTCCGACGCTGTTCAGCAACGACGTCATGGCCGGGACGTCGCCGATCCCCAGCCACTCCTGGATGTCGCCGACGAACCCTCGGGTCGCACTGGAGACGCCGACCGAGATCAGCAGCACGAAGCCGATCAGCGCGAGCATCAGCAGGTCGACGAGCTTGCCGATCACGAAGTTGTGCGTCTTGCTCGGCGGCACCTCGAAGACGTCCTGCAGGGCCGTCCGTAACGTCGACAACCAGCCCAGCCCGGTGTAGAGCAGCGCGACCAGACCGAGCACTCCGGCCGTAGCGGCGGCGTCCTGGAACGTGGCCGGATCGATCTGGCCGTTGCCGGTGCCGATGATCGCCGGGAAGACCTCCGTCAACGCGTCCGTGACGGCGTCCAGGGCATTGGGATAGGCGCCGGTGATCAGCCCCACCACGCCGAAGGCGATCGCGATGATCGGGAAGAAGCTCAGGAACCCGAAGTACGTGACGGCGCCGGCCAGGACGTTGCCCTGGACCTTGCTGTAGTGCTCGAGGGTCGCGATCAGATGGTCGAACAGCCGCGACCGCCGCCGGGCTGCCGCCAGCCGCCGCTTGAGACCATCCGCCACGTTCACGTCATAGTCACCACGTCGCCGAGCGGAAACTCCCGACGCGGCACCCAGCCGCTGCCGTCCTCGTGCGTGTACATCGCGAAGGTCTCCACGTCGAACCGGCACCGGAAGCCCGCGAGCGTGTCGAATGCCTGGTCCAGCGCATCGTCGGGCACGTCCTGCGCGACCGTGACGTGCGGGTGGTACGGGAAGACCAGGTCTCGCTCCAAGGGTCCGGTCCGGATCGACTCGGACAGCAGCTCACAGGCCGAGATGCCCTCGGTGAGCGCGATGAACACCACCGGCGAGTTGGGCCGGAAGGTCGCTGTGCCCCGCAACTGGATCACGAAGCGCGGGTGCGCCAACGCCACCTTGAGCAGGTGTTCGTCGATGTCGTCCATCGCAGCCTCGTCGACCAGCGTCGGCGGCAGCAGCGTCACGTGGGTCGGAACCGACTCGGCCTGCTGATCCCCGAACGATGCCCGATGGCGGCGGAGCTCTGTGCCGTAGGGCTCAGGCACCGGAATCGCGACACCGACGGTGAGCATGGTGCCGACACTAGGGCATGAACCGGGCGCTGTCGCGCGGCCCGCTGCGTCAGCCGGCCGAGCCGCGGACGAATCCGACCCGGTCGTAAACCGTCGCCAGCGTGTCCGAGGCGACCGCGTTGGCCCGCTCGGCACCGGTGGCCAGGATCTTGTCCAGCTCGGTGCGGTCGTCGAGCAGCTCGAACGTCCGATTTCTGAACGGCGTCACGAACTCGACGACGAGATCGGCGAGGTCGCCCTTGAAGTCGCCGTAGCCGCGACCGGCGTACCGCTTCTCGAGCTCCGGGATCGAGTCGCCGGAGAGGACCGAGTAGATCGTGAGCAGGTTGGAGATGCCGGGCTTCTCGGCCTCGTCGAACCGCACGTCGCGGCCCGAGTCGGTGACGGCGGAGCGCACCTTCTTGGCCGAGACCTTCGGTTCGTCGAGCAGCTCGATGATGCCGGCCGGAGACGACGCGGACTTGCTCATCTTGATCGTGGGATCGGCCAGGTCGGTGATCTTGGCGGTCTCCTTGACGATGTACGCGTCGGGCAGCCGGAAGGTGTCGCCGAAGCGGTGGTTGAACCGTCCGGCCAGGTCACGGGTCAGCTCGATGTGCTGGCGCTGGTCCTCGCCGACCGGCACCCGATGGGTCTGGTAGAGCAGGATGTCGGCCGCCTGCAGGATCGGGTACGTGAACAGCCCGACGGTGGCTCGATCGGTGCCGCCGCGGGCCGACTTGTCCTTGAACTGGGTCATGCGGCTGGCCTCGCCGAACCCGGTCAGACAGCCGAGGACCCAGGCGAGCTGAGCGTGCTCGGGCACCTGGCTCTGGACGAACAGGGTGGACTGCTCCGGGTTGATTCCGGCGGCGATCAGCTGGGCCGCCGAGCGCAGGGTCCGCTCCCGCAGCTGGGCCGGGTCGTACTCGACCGTGATCGCGTGCAGGTCGACGATGCAGTAGAACGCGTCGTGGCCCTCCTGCAGACCCACCCACTGGCGTAGCGCACCGAGGTAGTTGCCGAAGTGGAAGGAGTCGGCGGTCGGCTGGATGCCCGACAGCACGCGCGGCAGTGTCGACA
>Ga0081455_10000684_pt1 | contig 44044 bp, 51 predicted proteins | sample TabmetS3T2R1_FD_70207 | JGI IMG/M metagenome (GOLD analysis project Ga0081455, IMG submission 70207) | Tabebuia heterophylla rhizosphere microbial communities from the University of Puerto Rico - S3T2R1 | ecosystem: Host-associated > Plants > Roots > Rhizosphere ...
AGAAATGAGAATCCGACCCATCGCCACGGACCCAGATCGAACTGTCTCGGCCGGAAGGCCTTGCCGGTTACAGTCTGAAACTTTTTGCTCTCACGGGTGGAGCGCGTATAGAGCCATACGCCGACCGCGCTGAGCAACAGGAGACCCACGGCGAGGGCCCCACCGCGCCCGTAATCAGGCGGATATTCGTTAAAGGCAAGAAAGATCTCGCTGGTGTAAACGTAGATGCGCGCCGGGATGCCGATCAACGCCGGCGTCTCGAAGGACTCCAACGTGCGCACAAACAAAATAAGCAGCACGGAACCTGCCGTGGGCATCAACAGGCGGAGCGTCACCCGTTTGAAAGTTTGCCAGGTGTTGGCGCCCGACATCATCGCCGATTCCTCCAAGGACGGATCCATGGACTTGAAGGCCGCCGTCATCATGAGAAACGCCAGCGGCACCTGGCCCACGGAATGAACCCAGATCATTCCCGGCAGTGAAAAGACATTGAACGGCGCCGAGTCCAAACCGAAGAGAGTCTTCAGCCAAACGTTGAGGTAACCGAACTTTGGGCTTAAAAGAAAAATCCAGGCGATGGACTCCAACACGCCGGGGAGGATCAAAGGTACCACCGCGAGGGGCACAAAAATTCCACGCAAAGGCGTGTTGGTGCGCTCGGTTAGCCAGGCCAGGATCGTTCCGAGCAAAAAGCTGAGGGCGGCAGAACCGCTCGCAAATATCAACGAGTTTTTAAACGTCGAATAGGTATGCTCGCTGGCATAGGCCGCTTGATAGTTCTTAAGAGTGAAAACAAATTCTCGGGGAGCGACCTCCATCTCGAAGCTTCCTTTGACAAGCATGAACAGGGGCAACACCGCCAGGTAAATCAACACTCCGGCGCCAACGAGAGGCACCAGCAGCGCCGGGTCACGAAGCTGGGGCATCGCGGTTCTAAAACTTCGGGGCAGAGCGATCGTGCTCATAACTCACTCCAGCAAACTGCCGAGACCGAAATTATCAAAAACAGTGAGGCAAACTAATCTCAAAACCCGTTACTGTCAATCGAGACTGGCCAAGACTACCTAAGCTTGAAAATTTCTTTCCAGATTTTTTCATAGCGGCGCCAATCTTTAATCTCATCGGTGCCGATGGGATAGAGTATCGCCGGGCGAATTTTTTCCACCGGCTGCACTTTGGGATGCGGCGGCAGGCGACCTCCCGCCGCGTAAGCCTTCTGCCCTTCCTCACTGGCGGACCAGCGATAAAACAGCTTGGCTGCGTTGGGATGGGGAGCGTCCTTAGCCAAAGCGTCGGCGGTAATCGTTGCGATACCTTCAGTGAGCATATATCCGAGCGGCGCGCCCTTTTTGATTCGCCCAGGATAGTGATGCGCGTAACAAGTCACGCAGGCCGCGGCTTGACCGGCTACGAGGAATTCGGCGAGCTCGGAATGCCCTTTGTGAAATTCAACATTGTTGGCCGCCAGCCTGCGCACGAAGTCGATAGCTTTTTCGTCGTCTTTATATTTATGCCTGGCCAGGCCGATTAGCAATTCCACATCCCGCGCCTCGGCGATCATTTTTCCTTTCCATTTGGGATCAGCAAAGTCATCGAACTGCTTGGGCTCGTCCTCTTTCTTCACCAAGTTTGTATTCCATGCCGCGGTAATGATCACCATGTCTGCGGCCAACCAATTCGTTCCCTTAAAATTGGCCGGATAAGCTGCGGCTTCAGGCGGAAGCCAATCGACCGTCAACTTCTGCTCGATCACTTGCAAAACGTTTTCAAGCGCGAGCTGAAAGACATCGGCGAGCACCCGGCCGCCGCGTGCCTCGGTGATCGCTCGGGCGGCCAGTTTGTCCGCAGTCGCGTCGACGTGATTGACCTTGACGCCGGGAAAGCGCTTCTCGAAAACTGGAAGAATTTTTTCGGCATTGATCTGGGCGAGTGTGCCGTAAAAGTTCAACGTGCCGCCTTCTTTCAAGGCGTTTTTGTGGAGCTCATCCAGGCTTTGGGCCCAAAGATTGGGTGATAGCACTAAAACAGTTGCCACCACGCTAGCCAGTGCGAAATTCAGCTTCTGAGTCCCAGTCATTAAACCAACCTCCCGCCAACGTATTGAGATCAAAACAAGTCACGCAAAATAATATCAAAAACGTTCACTGTCAATCGATCGTACCGAGGATCATCTCAGCTTGAAAACCTCCTTCCAGGCTTTCTCATACTTAGGCCACTCCTTTATCTCGGCGGCGCCGACAAAGTAGCTCTTCTCGGGGCGGGTTTTCTCCACCGGTTCAACCTTCGGATGGGCCGGAGTTCTTCCCCCTTGAGCATAGGCTTTCTGCCCTTCCTCGCTCGCGGCCCAACGAGCAAATAGCAAAGCGGTATTGGGATGGGGCGCCCCCTTGAAGACCGCCGTCGAATCTATGGAAGCCGCGCCCTCAGAAAGGAAATAATTAACCGGGGCGCCCTTTTTGATTCTGGGCGGGTAGTGGTGTGAGTAACAGGTAAAGCAGGCGGCCGCCTGACCGGCAACCAGGAACTCGGCAAGCTCGGAATGACCTTTGTGAAATTCAGGATTGTTGGCGGCAATTTTTCTTAGCAGCGCGATGGCCTGCTCGTCACTCTTGTATTTCTTCGATAGCCCAATGATGATTTCGACATCCCGAGGCTCGGCGATGAGCTTGCCTTTCCATTTCGGATCCGCAAAGTCTTCGAAGCCTTTCGGTTCGTCCCCTTTTTTTACCAGGCTCGTATTCCAGGCACCGATAAAATAAATGATGTTGCTCGCGATCCAATGGGAACCCTTCAAGGCGTCCGGGTAAGGTACAGCCTCCGGCAGGGTTTGCTCCATCAAAAGTCCTTGCTGCTGGAGTTGCAGTCCATTTTCCAGGGATCCTTGAAAGACGTCGCCAATCACCCGGCCGCCGCGCGCCTCGGTTATCGCCCGAGCCGCGAGCTTGTCCGCGGTTGCGTCAACGTGGTTGACTTTGATCCCGGGAAAGCGCTTTTCGAAAACCGGAAGGATTTTCTCAGCGTTGATTTGCGCCAGGGTTCCATAAAAGTTAAGGGTTCCTCCCTCCTTTAGCGCTTGCTTATGGATTTCGTCCAAACTCTGGGCCAAAGCCCCCGATAAAAAGCCGGACAGCGCGCAACTCAAAAGCAATACAGTGATGCTGGCAAGTACCGTGGATCTAATTCTAAACATGAAGCCTCCTATCCTAGATAAGACGATTGTATAGATTTTTTGTCTCGAATCAGCGCAGCTTGAACACTTCCTTCCAGATTTTCTCATATTTGCTGTATTCCTTTAGATCTTCCAGCCCGACTGCATAGATGACCTTCGGGCGGATGGGCTCGGCAGGCTCTATCTTTGGATGAGCCGGTGTCCTACCGCCCTTGGCATAGATGGCCTGTCCTTCCTCCGAAGCCGCCCAACGGCTAAACAACCAAGCCGTGTTGGGATGCGGGGCATTTTTCAGGACGGCTACCGCAATTATTCCTGCGGCGCCTTCAGAGAGCATGTAATCCACCGGCGCTCCCTTTTTCTTGCGTGCTGGATAGTGATGGGAGTAGCAAGTGAAACATGCTGCCGCTTGCCCTGCGACCAATAGCTCGGCCAACTGCGAATGCCCTTTGTGAAACTCGACATTGTTAGCAGCGATCTTGGCAAGAATGGCCCGCGCCTTTTCCACGCTCTTGTACTTGTGGGTGAGGCCGATGAGGATTTCATAGTCCCTGGGTTCAGCGATCAGGCGCCCATTCCACCGCGGATCGGCAAAATCGTCCAGAACTTTTGGCTCTTCCTGCTTCTTCACCTTGTCGGTGTTCCAGGCGCCGACAAAGAAAATAAGGTTGTTGGCGACCCAGTAGGGGCCTCTCAAATTGGCCGGGTACTGAGCAGCTTCCGGCGGCGCTTTCTCCAAAATCAGCCCCTGCTCGTGAATCTTGTTGATATCTTCAAGGCCGAATTCAACGACGTCCGCGATAGTCCGTCCCCCCCGGGCTTCCGTAATTGCCCGTGCGGCGAGCTTATCGGAGGTAGCGTCGACATGGTTGATCTTAACGCCCGGGAAGCGCTTCTCAAACAAGGGATAGATTATTTCCGCATTGATCTGTGCCAGCGAGCAGTAACAGTTGAGAACACCTTCTTCCTTCAGTGCTTTTTTGTAGAGTTCATCGATGGTCTCAGTCTGCGCCGCAGCAACCGCCGGGAGCATCAAACCGAGAAGCGCAACCAAAAATCCGAGTGTATTAATCATCGTGTCCCTCCTTAATTTGTTTTTGCCGGGTTGGTAAAACTATTTCTTCCCGCCCTTTAACGCACCCTGCAATTTTCCTTTCAGTTCAGGGCTCATGCTTAGAAACTCGACAACGAGCTTATGAATGTCTTCACCGAACATCGGATCGATCTCCAGCTTGCCCTTTTCGGCGTCAGTCAACAGTTCCTTGTCTGTAAACACTTTCGCAAAGGCATTCTCCAATGCCGCCGCCCGGTCCGCCGGTGCGCCCGGGGGCAGAACGTATACTTTCCCAAAATCATTCGGCGTGCTCGTTCCATATTTAAGCAGGAGGTTCTGTTCGGTGGTTTTGGTGATCATCGGAATGGTGGGAACATTGGGCACGATCAAATCCTTGATCGGTCTTTCGGCCAGTTGCGCCAATAGCAGCCATTCGCCGCTCTTGATCTTGTCGAAGGAGGTGATTTTCAGCGAAGTCCAGGAGTTGAAGAAACCTTCGACTTCACCGCCTTCGATGGCCATTCGCACGTCCGCCGTGCCCTTGTAGCCCAAAACAAGCTTGATATTGGCCCCAAGAATATCCCGCACCAGCACCGGCGCATGCTCCACCGTGGAGCCGGGAATACCGCCGAAGACCACCTGCTTCGCCTTGGGACCGACGACCTCATCAAATTTTGTAACGCCAGGTTTTCGCGTAACAACCATCACGTAGGACTCGCTCACCGGCACCGCCAGGTAGCGAAACTTGGCAAGATCGAACTGCACAGCCGGATTGCCGAAAAGCTGTTCCAAAATGATCGGACCCGAAATGTTGCCGATCATGGTTCCGTCTTTCGGTGCGGCGTTGAATGTATGATTCGCGGCGATAATGCTGCCGGCGCCCGCCATGTTATCCACGATGATCGTAGGATTCCCCGGAATGTATTTGGATAGATGCCGAGCTATCAGCCTCGAATATTGGTCATAACCGCCTCCAGCCGAAAAACCGACGACGATTCGGATCGTCTTGTTGCGGTAGAAGTCGGCGACCGCTTTTTCATCGAATCCAGGCTTTGCCGGCGCAGCCGCATGGACGAAACCGGACGCCGAATACTCACTTAGCAATGTCATAATCAGTAAGACCAACGCCCGCTTTAGTCGCATTCTTTCCTCCGGGGCGACCGCTTAGCCGCCGAATTTTGGCATGCTTCTACCTTAGCGCTCCGCTCCACCTATTTAGACGTGGAGACATGCTCTAACTTCAGCGCAGTTCGGTGAAACATGCTTATAGGTTTTCCAGCCTCTTAAGAGTTGCCGCGTAATCAGCCACGGCCTTGTCGATGGTATAGTCGGGCTCATAGCCAAGTTGCTCCTTCGAACGAGAGAAGTCACTGGCGAGCCTCGATTCCGGATAGGGCATCGGATTATCACGCTTCACGAGCTCGATTCGAGACCCGGGAAAATGCTTCTTGATCGCGGCCAGGATCTCTTCGCCGCCCACGAGTTGCCCGTTGCCGATGTGGAACAGTTGATCTTTGAACTTGTCCTTCAAGACCGCCAGAACTGTTCCCTTGGCCGCGTCTTTCCCGTACAGCACTTCGGTGGGTCCGTAGGGCCAGTCAATCCTTGCCGCGTCGCCTTTGACAGCGGCTCGAATCATCTCTTGAATAGCTATTTCCCGCGTTGCCTTCAGAGCCGTCGGCGACGGCCCGTAGAGGCCACCGACATACCTCAGACAAATAAATTCAAACCCATACCGCTTGGCATAAGCGCGGCCCATGAATTCGCAGCTCGCTTTGGTGGCCGCGTAGACGGAGGGAGGATTCATTGGAATGCTCTCGTCGATCTGCTTAAGCCCTTCCCCGATGGAACCGAGGTAAACTGTGCCGGAGCTGGGAAAGACTACCCGTGACACCTTTTCGAGGCGAGCGGCCTCAAAAACATTCACTGTACCCATGAAATTCAGTCGAACCCCGCTGTAGGGTCGGCGTTGAACCTCTTCACCCAAAAACGCCGCCAGGTGAATGATGCGATCACAGTCGTTATCCCGAATGGCAGAGATTAGCGCGGGAAGATCCAACATGTCCCCACGAATCATCGTGACTTTGCCGCTATCTACACCTACGGCGTTGAGCAGTCGTTCGTTGAGCGCCACATCGAAGATAACCGGCCGCTCCCCTCGGTCCAGCAGCATGCCGGTGGCATAGGCGCCCACCAAACCCGTGCCACCGGTTACCAAAATCCCCTTCTTCGCCATCGGAGTTTTTCTCCCGCGCTTTCGCTATAACAAATTAATCCGGCGAGTCAATCTCATGATCCGGCTGCGGTTGCAATATGCAGCGGAGGTTACCTTGACCTACTTGGAGGCAAAATGATAGCGTTGCTCGCGCCAAAAGGAGGAAGTCAAGTGATAAGAAAGCTATCTATTCTGGTGTTTGTTTTAGCGGTAATTTTGCGCTTTGGCGGCACTGTTTGCGCTCAAGAAAGACTCCGGCTGGCGTGGGCGGGTTTTAGCCCGACCAATAGCCCGATCTGGGTCATCGAGGACAGAAAGCTTCTCCAGAAAATGGGCGTCGAGCCCGAAATCATTGCCATCGGCAACAGTCCGACGGTGCTTCAAGCCCTCCTCGCAGGTGAAATCGATGCGTCCAGCATCTCCGTGACTACACTCACAAGTTCACGCCTAGCAGGTGCTGACACGGTCATGATTGTCGGCGTCGTACCGACGTTCGTCGATCACATCGTTTCAGTGTCCGCCATTACGGCCGCGGAGCAACTTAAGGGGAAAACGGGCGGCGTTAACCGCTTAGGAACTACCTCTGATTTGGGACTACGTCTAGCGCTAACGAAGTTAGGAATTGAGCCTGATAAGGATGTGAAGATCATTCCGACGGGCGGCACCGCAGAGCGATTCGCGGCATTGTCGAAGGGAATAACTCAATTCACGATCATACCGGAACCTTTTGTGACACAAGCGGAAAAACTCGGATTGCGCAATCTTTATAATATTAGCGATCTGAAGATTCCCTTTTGGTGGAATGGCATCCTCTCACGCGAGAGCATCGTTAAAGCAAAACGGCCGCTGATGCTGAAACTCGCTCGCGCCATGGTCGAAGCGATACATGTCATCAAAACCGAAAAGGAATATGCCATGAGTCTATTCAAGAAAAATTTGGGCGTCACCGATCCGCAAGGATTAGAAAGAGCCTATAAAGATTATTCCAACGTTTTTCCTGAAATCCCCTATCCCACTCCGGATGGCGTCAAGACGATGCTCGATTATTTGGCGCGATCGAATCCAAAAGCCGCGACCGCGGACCCGAAAGCATTTGTCGATCCGAGCTTGATCAAAGAATTGGACTCCTCGGGCTTCATCAAGCAGCTGTACCGCCGGTGACAGCTCAAAAAGACGAGAATCGAGAATGGAGAATCGAGGATCGACATAAAAAACTCGATGATGGAGGATCGAGAATAGAGGATCGAAGAGAGAAACTTGCGTTTACCGACTAGCTGATCTGCAGAAGTCGTCTGCGCGTTGGATCATGCGATTGAGCATTGCACCGATTTTTTGCCGAGAATCATCTACAGTATGATGTTGATTTCGATCCAGATAGCCACAATCAAGCGCATGGTCAAGCCATACCTGGGTCTCCATTGCCTCACCTAACGCCTCGTCGATTTTGTTGATAAAGGCAGCCCGGTATCTTCGTCGAGCCCACGCTTCCGCAATCATCACGTTAACCGCTCGCGAAGATCGTCGTATCTGATCTGTAAGCGAAAACTTTTCTTCTTTCGGGAACGCCTTGGACATCACGAATATCATCTTGGCTTGCTGGCGGCCCAAGACATATACATCCAGATCGCGAAAACTCTTTATGATCGCCATTTTCCCTCCAATCCTCGATCTTCCGCATACTCTCTCGCGATTCAATTCTCAATGCGCCACCCTCTATCCTCAATCTTCCATCTTCGGTCCTCTATCCGTGTTCCCCTTGCCATCCTCCATCCTCAATCCTCTATCTTCGGCTTGGAATTTTGATCGCAACTGCGCTAACGTACGCTCAAAAATTAGGAGGCAACAACTATGGCAGACACAGAACACCCAAGACTGCGTCAAGGACTCGGCCGGCTACAAGGAAAAGTAGCGGTTGTCACCGGGGCCAACAGCGGCATCGGCCGCGCCACTGCGCGCTTGTTCGCGCGCGAGGGGGCAAAAGTTGTTTGCTGCGATGTCCAGGAGACCATCGAGCCGCGAATCGACAAACTAATCGAGCAGGATGGCGGGCAAGCAGTATTCGCCAAAACCGACGTGACGAAACAGGAAGATTGCGACCGGATGGTGGCTACGGCATTGGAGAAGTTCGGGACCGTGGACATTCTCTACAACAACGCCGGCGCCGGGATTCGAAAAAAACTTCATGAACACACGGATGAAGAGTGGAACTTCGTACTCAATGTCAATTTGAACGCGATGTTTCGTGGTGCACGCGCCGTATTACCGCATTTCATCAAACAAGGCAGCGGTAACATCGTGACTACCGCGTCGACTTTCGGGCTCTTGGCGTCGGCTGAATATCCCGGCTACTGCGCGACCAAGGCTGCCATAGTCAATCTGACCCGCGAGATGGCGCTTGACTACGGACAGTACGGTGTACGGGTAAACTGCGTCTGCCCCGGCGCCATCGACACGCCACGCTTCCGCGGCTTTCCCCCGCGTCGGACCATCGACGAAAACACAACCGAAGAGCAGCGCACCAGGCTAGCGAGCAGCAACAAGGCACTGCTGCGCATGGGCACTCCCGAGGAAATCGCCTACGGGGTGCTGTTTCTGGTTTCGGACGAGGCCTCGTTTGTCACCGGCCACGCATTAGTCATCGACGGCGGACAATTACTCGACGCGTGAGCCTGTGTAGTGTTTTCGTCTGATCCATTTGTGCTTTGCAAATTTTCTGGGTACGTTCAGCATTCGACAAAACACTTGGGCTGACGATGAAGGGGAGATTACGAAGATCACGAAGGACTGGGGTAGAATTGTTGGTTCTAAACTTCGTGTCCTCCTTTGAAAAATTGGGTTTGGGCTGCGTTATTGGCCGACTATGAAGAAGCCAACCGGCGGCAGCCCGTGGTCTAATCTGTGCTCAGTGCCGAACCTCTCCTCGGCCCGATTCGCTATCCTCGATTCTCCATCCTCGATCCTCGGTCTCTATTTTGGTTGCGGCGCCGCCGTGCTGGGTTTCTCGATTGACAAGTCGCTCGCGAGTGCCCTAGTATCCATTGCACTAAAATTTCTGCGCTCGTAGCAACTTAGCTCGCTCATCCGGACTGAGAGGGGTTAAGGTCTAAACACATCAACGCTTTTCCCTAAAACTCATCATCGTAAGCAGACACGCGGGTGTTTGAAAGTCATTTGGAAGGAGCCATGAAGAAAAAGATTCTGATCTTTCTCCTCGCTGCAATGTTGTTCGCTTCGGTGTATCTCGCCGAGGCGCAGCAGGCGGCGAAAGTTCCACGCTTAGGACTTTTGTCTGGAAGTCTTGATCCAAACAACCCTGGACCTCTGGTCGATGCATTCCGGCAAGGTCTGCGAGATCTCGGTTACATCGAGGGGAAAAATATTCTGATTGAGTTTCGCTCCTCTGAAGGAAACCCTGACAGTATCCCACGCATTGTGGCTGAACTTGTGCAACTCAAGATTGATGTCCTTTTCATCCCGACTCTACCAGGGATTCGCGCAGCCAAGCAAGCGACCAAGACGATCCCGATTGTCATGGTGACTACTGTGGACCCAGTTGCCGCTGGAATGGTCGATAGCTTGGCGCACCCGGGTGGAAATATCACGGGACTCGCCCGACTCACTCGTGAATTGGGTGGAAAACGCCTGGAATTGTTTAAGGAGGCCGTTCCGGCAATATCTCGCGTCGGAATCCTTTGGGATGGAGATGACCAGTGGGGCGCAGCTGTTGGTTTTAAGGAGTACGAGGCGGCAGCGCGTGATCTAAAGATACCGCTTCAGTCGCTAGAGGTAAGGCGCCCGAACCCTGATGTGGAGGGTGCATTTCAAGCGGCCGTTAGAGGCCGTGTGAACGCGGTCATAAAGGTTAGGAGTCCCGTGCTCAATCTCAATCGTTACACAAAGCAAATTGTGGACCTTGCTATAAAGAACCGCCTTCCTTCAATGTTCGAAGGAAACCAGCCAGTAGAGGCTGGTGGCCTGATGTCTTACGCAGCGAATGACCTTGACATGTACCGCCGCGCGGCCACCTATGTCGACAAGATCCTGAAAGGCTCCAAGCCGGCTGATTTGCCAATTGAACAGCCGATGACGTTTGAGTTCGTGATCAACCTAAAGACCGCGAAGCAGATCGGGCTCACCATTCCGGGGTCCGTACTGTACCGGGCGGATCGAGTGATCAAATAAATTTTGGATTTTCGATTTTGGATTTTAGATGGCAGAAAGCAAAAGAACAGACAACGTTTGGTAACCAATTGTAGATAGTCGGAGCCATGAGGAAAAAGATTTTCATCTCTTTCCTAGCTGCATTGATGCTTAGTTCGGTGTATATCGCCGAGGCGCAACAGCCGAAGAAAGTCCCGCGGATAGGATTTCTATTTGGTGCTTCTTCTGCGAGTAACGCGGACCGGACCGATGCATTCCGGCAAGGGCTGCGAGATCTGGGCTACATTGAGGGGAAAAATATCCTGATTGAGTATCGCTTTGCTGAGCGGAAGCTGGACCGGGTCCCAAGCCTCGTGACCGAACTCGTGCAACTCCAGGTCGATGTCCTTGTCGTTCCATTCCAAGAAGGTATCGTCGCAGCCAAACAAGCGACCAAGACGATTCCCATTGTCATATCCACAGCGCAGGATCCAGTCGCGACTGGGATAATCGATAGCTTCGCGCGCCCTGGTGGAAATATCACAGGGCTCACCAGACGCACCCGAGAGTTGAGCGGAAAACGGCTGGAATTGCTCAAGGAGGTGGTGCCGGGGATATCGCGCGTTGGAATCCTCTGGAATGCGGACAGTGTGGGAGCATCTCTTGGTTTTAAAGAGTACGAGGCTGCGGCGCGCGCTTTGGAGATACAGCTTCAATCGCTAGGAGTACGAGGTCCCAACCCCGACTTGGAGAGCGCATTTCAGTCGGCGTCCAAGGAGCGCGCGAGCGCGCTGATCACGATCAGGAATCCCATACTAACAGATTACCCAAAACTGATTGCGGACCTTGCCACGAAGAACCGACTGCCCTCAATGCATGAAGGAAGTGACTATGTAGAGGCCGGTGGCCTCGTGTCCTATTCAGACGATGATCTAGAGGTTCTTCGCCGTGCAACCGTGTATGTCGATAAAATTCTCAAAGGCGCCAAGCCCGCCGACCTTCCCGTGGAAACTCCGACAAAGTTCGAGCTGGTAATTAATCTCAAGACTGCGAAGCAAATCGGCGTAACTATTCCCGATTCTGTACTGTATCGCGCGGATAGAGTGATTAAGTGAATTTTGGATTTTCGCTTGTGGATTTTAGATTGCGAAAAGCAGAAGATTGGGTTGCCAATTTTAGATAGTCGAAGCTATGAAGAAAAACATTGTTGTCTCTTTCCTCGCTACGTTGTTGCTAACTTCAATGTATGTCGCGCGTGCGCAACAGCCTCCGAAAGTTCCCCGGATCGGATTTCTAACGAGCGCCTCTGGGGATCCTGGTGTTGAAGCCTTCCATCAAAGTTTGCGGGAGTTAGGCTACATTGAGGGAAAAGATATCCTGATCGAGTACCGGCACGCTGAAGGAGCATCTCAGCGACTGTCGGAGCTGGCTGAGGAACTAGTCCGTCTGAAGGTGGACGTCATCGTGACCACAGCAACCGAACCATCCCTTGCTGCACAACGCGCAACCAAGACGATCCCCATAGTCATGGGAGGCGGGGGCGATCCGGTGGCTGCAAGGCTGGTCGCCAGCCTCGCACGGCCGGGTGGAAACATCACAGGAGTAACCACCATCTCCGCCGATTTAAGCGGAAAGCGGCTGGAACTTCTCACGGAGGTTGCTCCCAAGAGTTCTTCCGTCGCTGTCCTTTGGATTCCGACAGCGAGAGGAAACAAGCTGCAAATGAAAGAAACCGAGGCTGCGGCTCATTCATTGGAGCTCCAGCTTCGACCAGTGGGGGTGGAAGGACCCAACGATTTCGAAAACGCTTTCTCAGCGATAAACGGCGCGGGTGTGCGCTCTCTCGTTGTACTGAATTCCCCGATGTTCGCCAGCCAGCGAGTCAAGATTGCGGAGTTTGCTGTGAAGAGCCGGCTGCCCACGATATATGCGACCAGTGGTTATGTGGACGCAGGCGGTCTCATGTCTTATGGGCCGAACGTTAGCGACCTATACCGGCGCGCCGCTCATTACGTGGATAGAATCCTCAAAAAAGGAGCCAAGCCGGCCGATTTGCCCGTGGAAACGCCGACAAAATTCGAACTTGTGATCAACCTCCACACCGCGAAGCGGATCGGCCTAACCATTCCGGAGTCTGTGCTGTATCGGGTGGATAGGGTCATCAAATAAGTTTTTGGATTTTAGATTATGGATCAACCAAAAAGGAAAACTTTTTGGATTGCGACAGAGACAACCGATTTGCGATTTTCGATTTTGGATTACGGGATCAAGAAGATCACGAGGAGAGCCATGAAGAAAAAGATGGTCTTCTCTCTACTTCCGATTGTGACTCTGAATTTCGCTTGTCTCGTGGCCGCCCAGCAGCCTACGAAAGTCCCAAGGATTGGATACGTGTCCGGATTTGGGGATGCTAACAATCCTGGGCCTCAAGTCGAGGCATTTCGGCGAGGGCTGAGAGATTTTGGTTACATCGAGGGGCAAAACATCCTGGTTGAGTATCGCTACATTGAGGGAAAGAGAAACCAAATTTCAGACCTAGTAGCCGAACTCGTGCAACTCAAGGTCGATGTCCTTATCAGCGGAACTGTACCGGCGATCCTCGCGGCAAAGCAGGCAACCAAGACGATTCCCATTGTTATGGTGACTAATGTGGATCCAGTCGCGACTGGGTTAGTCGATAGCTTTGCGCGCCCGGGTGGAAATATCACCGGGCTCACTAGACTCACCAAGGACTTGAACGGAAAGCGACTGGAATTGCTCAAGGAGCTGGTCCCGGGGATGTCGCGCGTCGGAGTACTTTGGGAGACGGAAGCCGTGATTGAGTCTATCGGTCCTGTTGGTGTGAAAGAGTACGAGGCCGCGGCGCGCGAAATAAAAATAGGGTTTCAATCTTTAGAGGTAAGCGGTCAAAATCCTGATTTTGAGGGCGCATTCCAAGCAGCATCGAAGGGGCGCGTGAACGCACTCATCACAGTCAGGACGGCGGTCCTCAATCGCTACGCAACGCAGATTGGAGAGCTTGCCATAAAGAACCGGCTGCCCTCAATGCACGAGGGAAGCGAGCATGTAGAGGCGGGTGGCCTCGCGTCCTATGCAGCTAGCCCTTTCGAGAGTTTCAGGCGCGCCGCCTATTACGTCGATAGAATTCTTAGAAAAGGAACCAAGCCGGCCGATTTACCGATCGAAACCCCGACAAAATTCGAGCTGGTGATCAATTTGAAGACCGCGAAGCAAATCGGCCTGACAATTCCGGAGTCTGTTCTGTATCGGGTGGACAGGGTGATCAAATGAGAACCGGCATGAGGCACAAGGCAATAGGCAACACAAAATTCATTTGGTCTGTCCTTGGCGCTATGCTCTTGGCTCTTAGCTCTAACACCGAGGCGCAGCAACCGGGGAAAGTCCCGCGGATAGGTTTTCTAGCTGCTCCTTCTCCGTCCTTTTTCTCGACCCGCATGAATGCATTCCGGGATGGTCTTCACGATCTCGGCCACGTTGAAGGAAAAAATATTGCTATCGAGTACCGATATGCAGGGGGAAAGCTCGATCGACTCCCTGCCCTCGCAGCCGACCTAGTCCACCTAGAAGTTGACGTCATCGTTAGCTCCTCTGCACCCGGTGCCTTTGCCGCCAAGAACGCAACCGGTACGATCCCCGTTGTCTTCGTGACAGCCGGTGATCCTGTTGACATGGGGCTTGTTACCAGCCTGGCGCGACCAGGTGGGAACATCACGGGGCTAACTACCCACGCCCCGGAATTAAGCGGGAAACGGCTGGAACTGTTTAAAGAGGTACTCCCCAGGATTACTCGGGTGGCCGTCCTGTGGAATCCGTCCAATCCAGGCTTTTCTGAAATGTTAAAAGAGATGCAAGCAGCGTCGAAGGCTCACGCATTACAGCTTCAATCCCTGGAGGTGCGGAGCCTGGAGGATTTCGAAGGCGCATTTGAATCCATAACCAAGGGTGATTCTCGCGCCGTCATCGTGGTGTCAGACCCGTTTTTGAATACTCACAATAGATTGATTTTGGACCTCGCAGTAAAACACCGGCTGCCAGCGATGTACGGGGGCCCCGAGGTCGTGGATGCTGGTGGCTTGATGTCTTATGGTCCCGGCTTCAGCCACCAGTACCGTCGCGCCGCTACTTACGTCGACAAGATCCTCAGGGGTATGAAGCCGGCTGACCTTCCCGTGGAGCGGCCGAGGAAGTTTGAGTTGGTAATCAACCTCAAGACTGCTAAACAGATCGGATTAACAATCCCGGGTTCTGTACTGTATCGGGCGGATAGGGTGATCAAATGAATTTTGGATTTTCGATTACGGACAAGCAAAGAGCAGGAATTTTTGGATTGCACCAAAGACAACTGATTTAGATTTGAGATTTTCCCATTTGGGTTCACTACTCGGTTTTAGGTGTCTGATCTTTGCGTCCTTAGACATCTCTTTTTCCGAACCACTTAATTATCTCTGACTTCAAGAATCGCCAGCTTTTTCCTACTCTCCGTCCCGGAATCGTCCCATTCCGGACAAGCTTATAGATCGTTCGCTGGTGGAGTTTTAGGAGCTTGGATACCTGTCCTACGGTTAGGATCTCATCGTCCTCTTTTCTACTCTCGGCCATATCGCCGGGGCTAATCGTGCCGGACTGAGCTACTCCGTCATGGTAAGATCCGGCAGTGCTCGATTCGTAAACGGATGCGAAAATCTTGCACCTCCCTTCATTGTTCACGCGCAGAAATATCCGGACGCAATAGGAGCACGTAAGCAGATCTGCTTATGCACGAGAAAGTGAGAAACAGGAGACAGTTCTGGAAAAGCCTTCCGAGCCACGACTTGCCTCTAGCGGCAAGCATGACCAGATCGATATCTCCTCTGAGCGCGTATTGCTTTACGACCTTCCTGAGCGGGCCTGCGTAGATATCTAAAGCCACCTTCACGTCTCTCTCGCGCAACGGCTCCAAGGCAAGAAAAGTGTTTTTTTTGGCCACGAGTTTTTGCTCTTCGATCGCGGGCTTCGTTGGCCTATTTTGGAACCAATCAAGATCCTCCACGGAATAATGAATGAGCAAAATGACTTTACAACCGGGCTGGGCGATTTGCTCCAAATAAGGAATGACATCCTCCATTCTGTCGCCTCTCCTCAGTGGAACCAAAATTTGCTCAGTCACTTGTTTCGAGACTCTGATGAATTAGCGGCGCTATGCTAGGCGCGCCAGAAGCGAGCCAAACTACAACTAAAACTACAACTAATTGGTGTTGTCGACACAACCCTCACTATTGAGCGCAACAGTGCCGTTCGGACTAACCGTAAACGTGCTGCCGTCACTATCCGCAACAGGGCCGAAACTACTATTGCCACCTCCTTGAGCGACCATAACCGTCAGAGTCGCACCGAAGCTTTTAGCACCGGAATTGCCGTTAAGGCTGTCTGCCACAGTGCCACTACCGCCAGTTGTCACGGTCCCCGAAGCATAACTGCCGCGCAGGCATCTCAGACCAAAGCCGGTATTGTTTGACGTCGTACTGTTGGCGCCGTCGATGTTGACACCGGAATTCTCAGCTACGAAAATCCCGTCCCCACCGTTACTATTGACCGTGTTACTGGAGACATTGGCCTGAGAGGCTCTGAAAATTCTAACCCCGTCTCGGGTGTTATTGCTGATAATGTTGCCTTCGACCGCCGCGGATGAAGAACGTGCGACAGTAACTCCATCGCTTGCATTAGCACCAGCTCCGCCATTGCCCGTGATGGTGTTAGGACTCCCCCCTCACCTCCAATAGGACCAATATCGGCGGTCGAGCCGTCATTTAGTGAAACCCCGCCACCTGCATTGTTGCTAATTGTATTGCCTGTGATCCGTGCGCTCGAGGATCTACCAACCAAGACGCCAGCCGCCTGATTGCTTTGAATTACGTTCGGAGCGCTGAAGGTACCAGCGGAGCCGCTACGGAAACCGATACGAGCTTCGGAGTTCTCGGAGACAGTGATACCAGTCGATCTATTTCCTGAAATCGTGTTTCCTTGGATTCTAGCAGATGATGATTGTAAGATGATTATCCCATTGTTGTTGTTCTGAATCGTGTTTGGGCTAGCCGTTGTATCGCTCAGAGAGAGAAAACCGATATAGCCAGAGGAGTGATTATCGATCGCAATCCCATTTCCCACATTGTTCTCGAGTGTGTTTAAGGCGATCGCAGCAAAACCGGCATTGCTAACACGAATTCCAGTATTCCCCGTGCCGTGAATAATATTGTTGGTTATTTTTGCTGTGCCTCCCTGATCCACTAGGACTCCCTCTCGACCCCCGGTAATAGAGCCAAAGTTCTGTACGGTAATATTTCTTCCGCCTACGGTAACGCTGGCTTTTGTCGGATCAGGGCCATTAATAGTTGCCACGCCTTGGCCATCAACAACTACATCGACCACTTGCTCCGGTATCACCGCGTTTTCGACACATGCGCCTTCCACTAGAAGGGTGTCACCGGGTTTTAACTTTTCTACGGCAGCCGTAATAGTTCTCTGACCACCACAGGTAAGCTTCACTGTTCTCGCCTCTACTAATGGCAGAACCGCGAGAAATCCCGCAGGGAGAACCAGGACTCTAATCACTTTCATATTTTTAATCTTCATAACGTTTCATCCTTCTTGGTTCGCCTCGATTGGAAATGCTTTATGTTGCTGCTCTCAATCGATGCCGATTGTCTGGTCGAGGAAAATCGTCGCGTCCCCAGTGGACAGGTTGGTAATGCCCCGTGCCGGCTCGTAGTGACGCACCGAACAGTCGTTGTCGATGTTGCCGACGCTGCCGACACTGATGCACGCGTTTCCGATGATGAGCCAGGGGCCACCTGGAGCCGGCGGTGGAAATGTGGAATTGAAGGTCGGTTCCAGGTGTCCAAAGTACCGTCCCCGGATAGTGTCGCCCTCCGCATTTGTAAGCTTGAAAATGCCGCCAAAGAAGGAACCATCCGCGCGAACACAGTGCGATTGCTCATCGACTACGGGACCAAGGAAAGTTGCGTCCCCGGCTCCAACCACTTCAAGCAGCCCAACGACGGGCGAAGACCCGTGTTGATCAACGCAACGTCCCGGCGGCGGATCGACCAGCCTGGTGGTTGTTTGCAGGTCCGCGCGAAAGCGCTTCCGCTCGTGCGCCTCGGCTAGTGAACCATCTATCGAAAAGACGGTTAGGCTGATACCAATAAGAGTCACAGCGAAAATCACAACCAGTGTTAAGCGTTTCATTTTTCACCCTCCCAAGCTGTTTAACTCACGAGCGCAAACAGCGTGCCGATCCCGGAAATCCGAAGACATTAAACTAAGCGTCTGAGTTGTGAGAAAAATTTCGGCTGGAGGATTGAGGTGAAACTAGAAAGAAAATAGGAAGCGAGACTTTTAAGTCACTCCCCATGTAAAAAATGACTCACTGAATTCCAAAGCGCTTCATCAGGAGTCGCAGCCAGGGCTCGACGCTTGGAAAGGCAAAACAGTCCGGTGCCCGGCCGGGCTGCTTTGATCGCCAGGTCAATATGACAGCCTTCTGCACCAGTCGCTTATTTCGGATTGACTAATCACGCGGATAAATGCCAAGAAAGTCGGGTGCTGGAGCACCGATCGTTCCTCCGCTCTGGTGATAGTCGATCCACGCTTCCAACGCGTCGATCTGCTCGTCCACGAGATCGTTGTACTGCGTTCCGCCGTGGCCCATTCCGGGGATGTAATACACCGCCAGGAATCTCTCCGCACCTTCGCGCCCGTGGGTCTTTTCGACCAGCCGCTTGTAGCCCGCGGTCTCATTGGGGGAGACCGTCGTGTCGGACGTGCCGTGCATGATGATCACCGGCCGCTGCAGGTCGCCCGTGAGGTCGAGCTTGCGCAGCTCTCGCTGCACATATTTCGGACTCTTCTCCGGTTGCCATAGTCCGAGCTCGTCATCCGTCAGTGCGCCGCCGTTCGGATTGAACGTCGGATCGAAGCCGGACATTGAGTCGCGCAGGTAGCCGACCAGGACCGGATACTGCTCCTTCCATGTCGCCTCGGAGCCCATCAACCGGCCAGCGTTGTAGCGGAACCCGCACTTGAGGCTCGGGGTGCAGTCGAGAAGCGCGGGAATGTCGTAGATGTTGTGCAGCGCCTGAAGTTGCGCGTGCGTGAGCGGTGGGGACAGCGGCGTTTTGAACGGCTCCCACGCCGGATCGGCCGCCCGCTTCGCGATGATGTCGTCGATGCGTGGGGCGATCACGTTGTAGTTGCGAACCACCATGGCGACGCCGCCCCATTGGCTGACTAGCGAGTTGTAGCCGTAGCCCGCGCTGCCGCCATTAATAGAGATCCGGGAAATCCTCCAACATCCACTTGGTGTGGTGCCCGCCGTTAGAAGCGCCGATGATCAGCGTGCGCGACGATGCTTTCCCGTAGTGCTCCTTCACTGTCTCTGCCATGTAGAGGGTGAGCTCTACAAGGCGCTGCCGCGATTCGTAATAGGTATCTTCCGGCTGGTCCTTGATCGTGACGCGGTTCCATCCCTCGTCGCTCGCGGCGAAGGCATAGCCCTTTGCAAGCGCCGCCAGCAGGATTCCGTCGTCGCCTGTCACGGCGTGGGGGTGCGGGATCGGAGCGTTCTGTAAACGGTCGTTCGTAACCCAACCCAGCTCGGAGCTACTCGCCGATGAGGCGCAGTTTGTAAGCCGCTTTGAGGCCGGGAATCCAATCGTCGAAGAAACGGATGCCGTGCGGCTCGCCAAGGCGATTGAGTTCGTCGAGCCCGATCGGCCCTTGGCGCAAGCGCTCTCCGAAGTCCTTGAAGAAGAGCTCGAACCCACCTGGCGTGTACAGCTCGATGATGCGTGCGGGCTCGGGCCCCGCGTTCCACATGGTGTGGGGGATCCGGCGAGGCTTCAGCACCCAGCTGCCGGGTGTCGCTTTGACGACCTCATCGCCGACCCGAGCGTGCATCTCCCCCTCAAGGACGTAAAGCCAGACATCGTTCTGGTGCACGTGTGGCGGTAGCAGAAGACCCGACTCGAACGGCTGCTCGATGATCGAGATAACCCCGTTCGTCTCCTCGCCGTAAAGCTTGATGATGACGCCGTTGGCTTCGTCACCCTCGTCCCTGGCGACCAGCGTCTTGCCCTTGATCCGTTCACGCATGGCTAGCCTCCTTTGCAGGCGCGTTGAAGGCTTTGGCGAGCCAGGCGTCGACGAGTTCTGGTAATGGAGCACCCATGATGATCTCCTCCTGTGATATGTCGGTTCTTCTGGATTAAATTATAGGTCTGGTATTTCGCGTAGCAATTCGCAAAACTTGCAGATGAGGTATGCAAAGATGCGCGATCTTGATTGGGATGATCTGCGTTTTTTCCTGGCGGTGAGCGAGCGGGGCTCAATCTCTGGGGCGGCAAAGTTTTTGAACGTGAACCATTCGACCGTGCTCCGCCGCCTCGCAAGCCTGGAAAAGAGACTGGGCGCTCGGGTGTTCGATCGCTTGCCCGACGGCTATAAGCTAACGGCGCAGGGAGAGGATTTGCGCGATCAATTGCGCGGTGTAAGCGAACAGATCGAGCGCGCCCAAAGGAGCTTGAGCGGGCGGGATCTCAGTCTCTCAGGCGCGATTCGCGTCACGACCACCGATACCTTGATGCATGGGTTACTGATGCCTTATCTCGCCGAGTTCCGCGCTTTGAATCCGGCGATGCAGATGGAAATAGTCATCAATAACACTTTCTTGAATTTGACCCGGCGCGAAGCCGACATCGCCGTGCGCCCGTCGAATATTGTTCCGGAAAATCTGGTGGGGAGGCGCGTCGGCTGTCTTCGGAGCGCTATCTATGCCTCAAAGAGCTATTTGAAGAAAAATCCCAAGAAAGAATGGACCGCGCACGATTGGGTCGCGCCCGGAGATACGCTGTCGCATCTCGCCCAAGCGAAATGGATGGAAGAAAACGTTCCGGAAGATCGTATCGTGGTCCGCGTCGATAGCCTCGTAGGGATGGTCGCTGCCGTGTCTCAGGGCATGGGAGTAGGAATGCTCCTGTGCCTTCTCGCCGACGGTCAAAACGACCTCGTGCGTCTGGCTGAGCCGCTGAACGAACTCGACACCGATCTTTGGATACTGACCCATCCCTCGCTCAAGGGCGTTGCCCGAATCAAAGCCTTCACTGATTTCCTCTATGACAGGCTGCGCGCAAGCGATGAGGTGTTTCGCGTCAGTAATTGATTTCGCGGCTGACGGATTCCTGTCGTCAGGTCTTGATTGTAGAGCGATGATTGGCGGTCTCGATGATATCCGGCTACAGCGAGTGCGAAGCAACCGCGATCAGAACCTGCGCAACCTTCATTTTACCGATTCGAACACATAGTGTCATATAGTTCTGGCAAAGCTGTAGCAAAGTCATGGATGGAAAACTCCATAGTTCTGGGGCTTGTTGTTTCATGCATACGGAGAAAAAGCGGCCAAACGGACTCGCTCAGATTGCGTTGAAGGAGAAACCAATTCAATCTCAGTTCAATCTCTAAGGGCTAACGCAAAAGCTCGGTCAGGGCTTTTGACCTCTCCTTTTGCGTCAGGCCGAACCAGGCGAGGGATCATCATTTTGCGGAGGCGTAGTCTCCAGTGCGTTCGAGATTGGCGGAATAGGTGAACCCTTGAAAATTTTTACCCTCAGCTTTGAGCATACGCTCACCACTTGCTGGATCCACATAAAGCTGCGCTGTCACTTGGCCGCCCTTCTCGAATTTCGTGCTCAGTTTGCCATCGGTCAAAACTAACTTTCCTTTCTCGGCGAATACACCGATCGTGTCATAGGTCACTGACATCCCTTGAACCCTTGTCCTGGTTCTCGTTATGGCCGATTCGCAGGCCCCCGTATCGTCAATGACGAGAGTCGCCCGATCGTAGTCTAGCACCATGGGGTCGTTTGAAGTCAGAAAGCCCTCCCATTTCCCTGCGACGCTTTTGAAATCGCTCACAGCAGCCGGTTGCCACTGGCGTGTGTCCCAGGGAGCCGTGGAGCCGCAAGCGACTAGGAGATGCAAAAAAGCCAAGCCAATAAATCCAACGATTTTTTTCATATACATCCTCCGGTTTGAAGACTCGAAAGGAACATTTCTTGGGTTGCCAGACTCTATCATGTTCTCACCTCCAGGCCCAGATTCCTTCGCCTTATGAGCGAAAACAACACCCGATCGTAGTCATCGTGATTGTTAAGAAACGCGCATACACATAATGACGTGGAGTATCGAACACTAAATGGGTAGCGCCTTTCATTCGCAGCGGCTATCTGTTTAATCTCCGGTTCGCGTCAGACGAAGGAGTTCAGTGGGAAGTCGTCGGCTTACGTGGTTGGAAAGATCGATAGCGGCCGATTTCGCCTTCCATCGAGGCCGATCAATAGCTCATCGCTGCACCTCAGAATCCAATACTCGCCACCAATGAGCACGAGAGTAGCCAATTTGCCTCTCAGGCGCAAAAATATCAGGAAGCTTTGTTCTGTCAACATGCAACGGCGCTGGAGCCCGCCATTCGGAAGGAATACTCAAAGAGAACATCCGGATGACTGTATCGCCCAACGGCTAAACTATTTTTCCAGCGAAATGCCTATAGGCAAATATCGAGTATGCGGTGGCGAGTGCCATACCGGGAATGAACCACCAAAGAGCGATCGTCAAACCGTGCTCGGCTGCAGCCGCGTTGTAGATGGTGAGACTAGAATCCGGCGTGCCATTGGACGGGAGCACATTAGGAAAAACTCCAAAGGCCACGCTGGCGAGCATTGCGGCCAGATAGAGGCTCGAAGACAAAAACGCCGCCTTATCCTGGCGCCGGGCACTCAGCGTCCGCACTCTGAGCAGCCCCGTTAACGCGAGCGCGGGAAATATTATCCCCCAGGGATGCATCGTGAACTGCTTCCACAAGTTTGGCTGGATCGCAAAGCTCAGCAGCGACATCACAACCGTCAGAAGTATCAGAACCCGCCAGAACTTCGCGACGAACGCGCGTGTGTCATCTTGCAACCTCCCCGCGGTCTTCATGACCACCCAGAGGCTGCCATGCACTGCCAATGCAACCAACGCAGTGGCTCCGACCAAGAGCGTGTACCAATCGATCACGCCTGCATTGGTACCCGGCAACAAGTTCGTCCACAACGGAAAAAAAATATCCGTTCTGATCCAACGGCACCCCGCGCACGACGTTGCCGAGCGCTACGCCAAAGACGAATGCCAGCACGGAACTGGCGGCACCGAATACCGTGTCCCAGGCTGGTACCCAGAGCGGATTATCGATGTGGCTTCGAAACTCAATTGCGATACCGCGCAGGATCAACAACCACAGCACGAGCATGAGCGCGAGATAAAATCCACTGAAGGAGGAAGCATAGAGAGCTGGAAATGCCAGAAACATTGCGCCTCCTGCCGCTACGAGCCAGACCTCGTTGCCATCCCACAGCGGGCCGATGGAACGCAGGACTTGAGCCTTTTCGTCACGGGACTTCGCCACAAAGAGCTGCACAACGCCGGCGCCGAGGTCAAATCCGTCTAGGATCACGTAGCCCATGATCATGGCTGTCCCAAGACAAAACCAAAGCAGCTCCATCACCGGATCCCCCCTTCCACTCGCATTGGCTCGCCGTACGGCTCGGAAGATTGCCCTTCTACTGTGACGGCCTCCGGCCCGTGCGCGATTTCGCGCATGACAAGCAGCACGAACAGCATCCCCAACAGCGCGTACAGCCCCATAAACCCGAGCAACGTGAACAATCCGTTTCCAGTTGACACCTGCGGCGAGGCTCCCTGTGCTGTGCGCATCAAGCCGTAAATCACCCGGGGCTGGCGCCCCAGTTCCGCTGTCATCCAGCCGGCGGTGGTCGCAATGTAGGGAAACGGCACAGCGAGCATCAAGGCCCACAAAAGCGGCCGGGTCTCACACAAACGTCTGCGCCACAGAACAACGCTGAAAGTCCCATGACTGCGATGAAGATCGTCCCGAGACCCACCATGATGTGGTAGCTGTAATACAGCAGGGGAATGTTGTCCGGCCAGACATCGCGCGGGAAGTCCTTGAGTCCCTGCACCTCAGCCTTCCAGCGCCTGTAGGTCAAAAAGCTCAGGATGTCAGGAATTAGAATCGGGTTGTCCAGACGAAGGCGCTCCATGTCCGGTTGGCCAACCAGTGCTAGCGGCGCTCCTTCCGCCGTCTCGAAGAGGCCTTCCATCGCAGCCAAGGTGACTGGCTGGTGCTGGGCTACCATTTTTCCCTGCCCATCCCCGGTGGGAAACACCATCAGCAGCGTGGCGGCCAGTCCGGCGACGACACCGACCCGAACAAATAGCCGACCGTACTCTTCGTGCTGTTTCATCAATAGGTAGAAGGCCCCCAAACCTGCCATCACAAAACTGGCCGTCACGACAGAAGCGGTCATGTTGTGGAGGTATTGCCAGAGAATCCAGGGGTTCAACAGCAGCTCCCGAATGCTCGTGAGCAGGATCTCGCCTGTTGGTCCGATCCCGTATCCGACCGGATGCTGCATCCACGCGTTGGTGGCAATAATGAAGTATCCGGACAGCCACGAGCCGAGAAAAACGAGCACGGCTGAGAGCCAATGCAGCGTCGGTCCGAGCCGCTTCTCACCAAATAGGAAGAGACCTAGAAACGACGATTCGAGGAAGAACGAGAAGACCCCCTCCATTGCCAAGGTCTGGCCGATCACGCCGCCGGCGCTTTTGGAGAAGGCCGCCCAGTTGGTGCCGAATTGAAACTCCATGGGAATACCGGTCACAACACCCATGGCGAAGTTAAGCGCAAAGATTCGTCCCCAGAAGCGCGCGGCTTTGTTATACAAATCGGCGCGCTTCCAGAGCGCCAGTGATTTCAGGACGACGATCAACTGCGCCAGTCCCATCGTCAGCTGCGGAAAGAGATAATGAAACGTTATCGTAAACGCGAAATGAAGCCGGTGTATGTCGACCGCAGAATCCATGGCTTATCCCTATTCCTCATCTTTAGTTGAGCACGCCGGGATGGACCATCTCCACCAACCGATGATTGTCGCGATAATCCACGGGTATGCCGATGAGCACGGGCCCTTGCATCGCAAGGGCCTTCTTAAGCGTGGGCCCGATCTGATCGGGACTTTCTATCTTTAGTCCTTTCGCGCCGAACGACTCGGCAAATCGTGCGACGTCGACGGGTCCGAAGTTGACTCCCGACAGACGGCCGTATTTGGCCATTTCCTGAATGCCGACCATGTCATACGAGCCGTCAATCCACACCAGGTGGACGAGATTGCATTTGAGGCGCACCGCCGTCTCAAGCTCGCCAGCCGAAAACAAGAAGCCGCCGTCGCCGGAGATCGACATCACTTTCTCACTCGGACGAACCAGGCAAGCAGCGATTGCCCAGGGCAAACCCACACCAAGGGTCTGCTGCCCGTTGGTGATGAGCACCTGTCGAGCGCGAAAACTATAAAGGTGGCGGGCGATCCAAATGTGGAACGAGCCCATGTCCAAACACAGCGTCATGTCGTCGCTCAGAAGATTCTGCAGCTCGTGCACGAGGCGCATCGGGTGGATCGGAACCCCGTTCAAGGCGGCCGCACGTTCCGCGAATTCTCTCCGATCGCGAGCAATATCGTCGAGAAGCTTCGCATCTGCCGAGGAGTTCTTCGGTTCTACTTGAGCCGCTAGCGCCTCGAGCGTGGCCGCGATATCGCCGATCAATTCAAGCTGTGGTCGATAGTCCTTGTCGATGTCAGCAGGAACGGCATCGATGTGGATAAGATGACGCTTGCGTCCCTTGTTCCAGAGGCCCGGTTCGTATTCGATCGGGTTGTAGCCAACGGCGACGACCGCATCAGCCGCGTCGAGGAGCTTGTCAGCAGGCTGGTTGTGAAACAGACCGACGCGGCCACCAAAATGGTCGAAGAACTCTCGCGGCACTACTCCCGCGCCTTGGTATGTACAGACCAGGGGCAGTTTCGTTTTCGCCAATAAGGTGCGCACCGCTTCCGCAGGGCCCGGCTGGCTTGCGAGCAAACCAAGGATCAGCAATGGCCGCTCTGCGCCGTTGATCAGAGCCGCTGCCGCAGCAACCGTTTTGCTGTCCGCAGGGCCGAGCACTTCTGCCGCAATGGGAGTCAAGACCTCACCCTCTGCCTCTCCCGTCATGATATCCTGCGGCGCGCTGATGAAAGCTGCGCCCGGCCGTCCCGATTCGGCGGCACGAAAGGCGTTCGCGACAATCTCTGACACCGCCTCCGCAGAATCGATTTCGGCGCTGAACTTGGTGATGGGCCGAAACAGGCTCACGGTGTCCATGCTCTGATGGATCTGCTTCAGGCGGTTTGCGATCGTCACAGCGCCTCCGATCGCGACGACAGGGTCGCCTTCGGAGTTTGCTGTAGCCAGGCCAGTCACGAGATTGGAACAGCCCGGGCCGGAAGTGACCAAGACCACTCCCGCTTTGCCCGTCATCCGACCGATACCGCCAGCAATGAACGCCGCGTTCTGTTCATGCCGGCAAACGACGGTCTTGATTTTGGAGTCCAACAATGTGTCGAACACTTTATCGATCTTCGCGCCGGGGATGCCGAAAACATACTCGACGCCTTGCGCCTCTAAACTCTTCACCAGTAATCCGGCGCCCGTCTGTAAGTCCCGCTTTGTCATGGGCATGCTCATTTCTTTTCCCCTTCTGCTTTGGCGAGAGCCGGCGCCGGATCGCGGCGCAGGTCTGCCTTCAAAAAATCCTCGGTTTCCGGCAGCGCGATGCGATAATCACCCTCGCGCTGGATCTGCAGACGCAGGTTTGCGCCACGGCATTGCAATAGATGACCGCCGCTCTTGCGGTCGGTCGAAATGAAATGCAAATGATATCCCGGCACATTGAGCGTCTTTGCATACTCAGGAGTCCAGAACCCGACGAGAGTCCCCGAAACGTCGCTAAACTCGAACTCAGGCTGAACCGCCGCCGCCCGGACCAACGGCACCCCTTCTTCGGTCCGGCACATCGCTCGCGTGTGCACGTAATCAAATTGCCCGTCGACTCGAAGGGCAAAGAAAATGTTGTCGGAATTCCGAAGAGCGTCGAACCTGGAGGTGAGGTGACTCATGTCGGGACACTGGTCCATCGTCACGGTTGCGTCCGGAGCAAAACGTGTAATTACCGCAAATGGGGTCAGAACATCGTCGCCGCACTCCCGCACCGAACCGTCCGAGCGCACCTGAAAGAAGTGCCCATCGACGATCACCATTTCGCCGTCGAGATTCTCAAACGTGCCTAATCCCAGATCGCCGTGCGCTCGCAGTGTCCCGACTCGCACGGCCCCTTGGTAGATTCCTTCGACGAGTGCGGTAGCAGTGGAGACCTGATAGAGCATGTGGCGCGCGACCTCATGATCTGCCGGAATCATTGTCGTATGTCGTTGATCTGCAATACGGGCGCGGTCTCAGCCCGCACCTTGCGGCAAAGGGCCGCATTTTCGATAAGAGACTGACCGTAGGAAGGAATCATTTCCTTCAGCTTCGCAGACCATACTCCTTTCGTTAATTTTTCTCGGAAACAGCGCTCGATGACTTGAACCATGATCGCCACTGCAGTGGACGCTCCAGGCGAAGCGCCGAGCATCGCAATGATGGAACCGTCGGCGGCGCTCACAAGCTCTGTGCCGAATTGCAGGATGCCGCCGTGGGTTGGATCCTTTTTGATGATCTGCACGCGCTGGCCTGCGACTTCGAGCCGCCAATCCTTTTCCTTTGCATTGGGAAAGAACTCGCGGAGCGCCGCGAACCGCTCCTCGGAGGTCTCGAGAACTTGGCCGATCAGATACTTTTCGAGAGCGAAGTTATCTTTGCCGACGGCCAGTAGCGGCAGTATATTTTCCGGGTCAATCGAGCCGAAGAGATCCAGATAAGATCCATGTTTGAGAAACTTCGTCGAAAATCCCGCATAGGGCCCGAACAGCACAGAAACTTTGCCTTCGATGTGGCGCGTGTCCAGATGTGGTACGGACATCGGCGGGGATCCGACCGCCGCTTTGCCGTATACCTTGGCGTTGTGGCGGGAAGAAACCTGAGGATCGTCGCAGCGAAGCCACTCTCCACTTACCGGAAACCCGGCGTAGCCCCGTCCCTCGGGAATGCCGGATTTTTGTAATAGAGGGAGCGATCCGCCGCCGGCGCCGATGAAAACGAATTTGGCTGCGCGATCCCAGTGCTCGCCGCTTTTTTCATTCCTGATCCGGACATTCCACAAGTCGCCATCGCGGCGCAGATCCATGACGCGATGGAAAAAGTGGATCGAGAATCCTTCCTTGCCCTTAAGCGAATCGAGGAGATCCTTGGTCAGGGCGCCATAATCCACATCCGTACCGGTCACCATGCGCGTGGCCGCAACTTCCTCGCTTGGATCGCGGCCTTCTATGACCAGCGGGATCCACTCCCCAATCTGTTTCTTGTCATCCGAGTATTCCATCCCTTGATAACAATGGTGGGCAGAGAGCGCCGCGAAGCGCTTTTTAAGAAACGCGACGTTGTCCGGTCCGCGCACAAAACTCATGTGGGGCACGGGATGAATAAACGATCTGGGGTCTTTGATCGCGCGCTTTTTCACCAGATAGGCCCAGAGCTGACGGGAAAGGTCGAACTCGGTGTTCACTTCCAGAGCCTTTGAAATGTCGATGCTACCGTCGCTTTTCTCCGGAGTGTAGTTCAACTCGCAGAGGGCTGCGTGGCCGGTGCCGGCGTTATTCCACGCATTGGAGCTTTCCTGTGCCTCGCTGCCGAGAACTTCGTAGATCTCAATTTTTAAACTGGGATCGAGTTCCTTTAACATCACCGCCAGGGTAGCGCTCATAATGCCCGCGCCGACAAGAATGACATCAGGATTGTTTGTGGGTGTAGCCATAATATTCCTCCCTTTCGGTTATTTAGTTAGTTGCTGCGACATAAGGTTCCGAGTAATCCAGCGCCCTGCGAGTCTCTCGGTCATCCCGCAGCCTGACGGTTGGCGGCTGCGCTCGAACTTTCAAGCTTCTCTGCGATCGCCAGAACCCGGTCGGCCTCTCGCAGCATTGCGGCCTCAACCACATGACCGTTCAGGACCGGTGTATTCGTACCGCTCGCCGCACGCGCCGCCGCCACAGCTTGGGCATGCGCGACGGCATCGCGCGAAGGGGTGAAAATTGTATTAATGACAGGGAGTTGCTCGGCGTGCAGAGCACCCTTCCCGGTCATGCCGAGCTTTCGGCTGGCTGTCGCTTCCCGCTCCAGGCCGTCCCCATCGGGCTTGAAATAGGGCACGTCGATGGAGGCGATGCCGGTTGTCGCCGCCGCCGCCACGATCCGGGAGCGCGCGAACAGCAGGTTATCCCAGGAGCCTTCCGCGCCAAGGTCGGCCGCCAGATCGCCACCGCCCAGGAAGAGCCCGCAGACTCGTTCGTGCGCCTCCGCCATGTGATGGGCGACAAAGACCGCCCGTGCGAGCTCCACCATCGGTACGATCCCGACCGCGGACTGTGAGCCGTCCAAGACGCTGGCCACAAGCCGGATCTCGTCGGCGGATTCGCACTTCGGAATGATGATGGCGTCGGGGTTGGCGCCGGATTCGTGGAGCGCGAGCAGGTCGCGCAGACCTTCGACCAGGCGCGGGCTGTTGATGCGCACAATGCGTACGAAGTCCGCTATCGGTGGCTCGCGCAGAAAAGCCAGTGCGGCCTCACGTGCTCGCCCTTTATCCGCCGGCGCGACCGTGGACTCGAGATCGACGATGATTCCATCGCCACCCATCGCGCGGGCAGAGGGGAAGCGTTCAGGTCGTGAACCCGGCGTCAGAAAGAAGCTCCGCGACGCCCGGAGTCGGTTGCGTAGCTGAGTACTCATAGGAATTTTTAACCTCCGGTTTTCGATTAAGGGACTTAATGTTTCCGCTATTTGTCAGTCGCGACGTACGGCTTGACCATCTTCGCCGGATCGACCACGCGGTCGAACTCCTCTTCCGTGACGAAACCGAGTTTAAGGGCCGCCGCTTTCAGCGTGAGATCGTTATCCATCGCGTAATGCGCGATCTTGGACGCCTTGTCGTAGCCGATCACGGGCGCAAGCGCTGTCACCAGCATCAGCGAGCGCTCAACGTATTCGTTGATCTTTTTCAGATTGGGCTTGGTGCCTTCGACCAGGAACTTGCGAAAATTGGTGCAGCCATCGGTCATGATGGTAATGGAATGAGTGATGTTGAAGATCATCAGCGGCTTATAAACGTTCATCTCCAGATAGCCGCCCGCACCGCCTAAACCCACTGCGACGTCATTGGCCATAACCTGCACGGCAATCATGGCGAGTGCTTCACACTGAGTCGGGTTCACCTTGCCGGGCATGATCGACGAGCCCGGCTCGTTTTCCGGGATTGCCAATTCGGCAAATCCGGCACGAGGTCCGCAAGACATCAGGCGAATGTCATTGGCGATCTTGTAGAGAGATACGGCCAGGGTGCGCAGCGTGCCGGATAGCTGCACGAGCGCGTCGTGAGCGCCCTGCACGGTGAACTTGTTGGGCGCGGTGACGAACGGCAGGCCAGTGAGCTTGGCGATCTCGGCCGCCGCCGCCTCGGCAAAACCCAGCGCCGAGTTGATGCCCGTTCCTACGGCTGTGCCGCCCAGCGCCAGGCGGTACACACCTTCAAGCGCCGTTTCGATCCGCTCCAGATCGTCTGACAACATTCCCGCATAACCGGACCATTCCTGGCCCAATGTCAGCGGTGTGGCATCCTGCATGTGAGTACGGCCGATCTTGACGATCTCGCTCCACGCCTGCGCCTTCGCATCGATGGCATCGCGCAACGCTGTTACCGCCAGGACCAGCCGTTGCTTCACGTTGACCGCCGCCGCGATATACATCGCTGATGGAAAGGAATCATTCGACGATTGGGCCATGTTGACGTGATCGTTGGGATGCACCGGCGTCTTGCTTCCGAGTGGCGTGCCGGCGAGCTGGCAGCAGCGGTTGGAGATCACCTCGTTCACGTTCATGTTGAACTGGGTGCCGCTGCCGGTCATCCACACATGCAACGGAAACATGTCGTGATGCTGGCCGGAAAGGATTTCGTCGCAGGTCTGAACGATCAGTTTGTACTGCTGATCCGGGAGCCGCTTCCCGGCATGATTTGCGGCGGCAGCAGCTTTCTTCAAGATGGCATAGGCGGTGATCATCTCGCGCGGGATCAGATCTTTGCCGATGCTGAAATGCTCGAGCGATCGTTGCGTCTGAGCGCCCCAGAGCTTGTCCGCAGGAACCTCGACTTCGCCGAGACTGTCAGTCTCTTTGCGAATGTCTGTGTTCTTTACATCACTTGTCGTGTTCATCGCTTTCTCCTTTCTGCACCCAACGACACTGCAATGCGCGTACGAATCCGATTGATACCCGTAAGTGCTGCTCCCGACGCAGAGAACCGACCGAGATTGTTGACGTGGAATCGCGAGCATAGAGAGGGAAATCTGGATGGTTGGGAATAACAGTACTAATGGGTCACACCTCTATCCCGCTTGTTTGTGGGCGTGTCACCATCATGGCGGAGTAGCTAGAGCTCATTTTGTAGAAGGCATCAAGTTGTCGAAGGCGGCCTGCGCCGCAGCGGACAGCCCGGACGGCGCCCGACGTGCCCCCGCCATCGGTTAAGGATCTTCACTTTGTACCGCTTCTTTCCTAATCCACGAGAAAGACATAGGAAAAGGCCACCATTACACAGGCGATGGAGATTAACCGCCAGAAGACTGAATAGTGAATGGAGCGAAAAGCAGTTAGCATGCCTCGCTTCCCTACTGCCCGGCTATAAGAAATCTCACTTCATGTCAACGATGAGATTGGGCCAAAGTCTAATCTTAGCCAGCGACGTGTAGCTGTGAAGGATCGCCATGGTTACACCACAACTTCACGCTCAAGCGGACCATCGGAGCCAGTACCGCGGGCGAACCTCTATCCCCCATGGGGTATGGCAGTCAAAGTCAGAGCGAAAAAACCGATCCCCCCTGTCGCAGTCAACAAGAGCAGCCATTTATCAATCCACAATCTCCTTTTGACCTGCGCTAGCGTGAGTTTCGCATCTCCCCAGCGCGCAATAGAGAAGTAGCGCGGGTTTTCTCCTTCGATGACTCCGACCGCCATAGGATCACCTGCGCGGCTCCAGATCTCGATACGGTCAAATGAACGTTTTGCCTTTTTTATCTCTTTAATCGCAAGGTCGGGAATGGAATTGAACGGTGAGTAGAGATTTCTTATCTCTCTCCTCATCGGCAAGTAATTTCGCCACACCGTCAGTTGCTTCCCAGACAATTCGGGGTATGGAATTATCGGCTCACTTGCGCTGCCGGGAACCGGAGCCCTGTCATCATAATAGGTTTCTATAAACATAGAGTCTCCTTCCTGTCCGCCAAAATACGAAACCCAGTACACCCTTGCGATCGAACCGCAAAAAGGACTGGCTTTGAGAACTCATCTATCTTCCTCCGAGGAACGTTTGTTCGTTCCTCTCGGAGACCATTACTTAGGCTGGCCCTAACGAAGATGAGGAAGTCCTTTCCAAGCTGGAAGTTCGATTGAGGATTGATGGGCTTAACTTCGTTCAAACGATCGCCCCATATGTGGAGAGAGTCGGAGTATCTCGGAAGGTGCTCTTGCAAGTTAGACTAACGCAAAACTCTTCAAAATCAATGTGCTTCCTATGGATCGTAGGTGGCGCAATTCCACAGATGGTCCTCGAGGTCGCGACCACTAAAACCGCGTCCGCCGTAATCTTGGTCCTTGACATCCACCATGATCTTGGCACCGGCGGTCTTCGCCTTCACATAAATGGCATCGGCGTCCGGGACTACGATATACGGGCTCTACGTCTCGGCTCCGCCGATCTCGTGTAGTGTCGGGCCTTTTCAACTATTACACCTGGTCTTCGCTTGTTACCCAGCGATCCCGTGGGCAAGCGAGGAGCGGAGTGAGCCGGCGAATCGTCTCGGAGTCTTTGTACTTTTCTCGGACAACATCCGCATCTTCCCGGCTCCGCCACTTGGCGAGAGCGACTATATGGCCTGGAGCGTCCTGATCGATAAGAATTTGATGCGAGACATAGCCGTCAAAGCTCCGCATGTCGGACCACACCTGGCGTGTGAGGCGAAGACACTCCGCCTCTGCGCCGGACTTTAGCCAAGTGTCCCAGACAACCGTAACAACGTTTTCTGCTGGTGACATTAAAAGTTCCCTTCTTTGCTTGTCTAACGGGTATGGCGAGCAGAATCTTCTCGGGTGCGAAAACTTTGAAGTACCAGAGCTGACCCAGCATAGGACCGATGTGCCCAAGTTGGAAGAACAGCCATTGCAGCATTAGCGTAAGACGGTGTCAGGATCATGAATCATTGCCACCGCAATCTTCCAACCGTCTTCAGTCCTGCGCAAAGTGTAGGTTTCCCCAACCCGCTCCAGTTCCCGTCCATCTGTTGCGTACCGAATCCTACTGACACTCACTACAGCTGTGTTCCCGGTCATCTGTTTGACATGGCGGTCCATTAACTCGCTCCGCGCATAGCTGCGAGCCTTGAGGCCTTCCATGACTTGGGTCAGAAGTGCTTCAACATCGGCAGCGGTTGCCAAGACACGAACCCCCTGTAGCGGGATAAACATACACGGGACGTGGAAGTAAGGGAGCACCGCGCGCGGGTGGAGTGTCTGGAACGTTTGAGTATAATTGGTGAATGTCTGGGTGATCGCTTCTTCCTCTCGTGCCATACGCATTACGTGCTCCTTTCTACAACTTACTTCCTGCTTTGCGGCGGGCCGCAGAGCCGGTTACACCATGGCTCTTGAGAAGGCGCAGGATCTGCACCTCCTTCGGGAGTTCGATCAGGAATTCCTTATCGCGTTCGAGATGGTGAACCTCTCTGGGATCGCCACCTGTGAATTTGCTCATGGCTTCAATGCTTTCCCAATAGGAAATCGTCATGAACTGGGTTTCGTTCTCGCGGTCCTCGCACAATGTCTGAACACCGAGCGCCTTTTTGCCGAGCGGCTTGATACCGACTTCGTAGTTGTAGGCTTCGTACTCGTCGGCGCGTTCGCGCGGGGTTCGCCCGCGCCAGATCCGGACAATAGCCGGCTGTTTGAGGCTCGATGGGTTCATGACAAGTTCCTTTCTGATCTGGAACGGCGGATGACGGACTCTTCGAAAAGCGACCGTCGGCGTTCGGATCGAGGATCATCCACCATGCGCGGCGCGTTCAGACCACCTTCACTTCGACCCGGTGGATCGCATTTCTGTATCCGAACTCCGGCTGGGTTGCGCCGCCGACGGTGTGGGCCCTGGAGCACAGCACGACCTCGCCAGGACCGGTGGCACGCCAGGAGAGAACGAACCGTTGCCACGCTCGCTCGGCGCGTGGTTCCACTTGCGCCTCGGTCCACGTCGCGCCGCCGTCGACGCTGACATCGACCCGGTGGATTCCACGGTCTGCCCATGCCCATCCCCAAAGCTCTTGCCGTGTATCGCGCTTGAGCGTTTGCCCGGGAGCCGGCGCCACGATGATGGATTCCGGAGCGATCGACCAGACCGGAACCCTCTTTCCAGAGTCCTCCCCGCCAGCGTTGAGAACCGGGTCGTTATACCAGCGAGTCGTGAAAGGCCCCGGTGCCCGGCTTTCCGCGAGAGTCATTCGAGTAAGCCATTTGACGCTGTTAGTTCCATAAAAACCCGGGACAACGAGGCGGGCCGGGAAACCGTGTTCTGCCAGTAAAGCGCGGCCATTCATTTCATAGGCGATCAAGACATTAGCCTCGACGCGCGTAATCGGAAGATCCTTGAGATAGGCATCGACGACAACGCCGCTGAATTCACCAAAATCCGCGCCGTAAGACCAAATGTACTGAGCGGCCGGGCTCGGCCAACAATCGGCCAGGACGTCGGCGAGCCGGACGCCATCCCACCTGACGTTGCAAACGCGTCGCGTCGGCTCGAACGGCGCGAGGGGACTTCCGCAGCATTGATGAGCACTTGTCACCTCGGTCGTTGGATACCGCGCTAGATCGTCGAATCGCAGCGTTCGTGGGCGCTCCACCATGCCGTCGATCGTTAGCGACCATTGGTCCCGTTCGATGCGCGGAACGCCGAGGTGGCACTGGACAAAAACATCTTGTGTCCGCGTCAGACGATCTCGCATCTGGTGTGGTGGTAGCGGATCACGCTTGAAAGGCCCTTGCGGGTCGAACCTCACGACATTCGTAGCGCCTCCTGATTTCTTTTGTGTCATTCCACTCCTAATGAGCCGTACCGCGCCCTGTCACCCGCTTGGATCGAGAATCATCGACGTGGTACACATTCAGACCATTTCTTTCAGGTTTTCCCGCGTTGCCGTCACGTCTCCACGCGGGCCCCGCTGTGCTGTCCAACCCCAGCGATGGCCGCTCATTGAGGATCTCCGGATCGAAGCCAGCGGTGCGCTTGTAGCTGAGCGAAATCTCTTCGAGCTCGGCACGGCTAATCACGGCGTCTAGATCGTCAAACCCGTACGGCGCTCGCTGCTCGACAATATCTATGCACTTCTCGGGACCACCCTGGCGATTCGCAAACACTACGCCGGCGGTCTGTGGCCGCCGCTGCGCGTCGTAGGCCGCGATCGCTGCCTCGATCGACGGATGCAGGACCAGTTCCCGCGCCAGCACGCGAGCGTCGATGATCGCTTGCGAGGCACCGTTCGAGCCGATGGGATACATCGGATGGGCGGCATCGCCAAGCAACGTAACCCGGCCGAAGTTCCACGTCGGCAGCGGATCGCGGTCGACCATTGGATACTGATAAATCGTCTCGGCGCCGCGGATGAGGGCCGGGAAATCGAGGAAATCGAAGATGAACGATTTGAACGGCTCGAGCACCTGCTCGAGGCGCGCGGTGTACTCCCAGTCCTGCGCTGGCATCGGCTGATCTGAGCCGTTCTTGAAATCGGCAACCCAGTTGATGAGCGCCGTGCCCTGGACCTCGTGGCGGCGTGAAATCGGATAGACGATCACCTGCCGGCCCAGGGATCCGGCCATGATCATCGTGCGGCCGGAGAGAAATGGCTTGCCCTCGGTCAGCGCGCGCCACATCGTGATGCCATTCCACTTCGGTGGGCCCTCGTTCGGGAAAAAGGCTTGACGCACCACGGAGTGGATACCGTCGCAGCCGACCAATAGATCTGCGTCGATATGGGATCGCGGCGCACCGCTGACCCGATCCACGAAATCGGCCCATACCCCGTTCGCATCCTGGCCGAAGTGCGACAGGTGGTGGCCGGAGTGTACACGCTCAGCGCCCAAGCGTTCGAGCACCGCTCGATAGAGGAGACCAAGCAGCTGGCCGCGATGAATGGAGAACTGCGGCCAGCGATACCCGGCGACGATGCCACGCGGCTCGCTCCAGACCGTTGACCATGTTTCGAATAGTAGGCAAGCTCTCTGGTGGGGATGCCCACGGCGGCTAACTCATTGAGCAAGCCGAGCTCTGTGAGCTCGCGTGTCGCGTGCGGAAGCACGTTGATACCGACACCCAACTCCTTTACGCTTGCCGCCGACTCGTACACGTCGACATCTCGGAACCCCGCATCGTGCAGCGACAGGGCGAGTGTCATGCCGCCGATACCGCCGCCCACGATTGCCATTCTCGCCGAGTGAGGACACGCGCGTCTGGCTGACAATCTCGTTTCACTAGGCATCACGTGCCCCTTTATTCCTGGAGTTGTCACAACCGAAAGGTCAGACTTGCATTGCTTGCAACAATTTCAGACATACAAACCTCGCTGCCTTCAATTCTCTTTCTGAAGCTCAAGTCGGCAAGAGCTGTGCCAGATCATGTCACCGGCTGGAAAGTGCTTTTGAGTAGCGGGAATCAAGAAAATTATAGTTGCCCGAACCAAAGGTTTGTGACGAACGAGCCTGCCCAGCCATCGGCAAGTGCCGAAATAGCGGCTTGTTTAACGCCAACAGAATGCGAGTCGCTTCCGAGAGATTGCGATGGCAAATATTCATTCGCGGGGAGATTGAACACTCTGAACGACGTCATCACGTCCAGCACCGCGTAGGTGACCTCAGTGCACCTGGTTCATCAAGATTGTGTGTTGTGCTTTGTCCGACGAACAAGGCGACGGTCGTTCGGCGGCAGATCGTGCAATGGCAATTTGTCTGATGAAAGGTCTGCCGACCGCTTTCGCGATGGCCCTAGTTGGGCCGCGTGATACCCAGCCTTTTTATCCGAGATTGAAGGGTCGTGCGTTTGATGCCGAGTCTAGCCGCTGCACCCATAGTTCCACCGAGCACCCATTTCGCTTCGATGAGAGCGCGCAGGATATGTTCCCGTTCCGCCTCCTTTAAAGTGGTAACATTCCAAGGAGAAGTGGCCAAAGCGGCTCTCGTCTGCTGTTTGAACTCGGAGAAAGAAATCGCGAGTTCCGGCCCGCGGGAGACAATGACGGCGCGCTCGATGAAGTTTTCCAGCTCGCGCACATTGCCCGGCCAGTGATACTCGGTGAGCGCAGCCATGGCCTTGGCGGGAATCGTATCGATCGGTTTCTTCATGCGGCGGGCGTACTTCTGCACAAAGTAGCGCACAAGCAGAGGGATGTCTTCTCTGCGTTCGCGGAGCGAAGGTATGGAGACCGGAAAGACATTAAGCCGGTAATAAAGGTCAATGCGAAATTGTTTCTCATCGACTTTCTTGGCCAGATTCAAGTTTGTCGCGGCCACCAAGCGCACATCCACCCGAAGCGTTCGGGGGCTGCCCAGTCGCTCGAATTCTTGCTCCTGAAGGACACGCAGGAGTTTGGGCTGGAGGTCGAGCGGGATGTCACCGACCTCGTCAAGAAAGAGCGTGCCGCCGTTGGCCAGCTCGAACCGGCCAATGCGCTGCCCGATGGCGTCGGTAAACGCGCCCTTTTCGTGACCGAACAGTTCACTCTCGAGTAAGCCCGTCGGTATGGCGGCGCAATTCACTTTGACGAAGGTGCGGTCGCTCCGCGCGCTTAGGTTGTGGATCGCACGCGCGATGAGTTCTTTGCCGGTACCGGTTTCGCCCAGGATGAGAACCGTCGAGTCAGTCGGTGCCACCGTTTGCACCTGTTGCAAGATGCGGTTGAGAGCAGGACTTTTACCGATGATCTCCTCAAAGTTGTGTTCGGTGCGGATCTCGTCCTGCAGGTAAAGTTTCTCTTCCGTAAGCTTGTTCGCTCGATCTACGACCTGACCATAAGCAAGCGCGTTTTCCACGGCGATCGCGATCTGATTGGCGACGTGCTGAAGCAGTTCCGCGTCTCTTTGCGGAAATATCTCCGCGTTCAGACTCGCCACCGCCAGCGTCCCCAGGGGCCTTCCACGTGAAATCAGCGGCAAAAGGCACGTTGATCGTAGACCTTCGGCGACAAAACGCCGGGCAATATCGGAGCCTAATGCCTCAACCTCGTCACGGGTCATAAAGACGGGTTGGTGGGTACTCAACGCCTTGCCGTGGGCCGCGCTCTGGATAGGAACCCATAGACCTTCACCGATCAGACCTTTGCTCAAGGGAAAATCCAAAGCATGAATCTGCAAACGTTGGGTTTCAGCGTCGTAGAGAGAGATACTGGCATACTCATGTGGCATCAGGAGCCGTAGCGATGCGGAGACGGCATTGAGCAGCTCGCGTAGATCCAATGCCGAAATGACTGTGTTATTGACGTCCAGCAAGAGCCTCAAGCGGTCGTGCTCGTCCTTGAGCTGTTGCTGAACGGATTGCACCTGCTCGAAGTTCAGCGCGTTTTCGACGGTGATAGCGACCTGGGAGGCAACCTCGTTTAGAAACTGGACCTCCTCCGAAGCGAACGCATTTTCCTGCAGGCTTGCCATGTTCAAAGTGCCAACGACACGGTCGTGCGATATCAGCGGCAAGCAGCACACCGATTGAACTTTCCGCGCGAGGAGCAACTGGCAAATATCACCCGGAAATGCCTCAAGACTTTCGCGGTTGAGCACCACCGGTGTGCGCGACAAATAAGCCCGCCCTGCCGGCGTACCCTCGACGGGAACTGAGAGACATTCCTCATAGAGATGGCCATCAGCGGGGAAGTCCAAGGCGTGGACCCTTAGCCGTCCAGTTTTAGATTCATAGAGCGCCAGGCTTGCATAATCATGCGGCACCAAACGTCGCAACGATGCGGATACCGCGCTAAGTAGCTCGCGCAAATTGAGCGTCGATACCACCGCGTTGTTAAGGTCCAGCACCAGACTCAACCGGTCGCGCTCCTCTCTGAATTGCTTCTGAAGCAACTGGGCGCGTTCAAAATTAAGTTCGTTGTCGATGGCGATCGCCACTTGCCTTGCGATCTGTTCGAGAAACCGAAAGGCTGCGGGTTGATACGCTTTCTGCCGAACGCTGCCGATGGTCATGGCTCCCAGTCGTCTGTGCGCGGTACTCAACGGCAAACAGCAGCAGGACATGATGTGATTCGCCCGTAGTCTCTGCATTGCGCGCGGGAAGCGATCTTCATGGTCGATTGCATCAATCAGGAGCGCTTGCTGATTTTGCCAAACGTAACCGCCCAGCCATCCCTCGACGGGCAATTCAAGCTCTAACTCCCCGGGCGCCGACTTTTCCAACATATGTATGCGCATGACGTTACGCTCCGGGTCATGCAGCCTCACACTCAAGTAGTCGAAGTGCAAAACATTGCGCAGCGGCCGGGCGAGATCGTGCAATAACTCGGTTAGGTCTCGGCGGGAAACAATCGATTCTGTAATCTCTAAGAGGGACTGGTACTGATCACGCAAGGTCTCAGCTTTCCGATCCCCAGATTCCATGAACGCAACCATATCGCTGGATTCAACGCTGCTCAAGTTACTGCCACGACGCGGCTCTGAAAAAATGTGTCAATTCTGAAGCACGGCTCCGAGTCAGCTTTTTGCACGCAGGTCCTCAATCGATCATGCGCAAAAGTAGAATATTCCGATGTGCCATTTTCAGCTAGACAATTCTTTAAAACGCGTCGGTGTCGGATCCTTAAGAGCGGCAACTTGAATGTGCTGCATACCGTTGTCCCTTCTAAATCTTGTCTTTGCCCCTTATGGATGGTGCTTAAGAAACTTCTGAAAACGCATTCGTCGCTTGCCTTACACTTTTAGGATCATTACGCCGAATCAATCGAAGAGTTGTTTCCTTTCGGCCCCAGGCCACAATACTCGCAATAATTAGAAGTCCCGATCGGCAGAACTGGACTTCCGCCGATAATGAGAAGCTGTGTCAGAATCACGCCGATCATCATTGGAACAGCAAGAACAGCGATGATTCCGGAGAGACCCGGGATCAAGAGCAGTATCGCCGACGCGACCTCGATGAGCCCAATCACATAACGAAACCACTGGCCAATGCCGATGGTAGCGAACGTTTCAACCATCTGTTCATCGCCAGACAGCTTGGCAAACCCTGCTAGGAAGAACAGCATCGCTCCGAGAACTTGAACCACCCAAAGAGATCCGTTTCCGGGTGCTTCCAGGCTTGCCGCATTTGTAGACATAGGAAAATCGCTAGCTTCAGCTCTTCTGAAGATAGGCTCGGCAAGCGCTGTGCCAGACCACGTGAACCTTCTGGAAAGTGCGGGAATTGCGAAGGTTACAGGTGGCTAGGCTTCGGGTTATAAAGGGATGTGATGAAAGACTTTGCCGACCAATCGGCAGCTGCTGAAATATCGTCAGTCCACTGCCACGGTTACGCCGGTCCATCACAAGCAATCAGGCAGAAGGTGAAGGGTCCTGAGTGTGCGAGCACTGCGCGTATTCTCGATCTGAGCTTAGCTAAGACCAGAGCGAGCAGGAATGCTTTATCGAGCACTACCGGACTATTCGATCAACTTCGGGTAGTACGAAAAATGACGACTCGCTCTCTGGACCGGATACGACCCCACACACCAACTCCGATGTTTTCGGCGCACCGTTGTCGTCGATGGTCAGCGCCGATTGTTTTTCCTTATTGATTTCAAAGATCGTCGTCGTGTTGCTGATCTCGTGCGCGACAACCAGCAGCGCTTTCCCGTTGGGACTATTCTGTTCGCTGATGAGTCATCGGCAGGGGGCCGAAATCTCGGCGTGACAGAGCGCGCTCTCGCTGAATCTCGCGACCGCAAAATCAGAGCGGACCGCAGCCTCATTCGATACGCGTAGCGCTGAGTCGCTGACTCGCCCGTCATGCTACATCGAAGCTTAAAAGGGAGGGAAGGCAATCCAATGAAAATGGCTTTTTTAGCAGTAATGCTTATCGGGTCGATTATCTTAGGCACACACCAGGTAGAGGCTCAGGCGTATGGCCCCTACTACATCCCATCCTGGTATGAAGCCCAGTATCAAGGGTATGCACAAGAATATGACCCGTACTACGCGTTACATGTCCTACACTACCAGCTATATCTGTCGCAATACCAATACCAGCCTTACCCGATATACCCATCCTGCTGCTTTGCAGGTGGTGTTGTCGTCCCATCGTGGTCAACGCCGATCATTCCGCCGCCAAAAGTGATTATCAGTCCGCGACCACAAGCGATGAGAAGGCGATAAAGAGACTCTGTACAAATTTATTGGACGGGCTTTTTGAGGAGTCAACTCGACATTTTTAGTTTCTTCCCGCCATTACGCCACCATCGACATCCCAGACGGCGCCTGTCACCCAATCAGCCTTGTCGAGAAGTAAGAAGATTATGGTGTTAGCCACATCCTCAGGATTCCCGATCCGGCCGATTGGATGAAAGTGGTCGAATGAAGCCAGTGCGGCATCCAGTTCGTTTCGATCAATAAAGGTTTCATAAATCGGCGTCTTAACTACAGCCGGCGAAACTGCGTTGACCCTGATGTTGTCGTCAGCCAGTTCCATGGCCATATGCTGAGTCAGAGCATGGAGTCCGGCTTTGGCCATTGAGTAAGCAGAGGATGGGGTGGCCTTGATCGCCTGTTTGGCCCACATGGAGCCGATATTTACGATCGAGCCGCCCCCGTGCATTTTGATGTTTTTGGCCACAGCCTGCGAGATGAAAAAGATCGCCTTATTGAGACCCATATAGATTTCATAGTCTTTTTCCGTGTAGTCCATAAAGGGAGTCGGCTTGAAATAGCCAGCGGCGTTCACCAGATACTTAATATGCCGGCTGCGATCATCAGCGATGGCTACGATTCGCTCCAGATCCGAAGAAAGGTACAGGTTGGCCTGCGCTGATTCTACCTTGCCGTATTTGGACAACTCGCTAGCTGCGCGTCTTAGCTTTTCCGCATTCTTGCCAACAATGAAGGTGTTGATGCCGGACTCTAACAGCTGTTTGGCGGCTGCGTACCCTATACCACTCGAACCACCGACGATCATTGCCCATGAATTGTTTGATAAAGCCATTTTTGACCCCCCATTCGAATTAGTTTAAAACTACAGTCAAGTTAAGATGAGGAACCGCGATTGAAAAGTAAGCACCAAATGGTGGGGTAGGTACCTATTGGTCTATCTTTATGAAATCACCGGACAAAAAATTTTATCGAAAATCCGCACCGGAACGCTCCGCGCGAATGGTCGAGCAAATCTACGGCTGCAAGTGGTCGCTAACGGTCTATAACCTGCTTCAAAACGGCATCAAACGGCCAGGCGAGATGGTACGGAGTGTGGATGGACTGACGACCAAAGTGCTGAACCAGTGTTTAAGGAGAAACGTCAAATTTGGCATTATCAAGCGGGTTGCCTATCCGGAGATTCCGCCGCGGGTCGAGTATCAGGTGACTCCTTTCGGCAAGAAGTTCATTCGAATACTTGACCAGATTGAAAAGCTCCAGGAAGAAATTGAAAAGAAAATATAACAACAGGTCATAATTCTACTGACTTTAGAATCGCGTATCCTATCGTCGATTGAAATTTGTAGAGAACGGATATGCAGTACCGCCAGCTGAGCCTTGGGTCTGTGTTGCGATTGAATTGAATCCTCCAACGACCAAATCCTACGAAATTTGCCTGCCGCGTCGGTCGATCCCAGGGCGATTATAGATGACCAATTCAGTTTATGGTTGGCAATAACGGAGAACAATATGGCTACATCAACAGACAAACCTGGTGTCGCCGCGCCGCCGCCTCTGCTCTATGGCGGCGCGTTTGTCCTTGTTCTTGTGTTTCGTTGGTTCTGGCCAATGCCAATTTTTGGCCATGCCGTTGCTCTCTGGCTCGGCTTCGCGTTGTTGGTGCTCGGCGTTGGGATAGCGGCATGGGGAATACGAACGATGCAGGCCGCAGGTACGAACGTGAATCCTGCGCTCCCCACAACCGCCATTGTCGCATCCGGTCCGTTTCGCTTTTCCCGCAATCCTCTCTACCTTGCCCTAACGCTCCTCTATTTAGGCCTCACCTTGGCGTTCAATACGTGGTGGGGCATTGTCGTGCTGGTCCCGGTCCTTATCATCATGCATCGCGGAGTTGTCCTGCGCGAGGAGCGCTACCTCGAGCAAAAATTTGGTGAGACCTATCGGCAGTATCGTTCCAAGGTTCGAAGGTATCTTTGAATAGGGAACTTATGCCCAACAGCATTTTGTAGGCGACACGTGAATCCCTCGCCTTGCGCGCCGACGCCGTGTTGACATCCGCCGTCGTTAGTAGCACAGCTTACGGGTAAGTCATGACTTACGGAGAACGAGCGGTGGATGCGCTCGGCGATCGGACCCGATGAAGGGTGTTTAGGCGCCTGCGCGGCGGTGCACGCTCGGCGGGAGAGATCGCAGACGGAATGGACGTGAGTCGTCCCGCGGCGTCTCAGCATCTGAGGGTACTCAAAGCGGCACGTCTGGTGACAGATCGCGGGCTGGTGCTCTCCTGGGAGATCAGCGCCGACTTCCGGCACGACCCGAATCTGAAGACGGAAGTGAAAGTGCGCTTCATTGCCGAGGGCAAGAATTGCACACGCATCGAGCTGGCGCATCGACAGCTCGACCGTTACGGGGCGCGTCGCGACGAGGTGGGCGTCATCTTCGACTCGGACGTGGGTTGGAAGGGGCTGCTCAACGCGTTCGCTGCTCGCGCTGTGGAAGGATGAAGCACATGAAGAACGCCATTCACCCACCCATCAAGCTGTTCCAGTTTCCGCGCATGTTCGGAATTCCGAACCTCAGCCCGTTCTGCTGTAAGCTCGAGACCTGGCTGCGCATCGCGCGCGTCCCCTATGAGGTCGTCGAGACGCCCGATCCGCGCAAGGGCCCGAAGGGCAAGCTGCCGTTCATCGAAGATGCTGGTATGCGCATTGTCGATTCGTCGCGGATCGTCGATCACCTGGTGAAGACCCGCGGCGTCGATCCCGACCTGCGCCTCAACACCTCGCAGCGGGCGATCGCGCTCCTCGTGCAGCGCACTTTAGAAGAGCATTACGCATTCGTCCTGGCGTACACACACCTCGTCAGAGATGACGGCCTAAGGCACACAGGTGGCAGGTTCGAC
>Ga0081455_10000685_pt1 | contig 43992 bp, 40 predicted proteins | sample TabmetS3T2R1_FD_70207 | JGI IMG/M metagenome (GOLD analysis project Ga0081455, IMG submission 70207) | Tabebuia heterophylla rhizosphere microbial communities from the University of Puerto Rico - S3T2R1 | ecosystem: Host-associated > Plants > Roots > Rhizosphere ...
GCATGTACGCCTTCCATGCATCCGAGCCCGACTCGCGCCCGCCGCCGGTCTCCTTCTCGCCGCCGAACGCGCCGCCAATTTCGGCGCCGCTCGTGCCGATGTTGACATTCGCGATGCCGCAATCGGAGCCGGCCGACGACAGATAACGCTCCGCGGCCTTGAGATTCTGCGTGAAGATCGAAGACGAAAGACCTTGCGGCACGCCGTTTTGCTGATCGATCGCATCGTCGATCGACTTGAACGGCATCACGTAAAGGATCGGCGCGAACGTTTCGGTCTGCACGACGTCGTCGGAATTTTTGAGACCCGTCACGATCGTCGGCAGCACGAAGTTGCCCGCGCGATCGTCGAGCGCCTTGCCGCCCGTGACGATCTTGCCGCCGCTCGACTTCGCCTTGTCGATCGCCGCCGAGTACTGATCGACCGCGGCCTTGCTGTTGAGCGGACCCATGAGCGTCGTCGACTGCGTCGGATCGCCGATCTTCGATTCGACCTGCTTGTATGCGCTCTGCAGCTTGCCGAGCACGTCGTCGTAAATCTTCTCGTGCACGAAGAGACGTCGGGTCGTCGTGCAGCGCTGGCCCGCGGTGCCGACCGCGCCGAACACGATCGCGGGGATCGCGAGTTTCAGGTCCGCGCTTTCGTCGACGATGATCGCGTTGTTGCCGCCGAGCTCGAGCAGCGAGCGGCCCATGCGGCGCGCGACGCGCTCGCCGACGTTGCGGCCCACTTTCGTCGAGCCCGTGAAGCTGATCAGCGGAATGCGGCGGTCGTCGACGAATTTCTCGGCAAGCGCGGTGCCTGCATCGTTGAACAGGAAGAAGAGGTCGGGAAAACCGGCGGCCTTCAGCGCGTCGTTGCAGATGCGCATCGTCGCGACGGCAGAGAGCGGCACCTTCGGCGACGGCTTCCAGATCGAGATATCGCCGCAGACTGCCGCGATGAACGCATTCCACGCCCACACCGCGACCGGGAAGTTGAACGCCGAGATGATTCCGACGAGACCGATCGGATGCCACTGCTCGTACATGCGGTGGCCCGGGCGTTCGGAGTGCATCGAGAGGCCGTAGAGCATGCGGCTCTGGCCGACCGCGAAGTCGGCGATGTCGATCATCTCCTGCACTTCGCCGAGTCCTTCGGCCTTGATCTTGCCGTTCTCGAGCGTGACGAGCGCACCGAGATCGTCCTTCACCGCGCGCAGCGCGTCGCCGAGCAGGCGCACGGACTCACCGCGGCGCGGCGCGGGCACGGCGCGCCACGCGCGCGCGGCCTCGACGGCGCTGCGCATCACGGCCTCGTAGTCCGTGACGGTGGCCGAGCGCACCTGCGCGAGCGTCTCGCCCGTCGCGGGATTCACCGAGGAGATCGCGGCGCCCGCCACGTCCTTCGACCAGCCGAGCGAACCGGACCATGCACCCGCGTTGATGGAGTCGATGCCGAGCCGCTTGAGGATGCCCGCGACGTCGGGGCCTCTGAACGCGGCGCTCACTTCTTCTTCCCGGGTTTCGCCGCGGACTTTTTCTTCGGCCCGGCCGTCTTCGCCTTCGCGGCCTCGGCCCGCCGCTGATGACCGGCTTCGCCCTTCACGACCACGGCGGACGAAATGTCCTTCGTGCCGCCCGGCGCGTAGAACTGACCGAAGCGATTCGCAAGGATTGCGGGCAGGTCGAACTGCTCCTGCGCGACGAACCCCTTGTACTTGCGCGGCGTGTTCATGACGAGGTCGACCACCGCCGTGATGCCTGCCGCGGTCGTGACCTGGATCGCCGACCACAACCGTCCCGCGATCATCTGCGGGTAGATCTTGTTGACGTAGTTCTCTTCGCGCAACTCGCCGTCCTGCTTGCCCGCGACGGCCGCGTAGACGATGACCACGTCCTGCAGCGTCTGGGGCACCGCGTGCTCGAGCACGCGCTTGAGCGTCGCGCGATCCTGGTTGAGCTTGAGGTCGTTCATGAGCAGCTTCATCTGCGCGCAATGGCCAGGGTACCGCATGGTCTTGTAATTTATTTGCTCGCAGAGCTTGCCATACGTCTCGGCGAGCGAGCCCAGGCCGCCCGAGGTGTTGAATGCCTCGTAGAGCGTGCCGTCGATCTCGATCTCCTCGAGACCTTCGAGCGGCGCGGCATCGACCATCTTGCCGTCGACGACGGCCTCGCACGCGTTGCCGTACTCGTTGATGAGGCCTTCGGTGGACCAGGTCAGCGAATACTTGAGCACGTTGTTAGGGTGCTGCGGCAGCGCGCCGACGCGCAGCTTGATCGAGCGCAGCTCGTCGAAGTGCTTCGCGAGCTCGTTGGCCGCGATGCTGATGAACCCGGGCGCGAGGCCGCACTGGGGCACGAACGCCTTCGACGCGCCGCGCGAGATGCGGCGCACGGCCTGCGTGACCGCGACGTCCTCGGTGAGATCGAAGTAATGCGCGTTGCCCTTGCGTGCCGCACGCGCGACCTCGGGGTTGCAGTAATAAGGCAGCGACGAAATCACGGCGTGCGGCTTGAAAGTCGCGAAATGTGCGTCGAGCGCCTTGGGGTCGCGCGCATCCAGGGCCACCGCGCGCAAGGCGCGCGATCCGTGGGCCTTGACCACCGATTCGGCCGCCCGGGCGTCGACATCGCCGAGCGTCACGTCGTAATCGCCCGTCTCCGCCAGCAATCCGCTGATCAATGCGCCGATCTTCCCGGCGCCGAGAATGAGTACTTTGTGCATGGAATCCCTCGTTTGGCGGTAGTGTGCCGTAACCCTCTGAATTAGAATAGTTCGCACCATGCGTACCCCCGACACTTCCTCCTGGCATCCCGCGAGCTGGACCGCTCGTCTCGCTCAACAACAACCGCGTTATTCGGACGTCGCCGCGCTCGACAAGGTCGTGGCACAGCTCTCGCGCCTGCCGCCGCTCGTCGTGTCGTGGGAAATCGAACAGCTGCGCGAATCGCTCGCCGACGCGCAGGCCGGCAACCGCTTCCTGCTCATGGGCGGCGACTGCGCCGAGACTTTCGAGGAGTGCGAGTCCGACAAGATCGCGAAGAAGCTCAAGATCCTGCTGCAGATGAGTCTCGTGCTGCTGCACGGACTCAAGAAGCCGATCATCCGCGTCGGCCGAATGGCGGGTCAGTACGCGAAGCCGCGCTCGGCCGACACCGAAACGCGCAATGGCGTCACGCTGCCTGCGTTCCGCGGCGATCTCGTGAACCGCTCGGAGTTCACGGCCGAGGCGCGCGAACCCGATCCCACGCTGCTGCTGCGCGGCTACGAGCGCGCGGCGCTCACGCTCAACTTCGTGCGCGCGCTCTGCGACGGCGGCTTCGCCGATCTGCATCACCCGCAGTACTGGGATCTCGGCTTCATGCAGCACTCGCCGCTGCGCGACCAGTACCAGCAGATCGTCGACTCCATCGCCGACTCGCTCGAATTCTTCGAGCGCGTGAGCGGCGGTCGCGCGCCGCACGAAGTGACCTCGGTCGACTTCTACGCCGCGCACGAAGGCCTGCTCATGCACTACGAGCAGGCGCAGACGCGCTACATCGACCGGCAGAAGCGCTGGTACAACCTCTCGACGCACATGCCGTGGATCGGCATGCGCACCGCGCAGCTCGACGGCGCCCACGTGGAATTCTTCCGCGGCGTCGCGAATCCCATGGGCGTCAAGATCGGTCCCGCGATGACGGCGGAGTGGCTGCAGGGCCTCGTCGCCACGCTGAACCCGAACAATACGCCGGGACGCCTCACGATCATCCATCGCTTCGGCGCGAAGGACGTGGAGAATGGTCTGCCAAAAATGATCAAGGCCGTGCGCGAGACGGGCCAACAGGTGCTCTGGGTCTGCGATCCGATGCACGGCAACACCGAGACGAGCTCGGGCGGGCTCAAGACGCGGCGCTTCGAGAACATCCTCAAGGAAGTCGAAGCGTCATTCCAGATTCACGAAGCGAACGGATCGTTCCTCGGTGGTGTGCACATCGAGCTCACGGGCGAGGACGTCACGGAATGCACGGGCGGTGCGCGTGGCCTCACCGATGCGGATCTCGCGCGTGCCTACAAGTCGACCGTCGACCCGCGGCTCAACTACGAACAGGCGCTCGAGCTCGCGATGCTCATCGGCCGTCACGGCCCGAAGCGCTGAGTCATAGCGATGCACTACGAAAAGATCGTCGTCCCGAAGGACGGTCAGCGCATCACCGTCAATCCGGATTCGTCGCTCAACGTTCCGGATGTTCCGTACATCGCGTTCATCGAGGGCGACGGCATCGGCATCGACATCACGCCCGTGATGTTGAAAGTGGTCAACGCCGCTGTCGAAAAGGCCTACAAGGGCAAACGGAAGATTTCCTGGGTCGAGGTGTATGCGGGTGACAAGGCCGCCAAGGTCTACGGCACCGGCTTCCCCGATGAAACGCTGACCGCGCTGCGCGATTTCGTCGTGTCGATCAAGGGCCCGCTCGGCACGCCTGTGGGCGGCGGCATGCGTTCGCTCAACGTCGCGATGCGCCAGAACCTCGACCTGTATGCCTGCGTGCGCCCGATCCGCTATTTCCCGGGCGTCGCCACGCCCATGGCGGACGCGTCGCTCACCGACATGGTCGTGTTCCGCGAGAACACCGAGGACATCTACGCAGGCATCGAGTGGCCCACCGGGTCGCCCGAGGTGCAGCGCCTCATCTATTTCCTGCAGAACGAGCTCAAGGTGAGCGGCATCCGTTTCCCGGCGAGCTCCGGTCTCGGCATCAAGCCCGTGTCGAAGGAGGGCAGCCAGCGCCTCGTGCGCAAGGCCATCCAGTACGCGATCGAGAACGATCGCGTCTCGGTCACGCTCGTGCACAAGGGCAACATCATGAAGTTCACCGAAGGTGCCTTCATGCAGTGGGGTTACCTGCTCGCGAAGGAAGAATTCGGCGCGCAGCCCATCGGCAATGGGCCCTGGTGCAGCTTCAGGAATCCGATCAACGGCAACACCATCGTCGTCAAGGACGTGATCGCGGACAACTTCCTGCAGCAGGTTTTGATGCGGCCCGAAGACTACGACGTCATCGCGACGCTCAATCTCAACGGCGACTACATCTCCGACGCACTCGCGGCGCAGGTCGGCGGCATCGGCATCGCGCCGGGCGGCAACATCGGCGACGGTCTCGCGGTGTTCGAAGCCACGCACGGCACGGCGCCGGGCTTCGCGGGCAAGGATCGCGTCAATCCGGGCTCCATCATCCTCTCGGCCGAGATGATGCTGCGTTACCTCGGCTGGAAAGAAGCCGCGGAGCTCATCATGCACGGCGTCGCGGACACGATCGCCGCGAAAGAGATGACGTACGACCTCGCGCGTCTGCGCGAAGCCATCCGCGCCACGACCAAGCGCGACATCGCCGCGCGCAAGAACGTCGAGGAAGACCTGCAGCGGCTCATCCCGGGCGCCACGCTCATGACGTGCTCGGGCTTCGGCGACGCGATCATCAAGCGCATGCGCGCGTGAGCGTGCCCGCGGCGAAGCGCAATCCCGCGGCGCCCGATGCGCCCACGTTCTGCCCCGACTGCACGCTGTGCCCGCGGCTCGCCGCGTTCCTCGGGAAAGTGCGGCACGAGCAGCCCGAGTACCACGCGAAGCCCGTCGGGCCATTCGGCGACGCGCACCCGAAGTTGCTGCTCGTGGGGCTCGCACCGGGCATGCACGGCGCGAATCGCACGGGCCGGCCGTTCACGGGCGACTACGCGGGCATCCTGCTCTACCAAACGCTGTTCGAGCTCGGCCTGTCGTCGGCACCCACATCCGTGAGCCGCGACGACGGGTTGCAGCTCCGCGGCGTCCGCATCACGAACGCGGTGAAGTGCCTGCCACCCGAGAACAAGCCCGAGCCCGCCGAGATCCGTACCTGCAACCGTTACCTCGCGGCCGAGCTCGCGGAGCTGGGCTCGGTGAAGGCAATCCTCGCGCTCGGGTCCATCGGTCACGACGCAGTCCTCATGGCGACCGGGCAGAAGAAGAGCGCTGCGAAATTCGGGCACGGCGCCGAGCACGTGCTGCCCGACGGGCGTCACCTCATCGATACCTACCATTGCAGCCGCTACAACACGCAGACGCGCCGGCTCACGGCCGAGATGTTCCACAAGGTCGTGCAGCGGGCCGCGTCGCTCGCGGGTTTATGATGATCGCGTGAGCGAAGCTCCCGCACGATTCGACCCCAAGGACTTCATCCCGAGCCTGCCGCGGCGCCCGGGCGTCTACCGCATGTACGGCGGCATCGCGGGCGTGCGCGAGGAAGGCGGAGAGGAGCTGCTGTACGTCGGCAAGGCGCGCAACCTGCGCGATCGCGTCGGCAACTACTTCCTCGCGAGCAACGTCGATCCCAAGGTGCAGGCGCTGATCGGGCACATCGCGCGCATCGAGGTCACGCTCACCAACTCCGAGACCGAGGCGCTGCTGCTCGAGTACAACCTCATCAAGGAGCACAAGCCGCGCTACAACATCGTGCTGCGCGACGACAAGAGCTTCCCGTACATCTATCTACCCGCGGGACACGAATACCCGCGGCTCGTCTTCTACCGGGGTCCGCGGAGCCTGCCGGGGCGCTACTTCGGTCCGTTTCCGAGCGCGGGCGCCGTCAAGGAGACGCTGCAGAGCGTGCAGAAGATCTTCCGCATCCGGAACTGCCGCGACAGCTTCTTCGAGAACCGCAGCCGACCCTGCCTGCAGCACCAGATCGGTCGCTGCTCCGCACCCTGCGTGAAGCTCATCGCGCGCGAGGACTACGCGCGCGACATCGCGGCGGCCGTCAAGGTGCTCGAAGGCCGCAACGACGAAGTCCACAAGGAGCTCGCGGCGTCGATGGAGAAGGCCGCGGAAGGGCTGCAGTTCGAGCGCGCGGCCGCGTTGCGCGATCAGCTCGCGGCGCTCAAGCAGGTGCAGACCCAGCAGATCGTGACAGCGGAGGGCGATCGCGACATCGACGTGTTCGCGCTCGTCGGCGAACCCGGCGAGTTCGCGGTGTCCGTGATGATCATCCGCGGCGGCCGCAACTTGGGTTCGACGACCTATTTCCCGAAAGGCGCGCTCGCCGAGCCCAATGAAGCGCTCGCGTCGTTCCTCATGCAGTACTACGCCGAGACGCCGCCGCCCGCGGAGATCCTCGTGAATCTCGAGCTCGCGGAGGCCGAGGCGCTCGTGGCCGCGCTCGGCGAGCGCGCCGGAACGGTTTCGAAGCTCTGGCGTCCGTCGCGCGCGTTGCCCGCGCGCTGGATGGCGATGACGGTCGAGAACGCAACCCAGGCGCTGCGCATGCGGCGCGCACGCCGCGCCGACATCGAGCACATGCTCGTCGCGCTCGGCGAGCTGTTGCACCTCGACGCGACGCCGAAACGACTCGAGTGCTTCGACATCTCTCATACGCAGGGCGAGGGGACGGTGGCTTCTTGCGTGGTCTTCGGACCGGAAGGGCCGCTCAAGAAGGAATACCGCCGCTTCAACATCGCGGGCATCACACCCGGTGACGACTACGGCGCGTTACGCCAGGCGCTCAAGCGGCGCTACGAGCGGGTGAAGTCGGGAGAGGTGGTCGCGCCGGACGTCCTGCTCATCGACGGCGGACCGGGGCAGATCAACGAGGTGCACCAGGAGCTCGAGCCCCTCGGTTTCGGCGCGCTCGAGCTCGTTGGCGTCTCGAAGGGTCCGGACCGCAGGCCGGGGCAGGAACGTCTGTACGTGTTCGGCGACGAGATACCGCTCGTCCCGGGCCCGGACTCGCCGGCGCTGCGCGTGATCCAGCGCATCCGCGACGAGGCGCATCGCTTCGCGATCACGGGCCATCGCAAGCGGCGCGCCCGCCGTCACAACGAATCCGTGCTCGAAGCGATCCCGGGACTCGGCCCGGCGAAACGTCGCGCCCTGCTCAAACATTTCGGCGGAATGCAAGGGTTGATGCGCGCGGGAGTCGGCGATCTCGAGACGGTGTCGGGAATCGGGACAGCGCTGGCACGCACCCTTTATGATCATCTGCATCCGGGGGCTTGATCCGGCGATGATCTGGAACCTTCCCAATACGCTCACGTGGCTCAGGATCTTCGCGATCCCGCTCGTGATCGTGTTCTTCTATCTACCGTTCCACTGGGCGGACCCGGCCGCGGGCCTGCTGTTCGCGGCTGCCGGCATCACGGACTCGCTCGACGGCTACCTCGCACGCAAGATGGGGCAGACCTCGCGCCTCGGCGCGTTCCTCGACCCCGTCGCCGACAAGCTCATCGTTGCCGTCGCGCTCGTGCTGCTCGTGAGCAAGGAGATGCCCCTCGTGATCGTGCCGGGGCTCGAGCATCTCGACGGCCAGCACGCGACGCTGCGGCCCGAATCCGTGCGCGCCATCCTCGTGCTGTGCTCCGTCGTGATCATCGGCCGCGAGATCGCGATCTCGGCGCTGCGCGAGTGGATGGCCGAGATCGGCCAGCGCGGCAAGGTGAAGGTGAGCCTGCTCGGCAAGTACAAGACGATCCTGCAGATCGTCGGCCTCTCGTGCATGTTGTTCCGCTGGAGCCTGCCGATCCTGCCCGGCCTGACGTTGCCCGTGTTCGAGATCGGCCTCGTGCTCACTGTCGTCGCGGCCGTGCTCACGCTCATGTCGGCGATTTCGTACCTGCGCGCCGCATGGCCCGATCTCCGGGGAACTGAATGAAGAAATCGGTCTGCGTGTTCTGCGGGTCCGCGCCCGGTGCGCGTCCCGCGTACGCCGCCGCGGCCGAGCTCCTCGGCCGATCGCTCGCGCATGCGGGCATCACGGTCGTCTATGGCGGAGGGCGTCTCGGCCTCATGGGCATCGTCGCGGATGCGGCGCTCGGGGCGGGAGGGCGCGTGATCGGCGTGATCCCGCGCATGCTCATCGAGCGCGAGCTCGCGCATCCCGGTCTCACGACGCAGCACGTGGTCGACACGATGCACGAGCGCAAGACGCTCATGGCCAACATGTCCGATGCCTTCGTCGGGCTGCCCGGCGGCATGGGCACGTTCGACGAGCTCGTCGAAATCGTCACCTGGGCGCAGCTCGGCCTGCACGCGAAGCCCGTGATCCTTGCGAACATCGAGAACTACTTCGCGGCGATGTACGGAATGCTCGATTACGCAGTCCAGGAGAAGTTCGTCACCGCCGAGAGTCGGGCTCGCTGGCGCAACGCAAATTCGATCGAAGACGTGATGCAAATCCTTGGGAAAGAGGGAATTTCTTGACTTGCCGGGCGTGCGCCCTAGAATCACGGCCCTCTCCAGGGTGCGGGAATAGCTCAGTTGGTAGAGCACGACCTTGCCAAGGTCGGGGTCGCGAGTTCGAGTCTCGTTTCCCGCTCCAATCTTTCCAGCGACGGTCCGTTCGGGCTTCGGCTAGGTGGCAGAATGGTTATGCAGCGGCCTGCAAAGCCGTCTATGCCGGTTCGATTCCGACCCTAGCCTCCATGTTTGTTCGAGCCCCGGTGGCGGAACTGGTAGACGCAACGGACTTAAAATCCGTCGGCCGCAAGGCCATGCCCGTTCGATTCGGGCCCGGGGCACCACTCCTTTCTTTCTCATGCTGAGCGTGCAGGGCCTCCACCTGTGGCGTGGCGACCGGCACGTGTTGCGCGGCGTCAGCTTCGACGCCGGCTCCGGTCAATGCGTGTTGCTCACGGGCCGCAACGGCGCGGGCAAGACCACGCTGCTGCGCGCGATCGCGGGCCTGCTCGATCCGGAGGAGGGCAAGGTGCTGTGGCGCGGCGAATCGACGCGCGCAACGCGCGACACGTTCCATTCCGAGCTCGCGTACCTCGGTCACGAGCCGCCGCTCAAGGGCGATCTCACCGGCTACGAGAACCTCCACTACGGGGTCGGCATCCGTCGCGCGGTGGCAGCAACCGAAATCGACGCGGCACTCGACCGCACGGGCGCGCGCGCATTCGCCGATCGAGCGACGCGGCGTCTCTCCGCCGGGCAGCGCCGGCGCATCGCGCTCGCGGGGCTGCTGCTCGCGAACGCGGCGCTGTGGCTGCTCGACGAGCCGACGACGAATCTCGACGCCGACGGCCAGGCGCTCGTCGCGCAGCTCATCCGGCAGCAGCTCGACCGCGGGCTCGTCGTGGCTGCCGTACATCAAGGCATCGAGCTGCCGGCGGGGAAAGTGCGCGCGCTCGAGCTCGAGGCCGCATGAGAACGCCGGCACTCACGGCGGCGCGGCTGGTGGCCGGGCGTGACCTGCGTCTCGCTTTCCGGAAACCTTCGCAACTTCTGCAGCCACTCATGTTCTTCATGATCGTGGCGACGCTGTTCCCTTTGACATTGAGCCCCGAGATGTCGCGGCTCCGAGACGTCGCGCCGGGTGTCCTATGGATCGGCGCGTTGTTATCCTCGTTGCTGGCGCTCGAATTCCTGTTCCGCGACGACGCGGTAGATGGGACGCTCGAGCAGTTCGCGTTGTCGGGGCAATCGCTGACATGGATGTTGTTCGCGAAAACCTGCACGCACTGGTTGCTCGCGGGCCTGCCGCTCGCGCTGTCTGCGCCGGTCGCGGCGCTCGCGCTCGGCGTTCCCGCGGCGGCGCTCGGCAGCGTGGTCGCGGCGCTCGCGCTCGGCAGCCTCGCGTTGAGCCTCGTCGGCGCGATCTGCGCGGGGCTCACGCTCGGCGCGCGCCGGGGCGGGGTGCTGCTGTCGCTGCTCACGTTGCCGCTCGCGGTGCCCGTGCTCGTGTTCGGCGCGGACGCGACGCGGCTCGCGATCGCGGGTGAGAGCGTGCTGCCGCCCATGTACATGTTGTCCGCGATCGTCGTGCTCGGCATGACGCTCGCGCCGCTCGCCGCGGCTGCCGCGGTGCGCATCGGTCTCGAGTAGTTCGGGGTTCTCAAGAATGGCCTGGGCCTGGTTTCATCGCTTCGCATCGCCGCCGTGGATCTACGGCTTCGCGCAGCGTTGGGCGCCGTGGTTCGGCGGCAGCGCCGCGCTGCTCATGCTCGTCGCGCTCTTCGGCGGGCTCTGGCTCGCGCCGCCCGACTACCAGCAGAAGGACGCGTTCCGCATCGTCTACATCCACGCGCCGAGCGCCACGTTCTCGCTCGCGGTGTACACCGCGATGGCGATCGCCGCCGCGGTCGGGCTCATCTGGCGCATGAAGGTGGCGCACGCGGTGGCAGCAGCCTGTGCTCCCATCGGTGCCTGGCTGACCGTCGCGACACTCGTCACGGGCTCGCTGTGGGGCAAGCCCATGTGGGGCACGTACTGGGCCTGGGACCCGCGCCTCACCTCCGAGCTCATCCTGCTGTTCCTGTACTTCGCGTACATGGCGCTGCGCGCGGCCATCGAAGATCCCGCGAAGGCCGACAAGGCGAGCGCGGTGCTCGCGGTCGTCGGCGTCGTCAACGTGCCGATCATCCGTTACTCGGTGACGTGGTGGAATTCGCTGCACCAGAAGGCGACGACGAAGTTGTTAGGCGATCCCGACATGGACGGCTCCATGGTCTGGCCGCTGCTGCTCATGCTGCTCGCCTTCGCGCTGTACATCGCGGCCGTGTTGCTCGTGCGGCTGCGCGCCGAGCTGCTGCGCCGCGAGCGCAACGCGAGCTGGATCCGCGAGGTGCTGGGATGAGCCGCGGCCTCGACGACTTCTTCGCCATGAGCGGCTATGCGTTCTACGTGTGGTGGTCGTTCGGCGTCGGCTTCGGCATCGTCATCCTCAACGTGCTGCTGGCGCGCGCCGCGCTCCGGCGCGCCGAGCGCGATGCGCGCCGCCGGCTGGAGATGAATCCATGACTCCCGCACGTCAGAAGAGACTGCTGCTCGTGCTCGGAATTGTCCTCGGCGTCGGAGTCGCGGCCTTCCTCGCAATGCAGGCCTTCCGCTCGAACGTCATGTTCTTCTTCGACCCGACCGAAGTCGCGGCCGGCAAGGCGCCGAAGGACGACCGCTTCCGGCTCGGCGGCATGGTCGTGAAGGGCTCGCTCATGAAGACGCCCGGCACGCTCGACGTGAAATTCCAGGTCACGGATTTCAAGAGCACCGTGCCCGTGACGTACGACAAGATCCTCCCGGACCTCTTCCGCGAAGGTCAGGGCGTCGTGGCGCACGGCCGCATGCACGATGGGGTGTTCGTCGCGGACGAAGTCCTCGCGAAGCACGACGAGAAGTACATGCCGCCCGAAGTGGCGAAGTCGCTCAAGGATCATCCGCCGCCGCCCACTACACAGGCAGGGGCGTCGCCGACGGCACAGACTGGAGGCGCGCAATGATTCCCGAGCTCGGCCGATTCGCACTGGTCCTCGCGCTCATCCTGTCCGGACTCCAGGCGGTGTTCGGAATCGTGGGAGCGGGGCGTTCGGATGAACGCTGGATGGCCGCCGTCCGGCCCGCCGTCGCGGGCCAGTTCGTGCTCGTGAGCACGGCGATCGGCGCGCTCATCTACGCGTTCGTGACCTTCGACTTCTCCGTGTTTTACGTCGCGAGCAATTCGAATTCCGCGTTGCCGACGTTCTATCGCGTGGCGGCGGTGTGGGGCGCGCACGAAGGATCGCTGCTGCTCTGGGCGTGGATCCTCGCGGCCTGGACGCTCGCGGTCGCCGCGCTGAGCCGGCAACTGCCCGCGAGCTTCGCGAGCCGCGTCATGGGCGTGCTCGGCATCGTGAGCTTCGGATTCTTCCTGTTCATGCTCTGCACGTCGGATCCATTCGTCCGCGTGCCGATGGACCGCATCCCCGCCGACGGCCGCGACCTGAACCCGGTGCTCCAGGACCCCGCGCTCGCGATCCACCCGCCACTCTTATATACGGGCTACGTCGGCTTCGCCGTCGCGTTCGCGTTCGCCTGCGCGGCCATGCTCGAGGGCAAGCTCGACCAGGTCTGGGCGCGCTGGACGCGGCCGTGGACGACGTTCGCGTGGTGTTTCCTGTCGGTCGGCATCGCGCTCGGCAGCTGGTGGGCTTACTACGAGCTCGGCTGGGGCGGCTACTGGTTCTGGGATCCGGTCGAGAACGCGTCGTTCATGCCGTGGCTCGTGGGCACGGCGCTGATCCACTCGCTCGCCGTGACGGAAAAACGCGGGCTCTTCAAGAGCTGGACGCTGCTGCTCGCCATCCTCGCGTTCTCCTTGAGCCTGCTCGGCACCTTCCTCGTGCGCTCGGGCGTTCTCGTGTCGGTGCATTCGTTCGCCGCCGATCCGTCGCGCGGCATGTTCATCCTGGGATTCCTCGTCGTCATGATCGGCGGCGCGCTCACGCTGTACGCCTGGCGCGCAAGAGAGTTGAAGTCCCCCGCCGGCTTCGAAGGAACTTCGCGCGACGCGTTCCTGCTCTACAACAACATCTTCCTCGTGATCGCCGCAATCGTCGTGTTCATCGGCACGCTCGCGCCGCTCGTCAACGACGCGCTCGGGATGCGCGCGATCTCGGTGGGGCCGAAGTGGTTCACGATCACGTTTCCCGTGATCATGCTGCCGCTGCTCGCGCTCGTCGCCATCGGCATCCACGCGGCATGGAAGCGCGGGCGGCTCGCCGACAGCCGTAACCGGATCGTCGCAGGCTGCGCCATCGCGTTGCTCGCCGGGTTGCTCGTGGTGTACGGCGCGTACGGTCCCGGCAAATTCCTCTCGGTCGTCGGCATCGTCTGCGGCATCTGGGTCATCGTCTCGTCGCTGTTCGATCCCGTCGATCGCATCCGGCGCAAGCTGTCGCTGAGCCGCGCCGTCATCGGCATGACGATCGCGCATCTCGGGCTCGGCGTCGGCGTCATCGCAATCTCGACCGTCGAGTCATATACCGTCGAGCGCGACGTGGCGCTCGGACCGGGCGAGAGCCTGTCGATGGGCCGCTATTCCTACCGTTTCGATTCCATCGGGCCCGTCGACGGCCCTAACTACGAAGGCGTGCGCGCGCAGATCACGGTGTTGCGCGACGGCCGGCCCGTGACCGTGCTGCATCCCGAGAAACGCAACTACTGGGTGCAGCGCCAGACGATGACCGAGGCGGGCATCGATTCGCGCTGGAACACCGATCTGTTCGTGGCGCTCGGCGAAGATCTCGGCGCAGGACGCTGGAGCGTGCGCGCGCAGCTGCGGCCGCTCGTCGATTACGTGTGGCTGGCCGCGGCCATCATGGCGCTGGGTGGCGCGCTCGCCGCGACCGACCGTCGCTATCGCACTCGCAGCGTGGCGAGCGAGGCCGCCGTGACGGCCGCCGAAGCCACGTGACGCGATTCGTCCTGCCCATCGTCGTGTTCGTCGCGCTCGCGGGCGTGCTGTTCCTGGGCGTCCGCAATTCGACGAACAAGGGCACGATGCCGTCGGCGCTGCTCGGCAAGCCCGCGCCGAATTTCGAGTTGCCCGCGCTCGGCAAGCCCGGCGAGACGGTGACGCTCGCTCAGTTCGCGGGCAAACCGTTCGTGCTGAACGTGTGGGCCACGTGGTGCGTCGCGTGTCGCGAAGAACATCAGACGCTGCTCGACATCGCGTCGACGAAGGCGGTCACGCTCGTCGGGCTCGACTACAAGGACAAGGATCCCGAGGCGCTCGAGTGGCTGCAGCAGTTCGGCAATCCGTATGACCACGTCGCCGTCGATGCAGAAGGCCGTACGGCCATCGACTTCGGCGTTTACGGCGCGCCCGAAACCTATTTCATCGACGCATCGGGTCGCGTGCTCTACCGCCACGTGGGCGAGATGACGCCCGAGGTGTGGCGGCGCGAGTTCATTCCCCGCATCAAGGGCACGAAGCGATGAACCTGCTGCGCGCCGCGCTGCTCTGCCTCGCGGGAATTGCTCTTCCGGCGTTCGCCATCGACACGACGGTGCTGCCGAATCCGGAGCTGCAGGCGCGCTACGAAAACCTCACGCACGAGCTGCGCTGCATGCAATGTCAGAACAACAACATTGCCGACTCGCCCGCCGGTCTCGCGACCGACCTGCGGCGCGAGGTCGCGGAAATGCTGACCGCGGGCAAGAGCGATGACGAAGTCCGCGCCTACATGGTCCAGCGTTACGGTGACGTCATCCTGTTCAATCCGCCGCTGAATTCCTCCACCGTGTGGGTCTGGGCGACGCCGCTCGTGGCCCTCGTTGGCGGTCTGATCGTCGCGTTCGTGATCGTGCGCCGTCGCGGCCGCCTCGTGGCGACCGACGACAGCGAAGTGCGCGACGACCTGGCTCCATGAACGCCGGCTTCATCATCGCCGCGGGCACGCTCGCGACGCTCGCCGCGCTCGTGCTCCTGGTACCGCTGCTGCGCAAGCGAGCGGACGCACGCCCGGCCGCGATGATCGCGGCGTTCGTCGTGCTCGGCGCGGTGCTCGTGGGCGGCGCGGGTCTCTACGCGGTGTTCAGCAACTACCAATGGTCGGGCGCTCCCGTGGCCGACGCGCCGGCCGCGATGACCGCGCGGCTCGCGCAGCGCGTTGCACGCGAGGGCGATTCCGCGAAGCTCGAGGACGTGCTGCGGCTCGGCCAGGCGTATTCGGTGCTCGAGCAATTCCCGCTAGCGGTGCGCGCCTATCAACGTGCCGACCGCATCGCGAAGGGCCAGAGCTTCGAGGCGCTCACCGGGCTCGGCGAGACGCTGCTCGCACAGGATCCCGAATACATCCGCGGCGAAGGCGGGCGGGCGTTCGAGCGCGCGCTCGTGCTCCAGCCGAATTCGGGCAAGGCGTTGTTCTACGGTGCGTTCGCCGCGCTGTACCGCGGCGAGCGGCCGCTCGCGCGCGAGCGCTTCCGGCGCATGCTCGATGAGAATCCGCCCGACGCCGTGCGGCGCATCCTCGAAGCGCAGATCGCGGCCATCGACCAGGCGTCGGCGGCGCCGGCCACCGACGCAGGGGCCGCGTCGGGCGCGAAGATCTCGGTGCACGTGACGCTCGCGCCCGCGCTGCGCGCGAAGATCCCTGAAGGCGCGATGTTGTTCGTGCTCGCGCGCGACCCGGCCGCGCCGGGGCCGCCGTTCGCCGCGAAGCGCATGCCCGCGAGCTTTCCCGTGGACGTCGAGCTCACGGCCGCCGATGCGATGCTGCCGTCGCGCCGCATCGCCGCCGGGCAGACCCTCGAAGTCGTGGCGCGGGTTTCGCTCGGCGGACAGCCGACGGCGACGCGCGGCGACCCGTTCGGGCAAGTTGGCTATCATGTCGGCCAGGATGGGCGGCTGAACATCGTCATCGACAAGCTCGCCCCGTAGCCCAACAACCCGCGAGGGGTCATGCAGGCCAAGCATTCGCTCGAGTTCACGCGGGCGCCGTCTCTGTGGTCGATGTACCCGAAGATCATGGTGTCGCGGAAGCCCGCGCTCGTGCCGGAGGGCGGCGAGGTGCCGCGCATCGAGGCGCGGCTCGCGAAAGTCGCGATCGATCGCCGGAATCTCGCGGCGTACTCCGAGATCTGCAATACGCCCGCTGGCGCGACGCTGCCCATCGCCTATCCACACATCCTCGCGACGCCGCTGCATCTCGCGATCCTCGGCGCCGAGGCATTTCCCGTGAAGCTGTTCGGTCTCGTGCACGTGCAGAACCGCATCGCGATGCGCCAGCCGTTGTCGGCCGACGAGCCGGCCGAGATCCGCGCGTGGATCGAAGGCTTCCGCGACACGGATCGCGGCCAGGAATTCGACCTGCATTCCGAGTACGTCGTGCAGGGTGAGGCCATCTGGGACGAGACCTGCACGTTCCTCGCGCGGCGCCGTGCGCCCGCGGGTGCCGCGCGCAGCACGATGTCCGCACGCACGGCCGAGGCCGCGCCCGATGCCGTCGCGGTGCAGTCGAGCAGTTTTCGCGCGCCCGCGGGACTCGGCCGCCGCTACGGGTTCATCTCGGGCGATGTGAATCCCATCCACATGAGCGACCTGTCGGCGCGGGCCTTCGGATTCCCGCAGGCGATCGCGCACGGCATGTGGTCGCTCGGCCGCCTCGCGGCGGACTTCGAGCCCGCGCAGTTCGACGGCGGCGGCGAGCTCACGGCCACCTTCAAACTACCGATCTACATGCCCGGCTGGCTCATGCTGCAGCGCTGGCCGATCGAGAACGGCGCGGCCTTCGCGCTGCGGGACGGGCAGGGCGACAAACCGCACGTCACGGGGACGTTGAAGTCGCTGCGGTGACCGCCGCCGCCGAAGCTCCCGCGAGCCGGGAGGAGCGGCGTGCGCTCGCCGCCGCCGCTGCCGCGCATTTCTGCCTGCTCTGCGGCTACTACATGCTGCGGCCGATCCGCGAGGCGCTCGCGAACCAGGCCGGCGTGCGCAACAACTTCGAGCTGTTCGCGACGGTGCTCGTCGTCACGAGCGTGCTGCTGCCCATCTACTGGCGCGTCGTCGCGCGCACCCCGCGCGGCCGTCTGCTGTGGTACGTGGGGATTCCGTTCACGGCGGTGTTCCTCGCGCTGTTCGCGGGCCTGCGCGTCGATCCGGGGAATTCCGCGCTCGCGTACGCGTATTTCGTCGCGCTGAGCTCCGCGAACTTCCTGCTCGTGTCGGTGTTCTGGAGCGCGATGTCGGACGTGTGGCGGCCGGCGCTCGCGAAACGTTTCTACGGCTACGTCGCCGCCGGCGGCAGCGCGGGCGCGCTGCTCGGCCCCTTCATCGTGACGGCCACGGTGCGCGACATCGGCCCCGCGCCGCTCATCGTCGTCGCGTGCGGGTTCATCCTCGCGACCGCGGCGCTCGTATCGCTCTCGCGGGGCGCGCTGCGGCGCTGCGCGGGAGGGGAGGCCGTGCCCGACGGCGCGCTGCCGGTGGGAGGCCGTGCGCGCGACGACCTCGCAAGGCTCGCGCGCTCGCCTTACCTGCTCGGCATCGTCGCGCTCATCGTGACGGGCCAGATCATCGGCGCGTTCATGTACAACGAGCAGCAGAAGGTGGCGCTCGCGGCGTATCCCGTGCTCGCCGATCGCGCGGCGTTCTTCGGGAAGATGGAGATCGCCGTGAATCTCGTCGCGCTGTTCTTCCAGGCCGTCATCGTGACTTGGCTCACGCGTCGCGGCAGCGTCGCATTGAGCCTCTCGGCGATGCCCGTCGTCGTGGGCGGAAGCTTCGTCGTGCTCGCGCTGTTTCCCGTGGCATCCGTATTCCTCGCGACGCAGGTCTTGCGCCGCGCGTCCGACTACGGACTCGGCAAGCCGCCGCGCGAGATGCTGTTCACCGTGCTCAATCCCGAGAGCAAGTTCAAGAGCAAGAGCCTAATCGACACGGTATTCACGCGCGCGTCGGACGCGCTCGGGCAGGCGCTCTATCTGGTCGCGGGCGCGCTCGGCATGGTGGGTCTCGCCTGGCTGGGCGCGGTGCTGTGCATTGCGCTGCTCGCGGCGACGCGATTGCTCGGCCGCGCGTTCGAGACTCGCCGCAGCGGGGATGCGGGTTCCGCAGAGCGGCCCGCGTGAGCACCACACTGCTGCCCGCGCGCCGCTTCGATGCATCGGGTCGACCGCATGTCGACCTGCGCGCGATCCTCAGGCTCGCGGCGCCGCTCATGGCGACCAATGCCGTGCAGTCGCTGCTCAATCTCACGGACCTGTGGTTCATCGGGCGGCTCTCGACCGATGCCGTCGCGGCGATGAGCGCCATCTACTGGATCGTGAGCTGCGCCGTGCTGTTGTTCGGCGGCGTCGGGCTCGCCGTGCAGACGTTCGTAGCGCAGGCGTACGGCAGCCGACGCGGCGCGCGCGGCTCGCGGGCGCTGTGGAGCTCATTGTGGGCGTCGCTCGCGATCGTGCCCGTGTTCCTCGCGCTCGCCTGGGCCGGCCCGCAGATCCTGCATCCGTTCGGACTCGCGCCGCACGTCGAGCAGCTCGCGCTGGAATACTGGCGGCCGCGCATGGCCGGCGCCTTCCTCGGCACGATGGCCTGGGCCGCGCTCGGCTTCTTCAACGGCATCTCGGCCGTGCGTTACACGATGATCATCGTGGTGACGACGACGATCGCCAACGCGATCGCAAATCAGATCTTCATGTTCGAGCTCGGCATGGGCATGAAAGGCTCGGCGTGGGGCACGAACTCGGCGCAGCTCATCGGTGTGTTGCTCGCGCTCACGTTCTTCCTGCGCGGCGATATCGCGCGCCGCTACCGCTCGCGACTCACGTGGCGCCCGCGCTGGCCGGTGATCCGTGCGCAGCTCGCGGTCGGCCTGCCGATCGGCGTGATGTATGGCGCCGACGTGCTGGGTCTCGCGCTGTCACAGATGATGATTGCGCAGAACGGCGCGGTCGGCGGCGCCGCCACTCAGATCGTCATGGCGCTCACCTCGATGGCCTACATGCCGACGATCGGAATCGCGCTCGCGGGCACGACGCTCGTGGGCCAGTCGATCGGTGCGGGCGATCGCGACTGGGCGAACCGCATGGGCAACGTCGTCATCGCGCTGTGCGCGGGCCTCATGGCCTGCGTCGCGGTGCTGCTGCTCGTGGTCGGCCCATGGGTATTGCCGTTGTTCGTGAGCGCACACGATGCCGCCGCGTCCGACGTCGTCGAGATCGGTCTCGTGCTGTTGTGGCCGGCGGCGGCGTACCAGGTCTTCGACGGGCTCTACTGCGGCTCCGGATTCTGCCTGCGCGGCGCGGGCGACACGCGCGTGCCGGCAGCGACGGCGCTCGTGCTGTCGTGGTTCTTCTTCGTGCCGCTGGCACACACGCTGATCTTCGCGCCCGGCGCGGGCTGGATCGACGGTCTCCCGCAGGCCGGTCTCGGCGCGAAGGGTGGGTGGATCGCGCTCATGTCCTATTGCACATTGTTAGGGTTGAGCATGTTCTGGCGCTGGCGGCACGGCGCGTGGCGGCGCATGTCGCTGGGGTCGGCATGACGCGGGAAACACCCGATTCATTTTTTCACGGTGGCCTGTTTATGATCGGCCCATGACGGTACTGCGCTACAAGGTCGACCGGGGCATCGCGTGGCTCGCGATGGACAATCCACCGCTCAACGCGCTGTCGCACGAGCTGCGCACCGCGATTGTCAATGCGCTCGAGCGCGCGCTCGGCGCGCGCGACGTCCGCGCCATCGTGCTCACGGGCAACGCACGCGCATTCTCGAGCGGCGCCGACATCAAGGAATTCGCGGGCGGCGCGTTCTACGCCGAGCCATTCCTGCCCGCGGTCGTCGATGCGCTCGAGGCGGCGACGAAGCCCGTGATCGCGGCGATCGGCGGCGCCTGCATGGGCGGCGGCCTCGAAGTCGCGCTCGGCTGTCATTACCGCGTCGCGCTCGAGGACGCGAAGATCGCATTCCCCGAGGTCAAGCTCGGGCTCATCCCGGGCGCGCGCGGCACGCAGCGCTTCCCGCGTCTCGTCGGCCTCGAGACGGCGCTCAATCTCGTCGTGTCGGGCGCGACGCTTCCGGCAGCCGCGCTGCGTGAAACCGCGTTGTTCGACGTGCTCGTCAAGGACGATCTCGCGGGTGCCGCGCGCGAGTTCGCGCAGAAGCTCATCGCGGCAGCGAAGCCGCCGCGCCGTGTGCGCGATCTTCTGGTAGCGCACCCGCAGGCCGAAGCGTTCCTGCAATTCACGAAGACGAGCGTGGCCGCCATCGCGCGCGGCATGTCGGCGCCGCTGCGCGCGGTCGAAGCGATCGCGGCTTCGACCACGCAGCCCTACGACGCGGGCGTCGCGACCGAAGAGAAGATCTTTGCCGAGCTCATGGTGAGCGCGGAGTCGCAGGCACTGCGGCACGCGTTCTTCGCCGAGCGGGCGGCGTCGAAGGTGCCCGGCATCGACGAGAAGACGAAGGCGCGCGCGGTCGCGCAGGTCGCGGTCGTCGGCGCGGGTACGATGGGATCCGGCATCGCGATGTCGTTCGCGAACGCGGGCATTCCGGTGCTGCTGCTCGAGGCGAAGCAGGACGCGCTCGACCGCGGCGTCGCGGGCATCCGCAAGTTCTACGAAGGTGCGGCGGCCAAGGGCCGCATGAAACCCGACGAGGCCGCGAAACGCGGCGCGCTGATCACGCCATCGCTCGAGTTCGCCGCGGCCGCGAAGGCCGATCTCGTCATCGAGGCGGTGTTCGAAGACCTCGGCGTCAAGAAGGCCGTGTTCCAGCAGATCGACGCGGTCGCGAAGCGCGGCGCGATCCTGGCGACGAATACTTCGACGCTCGACGTCGACCGCATTGCGGCGTTCACGAAGCGTCCCGGCGACGTGCTCGGCATGCATTTCTTCTCGCCGGCCAACGTCATGAAGCTGCTGGAAGTCGTCAGGGCCGCGAAGACGAAGCCCGACGCGCTCGCCACCGTGCTCGCGCTCGCGCGCAAGATCGGCAAGACCGCCGTGGTCTCCGGCGTGTGCGACGGCTTCATCGGCAATCGCATGATCAACGCGTATTCGCAGCAGGCGTTGCTCATGCTCGAGGAGGGGGCGCTGCCCGCGGACGTCGACAAGGCCATCGAGAAGTTCGGTTTCGCGATGGGCCCGTTCCGCATGTCGGATCTCGCGGGCAACGACATCAGCTGGCACATCCGCAAGCGGCACTACGAGGAGCATCCGAAGATGCGCCGCATGCGCATCGCCGACCGCATCTGCGAGCTCGGCCGCTTCGGCCAGAAAACCGGCCTCGGCTGGTATCGCTACGAGGCCGGCAAGCGCGACGCGCTGCCCGACGCCGAGGTGGAGAAGATCATCGTCGAGGAGCGGAAGGCACTCGGCATCGCGCCACGCAAACTATCCGCGGGCGAGATCGTGGACCGGCTGCTGTTCGCGCTCGTCAACGAAGGCGCGCGCATCCTCGAGGAGGGCATCGCGTTGCGTGCCTCCGACATCGACGTCGTATACCTCGCGGGCTATGGATTCCCGCCGCAGCGCGGCGGTCCGATGTTCCATGCGACGCAGGTCGGCCTGGGACAGGTGCTGCGGCGCATGCGGGAGTTCGCAGCGAACCCGCATGCGGATCCGGCGTTCTGGAAGCCCGCGAAGCTCCTCACGACGCTCGCGACCGCGGGCCGCGGCTTCGACGACGCGCCCGCGCCAAATCGCCGGACCCGCGTCAAGGCAAAGGCCGCGCGTGCCAAAGGAGGCCGCCGTGGTTGATGCCGTCATCGTTTCCACCGCGCGCACGCCGCTCACGAAATCGTGGCGCGGTGCGTTCAATCTCACGCACGGCGCCACGCTCGCCGGCCACGTCGTGAAGGCCGCGCTCGAGCGGGCGAAGGTCGATCCCGCGAGCGTCGAGGACGTCTTGCTCGGCTGCGCGAATCCGGAGGGCGCGACGGGTTTCAACATCGCGCGCCAGGCTGCGTTGCGCGCCGGCTGTCCCGTGACGACCTCCGGCATGACGGTGAACCGTTACTGCTCCTCGGGCCTGCAGACCATCGCGCTCGCCGCGCAGCGCATCCAGGCGGGCGAGGGCGAGGTCTTCGTCGCCGGCGGTGTCGAGTCGATCTCCTGCGTGCAGAACGACCGCATGAATCTCTTCATGGCCAAGGAAGCCTGGCTCGCCGAGCACAAGCCCGCGCTCTACTGGACGATGTTGCAGACCGCCGAGACCGTCGCGAAGCGCTACAGGATTCCGCGCGAGGCGCAGGATCGCTACGGCGCGCAGAGCCAGCAACGCGCAGGCGCAGCGCTCGCGGCAGGCCGGTTTCGCGACGAGATCGCGCCCATCGACGTCGTCATGGGAACCGCCGACGCCGATACGAAGCGGCTCGCGACTCGCGCCGTGACGGCCGACGCCGACGAGGGAATTCGCGGCGACACGACCTACGACGCCATCGCGAAGATCCGTCCCGCGTTGCCGGGCGGCGTCGTGGCGGCGGGCAACGCGAGCCAGTTCTCCGACGGTGCGTCGGCCTGCGTCGTGATGAGCGCGGCGCGCGCGGAGAAGCTCGGACTCGCGCCGCTCGGCGCCTATCGCGGCTTCGCGGTCGCCGGCTGCGAGCCCGACGAAATGGGCATCGGTCCCGTGTTCGCGATTCCGAAGCTGCTCGAGCGCGCGGGCAAGTCGGTCGACGACATCGACCTGTGGGAGCTCAACGAGGCGTTCGCCGTGCAGGTCATCTACTGCCGCGACAAGCTCGGCATCCCCGACGAGAAGCTCAACGTGAATGGCGGGGCCATTGCGCTCGGACATCCCTACGGCATGACGGGCTCGCGGCTCACGGGCCACGCGCTCATCGAGGGGCGGCGGCGCAAGGCGAAGCTCGCCGTCGTCACGATGTGCATCGGCGGCGGCATGGGTGCCGCCGGCCTGTTCGAGATTTTCTGACCGCGGAGGCCGGGATGCTCAAGAACCTCATCGTGCTCGTCGTCGCCATCGCCATCGGTGCCGCCGGCTACGCGCTCTGGACCCGCAAGGACGCGGAGGAGAGCCCGATCAACGTGATGGTCACGCAGATGCGCACGCGCGCCATCATCCAGCACGAGCGGCAGATCACCGTCTGGTATCGCGCCTGTCCCGAAGTCGCGGGCGTCAACCCGCAGGTGATGGTGATCTGGCCCGCGAAGCTCAATTACGCGATCGACCTCGCGGAGACGAAACTCTCGCTGTCGGCCGACCACGTACTGCACGTCACGACCCCGCCGATCCGCGCCGAAGACCCGTCCGTTCCCACGGAAGTCGGCGAATACCTCGCACAGACCTCGTTCTGGACGCTCGACAGCGAGCAGGCGATCGTCATGCGCGAGATGCAGAAGTCGACGCCGCTCGCGCGGCATCTCACGGCGTATTTCCTTCGCAACGACCTGGGGTTAAGCGAGTACTTCAAGGAAGAACTCGAAACGTATCTGCGCGCGATGACGGGCGCACTTGGCGTGCCCGTGACGCGGATCGAGATCGAGATTCCGGAAGTCGAGGTCAAGATCCCGCCGCGGCCCGAAATCACGTTGTGTGAAGGTTCCGTGGCGCTCGTGAACGGCCTGAGCTTCGCGCGACGCCAGCCGGACGGCACGACGATCGGCATCTATCCGAAGAAAACTCCGCCGCCCGCGCCCGCGCAGTGAACGCCCGCGCGGGGTAGTTGGTCTATGATCCCCGCGCCCCCCAATTCTGAACGGAGACAACATGGAAGCCGTCGATGTGCGTGGCCGTTTCGTCTGGCATGAGCTCATGACTCGCGACGTTGCGGGCGCGAAGAAATTCTATTCGAAACTCACGGGTTGGAAGCCGCAGCCCTGGCCGCTCGATCCGAGCTACACGGTGTGTCACTCCGATGCGGGCCCGACGGCCGGCATCTTCGCGATCGCCGCCGACATGCCGGCCGAAATGCCGGCGCACTGGGTGAGCTACGTCGGCACGCGTGACGTCGACGGCACCGTGGCCGCCGCGGTCCGCGCGGGCGCGTCCGTGCTCAAGGGTCCCGACGACATCAAGGGTGCGGGACGCTACGCGGTGCTCCAGGATCCGCAGGGCGCGGTGTTCGCGATCCTCGATCCCGAAAACGCGCGCGCCGAGACGCAAGGCGTGCCCGCCCTCGGGACATTCTCGTGGCACGAGCTCGCGACCAGCGACAACGAGGCTGCGTTCGCGTTCTACAGCAGCCTGTTCGGCTGGGACGCGATCCGCAGGCACGACATGGGGCCGAGTGGCGTCTACCTCGTGTTCGGCAGCAACGGCGTCGAGCGCGGCGGAATGTGGATCAAGCCGGCGGAGATGCCCGGGCCGCCGAACTGGTTGCCCTACGTGCACGTCCCGAGCGCCGACGCAGGCGCGACGACCGCCGCGAGCACGGGCGGCAAGACGCTCGTGCCGCCGATGGAAGTGCCGGGAGGCAGCCGCATCTCCACGTTCATGGATCCGACGGGCGCGGCCTTCGCGATCCAGTCGATGCCGGCAGGCGCGGCGACGGCGCCACCCGAGAAGGAAGCCGCGAGCCCGAAGGCCGCGACGCCGAAACCGAAAGCGAAAGCAAAGGCGAAACCCGCCGCCAAGGCCAAGGCGAAACCGAAGGGCAAGCCGAAAGCGAAGGCGAAGGCGAAGCCCAAGGCGAAAGCCAAAGCGAAGGCCAAAGCGAAGGCCAGGGCCAGGCCGGCGATGAAGAAGAAGTCGCGGGCCGTGCGGAGGAAGAAATGATCGGACGCCGTACCCTCATCCAGGGCGGCATCGCGCTCGCGGGCACTTCACTCGCGTGGGCGGCGGACAAGAAGAAAAAGGACGACGACGTGCGGCCCCCGCCGCCGGCGCCGCTCGCCACGAAGACCATCCCTTCGACCGGCGAGCGCATCGCGGCGGTGGGCGTCGGCACGAACAACTACAGCCCGCAGACGCCGGACGAGCGCTACGCGCGACGCGCCGTGCTCGCGGGACTCACGGAGGCCGGTGCCTCGGTCATCGACACGGCGCCGTCGTATCGCGAGTCCGAGGCGACGATCGGCGGGTTGCTCGCGGAGCTCGGCAATCGCAAGCAGGCCTTCATCGCGACGAAGGTGATGGCGCCCGATGGCGATCTCGCGAAGGGTGTCGCGATGATCGAGGAGTCCCGGCGTCGGTTGAAGACCGACGTGCTCGACCTCTTGCAGATCCACAATCTCGCGGGCGTCGACGTGCTGTTTCCGCACCTGTTCGCGCTCAAGAACAAGGGGCAGGTGCGCTACGTCGGCATCACCACGTCGAACGGCAGCCAGCACGAGCAGCTCGTCGCGGTCATGAAGGCGCAACCCGTCGACTTCATCCAGGTCGATTTCTCGCTCGGCAATCGCGCGGCGGCGGACGAGGTGCTGCCCGCGGCGCTCGACAAGCGCGTCGCCGTGCTCGTGAACATGCCGTTCGGCGGACGCAACGGCAACACCAACCTGTTCTCGTTCGTGCGCGACCAGCAGCTGCCCGACTGGGCCGGCGAAATCGGCGCACGCACCTGGGGACAGCTGTTCCTCAAGTACGTCATCTCGCATCCCGCGGTCACGGCGGCGATCCCCGGCATGACGCGGATCGAGCATCTCGACGACAACCTGCAGGCCGCGCGCGGCCGCCTGCCCGATGCGTCGATGCGCGCGCGAATCGAGAAGTGGTGGGATCAGAACGCCGGCTGAAGCCCTGACTACCTGCCGGCGGCGTACGCGATGGCGCCCGTGAGCAGATCGACGATGTACGGCTCGCCGTACGACTCGTTCGTGTGACCGAGCCCGCTGTAGAACACGCGGCCGCCGCCGAACGCGTGGTACCAGACGATCGCGTTCGCATTCACGTCGGGCTCGCCGCTGCCGATGCTCTTCGGATCCACGGTGATCAGCACGTGGAGCGTGGGGTCGAGGTCCTTGTAGTAGTACCACTCGTCGACGCGCTGCGCGGTCTTCGGTAGTTTGGCCGTCGCGGGATGCTTCGGATCGACGACGGTGACCGTCGCCTGCGGCGTGCCCTTCGGGTGGTGATCGAAGTAGCCGCCGATCATCTGGCCGTACCAGCCCGTGTTGTAGTGCGAATCGGCCGCCGCGTGCAGGCCGATGACGCCCTTGCCCGCCGCGAGGAAGCCCTTGAGCGCGTCGAGCCGCGAACCCGTGAACCATTCCGATTCGGGTTTCTTCGGATCCGTCGTGGTGCTCACGAGGATGAGCACTTTGTAATCCTTGAGCTTGTCCGCCGAAAAGACTTCGGGATCTTCGGTCGCGTCCACCGTGTAGCCGGCTTGCGCGCCGATCTTCTTCAATGCGTCGACCGCCGTCGGGATCGAATCGTGCCGGAAGCCGGTGCTGCCCGAGTACACGAGGATCTTGCCCTTGCCGGCGGCGAATGCGGGCGCGACGAGCGATGCCGCGGCCGCGGCGACGAAACCGATCCAGAGTCGGCGTGAAAACATGGAACCCCCTTCCGTGAAGATGTCGTTGGACTCAGCGCGCGACGGCCAGCGGTTGTCCGCGCGTCTTCGTCTTCATGCGCAGCACGCGATGATTCGCGGTGATGAAGAGCGTGGCGCCGTCCTCGCCCCAGGCGACGTTCGCCGTCGGCACGTTCGTGACGATGCGGCCGAGGAGAGTGCCGTCGGGCGTGTAGACGTGCACGCCGCCGGGTCCCGTGGCCCACACATTGCCGTGCACGTCGACCTTCATGCCGTCGGGCACGCCGTCACCTTCGTGGAACAGCTTCGTCGCATCCGCGAAAACCCGAGACGGCCCGAGCGTGCCGTCCGGCTTCACCGCGAAGGCCTTCCAGATGGGACGCGTCGGCTGCGAGTTCGCGACGTAGAGCGTCTTGTAGTCGGGCGAGAACGCGAGACCGTTGGGCGCCTCGAGCTCGCGGGTCGCGAGCGTGAGCTTGCCGTCCTTCGATAAACGATACACGCCCTGGAAGTCGAGCTCCTTGCCGGGATCCTTGAACGTGCCGGGAAGGCCATACGGCGGATCGGTGAACCAGAGATTTCCCTGGTCGTCGTAGACCAGATCGTTGGGGCTGTTGAGCTTCTTGCCCTCGAAGGCGGTCGCGAGCGGCGTCATCGTGCCGTCGGACTCGCGGCGCGAGACGCGGCGATCGCCGTGCTGGCACAGCGTGAGACGGCCCTGCGGATCGAACGTGAGGCCATTCGAACCGGGCTCGCGGCCCGTGAACGGCGCGGCGCCCGTGTAGCCGCTGCGCTCGAGGAATCGCGACACGCCCTTGTCGGCGTTCCACTGCATGACGACGTTGCGCGGGATATCGGAGAACAGCAGCGTCTTGCGCGACGCGTCCCAGAGCGGACCTTCGGACCATTCGATGTCGTCCGCGATCTTCTCGATCTTCGTGTCGGGCGGCACGAGCGCATCGAAGCGTTTGTCGAGCGACTCGAGCGTCGCGTAGACGTTGTCGGCAACCGCTGCACTCACCGCGCTCAATCCTCCGAGCGAACCCAGGAACATCGCCGCGAGCCATGACGTGCGCATCGTTCGCTCCCCCTGATGTGGCGCCAGAGGATGCGCGACCCCGCCACGCGAGGCAAGGTTGAGGTGCGAGCCGTACGTGCGGTGCTGCGCAGGCACCGACCGGCGCAACACCGCAATCCGCGAACGCGTATTCGCCGATAACCAAAACTCGGGCGTGGGACGGGCACGCGCGTGTTAGAACGCGCGTCATGAAAACGACCCTCGGCCTCGCGGCATTCTTCGCGCTCATGGGCGCGCTCCTCGCCGGCACGGCGCCTGCCGCGGAGCCCGTGTTCGACAATCCGGTGCTGCGACAGCACGCCGATCCCCAGGTCATGATCCATGGCGGCCAGTACTACGTCATGGCGACGGCGCCCGGCTGGGATCAGCTCGAGCTGCGCCGCACGCGCGATCTGAACCGTCTCGCGACGGCCGAATTGAAAGTAGTTTGGCGCGAGCACGAATCGGGGCCGATGAGCATGCACATCTGGGCGCCCGAGATCCATTTCATCAGCGGCAAGTGGTACATCTACTTCACGGCTTCCACGAAGGACGCCAAGTGGGAAGTGCGTCCCTACGTGCTCTCCAACGACTCGGCGGATCCGTTCCAGGGGACTTGGCGCGAGCTCGGGCGTCTCGAGACGGGCTGGGACAGCTTCTCGCTCGACGGCACGACGTTCGAGCACCGCGGCACGCGCTATTTCGTCTGGACCCAGCGCGGCCGCAATGATGCGGAAGGGAAGGGCACCAACATCTACATCGCGAAGATGACCTCGCCCACGACGATCGATAAGAGCCGCGTGGCGTTGCTGTCGAAACCCGAGTACGCCTGGGAGCGCCACAAGTACGACGTCAACGAAGGCCCCGCCGTGCTCGTTCGCAATGGCCGCGTGTTCATGACGTTCTCGGCAAGCGCCATCGACGCCAACTACTGCCTCGGGCTTCTGACGGCGTCGGCCGATGCGGATCTGCTCGACCCGAAGTCGTGGACGAAATCGACCGAGCCTGTTTTCAAGAGCAGCGGAGCGGCGAGCCAGTACGGACCCGGGCACAACAGCTTCACGACGACGCTCGACGGCAAGACCGACCTGCTCGTGTATCACGCGCGCGAATACCGCGACATCCAGGGCAGCGAGCTCGAAGATCCGAATCGCAACACGCGCGTGCAGGTGTTGCACTGGAAGGCGGATGGCTCACCCGACTTCGGCGCACCGGTCGCGGACCTCGGACACGTGGCGCCGCGGCCGCTGTACCGCGACCCGAAGTTCGACGGCGCCGCGGATCCGGTCGTCGTGTACACGGGTGCGTTCGGCCGCTGGTACATGCTCTACACGAACCGTCGCGCGAACGTCGCCGGCGCCAGCGGCGTCACCTGGGTGCACGGCACGCGCATCGGCATCGCGGAGTCGCTCGATGCGGGTGTCACGTGGACCTATACGGGTGAAGCCGACATCGAACTACCGGCGAGCCTCGGCGGCGCGGATGCCACGCACTGGGCGCCCGACGTCGTGCGCGACGATTCAGGCGTCTTCCACATGTTCCTCACGACGGTGCCCGGCGTGTTCGAAGATTGGAATCATCCGCGCACGATCGTGCATCTCACGAGCACGGATCTGCGCCGTTGGCGGAATGCGAAACCCATTTCGCTCGCAACCGACCGCGCGATCGACGCGTCCGTCATCCGGCTGCCTGGCGGCGGCTGGCGGATGTACTACAACAATGAAAGGGATTCGAAATCGATCTCGTATGCCGAGAGCGCGGATCTCGACACCTGGACCGACAAGGGCAAGGTCGTCGGCGATCAGCCCGGCGAAGGGCCGAAGGCATTCCGCTGGCGCGGATCGTGGTGGCTGATCACGGACGTCTGGCACGGCCTCGGCGTCTACAAATCGGCCGATGGCGTCCAGTGGACGCGCCAACCCGGAAACCTGCTCGAGATGCCGGGCCGCGGCCCGGACGACGGCGCGCAGGGACAGCACGCCGACGTCGTCGTGTGCGGCGATCGCGCGTGGCTGTTCTATTTCACGCACCCGGGGCGCAAGCCGAATGCGAAACAGCCGGACTCGGTCGAGACGCGGCGCAGCTCGATCCAGGTCGTGGAGCTCGATGAGAAAGAGGGTGTGCTCGCGGCCGACCGCAACGTCCCGGCGCGCATCGTGCTGAGCCATCCCTGAGATTCTCCCGGGCCGGGTACACTGCGTGCCACACGTGCAGACTAGATAGGAGGGGGAAATGCGTTCGATGCGACTGCCGACATTACTGTTGATGCTGGCGACCGTGCCCGCGGGTGCGCAGGTGCGCACGTTCGACGTCCACGTCCATCTGCACCAGGGCGAAACCTCGCTGAAGCAGTACGACGAGCAGGCCGCGGCGGCCGGCAAGGAAGTCACGGGCTACGGCATCATGTGGTTCGGTGGCCCGAACATGGCGCTGCAGGGCAATCCCGCGGACATCCGCAGGCACAACGACGAGCTGCTCGCGCTGGCCGCGAAACATCCCAAGGCGCTGCCGATTGCGACAGTCCATCCGTACGACGGCGAGGCCGCGCTCGCCGAGCTTGCGCGCGTGGCGGCGAAAGGCATCAAGGTGCTCAAGATCCACCCGCACACGCAGAAGTTCGACGCCGCCGATCCGCGCGTGCTCACACTCGTGCGCCGTGCCGGCGAGCTCGGCGTCGTCGTGCTCATGGACAACGCCAGCATCGTGCCCGGAGATTGCGAGAAGCTCTTCAACCTCGCGCTCGCGGCACCGAAGACGAAGTTCATCTTCGCGCACCTCGGCGGCATGAACTTCCGGTTCTGGAACATCATCGCGGCGGCGCGCACGGCGGAAGGGCTGTTCGGCGAGAACATCTATTTCGACATTTCGGCGACCGTCGCAATGGTCGCGGACTCGCCGATCAAGGACGAATTCGTATGGACGATCCGCAATGTCGGCGTGGAGCACGTGCTGTTCGGTTCCGACTTTCCACAGTTCTCGCTGGCGCGGAATCTCGAGGCGTTCGAGAAGCTGGGGCTGAGCGATGCCGAGAAGCGGGCGATCCGGTTCGAGAACGCGCGGAAGCTGCTGGGGCTCAAGGCCGACTAGAACGCCATCTATAAGTATCATGTATTAACCATAATATACATTATGCGTAGTCGCGAGGGGTCGGGCTCGCAGGCTCACTCCCGGGCTGTGCATACACAGGCCGACTTCTCCGAGCTGAGCGCTCCCTAACATCCCGGTCCGTCCATCCGGCGCAAAGTGCCGACAGTTTGTCGGCGAACCCGAAGCGCTCATCGTGGCAACTCACGAGTGAGGCGCGCCGCGGGCGCCGATCCGGAGCCGACATGCGAACGATTCGATTCCTGGCCGTTCTCGCGCTGCTGGCGCGGACCTCGGACGCCTTGCCCGCTGAGTACAACCCGGCGGCCCACGAGCCGCGGGCGGCGTCTGCCGCGCCCGTGCTCGACGTCATCGTGAAGCTGCGTCTGGCGACCGGGACGGCGGCAGCGAAGCTCACCAATGGCGCCGATCGCGTGACGGCGCTCGCGAAGCGCACAGGCGTCGGTCTCGCGCTGAAACGCGAGATCTCGGCAGAGCTCGTCGCGGGTGAAATCGCGCTGTCCGGGTCCACGGAGGCCGCGCTCGAGAAGCTGCGCGCCGATTCCGGTGTGGAGTACGCGGTCCCGGACCGCCGACGCTTCATCCAGGCGACGCCCAACGATCCGTTGTTCAACGGCCAGTGGTACCTGCAGAACACGCAGACGTCGGCAGTGAATGCCATCGGCGCCTGGGACGCCGAGGTCGGCGTGTCGGGCGTGGTCGTGGCGGTCCTCGACACGGGCGTGCTCTACGACCATCCGGACCTCGGACGCGGCGACCACGCCGGCCGGCTCCTCCCGGGATACGACTTCGTGAGCGGTATCTTGCAGGCCAACGATGGCGGCGGACGCGATGCGGATCCTTCGGACCCGGGCGACTGGGTCAACGACGCGGACAAGGCGAACGCCGCGCTCTCCAACTGCGACGTCACGGGCAGCTCGTGGCACGGCACGCGGGTCTCGGGAATGATCGGCGCGCTCACCAACAACGGCGTCGGTGTCTCGGGACTCTCGTGGAATTCCTTCATCCTGCCGGTGCGTGTGCTCGGCAAGTGCGGCGGCACGGACAGCGACATCCTCGCGGGCATGCGTTGGGCCGCGGGTCTCACGGTCCCCGGTGTGCCCGCGAATCCGACGCCCGCGCGCATCCTCAACATGAGTCTCGGCGCGACGGGACAATGCGAGGCGAGCTATCGGGACGTCATCGAGGAGCTGCGCGCCCACAAGGTGCTCGTCGTGATCTCCGCGGGCAACGAGGGCACCGTGGTCTCGTCCCCTGCCAACTGTCCCGGCGTCGCTGCGATCGCGGCATTGCGCCACGCGGGCAGCAAGGTCGGGTTCAGCAATCTCGGACCGGAGGTCACGCTCGGCGCTCCCGGCGGCAACTGCGTGAACGTGAACGGCGGTCCGTGCCTGTTCTCGCTCGACACCTCTTCGAATACGGGGACGACGATACCGGGGACGCACACGTACACCGATCAGACGAACAGCAACCTCGGGACGAGCTTCTCGGCGCCGATCGTCTCGGGCATCGCCGCGCTCATGGTGGCGCGCAACTACAACCTGTCGACAGACCAGCTGCTCGACCGGTTGCGGGAAGGTGCCCGGCCCTTCCCCACCTCCCTGCCCTCCGAACCGACGGTCACCGCCTGCCACGTGCCTTTGAACACCTCAGACGTGCAGCTCGAGCAATGTCTCTGTACCGAAACCACCTGCGGCGCTGGCATGGCCGACGCGTCGGCCTCGGTCACTGCGGCCGACCGGCCCATCGCCGCCATCGCGGTGAACGGCGCCATCTCGCCGGGTCAGAACGTGGTGCTCGACGCGTCCGCAAGCGCTGCCGCGTGCGGCCGGACGGTGTCGGGTTTCGCCTGGACCCCGGTCGCACCCCCGGGCAGCCCGCCGACGATCGTCGGCGCCAGCACCGCGACGGCGACCGTCGTCGCGCCGTCGACGGGGACGATCACCGTGCGCGTTACGGTCACCGACAGCCTCGGCCACGTCGACGCGGCGGACGCCGTCGTCGGTCCGACCAGCGTCTCGACCGAGGCGCCCGCGAGCGCCGGCTCGACTCCCTGCGCCGCGGCGATCACCTCGGGTGCCACGCCCGGCACTCCGACCACGCCCACGACGCCCTCGACGCCGGGCCGGTCATCGGGCGGCGGTGGTGGCGGCGCGATCGACACCATCTCCCTCGGGTTGCTAGTCGTCGGTGCGGCACTCGCGGCCCATCGCGTGCGTCGCCGCGCGCGTTTTTCCCGTTGCATTTGATAGATGCCGCGCTATATTTGCGCCGTACGCCATTGACGGATCAGGGTCTCCGTTACAACTACAACTAAAGGCGTTACGTCAGGTTTGCGGGCCAGTCACGGGGGACTGCCGCATCCGCGGCTAACGAATGCACTCATGTCGCGCATCTACGATCGGCTCGAAACTGCCACCTTTCTGCTCGCGGGCTCGCGCGCCCTCAAAGACCGTCTCGATGCGGCGTGGCGCGAATGCCTCGCAAAATTCGAGCCCGACGACATGCCGCGCGACATTCGCGTGATGTTCATCGACCTTGCGACGGCGATGACGCGCGAGCGCCCGCTGCGTGGCGAGGACGCGGTGCGCGCGACGATCCGCAAGATGTCGATGGAGGAAGCCGAGCGCCAGGCCGCGCTCATCGTGCGCATGTTCTGCCGCATGACGCGCCAGCCCGAGCTCGAATTGCCGCTGCCCGCCCAGAACGGCGGTGCGGTCGTGCAGCTGTTCGCCGCCGAAGGCTAACTAGCAGGCTGTCGAATAACAGCCTGCTAGTGCCGGGCCACGGATGGCCCGGCGCAATCAAGCACTGCAAGTGCGTGATTGCGGGAGCGCGCGAAAGTCACGCCTTTCGCAAGCGACGTTGAAAAAGTGCAGGAAAGCACTTTTTCAACAACCTGCTAGTCGAGCTTGAACTCGATCGTGTCCCAGCGGTTCGATTCTTCGTGCCGCGCCTGCGACTTGATCGCGTCGACGAGCGCGCGGCCGTCCCAGTCGACGATCTGGTCGGAGAACTCGGTGACCTGCTTCGGCAGCACGGCGTTCGCGCCAAACGGCCGCATGAGCACTACGGGCTTGTCCGAGGCCTTCGCGAACGTGAGCTGGAACATCAGGAGCTCGCTGTTCGAACGGTACTGGCCCGGCAGCGCGATCACGCATTCGGCCTGGGAGATCTGCTTGCGCAACTCCTCCCGGTCCGCTTCCTTGCCGCCACCCTTGGGCGCCGCATCGGGCTGCGAAAGGTTCTTGTAGTAGAAGTTCCGGGCGCTTTCGAGGTACTCGAAGATGCGCAGGTACTCGTCGGTGGTGTCCCACGCATGCGTGACGAACAATCGAATTGGATTGTTTTGTGACATGTGCCGATCCCGGGCTCCGACTTGAGTGTAGTTTAGCGTCAGAGTTTTGCGACCACTTCGCTTTTGTGCGTCGCAACGTTAGCATCGCTCCGCTTGCGCCTGCTCGTCTACAACATCCGCTACGCCACGGGCACCGGGCCGGCCTTCCATCTGCCGTTGCCCGGCGCCGGCTATCTACGGTCGAGCAAACGCGTGCTCGACGGCATCACCAAGTTCGTCAAGGACAAGGACCCCGACATCGTGGGTCTCATCGAAGTCGACATCGGCTCGGTGCGCAGTGGCATGGTGAACCAGGCGGAGCACATCGCCGATGCGCTCGGACACTACACCACCTACGAGTGCAAGTACGGCAAGAGCTCGATCAACAACCTCATGCCGATCGTGCGCAAGCAGGGCAACGCGTTCCTCGCGGCGCCGCGCGTCGAGGGCGAGCGCTTCCACTACTTCGACACCGGCATCAAGCGCCTCATCATCGAGCTCGAGCTCGACGACGTGTGCATCTTCCTCGTGCACCTCGCGCTCAAGTATCGCCACCGGCAGTACCAGCTGCGTTACCTGCACGAACTCATCGGCAAGTCGCGCAAGCCCGTCATCGTCACGGGTGATTTCAATACGTTCTGGGGCAACGACGAGATCGCGCTGTTCATGGCTGCGGCGGGCCTGCGCAATGCGAACGAAGCGAACCTGCCCTCGTTTCCGGCGCGCATCCCGCGCATCGAGCTCGACTTCGTGCTGGTGAGCAAGGAGATCGAAGTCACGCACTTCGAGATCCCCGACGTGCGCTTCTCCGATCACCGTCCCGTGCTGTGCGACTTCACCGTGCGGCGCGCCGTCGCTTCGCAGACCGCAGCCTGACGATGAACGATTCCGCTACGGCCGCGTGGCGGCTCGACACCGATGCCGCCGGCATCGCCTGGCTGACGTTCGACAAGCCGGGCACGGGGGCCAATGTGCTGTCGCGCGCGACGCTGCTCGAGCTCGAGGCGCATCTGCAGTCGTTCGCGTCGCAGATGCCGCGCGGCGTCGTGATCCGCTCGGGCAAGGAATCCGGTTTCATCGCGGGCGCCGACGTCAATGAATTCCGGCAGCTCGAAAGCGAGGCGCAGGCCGTCGAGATGGTGCGCGCCGCGCATCGAATCTTTGCCGCGCTCGAGTCGCTGCCCTGCCCCACCGTTGCCGTGATCCATGGCTTCGCGCTTGGCGGCGGCCTCGAGCTCGCGCTCGCGTGCCGTTATCGCATCGGCGTGCGCAGCGACAAGCTGTCGATCGGTCTGCCCGAGGTCATGCTCGGCATCCACCCTGGCTTCGGCGGCACCGTGCGCGCCGTGCGCCGCGCCGGCGTGCGCACCGCGATGGAGATGATGCTCACGGGCAAGACATTGCGCGGCGACAAGGCGCTGCGCGCGGGTTTTCTCGATCGGCTCGTCTTCCCGGCCGATGCCGAGGCCGTGGCCCGCGAGCTCATCGACAAACAACCGAAGTCGCGCAGGCCCGCGCTGCTCGATCGCGTGCTCGGCTGGCCGGGCGTGCGCGGTTTCGTGAAGAAGCAGCTGCTCGCGCAGGTGCGCGCGAAGGCGCGGCCGGAGCACTACCCCGCGCCCTACGCGATCATCGATCTTTGGGCGAAGCACGGAGCGCGGGGCGAATCGGCATTCGAGGCCGAGGCGCGCTCGATCGCGCACCTCATGGTCGGCGAGACCTCGCGCAATCTCGTGCGGGTGTTCGGCCTGCAGGAGCGCATGAAGGGTCTCGGCGGCAAATCACGCGCCCGGATCGAGCGCGTGCACGTCGTCGGCGCGGGCGTCATGGGCGGCGACATCGCCGCGTGGTGCGCGCAGCGCGGGCTCAACGTCACGCTGCAGGATCGCGAGCTCAAGTTCATCCAGCCGGCGCTGCAGCGTGCGCGCGAGGGTTTCGAGAAACGCCTGCGCGATCCCGCGAAGGCCGCCGAGCTCATGACCAGGCTCACGGCCGACGTCGCGGGCGACGGTGTGCCGCGCGCCGACGTCGTGCTCGAGGCGATCTTCGAGAACGCCGACGCCAAGCACGAGCTGTTCGCGCGCGTCGAGCCGCGCATGAAGCAGGACGCGATCCTCGCGTCGAACACGTCTTCGATCATGCTCGAGCAGCTCGATGACCGGCTCCCGGATCCGGGCCGGCTCGTCGGCATTCATTTCTTCAATCCGGTTTCCCAGCTGCCGCTCGTCGAGATCGTGCGCGGCGAGAGCTCGAGCGACGCAGCATTGGACCGTGCCATCGCGTTCGCGCGGCGCATCGACAAGCTGCCGCTGCCGTGCAGGAGCGCCCCGGGTTTCCTCGTGAACCGCGTGCTCGTGCCCTATCTGTTCGAAGCGATGTTCGCGCAAGCGGACGGCGTCGCAATCGAAGTCATCGACGAAGCGGCGTTGCGTTTCGGCATGCCGATGGGTCCCGTCGAGCTCGCCGACGTCGTGGGTCTCGACGTGTGCAGGCACGTCGGCGACATCGTGTCGGCGGCGCTGAACCGGCAGAAGCCGGACACGTCGCGCCTCGACGCGCTCATCGCCGCCAGGAAGCTCGGTCGCAAGAGCGGCGAAGGCTTTTATGTGTGGCGCGACGGCAAGGCCGTGAAGTCTTCCGGACCGCGGCCCGAGCCGCCCGCCGACCTCGAGGACCGCCTGATCCTGAGCCTCGCGAACGAATGCGCGGCGGCGCTGCGCGAGGGAATCGTCGCCGACGCGGATCTCGTCGACGCCGGCACGATCTTCGGCGCGGGGTTCGCGCCGTTTCGCGGCGGCCCGCTCACGTACGCGCGCAAACGCGGCGTCGACGCCGTCGTGACCCGCCTCGAGGTGCTCGCGAGCAAGTACGGACCGCGTTTCAAACCCGACGCAGGATGGTCGAAGGTCGGCATCGGAACCTGAGCCGCCGCCATGGCGTGCTAGCATTTCCGCATGTCGGATTCCCGTGAAGTCAGCGTAGAACTGTTGCGCTCCCTGACCCCGCTCGAAGGAATGAAGCGGGAGAATCTCCACGCGCTCGCGAAAAAGGTGACCGTGAAGCAGATCGGCGCGGGCCGCGTGCTGTTCAAGGAAGGCGATGCCGACAAGCGCACGATCTGGATCATCAGCGGGATGGTCGAGATCAGCGAACAGGGCCGCACGATCGGCATGATCGAAGGCGGCTCGGCCGAAGCGCGCAATCCACTCAATCAGAGCGTGCCGCGCAAGGTCACGGCGCGTGCCGTCGAGGACGTCGATTACCTCGCGATCGACGCGGACCTGCTCGACGTCATGATCACGTGGGACCAGACGGGCAACTACGAGGTCGGCGAGCTGCAGGCGACGTTCGGCGGCGGCGCCGACGACAGCGACTGGATGACGACGCTGCTGCAGACGAAGGCGTTCCACCGCATCCCGCCCGCGAACCTGCAGGCGATCTTCATGCGCATGAACCGGCAGCAGTACCGCGCCGGTGAAGTCGTGATCAAACAGGGGGACGAAGGCGATTACTTCTACGCCATCGTCCAGGGCAAGTGCCTCGTCACGCGCGAATCGCCGCTCAACCAGAAAGGCATCAAGCTCGCGGAGCTCGGTGTCGGCGAGACCTTCGGCGAGGAAGCACTGATCGCCGAGGCCAAACGCAACGCGACCGTGACGATGCTCTCCGACGGCGTGCTCATGCGGCTCAACAAGCAGGACTTCCGCGATCTCATGCACGAGCCGCTGCTGCGCTGGGTCGACGAACAGCAGGCGCTCAAGATCATCCAGAACCGCGGCCAGTGGCTCGATGTTCGGTTGCCTTCGGAGTACCAAAACCTCGCGATCGAAGGCTCGATCAACATCCCGCTCTACTTCGTGCGGCTCAAGTTGAATGCGCTCGATCGCAACACGCCGTACGTCGTGGTCTGCGACACGGGGCGGCGTTCATCGGCCGCGGCATTCATCCTGTCGGAGCGCGGCTTCGATGCTTACGTGCTGAAGGGCGGCATCACGACGTCGTCGCTGCCGATGCGGCGCCCGGGCTGAGCCGCAAGTTCTAGTTGTCTAGCCCGAGCGGCGTTCCGGTGAGATCCGTGCCCTGCCCCCGGCACACTTCCGTCTCCTTCATGATGCGGTACTTCGCCGGCTCCAATCGCTCGGCGTAGTCGGGGTAGTGAGCCCTCAGATAGGTGCGCGCCGCATCGATATTATCCGAATACTCACCGACGTATCCCGGCGGAGATTCGTTGATCGATAGATGTCCGAGATAGAGGACCTTGCCCGCCGGGATGTCCTCGTAGACTCGCACCGGGAAATCGCCGCAAGGAACGACGAACTTCGGCACGAATATGGATCCGGTGAGCAGTTTGCCGTTGGTGACGGCGATCGAGTCGCCCGCATAGGCTCGGACCACGTGGAACCCGCCTGGCATGCCCTTCGTCGAGTAGTCGAACGGTTTGAGGCCGCCGTAAACATCGCGTGTGAACCACTTTCCCTGTGGCACGCCTTTCTGAAGAGTGAGGAACGCATACTCCGGCGTCGCCTGCAGGATCAGGATGGTTTCGCGCTCCTTCTTCGAGCCTGTGGGCTTGGGTTTGTCGGTGGCCCTTGCGTAAGAGAGGTCCGCCTCGGTGACCGTCACGTCTTCGATCCTCGCGGTCCATTCCTTCCGAAAGGACAGCTTGATCCGGTAAGTGTGGCCGGCCTCCGCATTCACGGCGAGCTCCCGGTTCTCGGAACACACACCTCCAATGACAACCGGTCCCGCGCCCGCTGGAACGACGTCATAGCAGACCGAAATCGTGTGAGCACCCGGCGCGAGGGGAATTTCGCACTCTTCGTACGACGTGCCGTTGCCCGCGTTGTGGTACGCCTTCAAATCGCCATCGATGCGTTTGATGAGCGTGGCCGGATCACAACGCAAAACCGCGCCGGCCGGATCAGCAGCGGCAACCTCCGCGAACAACAGCGCGGCGATCGGCACAGACGCCAGGAACTTCATGCGCGGGATCTTCACACAGAATCCAGCGTCGCGAATACGACGGTAGTTGGACGCGGTTCGCAGAAAACGAGGTACGAGCCCGTCTTTTACATGGTGTGCGTAGCTTTGTCGCCGGCCAACGCGCCGGCTAGATAGGTCTCGATCTTCTTCTGCGTCTGCCCGCGGCCCTGGTCGGAGAACTGCACGCCGATGCCTGCCGTGCGCTTGCCCTGCGCGCCCTTCGGGGTCAGCCAGATGACGCGTCCCGCGACGGGCAACTTTTCATCCTCACCCATGAGGTTCAACAGCATGAACACCTCGTCACCGAGGCGGTAGTTGCTGTTGGTCGGGATGAACAGCCCGCCGTTCTTCACGAACGGCATGTACGCGAGGTACAGCGCGCTCTTGTCCTTGATGGTGAGCGTGAGCAGGCCCGGCTTGTTGGTGCCGGTGCGTCCAGTGCGTTCGCTCACTGCCGCGCCCACCGCCACAGCAATGCTTCGACCGCCATGGTTTTGTTGAGTGAGGTGTGAGCCAGCTTGCGCATGTCGCGGATCGCGTCCGAAAACTCGAATAGGCGACATATGTTGGGTCCCAAACCCGGACCTGACAAGTGAGTTACGTCGCGGATTTCCCTGGATTCGAGGATGCGATCTGTGACCCAGCTCTCAAGGCAGGCCAGGCGGGTCGCGAGATCGCCCTTCGCCCATCGCTCCGCGACCGCGGGCGGCTGCAGTTGGCCGCGGCCGATGTCGTCGAGCGCCGCCAAGGTTTCCTTGCGCAGCTGCGCGAGACCCGCCGGATCCGCGTCGAGCAGTGCGAAGGGTCCGGCCCCCGTCCCCGCGAGCGCCTCGCTCCACGCCCCCTCACCCCGCACCGATTCCAGGAATTTCACGGCCTCATCGCGTTTCGGCGCGACGAGCCTGAGCTTCGAGCAACGGCTGCGCAGCGTCGCGAGCAGCCGCGAAGGCTGTGCCGTGACGAGCAACACGAGGGTGCGCGACGGCGGCTCTTCGAGAGTCTTGAGCAGCGCATTCGCCGCGAACGGGTTCATCACGTTGGCCGGCGCGACGATCGCCACCTTGTACCCGTTGCCATGCGCCGTGAGTGCGAGCTCCGCCGCGAGATCGCGAACCGCCCCGATGACGATCTGCGACGACTCGCCCTCGGGAGCGAGCAGGAGCACGTCGGGATGCTGGTTCACCGCGATCCACTTGCAGGACTGACACTCGCCGCAGGGCGCGCGCGACTGCTCCCGGCAATTCACGCGCTGCGCGATCCAGCGTGCGAGCTCGAGCCCGCCGCTGCCGGGATCCTCATGGATCAGGATTCCATGCGCGAGCCGCCCGGCGACGAACGCGGCATTGACCTCGGCGCACGCGGCGCCGAACCAGGACGGCAACGGGCTCAAGGTGCCGCGAGCGGTTGGAGCCCGAGCGCCGAATCGAGCGCGGCCAGCGCCGCATCGCAGACCTCGTCGAGCTTCGCGCTCGCGTCGACGACGCGGAACCGCTTCGGGAACGACCGCGCGAGCTCGAGATAGCGATTGCGCACGCGATCGAAGAACTGCGCGGATTCGATCTCGAACCGGTCGACGGCGCCGCGTCGCGCCTGCATGCGTTCGAGACCGAGCCGCACCGGCACGTCGAGCAGGATCGTGCAGTCGGGCCACAGGTCGCCGTGCACGGCTTGCGCGAGCTGATCGATGAGCTTGCGGTCGACGCCGCGCCCGCCGCCCTGGTACGCGTGCGTGGCGTCGGTGAAGCGGTCACACAGCACCCATTCGCCGCGCGTGAGCGACGGCCGGATCAGATTGTCGATGTGGACCTGCCGGGCTCCGAACATCAGCAGCGTCTCCGCAGTCGCGCTGATGTGCTCGTCGCCGCGATCGAGGACGAGTGAACGCACGCGCTCGGCGACCTTGGTGCCGCCGGGCTCGCGCGTGGCGTGGACCGTGAGGCCGCGCGCGCGCAGCGACTGGGTGAGCCGATCCGCGACGGTCGTCTTGCCGGCACCCTCGATGCCTTCGAGCGTGATGAATCGGGCGGGCTGCATCATCGACGGTTTCCTTTGAGTCGCGCGAGATAGCGCGCGACGGCTGCATTGTGCGCTTCGAGCGTCGCCGAGAACACATGCGAACCGTCGCCCTCGCCCGTCGCCACGAAGAAGATGTCGCCGGTCTCGAGTGGATGCGTCGCGGCTTCGATGGACTCGCGCGACGGCAACGCGATCGGCGTGGGCGGGAGTCCTTCGCGCGTGTATGTGTTGTACGGTGTATCCGTGCGCAGATCGCGCTCGCGAATATTGCCGTCGTAGGAAGGACCGATGCCGTAGATCACCGTGGGATCGGTCTGCAGGCGCATGTGCTTGCGCAGCCGCGTCGTGAACACGCCCGCGATGCGCGGCCGCTCGCTTGCGACGCCCGTTTCCTTCTCGACGATGGACGCGAGCGTCAGTGCCTCGTCGGCGTTCTCGATGGGCAGGTCCGGCACGCGCGAGTTCCACGCGATCGCGAGCGTGTCGGCCATCTTCCGGTAAGCGAGCGCGTAGAGCTCGCGGTCGCTCGTGCCGGCCGCGAAGCGATACGTGTCGGGATAGAAGCGTCCCTCGGGATGCTGGCCCGCGTGCCCGATCGCGGCCATGAGCTCCGCGACGTCGCGGCCGCGCAGCGTTTGCTGGATGCCCGGGTGTGCCTCGATGACGCGCCGCATGTCGGCAAACGTCCAGCCCTCGACGACGGTGAGCGCCTCGAGCACGACGCGTCCCTCGGCGAGCTGCCTGAGGATGTCGGCAGCACTCTGGTGCGGGACGAATTCGTACTTGCCCGATTTGATCTGCGGGGAGCCGCGCACGCGCAGGACGAGCTGTATGGCCTCCCGGTCCGCGATCGCGCCCTGCGCTTCGAGCTCGGCGAGCACCGTGCGCACGGACGTTCCCGGCCGCACGGTGTATGCGATCGCGCCGTCATGCGGACCCGGCGCGTTCAGCGCCGCGTTGGCGCGCTGCCAATACCAGAATGCGCCACCCGCCATGATCGCGGCGAGGACGAACAGCGTGAACAGCGCCTTACGCATCGAGCGCCTCGATGCGATTGCGCAGGTGAAGCGCGACGTTGCGCATGTCGAAGGAATGCTCGCCCACGCGCGTGACCGGCACAACTCCGATGCGCGCGTTGGTGACGAACACCTCATCGGCGCGCTCGAGATCGGCCGCGCGCAGCCAGCGCTCCTCGCATTGGAGTCCGAGCGACTTCGCTTCCCGCAATACGATGCCGCGCATGACGCCGGCGACGCCGCAGCGATCGACGCGCGGCGTCGCGAGCACTCCGCGCGTCACGAGGAACAGGTTGCACATCGTGCCGCCGACCCAGTTGCCGTCCTCGTCGAGCAGCAGCACGTCGAATTCGGGCACTTCGATCTCCGCGGCCGCGAGCACGTTCTCGAGCCGATTGAGATGTTTGAGCCCCGCGAGCGCGGGCGTCGCCGACAATCGCAGGCGGGCGAGACCGAGCGTCACACCTGCCGCGTCGGGCGTGGCGCCTGCGTCGACCTGCTGCACGATGCGGCGGCACCCCGCGCCCTGCGGCGCATAGCCGCGTCGGGGCCCGCTGCCACGCGTCACGATGAGCTTGAGCAGCGCGCGGGCCGGCGCTGCCTCCGCGGCACGCGCGAGATCGGCGCGCACGGCGTCGCCGTCGCAGGCGATTCCGAGACGTGCGCATCCGTTCGCGAGACGCGTCAGGTGTGCGTCGAGAAATCGTACGCGTCCATTGCGGATCACACAGGTCTCGAAGAGACCGTCGCCGTATTGCAGGCCGCGGTCGTCGAGCGGGATGGTCGCCGCGGGCTCGCCATCGACCCAGGCCGTGAGACGCTCGCTCATGGCGCCGCTCCGAATGCGCGCAACAGGCCGCGCGCCTTCGCGCGGGTCTCTTCGAGCTCGCGTTCCGCGATCGAGTCCGCGACGATGCCGGCGCCGGCGCGCAGCTCGACGGCGCGGCCGTCGACGCTCAGCGTGCGGATCAGGATGTTGAAGTCGGCATCGCCGTCGATGCCCAACCATCCGAGCGAGCCCGTGTACGGGCCCCGCCCTTCTCCCTCGAGCGCCGCGATGATCTGCATGCAGCGGATCTTGGGACAACCGGTGATCGTGCCGCCGGGAAACAGCGCGCGCAGCGCATCGACGGGGCTGCGATCGGCGCGCAGCGTGCCGCGTACGTTCGACACGATGTGATGCACGTGCGCGTAGGACTCGGTCACCATGTATTCGTCGACGGTCACGGTGCCAGCATCGCACACGCGCCCGAGATCGTTGCGCTCGAGGTCGATGAGCATGACGTGCTCCGCGCGCTCCTTCGGATGCGACACGAGCTCGGCCGTATCGCGCAGGTCCTGCGCGGCATCGCCGCGCCGAGCGCGCGTGCCCGCGATCGGGCGTGTCGAGATCTCGCGGCCCGCGATGCGCAGCAGCCGCTCGGGCGATGACGAATGGAAAGTGAGGCCAGCCGTCCAGCTCGCGGCAAACGGCGCGGGGTTCGCACGCCGTAACGCCGCGTAGATGTCGCGCGGATCGGCGGTGTCGCTCAAACGCAGACGCCACGCACGCGACAGGTTCGCCTGGTAGATGTCGCCGGCCGCGATGAGCTCCTGTGCTCGCCGCACCTGCTCGAGGAAGCGCTCCGGCGGATCCTCGACGAGCGCGGCGAGCGGCAACGGTGCCGCATCGCTTGCGGGCTCGTGCGCCGCGGCCGCCGCCTGCAGGCGCGCGACGAGCCGCGCATGCGCTGCGGCATCGCCGTTCTCCGAGACCGCATGCACCGTGCCCGTGTGCAGGTCGTGGATCGCGCAGTGCTCGACGCGCAGTGCAATCGCCGAATACGGCATGCGCGCGGCGGGCAGTACGA
>Ga0081455_10000686_pt1 | contig 43985 bp, 38 predicted proteins | sample TabmetS3T2R1_FD_70207 | JGI IMG/M metagenome (GOLD analysis project Ga0081455, IMG submission 70207) | Tabebuia heterophylla rhizosphere microbial communities from the University of Puerto Rico - S3T2R1 | ecosystem: Host-associated > Plants > Roots > Rhizosphere ...
GTGTATAAGCACTGGCGCGTCGGCTCATTGGGGCGCACTAACGGCGCGTCGACATTGATTTCAGACAACGAAGTCCAGCGATGCTATGTTTGCGGTAAGAATGGCAAGGACAACGCTTATGTCTGCTTCCTGTTGCCACCATCATCACGACCCGCAACGAGGCAATCCTGCCTTCAAGCGCGTGCTGTGGATAGTGCTGGGGGTCAATGCCGTGATGTTCCTGGTCGAGGTAGGGGCTGGCGTAGCGGCAAGATCGGCATCATTGCAAGCCGACGCACTCGACTTCCTGGGCGATGCTGGCAACTACATCATCGCCCTTGCTGTGGTCGGCATGGCGCTGCGCTACCGAGCAATGGCAGCCCTCGCCAAGGGTCTGACCATGGGCGCCTTCGGCCTATGGGTGATCGGCACTGTAGTGTGGCATGCGCTCATGGGTACAGTGCCGGCACCGATTACGATGGGCGTGATCGGCGTGGTTGCTCTCATCGCCAATGCCGCGTGCGCAGCACTGCTTTATGCGTACCGCGAGGGCGACGCCAACATGCAATCCGTGTGGATTTGCTCGCGCAACGACGTACTCGGCAATTTCGCAGTTCTACTTGCAGCCTTGGGTGTGTTCGGTACAGGTACCGGATGGCCCGACCTGATCGTTGCAACCATCATGGCCACGCTCGCCGTGCAAGGTGCGTGGATTGTGATCCAGCGGGCGCGCGATGAGTTGCGGTTGCCGGATTTATCTGGGCCACAGGATATTCGGGTACCGGCTCATCGGGCCTGAGAACTGGCGCATCGACCGCGCGGGCCGAGCAGCTGCCGTGCCCCGCGACCGCTGTTGGCACTAAGCGCCAATCGCCGACCCAAGGCGGAAGTCGTCGGCAGCGTCAAAGTAGCTCGGAGTTACGCCTAAGTTCCCTTAAATCCGCGAAGGCGCGGGTCGGAAACGGATGACGCCAGGATGGCAGGTACCCTGCTCTCCATGCGCCATAATCATTCTTGAACCTGCGATAATGACGTCCGAGACAAGCTGCCTGAGCAACACCTCCCCTTCCGCGATCAGTGTGCCGGGGTTGCCTAAACGCGGTCTCGGATGCCGAAATCGGGGAAGCGCCGCAGGGAGATGGCTCGCCCACGATCCGCGCGCGTCAAGTAGACGTGGGTCGACGCGGGTTCATGAAAATCACTCGACCGTATTTTGCCCGACGCATCAAGCTCTGTCCTGCGACCACCGAGCACGACCGCTCCCTGTGCCCAACCGGCTCCTCTTAGAGCGTATTCGATCAACCTTGCCATTCGGTCGGCCATCCCGGCAGTTGCGCGAAAGATCAATCCGACTCCGTTCTAGGCAGATGGCCGTCTCAGTTGAGGATGACCAGTGATTGAGGGTACAGCGGACCCGGTATCAAACCGCTGTTGATGACCGCCCCTGACCCGCATCTGTCATCGATTCCCCTGGTTTCTGACCATGCGACCGTTCCCAAGGTGTGTCATGCGCATGCGCTCCGTCTGGGGTCGGCCGCACCTGCCGTGCGACCCGCGCGCGCCCGGCCACATTCTTCAAGCGATGGCCGGCAGAACCAGCTCGGTCAACACTGCGTTGGCGATGCGCCGCTGCTCCGGACGAGGCCTGTGATAGTTGCCGGCGTTCATGGCCACGACGAGGTCGAGGGCGGGCATCAGGAACAGGCGTTGGCCGCCCCAACCGGTGCCGGCAATCAGGCGCTCAGTACGTATCGCAGCACCAACGGGGATGTCGCCTAAGAACCAATGCCAGCCGTAGCGGAAGGGGTCTTCTATGGTCACTACCGGCGTCGTCGACTGCCGCAACCAGGCCTGCGGTACGACCTGCCTACCTTGCCAGGCACCGCCGGCGAGCACCATCTGGCCAACGCGCAACAGATCGGGAGCGCGCATGCGCAGGCCCGAGGCGGCGTGCGCCTCGCCCTGCAGGCCGTTGGACCATTCAGTCGGTCCCAGGCCCAGCGGATCGAACAGCGCGTGGCGGGCATAGTCCAGCAGCTTCTCGCCCGTGCCCTTGGCGATCAATCGGCCCAGCAACGCGGTGGCGCCGCCATTGTAGGTCCACTTCACGCCGGGCTCGCCCATGATCGGCCGATCGAGCACGAAGCGGTAGCGATCGGGCGACAGTTCCATGGCCATCGCGCTGTTGCTCGGACTGCCATAGGGAATGGTGAGCTCGTCCCATTCCGTTCCGAGCGTCATGCTGAGCACGTGGGCGACGGTGATACGGTCCCGTCCGGGCTGGTGGCCGAGGTCTGCATATTCCGGAAACTGATCGTACAGCTTTGCTTCGGGCGGCGGCACCTTGCCGCCGGCAAGCGCAATACCATAAAGCATTCCGACGATGCTCTTGGTCACCGAACGCAGATCGTGCAGCACGGTCGGCCCGAAGGTGATGGTCCCGAACGGCTTGCCCCAGTTTTGGTCGTCGCCGGCGTCGTAGTGCTCGAACAGCACCTTGCCGCCTCGCGAAACCAGCAAAGTGTGCAGGCCGGACACACGGCCGTCGCGCTGCATCTCCGCAAGGCGGGTCGGGAAGTCGCCATCGGCCGCCATGGCCCGATGAGCGCCTGACACCATGAAGGCTGTTCCCATGGCGAGAAGCGCGCGTCGGTCGAACTGGAAGGCCGTCATCGCTGTCTTCTCCTTCCTGGTGATTGCGAACCGCGGCGCTATGGGGACCAAGGCTCTGAGTCGAACACGAGGCGCCGGCGCACACCGGCGGTGTCTCCGCCTGGGGGCTGGAGCGGGCTCAAGCTGTCTAGCAAATGGTGCATCGGGCATTCTAGTGGGGACGGTGCCGATGACCTCCTCACGCGGCTAGGCTTGCCGCGTCGCTCTCGTGGTGTTGTCCGCAAGTGGCACGGAGCGCCATTGGCGCGGTCGACGCTCGGCATGGCAGGTATCCGCGGGGGTTCGGACCAGGATTCGAGATCGAAAAGCCGGTTGCGGACGGCAGGGGTTGCATTTCGGTCCTGCGCCGGCGCGGGCGCATTGCGACGCACAATCGTGTCTCCTTGCGGCGACCCGTCCAAAAACGCGCCCGCTAGCGAGCGGACGGATGCGCCTCACTCTGCTGGAGCTCACGTTCGACCAAAGCGGCCACGTCCTTGAGTAGGCCAACTTCCTCGAGGCTGAGTTGGCGGGGCCGAACATCCAACACGCACAGGGTGCCCACGCAGCTTTGACCGACGAACAATGGGCAGCCTGCGTAAAACCGAACCCGCGTTCTTCCGGAAACTTGAGGGTTGTCGGCAAAACGATGGTCAGCAAAAGCATCCGGGACCACAAGCAGCTCACGAGCCGCGACCGCGTGTGCACAGAAAGATGTCTCCCGCGGCGTCTGGCGAACCTCCATGCCATGCGCGGACTTGAACCATTGGCGCTCCCTGTCGACCAGACTCACAAGGGCGACTGGTACCCGGAGGATGGCTGCGGCAAGGCGGGTGAGGCGGTCAAAGCGTTGCTCTTCCGGCGTATCAAGGATTCCAAGACTGTGAAGGGTGGCGAGGCGCTGTTCTTCGTCTGGAGGTAGAGGTGCTCGTACCCACCGGGCCGCGGTTCGCAGCAACCAAGCCCGCAGCCGCGTTCGCGCATAGGCGATCGAAAAGGGTCGGATCAACCAATCGGTCACTCCGGCGGTAATACCCCGCTGGCAATCCTCGGTGTCAGCCACGACGATAATAGGAACGTCGTGTGCCCGTTGCAGTGAACGGATTTTCGTACATAGCTCCAGTGGGTCGGAGGTGCCCTCTTTTTTTTCGAGTACGATCAACGACGGTAGTTTCTCGGCAATGGCGCAAAGCAGTGCATCCGCCGAGCGCGTCTCGACCACCGCAACCTGATCGGCGTGCGCCGCATCGAGAAGGGTTTCGGCCGCCGAACGATCCGTCACGGCCATCAGAATGAGCAGATTGCCCAACGCCGAGGCTTCCGATATCGCCGATTCGTTGCGTTCTGCGCGGTCTGCTCGCTGGTCTTCACCTTTGATCGAGAGTGCTGCCCCCTCTGTAGCGGCCATTACCTCCATGGCCGAAGCGACATGCCGCAGGTCCGCGCGGGCTTTGGTGACTATGCGATCGATCGCATCGTCATCGCGGGAGGGGTCGTGATGCGTCAAAGCAACCCTTTTGACCCCTGCCGCGCGACAAACCGCAACTGCGTACTCAACGGTGCTATGCCCCCAGCCGAACTTCTGTGGGTACTCCTCAGCAATGTATTGGGCGTCATGGATGACGAGGTCCGCGCCTGCGAGAAACTCGCAATGCCGTAAGTCTTCGCCGCCGATCTCGCCTATTCCATCGGCAAGATGCCGGGAATGAGGCTCGTGATCTGATGCATAAACGACCGCCGCACCCTCGGCCTCAATCCTGTAACCAAACGTCAGCGCGGGGTGATTCAAGTAGCGGGTCCTGATCGTGGCATCAGCGATCCGAAAGGCTCCTTCTACCAGCTCATGGTATCGGATCTCTGCGCCGAGCTCGTCCAGCTGTACAGGGAAGTAGGAATATTGCATCTGGCCTTCGAGAGCGTCGCGCAGCGATTGGCGCACTCCCTTGGGGGCGTAAAGGTCCCACTCATTGCCAGCCTCAAAGAAAGGTCCGAAGAACGGGATGCCGTGGATGTGGTCCCAATGCGTATGGCTGATGAGAATGTGCCCCTTAAGAGTCTTCGGCCCAGTCGCAAGCAGATGCTGCCCGAGCCCACGGATGCCAGTCCCGCAGTCAATGATTATTAGCGCGCCACCCGGTGTGGTGATCTCGACGCAGGAGGTATTACCCCCATACCGGACGGTGGTGGGCCCAGGCGTGGCGAGCGACCCTCGTGCACCCCAGAACCGAACGTGCATGGTCGCACCTCAAGACCGATGTCAGTTGCCGCTGCTTGGCAGTGGGTGCTTGCCGACCGTCAAACATTGGTCATCAGTCTAGCATGGTTGGAGGTCGGTAGGTTGGCTGTCGACGGCTGAACGTGACCGTAATCGACCTGGCGCGTCCCTGCACTTTTCTAATCGCGGTAGGGACGCAGGTTACCCCGGCCGGACTGGTGGCTGGCTCTCATGACCTATGCCGCAACGTTGGCGCAAGTCGGGCGGGTCGCTGAAGCTGGTTCGGTTTGCGCCGAACTCAGGCGTCTGAGACCGGACGCAACCACCGCAATTCGCCACAATTTGCCGTTGGCGCAAGAGGCCAGCCGCGCGCATGTCGCGGAAGGTCTTACCAAAGCAGGATTGCCTAAGGCTTGAATTTAGGTGACCGCCAGGTTCGATCGATATCGGAGCCGTTCTCAAAAAATGCGGGGATCTCCAACGAGTGAGTTTCTGATCTGGGCAGCGCTGCATAGAGATGCTCCGCGGTCGCTTTCGTCGCGGGCCTATGTATCGGTCCAGATGCCGCAGGCTCGCAACCCGATTGCTGCACTGATGAGTCAGGAAATGTTCTTCCGCTGAACGAGGGGCACCTCCCGACGGACCAGTTGGCCCAACTCAGCGGCGATGACCCAGCCCCCTCCTTCATCTCCAGTACAGTTGCGCACCGCCGTGCGGACCGGCGATACTCGTGACACAAGACCCATTCCGGTCCTGGGTTACGCGCTCCCGTTGCAATCGCTCAATGCGGCGTGTGTCGCTCGACGTCGCGCGTGTCTCGCTCATCGGGCCCCCGGGGTAACGGCATTGCCCCGGAAGTGCGCGTCACGAAATAAGTGAGTCCGGCTACTCCTACCAGAATAGTCACTAGCACCACGGCATCCAGTGGCCCTGACCACATTTTCGGGCTCCTTGCTTTGTGGCATGGGGTTCGTTGTGCGTCCTGCTGTAACACAACGCACATCCACATGTAACGACAGCGAACGGCCGGGGTCTTCAGTCCACGTATATGCAGCGCATGCTCAGGCCCTTACCGGTCCTCGGGCTGCGCAGGGCAGTTGCGATGCAGCATGGTTTCGCTTGGCGCGCACTGCGATTGCTAGCGACCGCGTATGGGTGCAGAATTCTTCGCCTCAAGAGAAAATCAATCCGCAAGGGGAGGAGCGTCCATGAAGATAACTTCGATATTCCCAATTGCCGCGGTGTCGGCAGTCGTCGCGAGAAGCATGGGAACTCACGCTGCCGCGCCCGCGCAATATCCAAACCTCAAGTACGATCCAGCCAACGACTTCACGGCGATCGGGCAGACGGCGGAGGCCCAGACCAAGGTGAACGAAGCCCATGCTGGAGTCGGCTCACAAAGCCACACCTACTGCACGCTCCTGCAGTCGACTATGGGCACGAAGACAGCGCGCATCGCTTATCGCGGGAGCGTTCCACTAATCAACGACCTGGTAGGCGGATCAGGTCGATTTCAGCTGCGTCTCCCTCAACTCGGTCGTGTCGCAGATTCAGGGTGGCTCTATCAAGGCAATCGGCATTGCCAGCCCCGAGCGCGCCGACGTGATCAAAGACGTGCCGACCTCCAAAGAGGGCGGTCTTCCCGAGTTCCAGGTTTCGGGGTGGAATGCAATCTTCGCCCCGAGGAATCTGCCGCAAGATATCCAAAGTCAAATTGAGCGACGCCCTAGTCAACGCGTTGGATGACCAGGATACCGGTAAGTGTTGAGGTGATCGAGTCTGTGCCTTCTGTTCGCACACCTTGCTGCAAATGCTCAGGACTGTTTGTGGCACCACAGAGAAAATCTACGCCGGTGCAACATTTGTGTCCGCTAGTAGAGGGGCTTCTGCCGCCTTCTGCCGCGCCGGCGAGCTGAGGAGGATGGCTCTTGGTGACCCACCTCTGACATCTCCTTCGTCACCAGCGCCAACTTTCAGCTATCGACTAATTGGGCCGTCCGATCGCACAGCAAAGCTTAAGGCGTCGCAAGTGCGCCACGTTCCTCAAATCTAGGCCAAAAACGTACGGCTCCGTACCGAGTCGACGTTGGCGGCGTTCAGGCATTTCGAACATGCTCACGTCGTCTCCGTCAGTTGGTCCTGCCTTATACAGGACAGTGCGGCGGGGACGGCGAGCGTAGCGTCGCTCGACCGGAAGGGAGCGGTGACGGTGCAATCGGCGCCGCTCCCGTCGAGTACGTCTCGAAGCAGATCGTTCGCGTACTGCAGCGTTGCTATCCCAAAAAATGGAGCATTCCGCACGAACGATTTTCCCGTTAGGCGTTATATTGTTCGGACCCTTTCATTTCGGCAACGCCTGCAGTTTTCGCACAGACCTGTCACAGACGTGTATTTCCCCGATGGCGCCGAGGATGCCCATGAAACGGCTTAGCGATGATGATCGGCTCGCTCACGTGCAATCGGTTGTGACGCGAGTAAGCCAGCTGATCAGTGACGCGGAGATCCGCATTGTTAAGCATGCTGCCCACATGGCAACGCTCGAAAAGAGTGCCCCCGAGCTCGGCCGTGTTTCACAAAAGCTGCACCGCAACATGGAACAAGGATTGCGCATTTTGATGCATAACCGCGAGGCTCTGGTGCGGGAACTCGCGGACCTCGAGCGTAAGCGGGACGGTGCGTCTGCCCGCCATTAAACCGCGACCCCAACGCATGCCCCAGGCCCTCAGCGGCTTGCCCCATAGCAGTGGGCCTTCGACCCTCTTGATCCGAGCTGGCGAGTTTGTTTTGATCGCCACACACTCTCAAGGCGCCAGTAAGCCTTGACCGCATTCGGAGTTGGGGCTCCTAGACCGATGGCAACTGAAGACACCCTGGAACGGCTTAGCGGTTATGATCGGCATGCTCGCGTGCAGTCGCTTCTGACGCGAGTAGACGAGCTGATCGTTGAAGCCAAGGCCCGCGTTGCTGCACATGCCACACAGATGGCTACGGTCGAAAAGAATAGTTTCCGCGAACTCTATGCTGTTTCACAAGAGGTGCATCGCACTTTGGAAGAAGGATTGAACCTTTTAATGCATCAGCGTGACGTTCTGGTGCGGGAGTTAGCGTACATCGAGCGGACGAAGGACGTTGCATTGGGTCACCATTTCAAGTTGAGCAAGGTTGATCGATTGTCGCCCACATAAGTGGTCGTCTCCTCGGTCACCATCGTTCCCCTGTTTGTGCAAGGACACCGTGTCTGCAAATGTGACGGGTTTCGGATGCCGGCCCGCTCGGAGAGCTTGCCACACGCGCCAACGCATCTGGGCCGGCGTTCGAAAGCCGCCAGTGAAAGAAACCGCGGGAGTGGGGCACCCCTATCAGCAGGCGCTATGGGAATTTGGCTGGCGCGGCCGGTGCAGCGGTGGTGCTGCGAGACGGGCACCGGAGCTGCTTGCTGAGGGAAGACATGGCCGTCGGGTTGGTTGGGGCGTGATTTTCCGCGGATGATCGCCTGCGTGCGCGCCAGATCGGGTGGGGAAGCCACGAAAAATGGCGCGCCTGATCGTGGCCAGCAGATGCGAGCGGCGGAGAGAATAAGTCGGTGATCGGGATGACTGGGCGCAGGATCATGACGTGTTGACGCCGATTGTGGACACGGGCGCGTAAGGGCGATGGCGAGGAGCGCGACCCGGCTCAAACGTCTCAATGATCACCATGCGGCAACCACAGTGCGGGCAGGGATGGTGGTGCTCCTCTGAGAGCGTCATGTACTCGCAGGTTCGCTGATCATGTTGTGGTGACTTGGTCGATGGAGCAATTTGGGGTGCCGCGGCGATGAGCTGGCGAGCGCGGGCGAGCTTCGCGGCGCGAGTGGTGCCGCCATTGGCGAGCAGGCCGTAGTGCCTGATGCGATGGAAGCCCTTAGGCAACACGTGCATGAGGAACCGGCGAATGAACTCGCCGGGTTCCAGCGTCATGGTCTTGTACCGCTCGGGGCCCTCGATGCGGTAATCCTTGTAGGTGAAGGTGACGCGCGACGCATTTGCTGAGACCAAGCGGCTGTTGGAGATGGCGACGCGGTGGGTGTAGCGGGACAGGTAGGCCAGCACCTGCTCGGGTCCGGCGAACGGGCGCTTGGCATAGACGAACCAGTCAGTCGTCCACAGCGGACCGAGATAGGCCCGGAAGGCTCGCGCGTCGGCAAGATGCTGGTAATCGCCGAAGAACTGCAGGCGCCCGGCGGCATGCGCGTCGATCAGCATCCCCAGCATGCGCCCCCGGAACAGGGCGGAGAGCACCTCAACGGGCACAAGATAGTTTGGTTGTGAGGCGATCCACTTCGATCCATCTTTAGAGATGCCGCCACCCGTGACGATCATGTGCACGTGGGGATGGTGGGTCATAGCGGACCCCCAGGTGTGCAGGACGCTGGTGATGCCGATTTTGGCGCCCAAATGTTTGGGGTCGGCGGCAATCGTGAGCATGGTGTCCGACGAGGCCTTGAAGAGGAGATCGTAGATTGCGGCCTTGTTCTGATAGGCGATGGCTCCGATCTGGGCGGGCAGCGTGAAGACGATGTGAAAGTAGGGGACCTGAAGCAGCTCGGCCTTGCGCTGCTGCATCCAGGCAAGTGCTTGACTGCCTTGGCACTTTGGACAGTGACGGTTGCGACAGCTGCAGTAGGCGATGACGGTATGACCACATTCGGCGTTCTGGCAGCGTGCAACATAGCCGCCAAGCGCCGCCGTGCGGCAGGCCTCGATGGCGCTCATCACCTTCAAATGTGCGTGGCTCACGTGGCCGCGGTTGGCGTCGCGCCAAGCGGGGCCGAAGTCGCGGAAGATGTCCGCGACCTCCAGAGCGGGACGCTCCACGAGAGCGTCCGGCTACTTCGGAAGCTCCTTCTTTGGCCCTAGTGGCGTCAAGAGATCGAGCGGGCTCGTAACGCTGCGAAGTACCTTGGTCGCGACTTTGGTGTAGATCGCGGTCGACTCCAGCTTGGCATGGCCCAACAAAACCTGAATCACGCGGATGTCCACGCCTTGCTCGAGCAGGTGGGTTGCAAACGAGTGCCGAAGCACGTGCGGTGTCACTCGCTTGTTGATCCCTATGGCTTCGGCGGTATTGCAAACGACCCGGTGAAGCTGGCGCGTCGTGATGGCGAACAACGGGTCCGGGCCGGGGAAGAGCCACGTCCTCGGCTTGGCCAGCGACCAGTATTGGCGCAACAGGACCAAAAGTCGTGGCGAGAGGATCGCGTGCCGATCCTTCTTGCCCTTACCCTGTTCGACGCGGAGTAACATGCGTTTGCTGTCGATATCGGAGACTTTGAGGTTTGCGACCTCGGACACGCGCAGGCCGGCACCATAGGCCACACTAAGCGCCGCCTTGTACTTGACACCAGGTGCTGCCTCGAGAAGCTGCGCCACCTCCTCTTTGCTGAGCACGACGCGCAATTTCTCCGGCATCGGGATGCGGGTCAGGTGGTGACCCATGTCCGGACGGTTCAACGTCACCCTGAAGAAGAACCGCAGAGCAGCGACCGAGCTGTTGATGGAGCCCGGTTGCTCACCGGTGCTGCTTTGATGCACCTGGTAGCGGCGTAGGTCTTCGGCAGACGCCGTGGCCGGCGAGCGACCAAGGAACGTTGAGAAAGTCTTAACGTGACGGATGTAATCTCTTTGGGTCGCCTCGCCAAACTTGCGCACGCTCATGTCTTCAATCATGCGTGCGCGCAGCGGGCTGATGGGCGTCTCGCTCATCGGAGTGCTCCTGGTCTTGAGGTAGGGGTTGGTTGGCTCCATCCATCCTCAAGCCGGGGCACTTCACATTCGGTTAAGCGTGCCCGCCTCTAGCCTCAACGCTAATAGCGTCGTTGCCGCAGGCTACCGCGGCAGCGGTTTCGTTCTTTGGCACGAAGCGTACCTGCTCCGGTCCACCGCCGACATGCCTGGAATTGGGGGTAGTGCGGACACGGATTTGAGGCTACGGAGCTAGCCGAGGAGGACCGTCCTTGACCGATACTGTTGAAAAAGGGCTCGACTGGCGCTGCGAACACTGATTCCGATTGGTTACGGGACCAGAGGGCAGGGCGAGCCATGATGGGGCGGCAGACAGGCGATCAGAGCCAGTTGTTCTACCTTTTTAATCTCGAAGAGCGCATTCCGACACGCCATCTCCTACGCCTCATCAACCCGATCGTCACCCGCGTGCTCGCCGGCGTGCGCGAGAAGCTTCAACCCTTTTACAGCGACATCGGTCGTCCTTCGATCGACCCTGAGCTCATGCTCCGCATGCTGGTCGTTGCCTACAGCTATGGCATTCGCTCGGAGCGCAAGCTGTGTGAGGAGGTCGAACTGCACTTGGCGTATCGCTGGTTTTGCCGGCTCGCTCTCGATGACAAGGTTCCGCACCATTCGACGTTCTCGGTCAATCGCCACGGACGCTTCCGGCAAAGCGATCTGTTTCGGCAGGTATTCGAGGCTGTGGTGAGAGCATGCATGGATGCAGGCCTCGTCAAGGGTGAGGGTTTTGCCGTCGATGCTAGTGTGATGGAGGCGGACGCGAGCCGCTACCATGGCAAAGCGCCCGATGAGATGGACTGGTCGGCACCGGAACGTCAAACACGTGCGGTCGGCGAATTCCTTGCGAGCCTGGATGAAGAAGAGCCCAACGCCGATCGCAAGGTCCCGAAAGTCATTTCGCCTACGGACCCGTGTTCGGCGTGGACGGCCAAGGCCAATAAGCGCGTGCAGTTCGGCTATGGTCTCAATTACCTGATCGACATTGAGAACGCCGTTATTGTCGATGTCGAAGCCACTCCTGCACGCACCTACGATGAGGTCACCGCAAGCAAGACGATGCTCGACAGGACTGAGGAGCAACTGGGGCTCAAGCCGGAGCCGCTGGCTGCCGACACGGCCTACGGCACAGGCAAGTTCCTCGCCTTTATCATCGACAAGGGTATCACGCCGCATATTCCCGTCTGGGACAAAAGCAAGCGCGAGGATGGCTGCTTCTCACGTGACGACTTCACGTTCGATAGGGAGCGCAATGTCTACACCTGCCCTGCGGGCAAATTGTTGACGACTACCGGCAAGGTTCATGCTGATCGGACGATTATGTACATCGCTCTCACGCGCGATTGTCGAGCCTGCCCGCTGAAGCCCAAGTGCACACCGAACATGCCGTTCCGAAGGCTGCGCCGGGACATCAACGAGGATGCCCGTGATGTGGCTCGCGCACTTGTCGACACGCCTGAGTTCGAGAAGTCGCGCGACGAACGCAAGAAGGTCGAGATGCGCTTCGCGCACTTGAAGACCCATCACCGCTTCGAGCGCATGCGGCTTAGGGGCCTGTCGGGCGTGCGCGACGAGTTTCATCTCGCAGCAATTGTCCAAAACCTCAAGACGCTGGCCAACCGCATCTGGCGTCCGCCGCCCAGTGCGGCAGCAGCGTGCGGTGCGTAGGCGTCAGTTGCGTCGAGGTCGCGTTGGTGGTGTCCGAGTTGCGTCAAGCGTTCGTTGGTAGCGTCAGCGTACCGCCACGTGCAAGGCGGGCTGTAGTGAGAAGAAGGGTGGGAACGGCCAAAGCGCCCCTCAAGAAGCTCATCCCTGACTTTTTCAACGGTATCGACCCAATCCGGACTCGCATCGCTTGCCTCCTACGGATAGACTTTTGGCTGACGATTTTAAATTTGACCTCGGATTTTTGACCGTCGCTTGAATGCGTATTGAAAGAGACATTGGGGAGAGTCATGTGTGCAGATGTCTCTGGCGGCAGCGTCGAACCCGCAAAAACAGAGCTTGTAGTCGTTCTGCACGGGGCGACACGCGAAGGGGTGGCAGACGTAGTGCGAGCCGTTAAGGCAGCGCGCCCCAACGCCGAAGTCATGGTTCCCCGGCTTGCGGACCTTCGACAACTTCGCTCAACTGCCTCGCCCCAGTCACTCGCGATGCGCGCGGCGGACCTCATCGACGCGGCATGGGAAAAAAGCGGCGGTCTTTACGAGCGCATTGTCATTGTTGGGCACAGCGCCGGGGGTATGATCGCGCGCAAGGTCGTCATTCTTGCTTGCGGCGAGGTTTCGGTGCACATCCCGCAGGGGCGGTTGCAGACAGCCGCACCCTTCGAAGCCGAGATTGGGCGTTTCGCGAACGCCCGGCCTTGGGCGCAGAAAATCGAACGGCTGATTCTCCTGGCAGGGCTCAATCGAGGCTGGTCCGTTGCGGGCGCCAAAGACTGGGCTAGGGCCATGATATTTAGCTTGGGACATGTCTTCGCGGAGTGTGTTCGCCTCTTTCGCGGCCGGTACCCCACCTTTTTCGGGTTTCGCAGCGGTTCGCTCTTCATGGTGCAGACACGGCTGCAATGGCTGGCGCTAATGCGAAGCCGGGTGGCACCCGATCTTTTCACCGTACAAATGGTTGGAACTCTCGACGACGTGGTACCGCTTGCCGACGCAGTCGATTTCGATGTGGAACTCGGCGGGGACGACAAATCATTCCGCTTGCTTGAGCTGCCCTGCACAAACCATGTGACCGCGCTAAACATGGTCCCGCCTGCCCACAACGGCGAGGAAAAAAACGAACCTCCCGCTGTGGCACGATGGCGGCGATTTGTTGACGCCCTAACGAAGTCCCCCGATGAGCTTGAGCATGCCCCTGGCGCCATCTCGCGTGACCACCTGGCCGACACTCTCCCGCCGAAACCCAATTTGGAGGTGAGCGACGTCGTCTTTATCATGCACGGCATCCGCGACAAAGGCTTTTGGACGCAGAAGGTCGCCAGACAAATCAAGCTTTTCGGTGAAGCCGCAAAAATAGACATCCGATCAATGACGGCAAGTTATGGCTATCTCGCTATGCTGCCTTTTGCGTTGCCCTGGGTTAGGCGCCGTAAGGTCGAGTGGCTCATGGACCGCTATACTGAAATAAAGGCCCAGTACCCCAACGCAGACCTATCGTATGTGGGCCACTCGAACGGGACTTATCTCGCGGCGGCGGCGCTTCAGAACTACCCCGCCGCACGTTTCAAGAGGATTGTTTTTGCAGGAAGCGTCGTGCCCCGCGACTACGACTGGGCATCACTTTGCGGCACCTCTGGCACAAAGAACGAGCCGTCGCGAGTCGAGGCCGTCCTCAATTACGTGGCGACGGCCGATTGGGTTGTGGCTCTCTTCCCCAAGGGCTTCGAGCCGTTTCGCAAATGGATAGGTCTCGGCAGCGCCGGCCATAGTGGTTTCGATCAGTTCCGGCGGAAAGAAACAGGTGCTCTCCAGGAAGTGCATTACGTTCGAGGTGGGCATGGCGCCGGCGTTGAGGAATCGCAGTGGGATGACATCGCACATTTCATTGTCCATGGAACACTGCAGCCCGGGCACGACCAAGATCAAGATTACGCAAGAAGGCAAAGCTTCTGGGTTCGCTTCCTCTTGGGTCCATTCGCCACACTCTGGCTGGCGGCTCTGACGGCCATTGTGCTCGTGCCCGGCGCCCTCTTAATCGGGGCTGTTTTTTGCGGATCACCCTTTTCTTGGTCGGAGCGAGGTTGCGCGTTCCCGGCAGCGCCGGTCATGCTCCTGTGGCTCGTCGCACTCGGTCTTTATTTCTGGCTCATCCGTATTGTGGTGACGCGCGTGTGAGGTGTCTGGTCCTGGCCACCTCGGAAGGCTTCGGCGCTGCAAGGACTTGGTCCGCTTTATGATCAACCTCGATCGCCGGCGAGACCTCCGGCATGCCTTGGTGAAACCCAAGCAGGCATTTCAAGTGTTTGCGCTCCTTCTAGCCGGACGGTAGACAATCGCAGGTTTTGTGAGTGTCGGGCATGGCAACGCAAGCGCTACCGAAGGCTGCCGAGGCCGATTATCTAACTGATGCGCTTCACCGGTGCGGCGCGCTTGCCGTCGGTCGGGTTCGCGACGTGCTGGTCGAGAGTTCGCGCGCCACGTTGCTATCGCGCATTATTCGGCTAAGGCTGACTTATGATGGCGACGTCGACGCTCCGACCTTCGTCATCCTCAAGACGGGGCTACCAGATCGCGCGGACCTATCGGACTGGGGCCGTCGAGAAGTGGAATTCTACGCCCAGACCGCCACTGCAACCTCGACGCGCGTCATCCCACACTGCTTCGAGGCAGTCTGGGATGCGGACGAGAAAACCTGGCACCTCCTTCTCGAAGACCTGACTACCACGCACATGATCGCCACCGCGTGGCCATTGCCGCCTACGCAGGAGCAATGCGAATGCATCGTGCGCGCGCTGGCGTGCCTGCATGCTGAGTGGTGGGATGACGCCCGGCTTGGTGTCTCGATCGGTACTTGGCTCGATGCGGATGCCATGAGCGCAAACCTGCAAAGGCTCGCGGACCACTATAAGAACTTTGCCGATCGCCTGGGTGACCGCCTGTCACCAGAACGGCGTAATCTATATGAAGGATTTTTAGACGCCGCGCCCCGCCTCCTCACACGCTACCACTCGCATCGCAATCTCTCGATTGTGCACGGCGACGCTCATGTCTGGAACTTCTTCCTGCCGCGCGATGGTAGCGACGACGTTCGGATTTTTGATTGGGATGGCTGGCGCGTAGGCATGGCCTCCAACGACCTCGCATACATGATGGCAACGCATTGGTATCCCGACCGACGGCGCCGGTTGGAGCGACAGTTGCTCGATCACTACCATACGACGCTCGTTGCGCGCGGCGTGCCTGGCTACGATAGGCGCGCCCTGAATGACGACTACCGCTTGTCAGCGCTTTGGCAGATCACGACGCCCGTGTGGCAGGCAGCGATCGACCTCCCGCCGATGATCTGGTGGAGCCATCTCGAGCGTATCATGCTGGCCGTGGACGACCTCGGTTGTCGCGACTTGATTCGCTAACGCGACGAGGTGATCGAATAAATGCTGGTTGCACTCGCGTGGAGCCGTTATTGGCACCAAGCGGCATTGCGCCGATTAGTAGATGTCATGCTTTGGAATTGGAGGAGGTGCGGACCCGGATCGAAGGTTTAGTAACTCGGTCCGATGGCGGTACTTGACCCTAAGCGGCCATGGTCGCGCAGCAACCGTCTCACCAGTTCAGGGAGAACTGATATACTGGCTCCGTCAGCGCCAATGAGGTGATCCAATGAGAAGGCGCAATTTTATCGCTGGCCTTGGTAGCGCCACTTTCACATTGCCGCTCACTGCGCGGGCGCAGAAAGCCGAGCGACCGCGGCGCGTCGGAGTGATTATGAACCTGGCTGCGGATGATCCAGAAGGGAAGATCCGCTCCGACGCCCTCCACAATGCGCTCCAGAAAATGGGTTGGGTCGATGGAGGGAATTTGCTGCTCGACTATCGCTGGGGGGCGGGAGACGCCGGACTTTTTCGCAAATACGCAGAAGAGCTGGTCGCGCTCGCACCTGAGGTGATCCTGGCCACGGGAACGCCAGTCGTGGAAGCATTGCAACATGTGACGCGCACAGTGCCGATCGTGTTCGTTACGGTGGTTGACCCGGTCCACGCTGGCTTCGTCAAAAGTCTCGCTCGCCCTGGTGGTAACATCACTGGCTTTAACTTATTCGAATTCAGCATGTGTGGAAAATGGGTCGAGTTCCTCAAGGAGGTAACGCCCGACGTGACACGAGCGGCAGTCCTGCGAGATCCTACGATCGCTTCTGGCACCGGCCAGCTGGCCGCAATCCAGGCGGTGGCGCCATCATTTCGAGTAGAATTGAATCCGATGGACGTGCATGACGCCGGCGAAATTGAGCGTTCCGTGGCTGTATTTGCACAAGCCGCGAACGGCGGCGTGATCGTGACGGCGAGCACGCTGGCATTGGTTCATCGCAAACTGTTCATCGCCCTCGCAGAACGGCATCGGCTAGCTGCGATCTATGGCGATCGCACATTCGCCGTTGCAGGCGGCCTGATTACCTATGGTCCGAATCGTGTTGATCCGTATCGCCGCGCAGCAAGCTACTTGCAAAAGCGCTTGACCTCACCATTCCACCGGCGTTGCTCGCCCGCGCTGACGAAGTGATCGAATAAGCTGATCTCGCTGCGGCGCACCAGTCTTTTCAAATCCCTCGCGATACACGACCGCGCGACTCCGACCACCTTGCCTTGACCAGCAATGGGAGGTTAGCCAGGGTGTAAGCGGTATCAGCGAGTCAGCTTAGGTTTGCGTCCGAATTGGAAGCCGCGCGACTTGGCGGGCCTTCCTGCCGTCCTGCGCCCGTTTCACGATCCGCTCGCGCTCATCCTGAGCAAGCGCACTCAGGAATGCCAAGATGCCTTGGCCCATGGTGCTGGTCAGGTCCAAGGACGGCTTGTCGAGAACCTTTGAGGGCTCAGCGGGCAGCGACGCGCTGAATGATCTGGATGCCATCAAGCATCGATCGCGTTGCCCGGTCCCACTCCGGCAGCACCAGCACGTCACCCGTGCCACGTGCGGCGATGGCCATCTCGAGCTGCGGCCGGCCTCAGGGCTGTACGATGTTGTTGCGGATCGCGTAGCGGACGAGCCCGGCCGATATTTGCCGCGTTGCTTCAATGCCGTTGATGAGGGCAGCGAGTAGTCGAGCTGGCGAGCGCAAGCGAGTTCGATCGCCGTCTTGCTGCGCGGAGCGCCAAGATCGGCCGCCATATCCTCCGTCGACCCCATTACGCCGGTGACCCGTGCGCTTGCTTTGCTTACCTATGACAAATGGGTCATCAATCGACGGCCTGAAGAAATATTGCGAGAGTGAGCACCGTCGGTAATCTGGGATGAGGAGCCAAACCGCAGTTCGACGTGGCAGGTGACATGCTCTGGTTTGCCATGTCCCGCACATCTCCGACACGCTTCGTTTCTACGACACCGCGTTCATTCTGTCCATTTAGCCTTATCAATTGCAGCAAAAGTGTAACCTTTCGCCGTGGTCTTCGCATGACGCGGTTTCAAAATGCGCGAGATCGATCACCCGGGAAATCCCCAGCGCCTCAGAAGCTGCCTTCGCTTAAGAAAATGGAAAAGGCCCGAGGGGCACCCCCTTGACAAAAATCCCCCCATACAAGGTTCATAGTCACTGACACGGTCGCGACATCAGCGCCCGTCGCGAGCCGGGGGTGGGCAGCAGGAGGTGCCGATGCGGACCATAGTCGAAGACCGCCACTTGCCGCTCGACATCAATGCCCAGCCGGTGGTACAGGCGGCCGCCGCGCTCAAACCGACATTGCGGTACTACCAGGACGACATGGAGCGCGAGCAGCGACTGTCGCCTGAGCTACTCGAGCAGATGCATGCGGCGGGCTTTTACCGCCTCCTGCTGCCGCGGTCGCTCGGCGGCCTGCAGGCCGATCCGCTGACCTACATCCGCGTCGTCGAGCTCCTGGCCGAAGGCGCAGGCTCGGTCGGCTGGAACGTCGCCAACAACGGCGTCGGCCAGCTGGTCACGCTCGGCCTTCCGGACGACGGCGTGCAGGAGATCTATCCGCAGGACCATCGTACCGTGATTGCCGGCACCGCGGTGCAGGGCGGCGGCCAGGCGGTGTCGGTCCAGGGCGGCTATCGCGTCAGCGGGCGCTGGACCTTCGGCAGCGGCTGCCATGAAGCCGCCTGGATGCTCGGCAGCTTCCAGATTCTCGACGACGGCCAGCCGCGCCGCCGCGACGATGGCGGCATGTTCTGGCGCGGCCTGTTCCCGCGCGCCGAGGTCGAGGTCATTCCCGGCAGCTGGGAGGTGAGCGGGCTGCGTGGCACCGGGAGCTTCGATTGGACGGTGAGGGATTTCTTTCTGCCGGAGCGGCGCACGATGGTTCATGCTGGCGTACCGCTCGACAACCAGTGGGCGCATTGGCCGGGCATCACTTACGCCCTGCCAGCAGCAGCCTGGGTCGGGCCGCACCAATGCGCGGTGATCACCGGGCTAGCGCGCGCCGGCATCAACGCGCTCGTCGAGCTTGCCGGCGAGAAGACGCCGCGCGGCCGCACGGGCAGGCTGTGTGACAATCCGCAGGTGCAGGACGCGGTCGGGCGCGCCGATGCGATCCTCAATTCCGGACGCATCTATCGCAACGCGATGATCGCGGAGCTGTGGAATACGCTCGCCGACGGCCGCGAGACCACGCTCGAGCAGCGCGCCCGCTGCCGGCTCGCCGCGGTGCATGCAGGCGACTGCGCACGCCAGGCGATGGACCTGATGTTCCGGCACGGCGGGAGCACCTCGTTCAAGACCGAGAGTCGACTGGCCGAGGTATGGCGCGACCTGCAGGTGGTCGGCCAGGCGGCGACGCTCGCTCCGGAGTGGTATCCGATCGGCGGCCGCGCCTTCCTCGGGCTCGAACCCGGCCCGCGGCTGCGCTAGCCGGCACGATTTCCGCAACGGCCGATCTTGCGTTATCGTTCCTGAACGTTGTTGTTCCCGAGAGTGGAGGAGACCAACAGGATGAGCGAAAATTTTGCCCCCCTTAACTGCCTGAAAGGCGTAAAGGTCGTCGACCTGACGCAGTTCGAGGCCGGCCCGACCTGCACCGAGGCCCTGGCGTGGTTGGGCGCCGAAGTGGTGAAGGTCGAGAACCCGAAGCGGGGCGACCCTGGCCGGCAGGTCACGGGAAGCGGCCCGGGGGGCACCGACTCCTATTACTTCAAAATTCTCAACGCGAATAAGAAATCGATCACGGTCGATCTCAAGACGCCGCAGGGCATCCAGCTCATCAAGGACATGGTCAAGTCAGCCGACGTGTTTGCCGAAAACCTGGCGCCGGGCACAATCGAGCGTCTCGGCCTCGGCTATGATGTGCTAAAGGCAATCAACCCCGGCATCATCTATTGCCAGGTCAAAGGCTTTGGCGAAGGCAGCCCCTACGAGAAGAACCTCGCTTTCGACATGATTGCGCAGGCCGCTGGCGGCACGATGAGCGTCACCGGCGAACCTGGTCAGCGGCCCGTCAAGCCGGGCTGTACGATCGGTGACACCGGCTCCGGCATGCTAATGTGCATCAGCGTTCTCGGCGCGTTGTACGAGAAAAAAGAGACCGGCAAGGGCCGCCGCCTGCAACTCGCGATGCAGGACTCGGTCATGCACTACATTCGCACCTCGTTTGCCGTCATGTCCAAGGACGGCAACAAGAAGGGTGCGCCCCGCATGGGCGCGAAGAGCACGTCCGGCGCGCCCGCACCGTGCGGCATCTACCCGACCAAGCCGGGCGGCTATAACGACTACGTCTACATCTTCTGCAGCCGCGCCAATCCCGAGCATTGGGATCGCCTGCTCAAGGTGATCGGCCGCGAGGAGCTGATCTGCGACGCGCGCTTCGCGACCAACGAAGACCGCAACGCCAACGAAGGCTTCATCAACGAAATCATTACCGAGTGGACCAAGAACCACACCAAGGAAGAGGCGATGAAGATCATCGGCGCGGCAGGTGTGCCGGCCGGTGCCGTACACGACACCCTTGAGCTGTGGAACGACGAGAGCTTTGTCGAGCGCGGCATCATGCAGACGATGAAGCACCCGGATGGCGACTGGAAGTGCGAGACCTGGCCGGTCCGCTTCGATGGTAAGCCGCCCGAATTGAAGCCGGCGCCGAAGCTCGGGCAACATACCGACGAGGTGATGGCCAGCTGGCTCAAGATGAGCCCCAGCGACGTCGCGAAGCTGAAATCCGAAAAGATCATCGGCAACAGCTAAGGCTACGCGCAGCGTCGTTTAAGCCGGGCGGCTCGGCCAACCGTGCCGCCCGGATTTTGTGGCTGGATCTTCCGGTCCAGGCACCAACCAGTACAAGCTGGCAATTACCATAAAGACGGCGAAGGCGCTCAGAATTGCCGTGCCTTCCTCCCAACTCGCCCGCCGCGACGAGATCATCGAGTAGCCGCAGTTCCGTAGACGCACATTGCTGTATTTGCTCACGGCAGTTGGAGGCACGAGGCGGGCGTCATCGGCGCTGCGGCGAGCCAGTCCGTTTATTGAGGGTGCAAGAGACCCGATCAGCACCTCGAGTGCGATGCCGTTTGCGACCCTGACCGGACTCGCAGGTCTGCGGAAGGAAAAGCACATGACCTCTCAATTTCTCTCGCAAGGTGGCGCGTCTCAAAGCAACATTGGAGTGAAGAATTGATAGCAGCCGGCGAATTTCACGATGAGACGATTGAAGCCCTTGTCAACCCGCGCCTCGGGATGCAACGATCCGCGCAACGAGGGCCGCGCGAGCGGATGACCCAGCGTGGGAGACTCCGATGCCAAGGTTTTCTCGGCGCAGAGTACTCGGGTGCCTTGCTGCGGCGGCCCCCGCATCCCTCATCTCACACCCCGCTTTCGGGCAGGCTGATGGCCCGTCAAGTCCGGCGGAGATCGATCTGGCCAAGGCCAAGGCCGAGGGCAAGGTCCTGCTCTACACGAGCCTCGACATCAAGATCGTCGACGCCGTCATAAAGCCATTCAAGGACATGCACGGCATCGACGTTCAGTACTATCGCGGCGGCTCCAACGACGTTACTTCGAAGGTACTGGCCGAGGCCGACGCCGGCCGCCTGCAAGTCGACATGGTCGATGCCTCCGACCTTGCCGCCATCCTGCTCATGAAAGAGCGCGGGCTGCTCAAGCCCTTCAAGTCCCAGTCGCTGCCCGCGGTCGCAGCAAACCTGCGCGACCCGGACACGATGTGGACTGCCGATCGCCTGACGCAGGCGGTCATCCAGTACAACACAAAGGAGTTCGGCGCAAAGCCGCCAGCGAACTGGAAGGACCTCACCGCCATGAACGGGCGTACGGTGTTCTTCTCAAGCCCTAATGGTGACGGTGCGCCGCGCATCTACACCCTCGCCAAACACCTTGGCTGGGACCTGGTGAAGGGTCTTGCTGCCACCAAGCCTCTCAGAGTGCAGACGCCCCAGCTCATCACTCAGGTGCTGGAGCGCGGCGAGCGCGGGGCCGGTTTCCTGCAGAACGACAACATCGCATGGCGCTCCAAGCTCGAAGGCAAGCCCACCGACTACGTGTTCCCGGCGGAGGGCGTGCCGACCGAGATCGGTGCGTGCGGCCTTCTCAAGTCCTCGACACGGCCACATGCGGCGGCCCTTTTCTACGAGTGGTGGATGGGTAAGGAGGGCCAAGATCTCCTTGTTGCCGGCGGCAAGTACTCGAGCCGCACCGACATCGCTCCACCAACGGGCATGACGCCGCTCACCAAGCTGAAGCTGCTGACCCTCGACTACGCCGAGTTCAAGCGCGACCGGCTCAAGGTGCTCGACCAACTCACCGCCATCTACGGCGGTGAGTGGGGGAATTGAGGCCGAAACCGGTCGAGGGTTCCCTAGCCGCCGCTGGGGCTTGGCGCCTGCAATCGAGAGTGGGGCATGGCGTACGCGGCGCAGATCGCAGAAGGACGGCCCGCCAGGCGTTTCTGGCGGCCGGCGAGCGGGGCACAAGGCTTGGTGCTCGGCTCGGCGATCGCGCTCCTGCTCCTTCTCGTCGCCTATCCGTTGCTGTGGCTCGTGCTGGCAGCGCTCGGCATTCCCGGGGCGCTCACATTCGCTTACCTGGCACAGGTCGTTACGCGCACACAGAATTACGAGGCCCTCGTCAATACCTTGCAGCTCGCATGCGGCACCGGGCTGCTTAGCATCGCGCTCGGCGTGCCGCTCGCTTGGGCAACCGCCCGCTGCAACATGCCACTGCGCCGTGTCGTGCACGCACTTGTCGCCCTCTCTTACATCACGCCGCCCTACCTGACCGCGCTCGCCTACATCATCCTCATGGGGCCCGATGCCGGCCATTTCAACCGTCTGCTGCGTTGGCTGCTCGGCTTGGACTTCGCACCCTTCAACATCTTCAGCATGGGCGGCGTAATCTTCGTCATCGGCATCCACGTCTTCGCCTTCACCTATTTCCTCACCTATACTGCGCTGCAGTCGGTCGATGCCTCCCTCGAGGAGTCAGCGCAGGTGCTGGGCGCCAGCCGCTGGGCCGTAATTCGGCGTATCAATTTGCCACTCGTGGCCCCGGCGATTACCGGCGGAGCGTTGCTCGCAGCCGTCGATTCGCTCGCCCTGTTTGGGCCGCAGGCGATCATCGGCACGCCCGCGCGCATCGTCTTTCTGCCGACCCGCGTTTATGCAACCATCGGCGGCTATCCCCCGCGCTGGAGCGAATCGGCGGCGCTCTCGCTCGTGCTCGTGCTGCTGACGGTGATCGGTCTCGCGATTCAGCGCGGCTATCTAGAGCGGCGATCCTACATCACCATCGGCGGCCGCGGCGTGCGCACCCAACGCATCGAGCTTGGAGGCTGGCGGTGGCTGCTCCTGGCCTTCTGTGGCGGGGTTGTTTTTTTCAGCGCCATCGCGCCTATCGGCGTCTTGGTGCTCACCGCCGTCAGCAAGAATTGGATCGATCCACCCGCCCTCGCCAACCTCACACTGGCGCACTTCTATTCAGCTCTCTTCACCGACCAGATCGCCGTGCGCGGCATTTTCAACAGCTTCCGACTGGCTACGGCTGCCGCTCTGATCGCCTTATTGCTCGGCGCTGGCATAGCTTATGTCGATGTGCGCATGGAATTGCGTGGGCGGCGCCTTCTCGATTATCTCGCCATCCTGCCGCTAGGCTTGCCGGGTACCGTCATGGCCGTCGGCATCCTGTTGGCGTTCATCCGCCCGCCGTTCTCGATTTATGGCACCCTATGGATCCTGCTCGTCGCCTACGTCGCGCGCTTTATCCCTCTGGCGACGCGGAGCGCAAATGCTACGTTCCGCCAGATCGATCCTTCGCTGGAGGAGGCCGCCCGTATCACTGGCGCCAGCTGGCTCACTTCCATCCGACGCATCTTGGTCCCGTTGGCCCGGCCCGGCCTTCTCGTAGCCTTCTTGCTGGTCTTCATCCCGTCATTTGGAGAGCTCAGCGCCACCATCCTGCTCTACACTGGCGGCACCGAAACGATCGCGGTCGCTATTTACCGGCTTAACGATCTGGGGCAGCTCGAGGTAGTCTCGGCGTTGGCCGTCTTCACCATCGGCGTGATCCTCGCCTTGAGCATGATGGTGAGCCTCCTATCGGGGCCCGGAGGTGTCGCCGCCGATGCCCAGGCGCCGGTGCGATGATGGTGCGCACGGAGCCGGCCATGACGTTCATCGAGATAAGAGATCTCGACAAGAGTTTCGGCAGTTTCCCCGCCTTGAAGGATATCAATCTCGACATTGCCGAGAAGGAGTTCGTGACCTTCTTGGGGCCCTCGGGCTGCGGTAAGACGACAATGCTGCGCACGCTTGCAGGCTTCCTCGCGCCTGACCGGGGCACCATTCATGTCGACGGCAGGCTTCTCTCTTCGCCAGCGGCGATCGTTCCTCCCCAACAGCGTCGCATGGGCATGGTTTTCCAGAACTACGCCGTGTGGCCGCATATGACTGTCCTCGAGAACGTGGCCTTCGGTCTCAGGATCGCCAAGGTCGATCGGCGCCAGGTGCGAGACAGGGTTGCGCGCGTGCTCGAGGCGGTCGGGCTCACAGGGCTCGAACAACGCCATCCCGGGCAGCTTTCCGGCGGCCAGCAGCAGCGGGTTGCGCTGGCACGCTCGCTGGTCGTCGAGCCGGCAATCCTTCTGCTCGACGAGCCGCTTTCCAATCTAGATGCCAAGCTGCGCGAGCGCATGCGCGCCGAGCTAAAGAACCTGCAGCGGCGTATGGGCCTCACCTTCATCTATGTTACCCACGACCAGGCGGAGGCGATGGCGCTTTCGGACCGTATCGTCGTGTTCGACCGCGGGGAAGTGCAGCAGATCGGTGAGCCGCGGGAAATTTACGAGCACCCGGCCAACCTGTTCGTGGCCGACTTCATGGGCCTTATCAACCGACTGCCGGCGGTCCTCGTCGAGCAGGCGGACGGTATCGCGCGCGTGCGTGTCGGCAGTCAGGAACTCAGCGCAGCGATCGCCCCGCAGGCGACCGGCGCGGCGGGCGCCGCGACGGTGGTAATTCGGCCCGAGGCGATCCGGCTCGCCCACGGCGGGGTGGCTGGCGAGAACCGGCTCGCCGGCACCATCGTCGACGTCACTTTCCTCGGCAACATCATCGACTATCAGGTCGACGTCGGCGGCGCCGTGCTGCGCGTCCAGGGCGACCGCCAGACCGCGCTCGAGCCCGGCGCCTGCGTGGCGCTCGCCGTGGCGGTTGGCGAGTGCATCGTCATGCGCGACGAGGGCGCAGATCATGCGCAAACGAGCATTGATGCAGAAACCGCCGCCGGACCATCAATTGCCTTGCGCAGGGCGGAAACTTCGTGAGGAAAGGGGCCGATATGAAGCCACGCAACATGCTCTTCATCATGGCCGACGAACACAACCCGCGGGTGCTCGGCTGCGGCGGCCACCCCATGATCCGCACCCCCAACCTCGATCGCCTGGCCGCGCGAGGCGTGCGCTTCACCGACGCCTACTGCAATTCGCCGATCTGCGTGCCCTCGCGCGCCAGCTTCCACACCGGCCGCTATGTCCACCAAATTCGTTTCTGGGACAACGCAATCGCTTATGACGGCAGCGTGCCGACCTGGGGCCACCGCCTGCGGGCAGCCGGCCACCGCGTCGAGTCGATCGGAAAACTGCATCTCAAGGGCGCGACGATCGACAACGGCTTTACGCAGGAGCACATGCCGCTGCACGTGGTCGAGGGCATCGGGGATCCACTGGGCCTGCTGCGCGACCCTCTCCCCGCGCGTAAAGCCGCCCTCAAGCTCGCCGCCGACGCAGGCCGGGGCAACTCCACTTACCAGGACTATGACCAGCGCATCACCGAGGCAGCCGAGGCATGGCTGGAGGAGCGTGCCGGGGAAGAAGGCGGCAAGCCATGGGTGCTGTTCGTTTCCCTCGTCTGCCCACACTTTCCTCTGATGGCGCGTCCCAAGTGGTACGACCTCTATCCCGAGGACAAGGTGCCCTGGCCGCTGATGTACGCCAAGTCCGAGCGCCCGACGCACCCCTATATCAAGGCGATCAGCGAGAGCATGATCTACGATCAGGGGTTCGATGAGGCCAAGGTGCGGAAGGCGCTCGCCGCCTACTTCGGAATGGTGAGCTACGTCGATGACAATGTCGGCCGTCTGGTCAGAGCGCTCGATGACAACGGGCTCGCCGAGAATACGCGCGTCATCTACACCAGCGATCACGGCGACAACCTCGGTACGCGCGGGTTGTGGGGCAAATCGACCATGTACGAGGAGGCGGTCGGCGTGCCCATGATGATCGCCGGTCCCGAGGTACCGTCGGGTGTGGTGTGCCGGGAGCCTGTCTCACTCGTCGATAGCTTTCCGACCATCCTCGACTGCGTGGGACTTGAGCCCCATGCCCACGATCGCGACCTGCCGGGGGCCCCCCTGATAGACGTCGTCGCGGGGCGGGCCGCGTCGCGCATCGTCATGAGTGAGTATCACGCAGCCGGGGCAGCTGCGGCTGCATTCATGGTCCGCCTCGGCGCCTTCAAGTACGTGCACTACGTCGGCATGCCGCCGCAACTCTTCCACCTCGCCACCGATCCCCAGGAGCGGCGCGATCTCGGCCAGGACTCCGACTATCGGGGCGTGATAGCCGAGGCGGAGGCAGCGCTGCGCAAGGTCGTCGATCCCGAAGCGGCGGATCGCCAGGCCCGCGCCGACCAGGCTGCCAAGATCGCCGAACTCGGAGGGCGCGAGGCGATCCTCGCAATGGGCGCGTTCGGTTATTCACCGGTGCCTGGCACCGAACCCGTCTACACGAACTGATGAGCGGGACAGCTCTAGCACAGTGCCCAGTCGCGCCGGTGGAGCAGTGTAGGCCCGGTCATAACGACCTTGACTATTGCGGTCCGGGCCCGCGGCAATGTCGCATTGCGGCCCGATTTCTCAAGGGCGAAAGACCTGCCGATCTGACAGGTGGTTCAGCGACCAGCTTGTGCTTGCCCTCAACGGCGGTTCAGACAGGGATTGAGATCGCAAAGCTTGGTGCGGATAGCCGCCTTTGACCGATACTGTTCGAAGCCATTCCCGATGGGCAGTCTTGCCCGCCTCGAGTTGATGGATCGGCTGCTTGCTTGCCCCTGGAATGAGCGCGGCCAACTCTTCGAGCGTCAGCCCCGCCTGCTGCCAGAGCTCGGAGCCACGTTTGTGCCAATCTATGCTTCAGCTGCGTGGCAGCTTCACCGCCGAAATCGGCAGCCGATAGAATGCGATTGCCGTGCCGCCCAGGATCCGATCGCGTTCGTCTGGCGAGAGGCGGGCAAGGACTAGGTTCGTTTCTCTCCACACCTTACTGTAGCCGCCGCGCAGGTTGGCCACCGGCCAGTCGCTGCCGAACATCAGCCGCTCAGGCCCGAACAGTTCCAGCGCTCGGTCGACGTATGGCGTAATGTCCGCTGCGGTCCAGCGCTCAGCTTCGCCAGCGTCGAGACCGGACACCTTGGCGAAAACGTTCGGCACTTGGGCTGCGCGCGCAAGCAGCGAGCTCCAAGGCTCGAACCCACCGGCGGCGACCGGTGGCTTGCCGAGGTGATCGATGACGATCCGCAGGTCGGGAACTTTTCGAGCGATTACAGGAACATGTTCCAGATGGCGGGGGCTTATGCCGACGTAGTCGAACGCCAAGCCTCGGGTCGCCAAAATCTGCAAACCCTGTATGACATCCGGGCGCAGGATCCAGTCAGGATCAGGCTCGACATTGACCAGATGGCGGACGCCGACAAAGGTAGGTTCGTTCGCACAAGCGTCGAGCGCTCGTTCGACCTCTGTTGGGTTCGCAAGCGGTACCCAGCCCACAACTCCGGCAATCCACGCATGGCTGCGGGCGTTGCCCAGTAGTGCCTCGTTTTCCGCCAAACCGTCCGCCGCCTCAATAGCAACGGTGTACCGCACTCCCGCGGCTTGAAGCTCGGGGGCTAGATCGTCGGGCCCAAATGAACGCCGCAGGGGCTGGAATGCCGAATCGCCGGCGTAAGGCGGCGATTCCATCCAGGACGTTTGATACGTGCCGTAGGACCAAAAATGTTGATGTGCATCGATAACGGGCCTCACGTCAGCCTCCGCATGAGCAATTCTTTCTATCCGCACCGACATGCCCTGCAAACGGAAGGGGGAACTGCCTGCAACTGGCGCGTGTCGCATGGCGCGCGCGAGCCATGGCCGCTTCACTTGAAAACCAAACCCCTACGCAACGGCACGTTTGAGCCGATGCACCAGGACTGGCAATGCACCTTTGCCATGCAATGCATATGTCATCTCGCATGATACGGCCCATCGGCAGTGCCGAACCGATGTCCTTTGCGGTTTGGCCCTCGATACCCCTGACCGCAGGATCTTCGGTCTCGGTCATGCCGGGTGCGACCGCGTTGACGCGCAGCTTGCGGCCGGTGATACAACCCAAGGATCTGCCGTTTCGTATAACGCTTGGCCGCAGGACGCGACGTGAAGAGCATCCGACCGCGCCAGTTAACGCATGAAGCAGCAGAGGTTCCGGCAAGCTCCTGCTCACTCTCGATTAGAATGACGATGAGATCTATTATCTAGCAATGTAACATCTTTATATTTGAGCAAGGTACCGAGGTGCGCAATGAGGGCCTGCCGAGGGCGTTCGAGGAGGCAGGAGTTGAGTTGGGCTACAACGAGCAGAAGGGAAACAGGCCATGTGGATGCTCATCGTCGGACTGGCGCTCTTCTTCGCCGTGCATCTGGTTCCGACGGTTCCCGAGCTGCGCGCGCGTCTGGTCAGCATCACAGGTGCCCGCCCCTATAGTGGCCTGTTCGCACTCGCATCGGCATTGGGGCTGATCCTCATCGTACTGGGCTACGGCACCATGCAAGGCCTCGGCAGCGGTAATCCGCAACTGTGGGTTCCACCTTCCTGGGCGAGACACCTGACAATGTTGCTGATGCTGCCTGCCCTGATCCTGCTGGTCGCCGCCTACATCCCATCGCGCATCCGCACCGCCGCGCGTCACCCGATGCTTGCGGCTGTGGCCCTCTGGGCGTTCGGCCACCTGCTGGTGAATGGTGACCTCGCGTCGGTTCTGCTCTTTGGTAGTTTCTTGGTTTATGCCGGCTACGACATCATCTCGGCGAACCAGCGCGCCGCAGTTGGCCCGTTAGGAAAGGCGCAGGGCGGTCTCGTCCAGGATATTATAGCGATCGCCGTTGGGTTCGCGCTTTACGCGCTCCTCCTGTTCTGGGGCCATCGGATTCTTACCGGCATACCGTTGCTAGCGTAAGGGCACTCAGTATTGCGTGCCAAAGTCGCGTCGGGGCCTCTTTTGCATTTGATGGTAGGCCGGCAGGGTGGAACTAACCTCTATCGCGCGGTTAGGGACCATCGAAGGCAGACGTCGAGCTTCGCATTGCCGATGAATGTCCCACCTTGGACTGCACATGAGCGTTGATGTGGGGGAACCGCGAGCGTCGGCTTCCAGCTCAGCAACGCTGCCCTTGCCGCAGCTGGGAGCCGTTAACCTCGCTCGCCAAGTTGTGAACGCCGCAAAAGTGATGACCGATCGTTACAAGGCTACTAGGGGTACTACCGGCAACGCTATGGTGATTGCAATGCTCACGCCCAAGCCGCCCGTCCTTGCCGCCATCGCTCTTTTGCTGCTGCTTCCCGACGCCGCATTAGCGCAAGCGCGCTCGTCGGCAGGCGGCGCGCCGGGGTCAATCGCCGCGCCGAGCCCCAGGCTTTCCGCACCGACGACGGCTTTGCCCACGACCCCGCCTAGCGTGTCCCCCGCGCCCAGCGTGTCTCCCGCGCCCAGCACGCCGGCGGCGCCATCAACATCGCTGTCGCCCACGCCGTCGGCCGGGCTTGCACCGCCGGCGGGCGCGCCGGCAACGACCACGCCGACTGCGCCAACCACGGCGCAACCCGGATCGACCGCGCCACCGCTTTCGCCCATGTCCGAGCCGTTGCCCAGCCAGTTCGCGACCGGTGGCGGCTCCGCACCCAACCTTGCCCTCTCACCTGGCACCTCGTCCGGGAGCGGCAGCCCCAGCGAGTCGGCGCCCAGCAAACCGGGTGGCGGTGGCAAATCGCTTGCCGACTGCATGGGCTTCTGGGATGCCGCCACGCACATGAGCAAGGTCGAGTGGCGCGCCGCCTGCAAGCGCTCGATGAAGGAATTCCCCGACGTTAAGTGGTAGCAGCCCGACTGGCCTTCTGCTGCGATCCTGGCAAACTCCACAAATGCAGTAGCGCCCCTCGGTACGATAGGAGTTCCGGCTGCTCGGGACTTGATCGTCCAGGGGCGACGGCCAGCGATAGCTATCTCAAAGAGACAAATCCGCCGATGTGGCAACCTCGTTGAGTGGGAACGCACCTGGCTGGTGGGCGATTAGGGACGAGAACTGCGTGCAGGGGTTGAGAGGCACCCGCAAGCGGTAGGCCCTCGCTCCGTCGAGCCAAAGATTGCGACCACGGCAGTTTGATGAAGGGACAGCACTTGGATACGAGCGGCGCCATGGCCGTGACCGTCAAGCGCGCGCACCGCATTCATCATCGCGCCAGTCACGGTAGTCCGGCTTTACTTGGACCGGAAAGCTCTACCAATCTCGACAACGCCATAGGTACCATTTGTCCAGACTATGTCACCACAAACCGCCACCCGTGTCAGGGTGGCTACATTTAAAGTGACCAGATAGTCCGCCGGGTATTCCGATAATCTGCCGCACTCGCCATCGAAGACCGCCTTCCGCCAGCGTACCAAACGATACCAGCGCGCAATGTCAGCCTTGTGTGTAGGAACAAACTTGAAGCTGACGAGGGTCGGACGCTCGATAAGCCGTTCAAAGGCCAGCCAGGGTACCGTCCAATCAGATTGTGTTGTCGGTTCGAGCACCACAGTCGCGTCAGCCGGAGTATTACTTCGCAGCCACGCAACAAGCTCGCGTTCATTGGGTGTCAGCGTTCGTGTCAGAGGAAGCTGGGGGAACAATAGAGTATCGGCAAAGGACGCTGCGCGTGGTACGGCAAATCCGATCCCGACTGCCAGCGTGATGATTGCCAGCGTGCGCGCGCCATTTCCCCTGAGTGCTTGGCGCAGCCAAAGCGCGCCAAGCATGATCGTCAGCAGGAGAATTAAGGAGTTGGGACGAAACAGGATGAGCGGTCCTAGGAAATACGTATGCCGATCGAAATAGGACAGTACGAATGACAGTATCAAATACATATACATAACGAGCAGCCAACGTGCGAGCACGCGGCGCTCGGAATGTTCCTGCCGTGCCAGAATCGCCATCAAGCAAGTCGCTGCTGCCATCCAACCTATCCCGGGTAACCACGCACGCAGCTGGCCCGAGAAAGGAGCGACGTGATGAGGATTGCGAAACGCCGAATAGATCTGGGTGATCGTCAAATCGAGGTCCGAGATGTCCGGCATTTGGGCAAAGAACCACTCGTAGAGGAGGATCGCAAGAAGCGGCAGACAGAGTACCGAGTACGCTAAAAGCGCGCCGCCCATGCGACGGAGGTTTCCGGTCTTGAGCCCGATGAGCCCGATCACGGCAACAGCCCAGAAGCCACCAACCAGGAAATGAAGGTAGGTAGCGAGGGCAGCGACACCGACGGCGGCCAAATCTCTATCACGCCAGGCCAAGCCGATTGATGCCAAGATCGCCGCATAGGCAAAGACCTTGCCCTCGACGCCAGCGAACATCCATTCTATGGCGAAATAGCATTGCCCAACCAAGACGTAGAGCATGAGTGCAATGAGGGTCTCGGCGAGCGACAGTTTCAAACATCGCGCCAAGTAAGCAAACGCCATGGCGTAGGCAACAATCGCGACGAACCGCAGGATGATCAACGCAAGGTCATAGCCGAAAATAGCAACTGTGCCGCCAAGCATGGCGAAACTGGCAAAACGGGCCACGCTATGATCAAAGGCGGCGTGGTTTGGACCGAATTGCTCGGGACGGACCGATCGCAATCCCAAATCAAGATAGTGGATTTCGTTACCGCCCCAACCACGAAACGGTTCGATTTGCAATGTTAGCGCGACCGCGACGGCGAGCGCGGTCCACACAAAAGCGTTTGATCGCTCAAGCGGAGCCAACAATCCCTCGAGCATCTGTTTATCCGGACCCCCCGGATGAAATCTGAACCGCGGCAAATGAAGGCTCAGGTAGCAAACCGGGCGAACGAGCTTCATAAACTCACCAAGAACCAAGGTAACATGGGTATGCTTTGATCCGAGATGGCAGCGCCCGTCGCGCTTTGATGCGAGCGGGCCAGACGTGAACAGGTCGTTCGCAGGGCATGTGACCCCGTGTCCCTTAAACATCCATCGCAGAGACAACGGCGACACCAGTCAACCGTTTCCTTGGTGCATTGGCAAACCACGGCTTTGCCCTTACCCCACTGGGTGCGGCGTGAGCACCGCGATGCACGCGCCGCGATGCACAAGGGACTGGTCCGGCGTAAGTGACGGTTCCGCGCCCTGCGCGGCGGCCCTCGATTTGGCGCACTCACAAGGCCGAGGTCATGACGCTGCCGGACATGGGCGCACTCCAGAAGGCGACGGCATCATCCCCCGCCCGCAGGGGGGCTGGTCGAATGACTGGCTGCTGCCGGCGGTAGAGAGGCGCCTCCGGGAGGAACTGGCCGTCTACAAGTCGACCCGAGGCGCAAGATTTCCGCGTTCGATCGGCGCCGCGACGCTGGTGCGCGTGGCACGCGGCGGGCCGGCCAGCATGCTTCTTTGCTTTCGCTGCGGCGGGGAAGAAAAATTTCTCCCATCGTGTCGGCTGCCGCCCTCGCGCTTCGTCCTAGCTGCGCGCCTTGCCCAATGCGGCCCGGGATGGCGGCAGGCCCAGGGGGAAAATTGTCACGATCTTGCTGCAGTTACGCCACATGAAGCCGGTAGGGCCGCAGCGCCAGAACTTACGGCAGAGCCACATGAGCGAAGATAGGGCAAATCTGTTGCGCGCGCTGGCAATCGATCGGGCTGGCGTCCGGCCGGCGACGGCACAACGCGGCTGGCCAGGGCGATTGCTCCTAGGCCTCGCCAGTGTGGTCGGCGTCCTCGCCGGCGCTTGGGCATTCTTGCCACAGACGCGCGTCGGCGGCCGCGCTGCAGAGCCCGTCTCGGTCCCGGCCGAGGTTGTGCGCAGCGCTCAAAGATCACCTGCCTCACCCCTCACTGAGCCGCAGGCAACCGCTGGCCTCACGGCCTCTGGTTACGTCGTGGCGCGGCGGAAGGCCACCGTAGCGGCGGAGGTCACCGGTAAGGTGGTCGAGTTGCTCGTGGAGGAGGGTATGGTCGTGGAGGCCGGCCAGGTTGTCGCGCGCCTGGATAGCCTGCTGGCCGAAACCGACCTCACACTGGCTCGGTCGCGTGCCACAGCCGCCGATGCCGCGGCTGCCGCGGTAGCCGCCGATCTGGCAGATGCCGAACGCATCCTAAATCGCATCAGGAGCCTTTCGCAAAAAAGCATCGCCAGCGAGGCCGACCTCACCAAAGCCGAGGCTAGGGTCGGGATCCTTCGTGCGCAATTGAGCCAGGCCGAGGCGCAGAAGCAAACCGCGGAGTTGGAGGTCCAGCGCAACGCCACCGTGCTCGACAAGCACAAAATCCGTGCGCCTTTCGGTGGCATCGTCGTGGAGCGCAGTGCCCAGCCCGGCGAGATGATCTCCCCGATATCGGCTGGGGGCGGATTTACGCGTACCGGTATTTGCACGATCGTCGACATGGACTCGATCGAGATCGAGGTCGACGTCAACGAAGCTTTTATCGGCCGCGTGCGGTCCGGTGGAGCCATTTCGGCGGTGCTCGACGCCTATCCCGATTGGACCATCCCCGCCGTTGTAGTCGCCGTAGTGCCGACCGCCAACCGCGAGAAGGCGACCGTCAAGGTGCGCATTGCGCTCAAACGGAAAGACCCGCGCGTCCTGCCCGACATGGCGGTCAAGGTGAGATTTCATGAAGAGGAGAACGCGGCCGCATCGCCACCCGCAGCGGCCGCTTCCGCCTCAAAGTAAGGCACGGGAGAAAAAAAGCCGATGTCCAATTCCCCGCTCGTTCGCCTGACCGCTGTTGGCAAGGCTTTCGTCAAGGGTAAGGAGACGATCGCCATTTTTGATCACCTCGACCTGTCAATCCCGCACGGTGACTTCGTTGCCGTTATGGGCCCGTCGGGTTCGGGCAAGACGACCCTGCTCAACCTGCTTGGCGGCATCGATCGCCCAAATGTCGGCGAGATTTCTGTTGCCGGGGAACGCATCGACGGACGCAGCGAAAGCGATCTCGCGCGCTGGCGCGCGGCCAATATCGGTTTCATTTTTCAATTCTACAATCTGATGCCGATGCTCACGGCAGCGCAAAACGTCGAGCTGCCGCTGTTGCTGACGAATTTGGGTAAGCTGAAACGCCGCCGGCACGTCGAGACGGCGCTCGAAATCGTCAAGCTTGCCGATAGGGCGAAGCACTATCCAAGTGAAATGTCGGGCGGCCAGCAGCAGCGGGTCGCCATTGCCCGGGCTATCGTGTCCGATCCCCGCCTTCTGTTGTGTGACGAGCCCACCGGCGACCTCGACCGCGCGACGGCGGACGAAATCCTCGCCACCCTGCAAGTGCTCAATCGAGATCTCGGCAAGACCATTGTCATGGTCACGCACGACCCCGCGGCGGCCAGGCACGCGCGCCGCACGCTGCACCTCGACAAGGGTCGCTTCATCGAGGAGGAACTCGCAGCATGAACGACCTCCTGTTGATCAGAAAGAATCTGTTCCGCAAGAAGCTGCGTGCCGTCCTCATGCTGTTTTCTATTCTGATCGCCTTCTTGATTTTTGGCGTGCTGGCGGGATTCTCACGCGCGTTCAACGCGGGCGAAGACGTTGCTGCGGCCGACCGCCTCGTGGTCGTCAACAAGATCAATTTCACGCAACCTCTGCCGATCGCCTACGTCAACCGCGTGCGTGCGATCGGGGGTGTGCGCCAAGTCACGCATTTCAACTGGTTCGGTGGATACTACCAGGATCCCAAGAACTTCCTGATCGTGATGGCCGTGGAGCCGGAAAGCTACATGCAGGTCTACCAAGACCAGATCGATATCGCAGCCGATGCCCGCCAGGCGTTCATTCGCGAGCGCACCGGCGTTCTGGTGGGCGAGACCATGCTGAAGAAGTGGGGGTGGAAGGTCGGCGACCGGGTACCGATCATGAGCAACATCTTCACGCAAAAGAACGGCTCGCGCACCTGGGATTTCACGATCGTGGGCACCTTCGCGGCACGCAAAGCCAGCGTCGACACCAATTTCATGGTCTTGCAGTATGAATATTTCAATGAGACGCAAAATCTCGGACGCGACGTGATCGGCTGGATGGCGCTCAATACTGCCTCGCCCTCAGAAAACGATCGCGTGGCCAAATCCATCGACCAAATGTTCGCCAACTCCCTCTACGAGACCTCGACCGACACGGAGAAGGCCTTCAATAAGGCGTTCGCCGCCCAACTCGGGAACATCGCCTTGATCGTGGCCCTCGTGGTCGGGGCGGCCTTCGCCACCATCCTGATGATTGTCGGCAATACCTTGGTGATGGCCGTGCGCGAGCGCACCCGCGAAATTGGCGTACTGAAGACGCTGGGCTTTTCTGGCCCGCGCATCTTGCGTCTGATCGTGGGCGAAGCCGTGCTGTTGGCGTTGCTTGGTGGTCTGCCCGGAATCGCCCTTGCAGCCCTATTCGCGGCGGCCATGGAGACCAGTGTAGGCAACTTTATTCCGGGCTTTGCGGTCACGCCCGGCATTGCCCTCAATGCAATTTTGTTGATGCTTGGCTTCGGCCTCGCCACCGGGCTGATCCCTGCCATTACTGCCATGCGCCTTAAGATTGCTACCGCGCTCGGTCGGAGCTAACACATGCGTCCCTTCTTTCTGCAGGTCGCTGCCGTCACGCTCATCAATCTCAGGAGCATTCCGCAGCGTTTTTGGCTCTCGCTTTCGACGGTCGTCGCGGTCGCACTAGTGGTTGTCGTGCTGCTGTCATTCCTGGCAATGGCCAACGGCTTTCAACACACGCTCACGAGCTCGGGCGCCGATGATGTGGCGATCATTTTGCGAGCTGGATCGCAGGCCGAGATCAACAGCACTGTGTCGCGCGAGCAGGTGCGCCTGATCGAGGATGGGCCAGGCATCGCCCGTGGCTCGGATGGCAAGTCATTGCTATCGGCCGAACTTTACCTGGTGGTGGACGGCCTCAAGCGTTCGAGCCAGACCAAGGCGAATCTGCCCTTGCGCGGGATCGGCAAGGACGCCGCCGCGGTGCGCCAGGGCATCAAGATCGTCGAGGGTCGCATGTTCAACTCGGGCGCCAACGAGATTGTCGTAGGCCGGGCCCTGTTGCGCGAGTTCCAGGGCCTCGAGATCGGCCAAACGGTCGCGTTCGCGACCAGTCGCTGGATCGTGGTTGGAGTGTTCGAGGCTAACGCCAGTGTCTTCGAGTCCGAGATTTGGGCCGATCTCCCGGTGGTGCAAAGTCTGTTCAATCGCAACAATATCTTTCAAACCGTACGCGTGCGCTTGCAGTCCCCGGCTGCGCTCGAAGTGTTGCAGCGCTTCGTCGAGACGGATCCGCGCTTGAAGCTCGACGTCAAATCGGAGGCTTCCTACTTTGCCGAGCAAGCGGCGCAGACCTCCGATCTCATTCACAAGCTTGGCTGGCCTTTGTCCATCACCATGGCGCTCGGGGCGCTCGCAGGAGCACTCAACACCATGTACAGCTCGGTGGCGGCGCGCGCGGTGGAGATTGCAACCTTGCGCGCCATTGGCTTTGGCGGCACTCCCGCATTCATCGGCACCCTGATCGAGTCACTCATTCTTGCCCTGCTTGGCGGGATTGTGGGAACCATCGCAACCAGCCTCATATTCGACGGCGTCAGTGCCTCGACTCTCGGCGCGAGCTTCACACAGGTCGTCTTTAGCTTCACCCTCAGCCCGGCCTTGATCGGCCAAGCCGTGCTCTTGGCGTTAGCGGTCGGCCTGGCCGGCGGTTTGCTTCCCGCTGTACGAGCCGCGCGCATGCCCATCGTCGCCGGCTTGAGCAGCAGCTAAGGCGCAAGGCCCACGGGGCTCGGGGGCCATGGCTCAGCAAAAACACGCCTCCCTTGAGCGCGCACTTGGTCCAGGCAATACCGCCGCCGGGATCGCTCACCTCCTGGCGAAACTTCCACAACGCCAGGTTGGAAACTCAATGACTTCGTAGGTTGCGGGCAGTCGCCGCGGGATCAAAAGCCTTCCCGAGTGCCTCGCGGATGAGGCAATATGGACGGCAGCCATTGAGATGGTCGGCGTGAAGATCCTTATTGCCCAGGGGCGCCCATCATGAAACTGCACGGGTACTTCAGGAGTAGTGCTGCCTATCGGGTCAGAATCGCGCTCAATCTGAAGGGTATTGAAGTCGAGCATGCTGCGCACCGCTTGCGCCAAGGCGAGCAGCGCTCGGCCGAGTACCTTGCGCTCAACCCACAAGGTTTAGTGCCAACGCTTGAACTTGGCCCCGCAGAGGTGCTGAGCCAGTCACTTGCCATCATCGAATGGCTGGACGAGACCCGTCCAGAGCCACCGCTGCTCCCATCGGATCCGCTGCGTCGAGCCCGTGTCCGCGCCTTCGCACTCGCTATTTCATGCGACATTCACCCGATTCAGAACCTTAAAGTACTCAACAAGCTGCGCAGCCTCGGCGTCGGCGAAGACACAGTTCTCGGGTGGGCAGCATGGGTCAACAGAGAAGGGCTCGAGGCGTGCGAAGTTCTGGCGGCGAGGGAGCCCGGCCCATTTTGCTTCGGGGACACACCGAGCCTGGCTGACATCTGCCTCGTGCCACAGCTCGCCAATGCGCGCCGCTTCAAAGTGGACGTCAGCCTTTTCCCTCGGCTACTAACGGCGGAAGCTGCCGCGATGACGCTGCCCGCTTTCCTCGACGCTGCGCCAGAGCGGCAACATGACAGAGAATGAAAGGAAGCATCGCCGTACCCTCGGATGCATCATACAAACCGGACTTGCCACTCTTGAAGGCTCCGGCATGGGGGACCCTTGCACGCACGCCGTCGGCGCTTTGATGAACGAGGCGCCCGCACTGTGGCCTGGCTTCGCATGTCAGCTCGGTTGTGCGAGACCTGGAAAGACGCGGGCCGGCATGCCCCGCTTCTTGTGTCGAGCGGATGAATTGCAACACCGGACGCCGAGCCTCTACCGCCGGGCGAGGTAAGGCATGCGCGCGCGGTAAGCAGATCCCGCCGCTTGAAGCCGCTTGAGCCTGCAACCCGCGCGAGGTATCGAAATCGATGAAATTTCCTCAACGGTGCGGCGTTGCTGACCGTTGGCTTGCTGCCGAGGCCAGCTTCATCTCGTCGGCAAGCGTATTGCCTGCTTGGCTGCACTCTACCACCTCCCACGCAAACCACATTTGCTTGTCTCGGCCCGCGCCTGCTTTCATACTTCCTCCCAACGCTGCGCACTGGAGATAAACATGAGTGTTGAGCACCTCGATGTCTTGATCGTTGGCGCCGGCGTTTCCGGGATCGACGCGGCCTATCATCTAAAGACGACGTGCCCAGACCGTAGCTACACCATTCTCGAGGCGCGCGACGCGATCGGCGGGACCTGGGAGCTATTCCGATTTCCGGGCGTTCGCTCCGACTCGGACATGTACACCTACGGCTTCCCGTTCCGGCCCTGGACTGGCAGGAAATCCATTGCCGACGGCGCGTCAATTCTGCAGTACCTGCGCGAGACGGCGCGCGAAGTCGGCATCGAGCGCAGGATTCGCTTCAAGCAGCGGGTGACGCGGGCAGCGTGGTCGTCGAAGGATGCGCGTTGGACCGTCGAGGTTGCAGGCGCCGGCGAGCCGATCCGCCTTAGCTGCAACTTTCTGTTGATGTGCAGCGGATACTTCAATTACCAGTCCGGGCACGCGCCCGAGTTCGGGGGCAGCACACGGTTCAGGGGCCGGATCGTGCATCCCCAGGATTGGCCAGAGTCCTTGGATTTCTCGGGCAAACGCGTGGTGGTCATCGGCAGCGGTGCGACAGCGGTGACCATGGTTCCGGTTTTGGCCGAAACCGCGGCGCACGTGACCATGCTGCAGCGCTCACCAACTTACATCGTGGCATGGCCGGACGAGGATCGTATCGCCAAGATGCTCTATAAGGTGCTGCCTTTGCAGGCCGCCGGCACGGCCGCGAGGTGGAAAAATGCGCTGCTGAGCTCCTATCTCTACTGGTCTGCACGCAACCGTCCCGACAAGATGAAGGAGCGGATTCGCAATATGCAGCGCGAGCTTCTCGGTGCCGACTACGACCTTAGCAAGGATTTCACACCGCACTATGCGCCGTGGGACCAGCGGCTCTGTCTCGCGCCCAACGGCGATTTCTTCGCATCGATCCGGAACGGCCGCACGTCGATTGTCACCGACAGCATCGAAACTTTCACCGAGCGCGGGATCAAGCTGGCATCGGGGAAAGAAATTGTCGCCGATATTGTCGTGACCGCCACCGGGCTCGAGTTGCAACCGCTCGGAGGAGCCCAACTGGTCGTTGATGGCCTTCCCGTCGAGGCGGCGCAGACGATGACCTACAAGGGCGTGATGTTCAGCGACATTCCCAATTTTGCTCAGGTCATGGGCTACATCAATGCCTCGTGGACGCTCAAGGCCGACCTCGCAAGTCGCTATCTCTGCCGACTACTCAATCACCTGCGTGACCACGGTCTCAGCTATTGCGTGCCCAAAACGAACGACCCGTCGATCGAGCGCTTGCCGATCGTCAATTTCACCTCGGGGTATTTCCAACGCGCACTCGATCGGCTTCCTAAGCAAGGCTCGCGGCCGCCATGGCGTTTCAACCAAAGCTATCTTGAGGATCGCAAGGTGCTGCTGCACGGGCCGATCGATGATGGTGTACTGCAATTCGTCGAGGCCATTGAAGAGCGCCCCACAGTGCTGGCCGTGCGGGCGAAAGCGGTTGCTGGCGCCGCAGGTCCAACGGGGTGAGATCGCGTTGAGGCGAGGCATGCGCCCTTGGTCATTGGGGTGGCGTGCGGCTGAGGGTCGGCGAACTCGCGTCACCGGCAATGCTGCCTTCGCGCGCGCCGGTACAGTTGGACGAGCTTCTGCTCGGGCTCACCTCTCCGCGACGGTCGGTCGCCGGCCGTCCGAATCTTACGAGAATATGCGAAACGTGGCGCTCGCCCGCGCCGCGGTCTCGCCATCGGCGGTGATTAGTGCATCGACAAAGTCGAGTGAGCCACCGGCCTTGATCACCCGCGGCGTGATCTGCAGCCACTGCCCGAGCCTAGCGGTTGCCACATAGTCGACGTTGAGGCTCACCGTCAGCGCGCCCTTCACTCCGGCATGGCAGGCCACACAAGTGAGCCCCATCGCGTTGTCGGCAAGCGTGGCGATAACGCCGCCATGCACGAAGCCCCGCGAGTTGCAGTGGGCCTCGCGCACCCACAAGCCCAGCTCCACGCTGCGCTCGCCGCGACGTGACAACAGCGGCTCCCACGGTGCCGTAACCGGGCTCGACTTGAAGTGCGGCTCGAACCCTTCAGTCGCTGCACGCCTATCCATCTCGCCTTCCTTCAGCCCGGTTTTGCGCTCCAAGGACAATCGCGTTGTTGCCTTGCGCGCAGGTCACCTTCACGGTGTGATCGGCACATTTGGCGGCAATGGACATCGCGGTGCGCAAGTGGCGCCCATATGCCATTTCGCGCGAAGGCCGTGCGGAAGCAGCGGGCAAGCTTAGGCGCGCTTCCTCAGCTCCATGCGACCGATCTGGTTGCGGTGCACCTCGTCGGGCCCATCGAAGATGCGCATGGTGCGGGCGTGCGCGTAGGCCTCGGCGAGACCGAAGTCCTCGGTCACGCCGGCGCCACCGTGGGCTTGGATCGCCCAGTCGAGCACCCGGCAAAGCATGGCCGGTGCCGCCACCTTGATCATGGCGATCTCGGCAAGAGCCTCCTTGTTGCCCACCTTGTCCATCTTGTCGGCCGTCTTCAGCACCAAGAGACGGGTCTGCTCGATGGCAATACGCGCCTCGGCGATGCGCTCCAAGGTCACCGTCTGCTGGGCGAGCGGTTTGCCGAATGCCACGCGCGATTGCACGCGCGCGCACATCTTCTCCAGCGCCACCTCGGCCTGACCGATCGCGCGCATGCAGTGGTGGATCCGCCCCGGTCCCAACCTGCCTTGCGCGATCTCGAAACCGCGACCTTCGCCCAGCAGCATGTTGCTGAGCGGCACCACCACGTCCTCGAACAGAACCTCACCGTGGCCGTGCGGCGCGTGATCGTAGCCGAACACCGGCAGGATGCGCACCACCTTCACGCCCTCGGCGTCACGCGGCACGATGATCATCGATTGCTGCTTGTGCCGGTCCGGGTTCTTGGGGTCGGTCTTGCCCATGAAGATGAAGAGCTTGCAACGCGGGTCCGGCGCACACGACGACCACCACTTGCGACCGTTGATGACATAGTGGTCGCCGCGGCGATCGATGCGGGCCTCGATGTTGGTGGCATCGGACGAGGCAACGGCAGGCTCCGTCATGGCGAAGCAGGAGCGGATCTTGCCTTCCAACAGCGGATCGAGCCATTCACGCTTTTGCTCCTCGGTGCCGTAGCGATCGAGCACCTCCATGTTGCCGGTATCGGGAGCCGAGCAGTTGAACACCTCGGAAGCCCAGTGCACCCGCCCCATGATCTCGCAAAGCGGCGCATATTCCAGGTTGGTCAGCCCCGCGCCGCGTTTGGAATGTGGCAGGAAAAGGTTCCACAGCTCCTGGGTACGCGCCTTCTGCTTCAGCTCCTCGATCAGAGCCGGTGTCTGCCAGCGGTCACCGGTGGTCACCTCGGCCCTGTAGCGCTGCTCGTTGGGATAGATGTGCTGGACCATGAACGCGTTGAGTTTCTTTTGCAGGGCCTGCACCTTGGGGGAATGGTCGAAATCCACGCCGGCATCCTCGCGCTTGATAATTGCGGTTGAGCGAGACTAGGGGCGTCGACTATCATCCGGCAAATGAATTGATCGAATACCGCGCCATAAATCCCATGCATCTCGGCAAAATTGACCTCAACCTGTTCGTCGTCTTCGACACCATCTATGCCGAAGGCGGGATTACGCGCGCCGGCCGCCGGCTCAACTTGTCACAGCCCGCAATCAGCCACGCACTCGGCCGGCTCCGGGCGATGTTCGACGATCCGCTGTTCACGCGCCACGGCCACAGCATGACGCCAACGCCGCTCGCGCGCCGCCTGGTCGAACCCGTCCGCCAGGCACTGCGTGGGCTGGAGGTGACACTGAGCAAAACAGACAGCTTCGAAGCCGCAACGGCGGTGAAGCGCTTCACCGTCGGCATGCGAGAAGTGGTGGAGTCCGTGGTGCTGCCCCGCCTCATGCGCACCATCGCCGCAACCGCGCCGTCAATTCACATCAGCACCGTGCGCGCCGGGCGGCGCGAGCTGGAGCGGGAGCTCTCCGCCGGTACGCTAGATGCCGCGATCGACGTGGGGCTACCGCTACCCGAAGACATTGAGCGCGAGCGTCTCGGCCAGGAATGGATGACGGTGGTCGCGCGCCCCCGCCACCCGCGTGTGCGTGCGAGGCTCGATCTCGATACCTATCTGGCCGAGGAGCATATCCTGGTCTCCTCGCGCCGACGGGGGTTGAGCGCCGAGGATTTCGAGCTCGCCCGCTACAACCTGCGCCGCCGCGTACGCCTGCGCTGCCAAAGCTACTTCGCTGGCTGCCGTGCTGTCAGCGAGACCGACCTTCTTCTCACCATGCCGCGCCGCTACGCGAGCCTCCTCAACGCCCAGTTCGGCAACCGGCTGCTTCCATTCCCGCTCGAGGTGCCTGCCTATGACACTTACGTTTACTGGCACGCGAATGCCAGCGGCGATCCGGCCAACGCGTGGCTGCGCCGCCAGCTCATCGCGGCCTGGCGCAGCGGCGCACCACCCACACGCGCCGCATGCGTTTCCCCGCAGCGCGCTCGAGCCTGATGTCGGATACCCGATTGCCTGAGGAGGAGCGCCTGTTCTCAATAAGCGTTGGTTAGCTCTTTCTGAGCAGCCCGTACCATTTCATTCGTCTGCCGCCGGCATTCCCGCCGCGCGCGGCAGACCACGTATGATAAAGCGCGATGACAAGAGCCGGAATGATTGCCACATTGGATTAATCTGCGGCCGAAGGCACCCTGAGAGCGCCCACATGTACGACGACCTGCCCATTGTAGATGCCCACCACCACCTCTGGGACCTTGAGGCTGATGTACGCTATCCCTGGCTGAAGCAGGCCGATCCACACCATTCCTACATGGGCGACAATTCGGCCCTGCGCCGGTCCTACCTGCCCGAGGAATATCGCCGCGACACCGCCCTGCACAATGTCATCGCCACTGTGCACATCGAAGCGGAATGCGATCGCAGTCAACAGGTCGCCGAGACGCGCTGGCTGACCGGGATCGCTGCGCGTCACGGCATGCCCAATGCCATCGTCGCCCACGCCTGGGTCGATACTCCAGATGCCGAGGAGATTCTCCTGCAGCACAAACAATACCCGCTTGTGCGCGGCATCCGTACCAAGCCCACCATATCCGATGGCCCCGACAGGAGCGTGCGGGGACAACCCCGCAGCATGCAGGACCCCAAGTGGCGCAAGGGCCTGTCGCTACTGGAAAAGCACGACCTGTCATGGGATTTGCGCGTGGTGTGGTGGCATCTCGAGGAGGCCGCTGAGGTCGTGCACGAGTATCCTGGCCTACGGACGGTGCTCAATCACACGGGCTACCCGCTGGATCGCTCGCCTGAAGCGCTCGCCGTCTGGCGCCGCGGCATGGAGGCGCTGGCGGCCTGCCCAAACGTGTGGTGCAAAATCTCGGGGTTGACCGTCAAAGGCGAGCCATGGACGCTGGTCGCCAACCGCCCCATCATTCTCGATGCCATCCGCATCTTCGGAGTTGAGCGATGCATGTTCGCATCAAATTTTCCCGTCGACGGCCTTAAGGGCAGCTGGGACTATCTCTACAGCCAGTTTAAGCGGGCGGTGGCGGATTTCCCGCTCAGCGACCGCCGCAAGCTGTTCGCTGAAAATGCCACGAGTTTTTATCGCATCGCGATCTAGCTTCCCGTGCGGTCGGGCCGCAGAGTGCCGTGATGGGCCGCTGACGCCGGGCTGCTTGGGGGATAAGTGGCTTTTGCGACCAGGGCTG